>ENA-UOUL01002810-UOUL01002810.1-bioreactor-metagenome-genome-assembly--contig:-NODE-2810-length-19347-cov-4.244006_pt1 | contig 19347 bp, 8 predicted proteins | sample MGYA00249838_ERZ747220 | MGnify/ENA primary metagenome ERZ747220 (study PRJEB28778, sample SAMN05720191) | bioreactor metagenome | isolation source: Anaerobic biogas reactor | place: USA:Washington...
GCTGGCCAACGTTCAGGACCTGATCACGCGGGGCGTGGAAGTGATCGTCATCACGCCACACGACGCGACGGCGGCGGCAGCGGCTGCGGAAGCAGCGCGGGACGCCGGGGTGCAGGTCATCAGCTACGACCGGCTGATCCGGGAGACGGAGGCGATTGACTACTACGTGACATTCGACAGCGTGGCGGTGGGCGAGGCCCAGGCGCAGTACCTGGTGGACAACGCCACGGGGACGGACAACCCGCTGTACCTGTACGCGGGCGCGGCATCGGACAACAACGCCTTCCTGTTCTTCGAGGGGGCGTGGAACGTGCTGCAGCCGAAGATCGCCGATGGGACGTTCTACATCGTCAACTCCGACGAAGCGGTGGCCCTGCAAGACAAGGCCGAGCTGACGCGAGAGGAGATGGCCCAGATTCTGGGGCAGGTGACGACGGAATGGGACTTCGACACGGCCAAGAGCCTGGCGGAGTCGAACCTGACGGCGGCGGCGGCGGAGGACAAGGGTGACGTGTTCATCCTGGCGCCGAACGACGGGACGGCGCGAGCGATTGCCGACGCGTTTGCAGCGGATGCGGACGTGACGAGCTACGTGGTGACCGGGCAGGACGCCGAGGTCGCTTCGGTGCAGTACATCATCGACGGCAAGCAGTCGATGACGGTGCTCAAGGACGTACGCACGCTGGTAGCGGACGCCATCGCGGCGGCGATTGCCTTCCTGAACGGGGAGACGCCGGAAGCGACGACGACCTACAACAACGGGGTCATCGACGTGCCGGCTGCGCCGTCTGAGGTTATCACCGTCGACCAGAACAACGTCGTCGAGGCGATCATCGACTCCGGCTACTGGCCTGCCGACGAGTTCACCGGCCTGGACGATTAAACGTCAGCCTGTATGAGGCGAAGGGTGACGGCACTTCCGTCACCCTTCCGGGTGTGTCTGGGCGGCAGGCCCGCCCAGACACACCTCCAAATCGAGGAGGCGGCCTTTTGGACGGACAGCGATGCGGGGGCGCGCTCACCGTATCGGCAAGCAGAGGGATAGGGATATGAACCAGACCGCAAACAGCGTACCCGTGGTCGAGATGCGGAACATCAAGAAGAGCTTTGGTGCGGTGCAGGCGCTGCGCGGCGTGGATCTGGCGCTGTACCACAACGAAGTGCTGGGGCTGATGGGCGACAACGCCGCGGGCAAATCGACGCTGATGAAGGTGCTCAGCGGCGCCTACATTCCGGACGAGGGAGAAATCCTGATCGAGGGCAAGCCGGTGCACTTTTCCAACCCGATGGACGCCCGCCGCAAGGGGATCGAGATGGTTTACCAGGATTATGCCCTGGCCAACAACCTGGACGTCTCGGCGAACGTATTCATGGGCCGCGAAGTGGTACGCCTGAAGCTGGGGCCGATCGGAGTGCTGGATTACGGCTATATGGAGCGGGAGACGCGCAACCTGCTGAGCCGGCTGAGGATCGACATCCCGTCGGTCCGCCAGAAAGTGGAGCGGCTATCGGGAGGCCAGCGCCAGGCTGTGGCCATTGCCCGGGCGACGGCCTTCGACGCCAAGGTGATCATTATGGATGAGCCGACGGCGGCGCTGAGCGTGGCGGCTATTGACCAGGTGCTCGACCTGGTGAAGCAGCTTAAGGCGCAGGGCGCCTCTATCATCATCATCAGTCACCGGCTGGAAGACATCTTCCGGGTTAGTGACCGCATGATCGTGCTGAGGCATGGGCGCAAGGTATGCGACACGCCCATCGAGGGCGACCTGCATGATTTTCGCGAACGAGTTGTAGCTTATATGATTGGAGCACGCGATGACTACGCCACCCGTACAGCTGCTTGATCGACCGAGGGAGAGCCAGATGTCCTTCGCCCAAGATGTCCGGCGCTTAGTGCGCGAGAATATCCGTGAATACGGCATGTTCATCGCTCTCTTTGTGATCATGGGATATTTTTCCATCGCCACTGATGGCCTGTTTATCTCCTCCAGGAATATTGTCAATCTGGTGAACCAGACTGGCTATATTGCGGTGCTGGCGGTGGGCATGACGCTGGTCATCGTCATCCGCCACATCGACCTGTCTGTCGGCTTTCTGGCTGGTTTTCTGGGCGCGGTGGCGGCGATTGGCATGGTGCAGTGGGGGCTGCCCTGGTATCTGTCGATTCTGCTGGTGCTCGGGCTGGGCATGCTTGCCGGGCTGTTGACTTCTTTTCAGGTGGCCGAGCTGGGGATTCCAGCTTTTGTGGCGACGCTGGCCGGGTGGCTGGGCTACCGCGGCGCTTTGCAGCTGGCGACGCGAGCGACAGGTACGATCATCATACCCAGCGATCCCTTCAACGCTATTGGCAACGGCTTCATTCCTGACTTTGTTCCCGACATCGGCATCCTGCCCGAGGTGCACAAAACGACCCTGCTGCTCGGGCTGCTGGGCATCCTTTTCTTTGTTCTCGGCGAGATCAACTCACGCCGGCGGCTGCTGAACCAGGGGTTTGAGGTGCTATCGGCGCCGATGTTCATTCTGAAACTGGCCTTTATCTCGGCCCTGATTGGCGGCATTGCCTGGATTCTGGCGGGATACCGGGGCCTGTCGTGGACGGCCGTCATCATCCTGGTCGTGGTCCTGGTCTACCATTTCATTACCACAAAAACGGTGCTGGGCCGGCACATTTACGCGGTGGGGGGCAACCCCGAAGCGGCCGAGCTGAGCGGCATCCGCGTCAAGAAGATCACACACATCGTCTTTGCCTCGATGGGTATGCTCGCCGGTCTGTCGGGCATCCTCTATGCTTCGCGGCTGCGCTCGGCGACGACGACGGCCGGCAACCTGTTTGAGCTGGATGCCATCGCCGCCGCGTTTGTGGGCGGCGTCTCGGCGGCAGGCGGCGTGGGCCGGGTGGCTGGCTCGCTTATCGGCGCGCTGATCATGACGTCGCTGACCAGCGGCATGAACCTGATGCAGATTGACATCTCCTATCAGTATATTGCGCGGGCGCTGGTGCTGGCTATTGCCGTGATCTTTGACGTGACGACGCGGAGAAGGGCCCGGTAGAAAGCCTTACCGGGCCTCCTGTTCGCGCGCGTAGGCGCTGCGGCCGAGCGCGCGGCCAATGGCGACGATCATGGTGATCGATTTCTGGGGCAGCAGGCTATCGCCGAGCAGGCTGAGGCCGAGCGCCGCCGCGTCGAGATGGTCCAGGACGAGCCGGTGGAGCGAGAGGGGCCAGCGGCCGATGCCGGGGCGGTAGGAGGGGCTGGCCTGCAGGCCGGCGGCGCTGGCGCTGGCGCGTAGCTCCTCATGCATTTGGCGGGCGAGGAGCTTCACCCAGACGGTGCCGATTTCGTCCAGAATGACGGCGGCGACGGGATCGACGTCGAAGAACTGCTTGACGCGCTCCTCCAGCGCGGGACCAAGCGTGCAGGCGCCGAGCATGATCTGCTCAGCGCCGGGGAGCCGGGCGGCCAGCTCGGGAAGCTCGGCCGCGGGCAGCAGCCGCCGCTCCTGCTGCGGCCGGGCCAGCTCGCCGGCCAGCGCGTACATCGTGTGGTAGCTCTCCACAATGGCCGGCCGGCGGCCCACGTAGGGGCTGAGCAGCGGCTCAAGGGGGAAGGGGGGCCTCATGGCGCCTGATTCTAGAGCAAAGAGCAAGGTGCGCCCATGCTCGTTTCTGCGGCCAGGGATGGATGCGATCCGCCGGTGGCTTGCTCAGTCGGCCGGCAGGGCGGCGGGTACCGGCTGTGTGCGGTCTGTCTCGATGTTCAGCAGCACGGGCGATAGCGCGCTGCCCAAGGCCACGATCAGGGTGAAGATGCCGGAGACGAGATACCAGGTGCGCACGCCGACGAGGTCGGCGGCCGGGCCGGCGACGACGAGGCCGAGAGGGGACATGATTTTGGCGATGCTGAGCAGCAGCGTGAAGACGCGACCCTGCATCTCCGGCGCGACAGTGGCCTGCACGATAGCCATGAGCGGCCCATCGGTGAAGGCAATTGCGATGCCGGCGATGAACATCGTGACGATCGCCGCGCCGAAGAGGTTCGTGGGGGTCAGGCTGGTTAGAACGAAGGCGACGCCCAGGCTGCTGACGCCTACCAGAGTGGTTACGATACGTCGCCGGAAGCCGCCCCAGACGCTGAGGAGCAGACCGCCGGAGACGATGCCCACGCCGATGGCTGCCTCCAGCCCGCCGAGGTGGATGGCCTCGCCCTGGAAGTGGTCGGTAACGAGGATAGGGAGCAGGGCGAACGCCGGGTGGAGAAGCAGGTTGATCAGTCCGGCGGTCAGCATGAGCAGCATCAGGGCGCGCCGGGCGCGCACGTAGCGCAGGCCGTCCAGAAGCTCTCCGGTGAAGGAGCGCCAGAACGGCCCGTCGGCGGCAGCCGCCTCACGGACAGGGCGAGGAATGGCAATAAAGAGCAGGGGGGTGATGGCGATCAGCGCCGTGACGACGTCGATAGCCAGGATGGCCTGGAGCGGTAGCACCGAGAGGAGCAGGGCGCCGAGGGGCGCGCCGACGATATTCAGGCCGCCGTTAAGCGTCTGGTTGAGGCCCTGCACGCGCGTCAGGTGCTCTTCGGGCACCATCAGGCTGGTCGAGGTCTGCATGGCGAACCAGTGGAAGCCGCCGCCCAGGGAGCGCACAAAGAGGATGGCGAAGACGTGCCCGATCCCGGCGCTGCCGCGCCAGAAGAGATAGGCAAGGAGCAGGGTCGCCAGCGCGACGGTGGCGTCGGAGGCGAGCATGATGCGCCGCCGGTCCCAGCGATCGACGAGGACGCCCATAAAGGGGCCGAGGACGATCTGCGGGAGCAGGCCGACCAGAGAAGCGAGGGCCAGCACGGTAGCCGAGCCGGTGGTGTCGGTCAGCCACCAGATCAGGGCGAACTGGACGAGCGAGCTGCCCAGCAATGAGAAGGCCTGTCCGGCCCAGATAATGAAAAAGGAACGCAAGGGCGTCATCGCCAACCTCGCTTTGTACCAAGTATTTTTGCAGAAACATTACTTATTTTAATAGCAGACTATAAAATGTCAATAACGAGATATAAGATTTATCATCTGCCGTTGAGGGATGGGCGCACGGGAGGGTGCTTACGGCGCGGTAAAGAGGCCGGAGGCAGGACGGCAGGGTGAGCCAGGAAGGAGAGTTTCAGACGCCCGGCGCGCCGGCCGGGGTGGGAACTTGCTCGACGGCGCTGTCTTCGACAGAGAGCAGGGTCCGGCTGAAGGCGCTGGCAACGCCGACGGCGAGGGTGGTGATCCCGGCGGCGAAAAACCAGGCGCGCACGCCGACCTGTTCGGCGAAGGGGCCGGCTATGACCAGGCCCAGCGGGGCGATGAGCGAGGACAGGCTGCCGAAGAGCATGAAGATGCGCCCCTGCATCGCCGGGGCGACGGTGGCCTGCAGAATGGCGCTCAACGGGCCGTTGGCCAGGGATAACATGCTCCCGATGATGAAGAGACCGCCCACGGCCAGGGGCAGCAGCCCGCTCGGCGTCAGGCTGACAAGCAGCACGCCGAGACCCAGGCCGACGAGACCCATGATGGTGGTGTAGATGCGGCGCTTGAAGCCGCCCCAGACGCTGAGCAGCAGGCCGCCGCAGACGATGCCCACGCCCATGCCGGCCTGCAGCCAGGCCAGCTGCAGCGCCTCGCCGCGAAAATGGCTGGTGACGAGGATGGGCAGCAGGGACATGGCCGGGGTGAGGAGCAGGTTGACGAGCAGGGCGGTGCCGATCAGGAGCATGTGGGCGCGCCGGGCGCGCACGTAGCGCAGGCCGTCGCCCAGCTCCTGCCAGATGCTGGCCAGGCCCTGGCCGGCCGGCGCCACGCGCTCCGGCCGGGGGATGGCGATCAGCAGCAGGGGCACGATGGCAAAGAGAGCGGTCGCCACGTCTACGGCGATGATCCCGGCGATGTCGATTACCTCCAGCAGCAGGGCGCCCAGGGGAGCGCCGACGATACGCAGGCCGCCGTCCAGGGTCTGGTTCATGCCCTGGATACGAGTCAGGTGCTCGTCGGGGACCATCAGCGTCGTGGAAGCGTACATCGCCGGCCAGTGGAAGGTCTCGCCAAGCGCGCGCACGAAGAGGACGACGAAGACGGCCGGGACGCTGGCCGCCTCCTGCCAGAAGAGGATGCCCAGCACCAGCGTCGCCAGGGCGACCGTGCCGTCGGCGACGAGCATGATGGCGCGCCGCGACCAGCGATCGACGAGTACGCCGACGATGGGGCCCAGGACGACCTGGGGGAGGAGGCCGATCATCATCGCCAGAGTCAGAATGGTGGGCGATTCGGTCGTCTTGGTCAGCCACCAGATGAGGGCGAACTGGGCGAGCTTGCTCCCAAGCAAGGAGACAGCCTGGCCACTCCAGATGATCAGGAACGCTCTGAGACGATGCATAAGGCTTCCCTACGGCCTGCAAAACTGGCGCTGGCAGTTTACCCGCTTTTATCTACAATTTCCACTTCATCTGCGAAAACGGCCGGAAGGCCCGTGTTCTGAATCGGGGTAGGACGCAAACAGGAGGCACTCATGGCACATCACCAGCCGGGCGGTTTTCTGCATAATCTGACACGCATCCGGGCGGCGCGCTCGGGGCGCGCCTCAAGCTGGGACCAGAGCGGGCGCAATCAGGATTACTGGCTGATCCCGGCGCACGAGAGCGTCGTCCTGGCCGACATTGAAGGCCCCGGCTGCCTGACGCACCTGTGGATGACGCAGTTTTGCCGGCGCGTGCACGGGCCGCATTGGGAGACAGACGATCCCTTCTACTACCGCAAAGTGCTGTTGAAGATTTACTGGGACGAGCAGGAAACGCCGGGCGTGCTTGCGCCGCTGGGCGACTTCTTTTGCGTGGGTCACTCGCTGCCGGGTAACTTCGCCTCGTTGCCGTTCACCGTCTCGTCACAGCCGGGGAGGCCGCCGCGCTTTGGGGCCGGCGCGGCGCTGAACTGCTACCTGCCGATGCCCTTCAATAAGCGGGCGCGGGTCGTAGTCGAAAACCAGAACGATATTCCCTACGGACAGTACTTCTACATCGATTATGAGCTGTATCGCGAGCCGCTGGGCGAGGATGTCGCCTACTTCCACGCGCATTGGCGGCGGGAGAATCCCTTGCGGGGCTGGGGGCCGCAGCTACAGGTCAACAGCCCGGAGACGAACGTGGTGAACCTCAGCGCCGAGAACAACTACCTCATCCTGGAGACGGAGGGCCGGGGCCATTATGTGGGCTGCAACCTCTCCGTGACGCACTTCCAGGGCAACTGGTGGGGTGAGGGCGACGAGATGATCTTCATCGACGGGGATACGTGGCCGCCCAGCCTGCACGGGACGGGCAGCGAGGATTACTTCAACCACGCCTGGGGGATGCAGAACAACGCCTTCCCGATGAACGGCTCGGCTCTGCACGAAAGCGTGATGCCCGGCTACCAGGTGAGCTACCGCTTCCACCTGACAGACCCGGTGCATTTCTCCGAGCGGATTCGGGTGACGATGGAGCACGGGCACGCCAACCATCTCTCCGACGACTGGAGCTCGACGGCGTACTGGTACCAGGCGCTGCCCTCGCCCCGACTCGACATCCTACCGGTAGACGAGCGGCTACCCGTCGTTCTGGCGAGCGCGGCGGGCGGGACGCTGCCCCAGCCTCGGCCGCAGGCGACGGAAGGGATGACGGCGGAGATGCGCGAGAGCATCGCCCGGATGGAGGTGCGCTACGAGAGCTGGCGGGAGCAGCGCGACCAGGAGGCAAAACAAGAGGCCGAGCGGACGCGGCGTGCTGCCCAGGGCAACGTGGAGCAGGCGAGGAAGATCCGCGCCTCGTTTGAGTAGCGGCCCGCCGGCAGCGTGACGGTGACTAAATTCCCCGTATACAGCGGGTCCGGTCTCTGTTTATAATGGTGCATACGCATTAGTCTGGCGGGGCGTGTCCAGGCGGGCCCCGCCCTAATTTATCGGAGGGCATCTAAGATGCGAAAGCGATTTTCTCTGGCCCTGACATGCGCCCTGTTGCTGGCCCTGCTGCTCGCGGCGGTCGCGCAGGCGCAGGAGCCCCGGCCCACGCCAACCAACGTTCCGCTGACGACGGAACAGCAGCAGGACGGCGCGACAGGCAGCATCCGCGGCACCGTTTACCGGGACGCCAACAACGACGGCCTCTGCGTTGGCACGGGTGAAAGCGGCCTGGCCGGCGTACCGATCCGCTTCAGTAACGGCGCGACCCAGCTCTACCTGCAGTCGGGCGGCGACGGCACCTACGGTCTCGTCGCTTCCGGGTTGGGCACCTGGACCGTCGCCGCCGAACCGTCGGCCGACCAGGGTGTGGTCACCTCGGCCCAGAGCCACAGCGTGACGCTGACCGAAGAGGACTCAGTGGCCACGGGAGTGGACTTCTGTGTGGGCACGGCCCGTTCGAGCAGCGTCGTGCTGCCGCAATCGGGCGCGCCGGCGCGGCCCTGGGTGTGGATAGCGCTCGTCGTGGGGGTGGTCTTCGTGGCTGCGGGGCTGGCGATGTTGCTGCGCCAGCGGGTCACACGGGGTTAACCTTCGCCCAAACGGGTGGCGTAAAGAGCAGCGGGCGGTCATAGACGACCGCCCGCTGATAAAGTGCCGGGTAGGGTCAGCCTTCCGGCTGCTCCTGCTCGGGCGGCTGGGGCGTGGGGGTGCTGCGCGGCGCGACCATCGTCGGTGCGGGCGTAGGCTCGCCGGCAGACGCGGGCCCGCCGGGGCTGAGCGCGCTGGGCGATGCGTTCAGCGTCACCGGGCCGAAGCGGTTGTTTGCTTCGTGAGGACACTCATCCACGCTGTTATCGGTATCGACCAGCGCGTATAGACGGTGGCTGCCGGCGGTGAAGGCATAGCCAGCGGTGAAGGTCCGGCTGGCGCCGGCCTTCATCCACGACCCCTGCACGCCCCAGATCACGTCGCCGGGAAGCAGGTAGGCCGGCTCGCGGTCTACGTAGAAGTCCAGATAGAAGTTGTTGCCCAGAGCGACATCGCGGCTGCCCTGGTTTCTGATCGTCACGTAGACCATAGCCTGTTCCCCGGCGCTCGGCGCAGCGGGCTGCACGGCGATATCCGTAACCACCAGATCAATGCCGGTAGGCGTACACGGCGTCGGGCTGGGAGTAGGCGTGGGCGTCGCCGTTGGCGTCGGGCCTGGCCCAACAGTGGGCGTCGGGGTTGGCGGTGGAGGCGGGGGCGGACTGGTCCCGGCCAGGCCGACGACGGGCAGGTAGAGCCGCCATTCGGTCTGTGGGTCGACGACGACCGTCAGGCTGTTGACCGCCTGCGCGCTAACGTCGAGGTCGCCCTGCGACTGGACCGCGACGGTGATTGTCGCCGCCATTCCGCCGGCTGCACCCGAGGGGATGGTGACGCCGATGGCGACCTCTGTTGAGGCGCCCGGTTCAAGGGCCAGCGGATCGACCGGCCACGACAGCGCCCAGGCGGGATCGACGACCGCGTCCACGACGAAGCTGTCGGCGACCGTGCCCAGATTGGTGATCGTGTGCCGGAAGGTAACGGTCTCGCCGGGGCGTCCCGTACGGCTCGTCCCGGGGGAGATGACCACGGCGTATTCGGCAGGCGGCGCCTGGACGGTCGTCACGTCGCTGGCCGTAGCCGTGACCGAGCTATCGCCGCCGGAGAGGGCTGTCACGGTCGTGGTGGCGCTGAGGCCGGCGGCGCCGGCCGGGGCCTGCACCTCGACGACGACAGAGGCGCTTTCCCCGGCGGCAAGGTTGACCTGCTGCGGGAGGACGGTGGTTGTCCAGCCCATATCGGTATCTGCGCTGAGATCGACGGTGTCGGCGACGTTGCCGTTGTTGGTCAGCGTGTGGGTGTAGACGGCAGTCTCGCCGGGCGACACCGTCTGTGCCTGGGAGGCCGGCAGCAGGAGCAGGCCATATTCCGGCTGGGGTGTCGTGCCAACTGTCGTCGTGTCGGTAAGATCGTCGCTAATCGCCAGATCGGCCGTGGAGTGGGCGGCGATGTGGGCGGCGTGCGTGTCGCCGGGGGCGGCGCCGGCCGGGATGCCCACCGTGACGGTGAAGGCGGCGCTCGCACCGGCCTCCAGGCCAATCTCGTCTGGCGAAAGCGTCACCGTCCAGGATGGGGGCAGGCTTTCGGCCACTGTGAGGGTGAAGCGATCGTAGCCGTTGCCCAGGTTGGTGATGGTGTGCGTGTAGGTGATGGCGCTGCCGGGCAGGCCGCTGCCCTGGCGCGAGGGGCCAATCTCGACGCCCGCTTCAAAGGCGACGATCACGAGATCCTGGACTGCGGCGCTGCCGGCTGCCAGGCTGGTCGCCGTGATGGTCGTCGTGTGGCGGTAGCCGGGTTCCTCGGGCGCAACAACGGTCACCGTCACCTCCTGGCTGTCGCCGGGGGGCACGGAGAAGGGGCCAGCCGGGTCGATCTGCACCGTCCAGCCAGAGGAGGAGGGCACGGCGAGGTTCTCGACTTCCAGGCTGTAAGTGTCGGCGAAGTCGCCGGTGTTGGTCAGGGTATGCGTGAAGGTGATAGTGCCGCCCGGATCAACGATGGCCGACTGCGCCTCGGGCAGGAAGACGAACTCGGCGCGCTGCGTGTATTCGTCGGCGCCGATGTCAAAGGCGATGCCCTGCGGGCGGCGCTCCAGCTCGAAGTCCACCGCCGGGGCCCGGCCGGCGCTGCCCTGGTCGATAGCCGGGGAGCCGGCGCCGAGATGGTAGAAGGGGACGGTCAGGAGCGGGTCGCCGGCGGCGTCGTTCGGGCCGTCAGGCAGGTTCACGTTCGTCTGGTCGTGGAAGAGGTTGTGGTCGTTCTCGGCGCTGACGCCCGCCTCCAGGTAAACGGCGCTGCCCTCGACGGCGCTGTTGGCGGAGAAGATGTTGTTGTAGAGGGCGAGGCTGCCGTTTTCCTGGTAGAGCGCGCCACCGTTGCCGCCGGCGCTGTTGCCGGCGAAGGTGTTGTTGAGCAGGGTCACGCCGCCGCCGGCTGCAGCAATCGCGCCGCCGTTGCCCTCGCCGCCGTTACCGGCGAAGACGCTGTTAATCACCGTGAGCGCGTCGCCGTCGTGTACAAGGCCACTGCCGGCGTTGTCCAGAATCCAGGTCCCAGAGATGGTCAGCGCGCCGCTGCTGGCGATGCCGACCCCGCCGCCGTCCCGGATGAAGAGGCTGCTCAGCGTGACCGTTACGCCGCTGCCGACGGTGACCAGCGGGTCGCCTCCCGTCAGGGTAACGGCGCGGGTGATCGGCTGGGCCACGGTGAAGCCGTCCACGGTGCTGTAGCCGCCCTGGATGGTTACTGATTTATCGATAGCGACGGGGGTGTAGCTGCCGGCGGCGACGAGGATCGCATCGCCGTCTGTGGCCTGGGCAATGGCGTGGTCGATGGTGGCGCACGGGTTCTGGGGATCGGTGCAGTTGGTGTCGTCGAGCGCGCCGGCGCCGGCCACGTAGCGCGTGCCGCTGGTGTACTCGATGACGATGGTATTGAGCGCCGCCCCCTGGATCGTCGGGTCGGAGGTCGAGCGCGCCACGACGCCCGGCTGGGCCGTGTCGGTCGCCGTCGCCGTTTCCAGGACGCGCACGCGCAGCAATACGGTGTAGGTCTCGCCGGGCGCGAGCGTTACGGTCGGCGTGTAGATGGCGCCGGCCTCGGTGACGAGGGCGGCGGTAGCGTGGCGCGGGCCACTGTTCGCCGTGAGGGCGAAGTCGTCGGTCTGGTTGCCGACGTTGGTGACCCGGTGGGTGAAGGTGAGCACCTCACCCGGCCGGGCCGAGGCATCGTGATCGGGCTCGACCAGCACGCCGCCGTCGAGCCCGACGCGGGTGATCGCGCTGCCCGTAGCCGTCGCGGCAGGGTGGGAGACTGACGTGCAGCGGATCGTGGTCTGCTCCTGCTGCGCTGTCGTGGCGTCAGCCGGCACGGTGACGGTGACGACGCGATGGACGGCCTCACGCCCGCCCAGTGTGAAGCTCTGCTCCGGGCCGCCTTCCAGCTCGGCCCAGCCCTGGCTGCTGCCTTCCAGAGTCACGGTGAGGGTGTCGGTGTAATAGTGCCAGACCTCGCCGGCCAGCCGGCCGGTGTTGGTGATGGCGACGGTGTAGATGACGGTCTCGCCGGCCTGCGCTGTGCGTCCCGGTGGGCTGAAGGTGACCCGGCAGCCGAAATCCTTGTCCCATTCGTCGGCGCCGATGTCACTGGCATAGAGGCTGGGGGCTTCCTCCGGGTAAGGGCCGTAGTCGTTGCCGTCGGGCCGCCGCTCATTGTTGGCGTCGAAGTCGATCTCCAGGCCATCGGGAGGAACGCCAGTCTGCCAGTTGGCGGGATCGGCCTGGTCGATGGCCGGCGAACGCACGTCCAGGCTGTGCCAGCCCCACAGGAGCGGGTCCTCGAACAGGGTTCCCGACGCCGGTGTGAAGTTGGCGTTGTTTGGGCTGTTGGCGAAGAAGAGGTTGTGCGACTGGTCCGGTGTGCCCGTGGCGAAGACGCCGCCGTCGCCGCTGGCGCTGTTGGCGTAGACGATGGTGCTGTTGAGCGTCAGGCTGCCGGAGCTGTAAATAGCGCCGCCGCCGCCGCCGGGCGCCTCGTTGCCGTTGAAGGTGTTGTGGTAGAGGCGCAGCGAGCCCTGGTTGTAGAGACCCGCGCCGTCGCCGGTCTCACTGCTGTTAGCGAAGAAGATACCGTTGACGATGCGCGCCGTCGCGCCGGCGTTGTAGAGGCCGCCGCCGTCGCCGCTGGCGCTGTTGGCTATCCAGCCGTGGTTGCGGACCTCCAGGCCGGCGCCGGCGGCAACGTAATAACCGCCGCCGGTCGTCGCCGTATTGCCCAGAAAGGAGCGAAGGTTGTAGTCCGGGGCCGCGCTGTAGAAGTCGGCGGCGATACACCGGCCGCTATAGCCGCCGATGAACTCGTTTGTCGAGCCGGGGGCGGCGTAATATCCGCCGCCAAGGTCGGCGGTACTCTGGCAGATGTTAGCTTCGTCCAGCATCACCGTACCGGCGTTGTAGATGGCGCCGCCGTGGTTCGCGCCGCCCGCTTCTGCCGCGTTGCCGTTGGCAAAGACGACGTGCTTGACGGTAAGCTCGGCGCCCGGAGCTACGTAGAGCACGCGGCCCTGCCCTTCGGCGTCGAAGACGGTGCTGTTGGCGCCGACCTCGCTGTTGTAGTCGTTAGGGTCGGCGAAGGATTCGGGCAGGAGCGAGCCGATCATCTCCAGGTCGCCGCTGACGTAGCCAACCTGCCACGTGCCGTTGCGTTCCTGCACGCCGCGACATTCGCCGCGGGCTACCTCAAGCCGGTGCAGCCCGTTGGCTTCGGCGTAATCGATCGCCTCCTGCAGCACGCCAAAACGCCGGTCGCCGACGCGGATGAGGCAGAGCGCCAGCTCGTCGGCGCCCATGTCGGCGGCGTGGTTGGTGGGCCGGATGTCGCCGTCTACGTCGTGGTCTACGACGGTTTCCGTGCCCACGTCGACGCCGGCCGAGGCGGCCTGCAGGTGGTAATCGTCTTCCGCCGCAGCGACGTAGAGGGGAAGCTGGCTGATGTCGTGTGCGCCGGCCCTGGCCGCCCCGCTGTAGTTGGAGGGGACGTTGCCGGCGACGTTGTTGTAGTCGATCGTGGCGCTGGCGCCAGAGACGACGTGGATACCGCTCCCGCTATGGCGATCGACGATGTTATTGAAGATCTGGACGCTGCCGCCGGCGACGTAGATACCGCCGCCCTGCCCGCCTGTGGCACTGTTGTTGAACAGGGTGTTGTGCAGGAGCGCGCCGCCGCTGCCGGCAGCATAGGTGATGCCGCCGCCGTTGGTGGCGCGGTTGCGGTAGATGAAGTTGTTCCAGACGCGCAGGTCGGTAGCCGCTGCGAGGAAGAGGGCGCCGCCGTTGGTGGCGACGTTATCGTTGAGACGGTTGCCGTCCAGCCAGAGCGTGCCGGCGGCCTGGTAGACAGCGCCCCCGCTGCCGGCGCTATTGCCGGATAGCCGGCTCCCTGTAACTGTGGCGGCGCCGGCGTTGTAGAGGCCGCCGCCGTTGGTGGCGACGCTGCCGGCAATCTCGCTTTCGCCCTGGAGGTGGAGGGTGCCCTGATTGTAGATGCCGCCGCCATTTCCGGCGGCATAGCCGGCAGCCGCAGCGTCGCCGCCGCGAACGGTCACGCCGTCGAGGGTCACGTCCGCACCGCCGACGGTGGTTACACCGCGCCCGCGGGCCAGGGGTAGAATCTCGCCCGGCCCCATACCCGCGTAGTCCCACTGCCCGTCGATGGTCAAGGATTTGTCGAGGAAGAGCCCCTGCCGGCTTTCGACGCCGCCTACACTGCGGCTGTTGGCTCCCCGGCAGGCGCCGCTGAACTGGACGGTGGCGCCGTCCGGTGCCACATCCACAGCGCGCTGCAGGCTGCCGTAGATGGTTTCGGAGGAGTCGTCGAGGATGCTCGCGAAGCAGCCGCCGACCCCGTCGGCGCCCATATCGGGACCCTGGTGCGAGGGGCGGATATCCTCTTCAAAGTCGAAGAGGAGGGGCACGGTCTCGTCGCCGCGATCGACGACCGGGCTGCCGTAGTCCAGCAGGTAGTCGAGGCCGTCGCGGCTGACGAACTGGGGATCGACGCTGAGGGCGCCGGGGCCGCCGTCGCTGATGCCACCTCCGCCAAAGTCGCCGGTGCCGGCGACCGCCGCCGTATTCTGGTAGAAGTCGTTGTAGCTCAGGGCGGCTTCTGTATTCGCATAGATACCACCGCCCGCGCCGCCGGCATCGTTGCCCACGACGATGTTGTTGCGCACGTTCGGCCGGCCCGTGTTGACGTAGAGGGCGCCGCCGTCGTCGCCGGCGTCGTTATTGACCACGGTGTTGTGCCAGAAGCGATGGGAGCCGGCGGTGTTGTAGTAGGCGCCGCCGTTCGCGGTAGCCGTATTGGCGACGAAGAAGTTGTTCTGCAGGGCGCTCTGCAGGGTCGTATTCAGGTTCACGCCGCCGCCGGAGGCGGCCGTGTTGCTCATAACCTGGTTGCTGCTGAACTGGACGAGGCTGGCGCGGCCGGCGTAGAGGGCGCCGCCCCGGTTGGCCGCTTCGTTGTCGTAGATGCGGTTCTCGCGGATGGTCGCCGTGGCGTCGTCTGCACAGATCGCCCCGCCGTGGGCAGCGCCGCCGGTGCCTGTCGCCCGGCCGTTGCGCATGTCAAAGCCCTCGACGGTCACGTTAGAGCCGGGAGCGATGTAGAGGATGCGGCCTCCCTGGCGGGCGTCCAGGATGGTGACGCTGTTGCGCGCGCGGAAATCCATGTCCCAGCCACCCTGCAGGGTCACCTCGCCCACCAGATGGGCGGTGACGTTGATCGCGCCGCCACAGATGGCGGCATTTCCGCCGTAGTCGGCCGTGTTGACGGAGTGGACGCCTGTACAGCGGCCGGCGACACGGACGGTGGCGCCGTCTGGCGCGGCGTCCAGCGCAGCCTGGAGGCTGCCGTAGATCACGCCGTTCACCTGGGCAAAACAGCCGGCAAGCTCGTCGGCGCCCATGTCGAAGCCCTGGTCGGAAGGCCGGCGGTCGTTCTCGAAGTCGCGGGTCACCGGCGAGTTGGGGTCGCCGGCGTCCACAGCCGGGGCGCCCTCGACGAGGCGGAAATTTCCGCCTGCCGGGTCTTCCAGGCCGGGCGGTACGTTGTCGATCACGCTGTGCGGGCCCGGCGGGACGTTCTCCAGCGTGCCGCCGTCGTAGGGATAGTAGTAGTTGTAATCCTCGTCGGGCGCCCCGCCGCCGGCGGCGACGGCGCTGCCGGCCGGCGCCTCGTTGTCGAGGAAGATGTTGTTGCGCACAACCGGCGTGTTGCCCTGACTGAAGAGCGCGCCGCCGTTGCTCGTCGCCGCGTTGGCGTAGAAGGTGTTGTGCCAGACGGCCGCGACGCCGCTGGCGTTGTAGAAAGCGCCGCCGCTGGTCGCCTCGTTGCGCTCCAGAATGGTGTTGGTCATCCGCAGAGCGCCGGTCGCGTTGTAGACGGCGCCGCCGCTGTCCGCGGCATTGTCGTGGAGGTGCAGGCCGTTGAGAAGGGGCGCGCCCGACTGGTTGTAGACGGCGCCGCCGGCCTGAGCCGTGCTGCTGAGGATGACCGAGTTGGTGATGATCAGGCTGCTGTCCAGGTTGTAGACGGCGCCACCGGCGTCGTCTCCATTCGCAGCGCCGCCCAGGCCGGCCGCGTCGCCGTTCTGGATAGTCAGGTAGTCAAGAATCGGGCTGCCGGTGCCGCTGACGTAGAAGGCCCGCCCGCGACCTTCGGGATCGACGATCGTCGGCTCGAGGGTGCGCCGGGTGAAATTGCCGTTCCAACCGCCCTGGATATGCACATTCTCGCCGACGAGGTGGACGGTCTGGTAGACGGTGCGCCCGCCCACGACGAGCGGGTGCACGCCGCGACAGATGCCGTGGACGCGGATGAGGGGCGAGCCGCCGGCATTCAGCGCGTCCTGGATGCTGCCGTAGACAACGCCGTCGCGCTGGGTCCGGCAGCCGATCAGCTCGTCCCAGCCGATGTCGTAGCCCTGGTCGGAGGGGCGGAAATCGCCCTCGAAGTCGGCGGTCAGCGGCGAGGGGCCGCCGGCATCGACGGCAGCCGAACCGCGCTGCAGGCGGAAGTCGGGGCCGGTGAGCAGGGGGTCGCCGGTGCGGATCTCGCTCTGGCCGACCAGCCCTGCAAACGCGGGCTCGGTGTTCTCCCAGAGCAAGCTGTACTGAACCGTGCTGCTGCCGCTTTGCCCGTAGGCGGCGCCGCCCTGGCCTGTGGCGCCGTTGCTGGCGAAAAGGTTATTTTCTACGACGAGCGTCGCCCCGTCGTTATAGAAGGCGCCGCCGTTGCTGCCTGCCTGGTTGTCAACAAGCGTGTTGTTGCCGCTGGTGGCCGTACCGCCCGCCGCATACCAGGCGCCGCCGTGACCCCCGGCGCTGTTGCCGGCGAAGAGGTTGTTGTAGGCGACCCAGGTTCCCTGGCCGGCCAGGGCGCCGCCGTTGGCGGCGGCGCTGTTCTGGCGGAAGGCGCTCTGCAAAATGGTGACGACGCTGCCGGAAGCGGCATAAAGCGCGCCGCCGTCGTTGCCCGACTCATTGCCCGCGAAGATGACCTTTTCCAGTCGCAGCCGGGCGCCGGCGCCGACAGAGATGGCGCCGCCCGGCCCGGCCGCGCTGCCGCCGGTCAGGGTGAGGTTGGACAGGGAGGGAGAGACTGACGGTCCGGGGGCGACGGTGAAGATGCGGGCCGAGCCGCCCGCGTCGATGACGGTGGTTTCCGGCCCGCTCTGCTCGGCGAAGTTGGCGGACCAGCCGCCGCTGAGGCGCAGGCTGTTATTGATGGCGATGCCGGATTCGGGGTAGGCGCCCTGCGCGACGCGGATCTCGTCGCCCAGGGAGGCCTGGCCCACGGCATGACCGACCGTCCGGCAGGGGCCGGGAGCGCCGCCAGCCGTCGTGGGCACGGTGCAGTTGTTGTCCACGTCGGTGCCGGTGGGCGAGACGTAACGCGTGCCCACCGTCGCCCGGGCGGTAACGGTATCCTCGACGCTGGCGCTGACGGTTGGGTCAAAGGCGCTGGCGGCAGTGACGACGACGATGTCGGCAAGGCCGGCCGGGGCATACTGGGGCACGCTGACGACGACCCGGACCTGCGTGCTGCTGCCGGGCAGCAGGGCCGTCGTGGTATAGGGATCGGCGGGCAGGAGCTGCGCCCAGCCGTGGCTATCGCTGCTGAGGGAGACGACAAAGCTATCGACGTCGTCGCCGGTATTCGTCAGGGTGTGCGTGAAGGTGATCTGCCGGCCGGATTCGACCGTTGCGCTGTAGTTGGGGGTGAAGAGCAGGGCCGGGTGGGGCGCGACGCGCAGGGTGACGAGCGCCCTGGCGCGCAGGCTATCGTCGGCCTCAGAGGTCGCCTGCAGCTCGACGCGCGCCTGCTGGGGCGGAGCGGCGCCGGCCGGAATGGCGACCCGCGTCTCTACGATGGCCGTCTGGCCCTCGGGAAGTGTGACCGGGGCCGGGCAGACGGTCACCATCCAGCCGGCAACGTCGATGTTACAGACGAAGGTGTAGGTATCGCCGGCCGTTCCGTTGTTGGACAGCGTGTGGGCCAGGGTCACTTCCGTTCCGCGCTCGCCGTAGAGCGTCTGGCTGTCGGGCGTGAGGGTGAAGGCCGGCACGCCGGGGTGGTATTCGTCGGCGCCGATGTCCACGCCGTCGCCGTTGGGCCGCGCCTCCCCATCCATATCCAGGCTGACGAAGGAAGGCGTGGCGGGATCGCCGGCGTCGATGTTGGCGCTGCTGGCGAGCAGGTGGTAGTTCTCGTTCTCAGGATTGGCAAAGCCGGGCTCGTGATCGCGTGTTTCGGCGAAGTCTACACCTTCGCCGAGGTCATTTGCATAGACATTATTGTAGCTACCTGTTGCGGAGCCGTTAGGGCCTACGTCGATGGCTGCGTGGCTGTCGGCGCTATTGCCTGCGATGATGTTGTTGCTCGCGGTGAGCGGGCCATTTATGTAGATGGCACCACCGGCCGTAGCCGCGCGGTTGTCCGCCAGGGTGTTGTTCCAGAGAGTGACCACGCCGGCGCTCCACAGGGCGCCGCCGTGGCTGCCGGCCTCGTTGTCGTAGAACAGGTTGCTGATGGCCTGGAGCGCACTGCCCTCTTCCGCATAGACAGCGGCGGCGGTGACCGCGCTGTTGTGGGCGAACACGTTGCCTTCCAGCAGCAGATCCTCGGCGTCTTGCTCAAGAAAGAGGGCGCCGCCGAGGTTGTGCGCGGTGTTGCTATAGACTTCGTTGAAATGGAGGGCGGTCGAGAGCGCCGAAGCCGCCACGTAGACGGCGCCTCCCTGGTCGGCGTGGTTCGCCACAAACTGGTTTCCTGTCAGCGTAGCGCCGCCGGCGTCATAAAGCGCGCCTCCGCGCTGGAAATCGCCGTCCGTCACGTTGTTCTCGAAGTGGTTGTTGCTCAATTGGGGCGCACTGTCCGCCGCCACGTAGACGCCCGCGCCCTGACCGGCGCCGGGCGGCTCACCGGCGCCGACACCGGCAAGGGCCGGCTGCCCGACCCGGGCGAGATCGAGCGCTCGTCCGAGGTCGGCTCGGGCGGGGGTTAGCCGAAGGCGGCGCGGCTGTGGGCGATGCCTTGGAACCAACGCTTGCCGGCGGTCGAGGCTGCCTGCATGAGGTGCTCCACGCGACCGGCCGCGCGATGGAACCAGCGGCCGAAGTTCTTCACGCTCGCAACCCACATCTCGCCGTCCACCGAGAGCCGCTCCAGGATCGGGGCCAAGTCCTTCGGAATCGCGCCCCGCTTGTCGCCGCGCACTTGCCGGCCCGTCCAGTCGAGCAACCGCA
>ENA-UOUL01002811-UOUL01002811.1-bioreactor-metagenome-genome-assembly--contig:-NODE-2811-length-19345-cov-3.265622_pt1 | contig 19345 bp, 17 predicted proteins | sample MGYA00249838_ERZ747220 | MGnify/ENA primary metagenome ERZ747220 (study PRJEB28778, sample SAMN05720191) | bioreactor metagenome | isolation source: Anaerobic biogas reactor | place: USA:Washington...
AATAGCGAACCGTAAAATATATTGACTGATTGCATGGTTGACAATTGTGCCGTCCTATGACAACTATATTTAGGAGAATCACACTATGAAAGTAATCCGAATACTTACGAATGCGCCTGCCGGGATTGCACAATCCTGTTTCTTTACAATTACATTTTTATCTCTATTGACGCCGGCATTGGCGCTTGAAGGCCAGGTCGGTATCCACGATCCATCCACGATCATGAAGTGCGACGGCAAATACTACACGTATGGTACAGGCGGCACAGCATTGGTCTCTGACGATGGATGGGTATGGCGTGCCGGTACCCGGGCGACGCGCACCGGTGCAGCGTTGGTGTCGTTGGTGGTTGCGGTGTTCATAGCGCCAGGTACCCTCCATCGACGGCGATGTCAGCGCCGGTCAGTCCCTCTACGTCCATGCCTGGCTCAACGGCGCGGGCGCCAACGACGACGTCGATCTTCGCATCACCAATCTCGTCCGGCGCAGCGGTTCCTCGGTCACCGTGCTGGGAACCGCCGGCGACGACACCTTCGCTTTCCGCGCCGGCTCGATACTTCAAGTCGACATCAACGGCGTCGAATATCGATTCGACGGACGCGACACCAGTACGGTCGAATTCCGCGGTTTCGGCGGCAGCGATTCGGCGATCCTCGCGGGAACCGGCAACAAAGACATCGCCCGCATCGGGCCCGGTTCGGGGTGGCTGCGCGGGGCGGGGTACCGCGCGGAAGTGTCGGGCACGGAATCGATCCTTGTCCGCGGCGGCAGCGAAGATGTGGCAACGCTTATCGACTCGTCGGGCGACGACGTGTTGCGGGCCCATCCGCGATCGGCAACCCTCGCCGGCGACGGTTTTGTCAACCGCGCCGATGGCTTCGGCACGATTCGCGCCCTTGCATCGGCGGGAGGTATCGACGCGGCTTTCCTCTACGACTCGGCCGGCAACGACACCTTCGAAGGCTCGCCGAAATCGAGCGTCCTGGCTGGCTCCAACTTCCGCCTGGAAGCGAAGACCTTTGAAGAGGTCCACGCCATCGCCCGGGCCGGCACCCGGGCGATCCTGGGTGACCGGGTCCGCGTGGCCGACTTCCACACCGTTGACGCCGATGTGCGCGTGCCGGCCGGCGCCGTGCTCGGCGAGCAGGTGGACCCCACTCCCGCGGCACCGGTGAGCACGTCCCCGCAGCGCGCGTCCGCCTCCGCGAAGAAGGTGTCCGCGCCCGCCCAGGCCGTGACCGCCCCCGCGAAGAGCGCGTCCGCCCCCGCGAAGGAGCTGTACCGCAGCGCCGCCTGACCCGGCGTAACGAAGTATCTCAACGACCGGCAGAAATGGTCGCGCGGTTGATGTCGCATCCGACGTCAACCGCGCGACCATTTCTGCATAGCGCAGCGGGCGACGTGCACGTGGACGGATCCTCACCAACTTCACGGCGCGGGGCGTCAGCTGGCGGCGTTCCAGGCGGCGGCGATGGCTTCCAGGTCCGGGATCGTGAAGATCGAGTCGACGTCATCGGCGGTGAGCGTCGGCGCGGTGGTGAGGTCGACCGAGTCCCGATGGTCCTCGCCGTTGGTGAGGTTGACGCGGAGGTCGTCGGGCAGGATGCCCCGCAGTTCAGGCACGCTCTCGACCACGGGCCCTGCCACGGTGATGCGCACGCCCGGCACCGTGGGTCGGCCCGGCTGCGGGTTGTCCGGATCGAAGACCGGGAGTGGCGAGGAGATCCACAGCCGCGTCACGTCCTCGCTGGCCAGCAGGTCCAGGAAGAGCGGCAGCAGCTCGTCGTCCCCACCCGGGTAGCGCACGAAGTGGTTTGGCGTGGTGCCGTCGACGCCCGGCAGGTTGACGACGATCTGCAGGTGGAGGTCCTCGTCGAACTCCGGGTGCTCCGTCGCCGTGTCGTAGATGCCGTGCACCGCGGCGGGGTCCTCTGTCGCCACCGCCACGGTGTTGTTGTGGGCGTTGACGCTGACGGAGGTGACGCCCTCCACCGTGCGTAGCGCGTCGGGGATGTGCGCGATGTCCGCCATGGCAGCTGCCCTCTCCGGGCTCAGGCTGCCCTGCATGAGTGTGACAGGCAGATCGGCTCCTGCCACCGCGGTCGCGGCCTCCTGGGTCGCCTCCAGCCCGGCGGTGGGCGTGACGGCGATCCGCAGCCCCTCGTCGGTCAGCTCGAAGGTGACGATCTCCTGCTCGGCGGCGACCGCCTCGATGGTGGCCTCCAGGGTGTCCGGGATTTCCACCCAGGCATGGTCAATGGTGCCGGACGGCGGGAAGACCCCCGCCTCCAGGCGCAGCTCCCCGCTCCCGTCCCAAATGCGCTTGACCACCTCGGCGTCCCGGGTCACGTCGGCCAGGCTGCCCCGATAGGTGGTGGCACTGCCGTAGATCGGCTCCTCGCAGGGCCAGCTGCCCTGGAGAGCCAGCCCCTCGGCATACAACGCATCGCGCAGCGACTGCATCTGTTCCTGTTGCTCGTCGCCCATGCAGACGCCCACCCCGTTGGCGACCACCCCGACCGGCTCGTACGTGACCCCCCCGGCGTCCGGCTCCCACGCGGTCAGATCGTCGAGGATGGTCGCGAAGATCTCCGGCGGCGTGTCGTCGGCCAAGACCAGCGACCCCTCCATCGTGGCCCCCATGAAGGGCATCTTGCCTGAGCTCGCGGTCTGGGTGTCCACCACGTGCTCGTGGTAGGTCGAGGTGAAGTGCTCGGTGAACTCCTCCTGGGCCTCGGGCCCGGGGAAGGCGGAGCAGCCCGAGACGAGCAGGGCGAGCGAGGCGGTGGCCAGGACCGCGAGCGAGCGTGTGGTCCGCATGATGACGGATCCCTTCCGGTGCAGGTGTCGAGACTGCCGGTATGACGTGGGATCGAGGGCGGTCGTTCCCCCGAGGTCGACGATGGGAACCTACCACTGCGGCAACCGGGTTCGCCCGGGAGCAGGGCGCCGGCTCGTCGTGCGCAGGCCGCCGGGAACACAGAAGCGCCGCCACCCGAGATGGGTGACGGCGCCGGTGGCGACCCCGACGGGACTCGAACCCGCGACCTCCGCCGTGACAGGGCGGCGCGCTAACCAACTGCGCTACGGGGCCTGGTGTCAGGCCTTCCTGCATGGTCCGCAGACCAGTATCCCCAACGGGATTCGAACCCGTGTTACCGCCGTGAAAGGGCGGGGTCCTAGGCCACTAGACGATGGGGACCTGTCCTTCGGGCCCCCCGCGCCCAAGCGCAGCTCGGATCCTTCGAGGACGTCCGGAAGCATACGTCAGCCGAGGACCAAACTCCAAAGTGAGGCCCGGGCCGCACCCTGAACCGAACCTGGGCACGCTGCTCGCGGCGGTGCTACGCGTATGGCCCGCTCGTCGGCCCAGGAAGCGTGCCCAGGTTGGGTGGGGGTTGCGGCGCTATCGTGGTCGGGTGGCTGGAGCCCAGCTCCGCGTCCACCTGCTGGGCGGCTTCGCCGTCTCGGTGGACGGGCGGACGCTGCCCGCGACGGCGTGGCGCCAACGCCGTCCTGCCGAGCTCCTGGCCCTCCTCGTGCTGTCTCCGGGCCGGAGTATGCCGCGCGACCAGGTCATCGAGGCGCTGTGGCCCGGCCTGGGGCCGGCGGCCGGTGCCGCCAACCTGCGCAAGGCCGCGTTCCACTTGCGGCAGCTGCTGGGCGTGCCGGAGGTGTGCGTGCTCGAAGGGCGTCGCGTCGGGTTGCTCCCGGACGGGGAGGTCCGGGCCGACGTCGACGACTTCGAGGCCCGGGCCCGCGAGGCGCTCGCGTCGGGCGACCCTGCCCGGTGCCGCGAGGCCGCGGGGTACTACGGCGGGCCGTTGCTGCCTGAGGACCCCTACGCGGCCTGGGCGGAGGAGCACCGCGCGAGGCTGCAGCGGCTCTACCTGGAGTTGTTGGAGGCCGGAGAGATGTGGGGGCGGCTCGTGGCGGAGGACCCGACCCGGGAGGTGGCCCATCAGGAGCTCATGCGTCAGCACCTGGTCCGCGGCGACCGGGCGGCCGCGATCCGGCAGTTCGGGCGGGCCCGGGAGGTGCTGCGGGAGGAGCTGGGCGTCTCACCGGGCGCGGAGCTGACCGGCCTCTACGAGGAGGCACTCGAGGCGGAGGGCCGCGCCGCCGCCACCCCCGCGATGCGGGCCAGGGCACTGCTGATGTGGGGCGGGGTCCACTACGAGCGGGCCGAGTTGGCGGAGGCCGAGCGGGCGGCCCGGGAGGCGAAGGCCCTGGCGACCGACGCCGGCCTGGCCACCGAGCTGACGGGAGCCAGCGAGCTGCTGGGGCTCACGGCATACGCCCGTGGTGCCTGGAAGGAGGTCTTCGCCGAGGAGTTTCTGACCACCCTTTCGGAGGCCCCGGAGCTGGTGCCGTTCCTCTACGACGCGAACATGTGCATGGTCGAGTTCGCCCTCGGGGAGGCCGACGGGCTGCGTGCGGTGAGTGAGTACGGCGCCGGACTGCTCGCCGAGGGGGAGCGGCGCGACGCGGTCGCTGCCCGGGCGCTCGGCCGGCTGCTGCGCGGCGAGGCTGGCGTGCTGGCCGCTGAACCGCCGGACCCGGTGCGCGAGGACCTCGAGCTGGCGCTGCGCCTCCACGACGACGTCGGCGCGGTCACCGGCCGGACGGTCTCCGTCGAACGGCTGGCGCAGCTCGACAGCGTGGCCGGTGACGCCGGGGCCGCTCGGCGGGGTCACGCCGTGGCACTCGAGGCGGCCCTGGCCAGCGCGGTGCCGCAGCACCTGGTGCCGTGGGTACTCGGGGGGATGGTCGAGCACGCGGCCGACCTGGACCGTGCTGTGGGGCTGCTGGACGAGGCTGACGCGGCGTGTGCGGACCTCGAGGTGTGCGCCCCCTGCGCGATGGGGCTGCGGGTCGCCGGCGCACGGGTGAGTGCTGCCCACGGCGACCTGGACCGTGCCGGGGCGCTCCTGGCACTCGCTGAGCCGGTCGCGCAGATGTGGGACGGCGGGCCGTGGCACGCCGCGCTGGCCGAGGCCCGGGCGCATGCCGTGGCGCAGGAGGGCGCTCGGGACAGGGAGGTCGGGGCGCAGCTGGCCGCGGCCGCCGAGCAGTTCGAGGCTGCTCAACGACCGCGGGAGGCGGCGCGTTGCCGGGCCGGCGCGGTTCTCTGAACCGAACCTGGGCACGCTCCTTGGCGCGGTGCTACGGCTATATCCCGCGCATGGCGGGGAGAAGCGTGCCCAGGGGCGGTCAGCCCTGCACGACCGGGTGGATCTCGTCGGCCAGCAGGCCGTGCGCCTCCCGGTGCACCGCCGCCGCGGTGTCGGCGTCCGGGGCCTCGACGAGGCAGAAGATCTTCCCCGCGTCCGCGTCGAGCCAGTAGTTCAGGTACTGCGTCCCGTACTTGTCCTGCACGGACAGGTCGGCCTGATGGGCCTGGGCGACCGCTGCGGCGTCGGCGCCCTCGGGGATGGTGTGGTGGACGTCCATGAACAGTGCCATGGTGGTGCTCCTTCCGGTGGTCGAGGTGCCTCTCACCTCGTGCCACCGACGCTAGGGAGGGGGCCGTTCCCTGGGCGTTCCCTGGGCACGCCTGATGGGACTGGGCTACGCGTATATCCCGCTCGTTGGCCGAACAAGCGTGCCCAGGTCAGGAGGTGGGATTGGCCCAGGCGAGGAGCTCCTCCAGCGGCCAGCTGTTGACGATCCGCTCGACCGGGACGCCGAGCCGCTCGGCGCGCTCGCAGCCGTAGGCCTGGAAGTCCAGCTGCCCGGGGGCGTGCGCGTCGGTGTTGATCGCGAACAGGCACCCGGTCTCGATCGCGAGCGTCAGCAGGTCGTCCGGGGGGTCGCTGCGCTCGGGCCGGCTGTTGATCTCGACGGCGGTGCCGCTCTCCACGCAGGCCTCGAAGACGGCCGTCGCGTCGAAGGCGCTCTGCGGGCGCTGGCCCCGGTTGCCCGTGATCAGCCGACCGGTGCAGTGCCCCAGGATGTTGGTGTGCGGGTTGCGCACGGCGTTGACCATGCGCCGGGTCATCGCCGCCGACTCCATCTTCAGCTTGCTGTGGACCGACGCGACCCGGACGTCGAGCCGGCCCAGGAGCTCCTCGCTCTGGTCCAGCGCCCCGTCGTCGAGGATGTCCACCTCGATCGCCTTGAGGAGGCGGAAGCTCGGACCGACCGCACCGTTGATGGCGTCGACCACGGCCAGCTGCTTGGTCAACCGGGCGGCGGTGAGTCCGTTGGCGACGGTCAGCCGGGGGGAGTGGTCGGTCAGCGCGACGTAGTCGTGACCGAGCTCCATCGCGCTCGCGACCATCTCCTGGATCGGGGACCCGCCGTCAGACCAGTCTGAGTGGCTGTGCAGGTCACCCCGCAGCTGCGCGCGCAACGCCTCACCACCCTGGACGAGCGGCCCACCGACCTCGGCCTCGAGCTCGGCCAGCTTGTCGGGCACCCGACCCGCGGCGGCCTGCTCGATCACGGCGGCCGTCGACGGGCCGATGCCGGCGAGCTGCTTGAGGGTCCCCTGCTGCACCCGGGCGCGCACCTCCGCCTCCGGGATCCCCAGCAGCGTGTCGGCGGCCTGGCGGTAGGCCTTGACGCGGTAGGTCGAGGCACGGCTGCGTTCCAGCAGGAAGGCGATCCGCCGCAGGGCGTCCACCGGCTCGATGGTCATGGGGTCGACGGTAGTTCACGCGCGAGGGGGAGGCCCGCACCAGAGGTGAGGCCGGGGTGACCGGCGCGGCGGCGGGAGACCGGTGCCTCGGCATACCCTGAGGATCGTGACCGGACCACAGCTGCACGTCGCCCGCTTCGGTGACCTGACCACGCGCCAGCTGCACGACATCCTGCGGCTGCGCGTGGACATCTTCGTGGTGGAGCAGGAGTGCGCCTACCCCGAGATCGACGGGCGGGACGCCGAGCCGGGCACCGAGCACCTGTGGATCGAGGTGGGCGACGAGCTGGCGGCCTACCTGCGGGTGCTCGAGGGCGACGGCCACGCCATCATCGGCCGGGTCGCCACCCACCCGGGGCACCGGGGCCACGGCCACGCCGCGGAGCTGGTCGAGGTCGCGCTGGACCGCATCGGGGACCGGTCCACGCGGATCGGGGCGCAGGCGCACCTGGAGCGGTGGTACGGCCAGTTCGGGTTCGTGCGGAGCGGTCCGGACTACGTGGAGGACGGGATCCCGCACCTGCCGATGGTGCGCGAGGCACCCCAGGGGGCGCAGCGCCGGGGATGAGGTCGTGGGGGACATCGTGACGCCCGAGCCGGTCCGGCCGACGCGGGTGGCGATCTGGCGCGCCCTGCGGACCGCGCTCCGGCTGCTCCGTGCCCGGTGGGTCGCGGTCGCGGTCGCGATGCTGTGCGTCCAGGGAGCGCTGTTGTGGACCATGCCGCTGCTGACCGCGCTGGTGCGCTGGACCCTGCACCGCCTTGGCATCAGCGGGGTGAACGTCTACACCCTGGACACCGTGGCCGCCTCGCCGCTGGCGGTGCTCGTGCTGCTCGTGATCGCCGGGGTGGCCACGGTGCAGGTGCTGGCCGAGATCACCCTGTTCGCGGTCATCGGCCACCTGGCGCTCGACGGCGGACAGCTCACCTTCACCACCGTCCTGCGGCGGTCCTGGCAGACGATCCGCAAGGCGGCGGGCTGGCAGGGCCTGCTGCTGGTGCCCTACCTGACGGTGCTGCTCCCGATCTCGGGCGTGGGGTTCTCCTCGGCGCTGACCGACCGCGTCGCGCTGCCGAAGTTCATCAGCGGCGAGCTGCTGAAGACCGTGCCGGGGACGGTGGTCTACGCGGTGGTCTCGGTCGTCCTCTGCTACGCCATGCTGCGGCTGCTGCTCTTCCCCGCGCTCCTCGCCGGCTCGGACATCACCATCCTGCAGGCGCTGCGCCGCAGCGTCCGGCTGACCACCTGGCGCACGCTGCTCGGCTTCGGGGTTGTGGCGCTGGGCGCCGTGCTCGTCGCATCGGTGGTGCTGACGGTCCTGGCGGGGGTGGGGCTGGTCCCCGTCGCGCTGGCAGGCACGCACACGGCCGCAGGGGTCGTCCTCGGTCTGCTGGAGCTGGCGCGGTTCGTCGTGGCCGGTCTCACCACCGCCTTCGTGGCGTTCTTCTTCGTGGCCTACGTCCGTCAGCTGCACGGCCGGAGCGTGGGGGTGCCGCCGGCCGCAGCCTCCGGCGTGGGCACCCGGGTGGCGTCCGTGGGCCTGGTCGCCTTCGCCGGGCTGAGCGCACCGCCCACGGTCTTCGCCGCGGCCGACGCCGCCGTCCTGGCGGCGCAGGCGGACCCGCGCATCATCGGGCACCGCGGCAATCCCTCCCAGGAGGTGGAGAACAGCATCGCCGGGCTGCGCGCTGCGCAGGCTGCGGGGGCCGACGTCGTCGAGACCGACATCCAGGAGACGCGGGACGGCGGCTGGGTGGTGATGCACGACGTCAACCTCGAGCGGCTGACGGGCGAGGACCGGAACGTCTACGAGCTGACCGAGGAGGAGGTCACCTCGCTGATGCTGCGGCAGGACGGGCAGACGGCGCCGGTGCCGACGCTCGAGCAGTTCGTCGAGGAGGCCGACGCCCTCGGGGTCCAGCTCCTGGTGGAGGTGAAGCCGCACGGCCAGGAGCCGCCCGGCTTCGCGCGCCGGGTCAGCGCCGAGCTGGACCGGCTGGACCCCGACCACACCCATATGATCCAGTCCCTCGACCGAGGGCTGATCGAGGAGATCGCGCGGCTGGACCCGGAGCGCCCGACGGCCTACGTGGTGGGCTTCCAGGTCGGGGAGCTGCCGCCCACCAGCACGGGGGCGGTGGTCATCGAGGACTGGTCCGTCGACGACCAGATGCTGGTGGACGCGCACGCGCAGGGCCGCGACCTCTACGTCTGGACGGTCAACGACCTGGCCGACCTCACCGACCACCTGGCCAGGGGCGTGGACGGCGTCATCACCGACGAGGTCGCCCGGGCGTCCGCCGCGCGGGCGCGCTTGGTCTCCGGCCCCGTCCCGCTCTACCTGGAGCGGGCCCGCGGGCTGGTCACGATCGGGTGAGCTAGCTCCGGCGCAGGGTGATGTCGCCGACGGAGGTGCGCACGTCGATGGTCCGCGTGGACGCGTTGTCCGATCCCACGCCGTTGCGCACGTCGCCGACCGAGGTGGTGGCGGTCACCAGGTAGGTCGTCTCGTCGGCCGGGACGGTCACGGTCAGGTCTCCGGTCGAGGAGCTCGCCCGCACCTGGCTCGGCGCGGTGACGAGGTCGAGGGTCACGTCGCCGACGCTGCTGCGCGCCGTGACGCTGTCGCTCCGCAGACCGGTCGCGGTGAGGCTGCCGACGCTGGAGTTCACGGACAGTGTCCCCGCGAGGTCGACCACCGTGATGTCACCGACCGCGCTGTCGACGGTCACGGCGGCGTCCGCGGGCACCAGCACCTCCCACTGCACCGAGCAGTTCTCCCACCACCGGTTGCGGCAGGTGTCGCTGAGGGTGGCACTCGCGCCGGTGGTCACCACGTCCGCCTCGGCCGCGGCCAGGCCCGAGCGCACCGTGGCCACTGCACCGGGACCTCCCCGGGCCCGACAGCGCGCACCTCGATGTCGCCGACGTTGCTGTCCACGGTGAGGCTGGTCAGGTCGGCCGGCAGCGCGTGGCTGGTCCGCTCCGTGCTCTCCAGGAGCCGGCTGAGGGCGGGCACCGCGAGCGCGAGGACGATGAGCACGGCCAGGACGCTCCCGATGGTGACGATCAGGCGCCTGGTGGAGCGGTCCATCGGGGAAAGCGGTGTCGTCGGCGCGGGCGCCGTCCCGGTGGGGGGTTGCTGGGTGGTGGTCATGACTGCTCCTGATGGCCGTGGTCGAGCCACCGCAGGACCGCCAGCACCCGGCGGTGGTCCTGGTCGGTCGGTGGCAGGTCGAGCTTGGTGAAGATGGAGGAGACGTTCTTCTCCACCGCGCCCTCACCGATGAAGAGGGCCTGGGCGATCGCCGCGTTGGTGCGACCCTCGGCCATCAGGCCGAGCACCTCGCGCTCGCGTGGGGTGAGCCGGTCCAGCGGGTCGGCGTTGCGGGCCCGCGACAGCAGCTGCATCACGACCTCGGGGTCCAGCACCGTCCCGCCCGCCGCCACCTCCCGCAGGGCCGCAATGAAGTCGGCGGTGTCCGCGACCCGGTCCTTGAGCAGGTAGCCCACACCCCGGGCCCGGCTCGCGACCAGCTCGGTGGCGTACTGCTCCTCGACGTACTGACTGAGCACGAGCACCGCGGTGTCGGGGTAGCGGTCGCGCACCTCCAGCGCCGCTCGGATCCCCTCGGAGGTGAAGGTCGGGGGCATCCGCACGTCGACGACGACGAGGTCGGGGCGGTGCTGGTCGACCGCCTCCAGGAAGGTGACGGCGTCGGGGCAGGCGGCCACCACCTCGAAGCCCCCCTCGCTGATGAGGCGGACGAGGCCGTCGCGCAGGAGGGCCGAGTCCTCGGCCAGCACGACCTTCACCGGCGTGGTCATGGGGTCTCCTCAGGGGTGGTTTCTGGGGTGGGTTCTGGGCTGGTTTCTGGGGTGGTGCCAGGAGTCGGTATGCCGTGGTGCGGCTCAGTGCTGGGAGGTCCGGCCGGCGGTGGGCCGGGCGGTGTCGGACCGGGTGGTGTCGGACCGGGGACGGGGCGGGCGGGCAGGAGGATCTGGACCCGGGTGGGTCCGCCGGCGGGCGAGTCCAGCCGGATGGAGCCGTCGACCGACAGGACGCGCTGGCGCAGGCCGTTGAGGCCGCTGCCGCGCTGGGGGTCGGCACCGCCGACGCCGTCGTCCTCGACCTCGATGACCAGCGCCGGCGGGGCCAAGGCGTGGTCCAGCGCCAGGCGCACCCGGGCCCGCCGTGCCCCCGCGTGCTTGGCGACGTTCGTGAGGAGCTCGGACACGCAGAAGTAGGCGATGGCCTCGGTCGTCGGGTCGAGCCTGCCGACCTCGGCGACCTCGACCGTCACGGGGACCGCGGAGCGTGCCGCCAGCGCCGAGACGGCTGCGTCCAGACCGCGGTCGGCCAGGATCGGCGGCGTGATGCCGCGGGCCACGTGACGCATCTCGGTGATGGCCTCCTTGGCCGACAGGTGCGCCTTGTCGAGCAGCTCGCGGGCACCCTCGGGGTCCCGGTCGAGCCGCTCCCGGGCCATGCCGAGGTCCATGGCGATGGCGACCAGCCGCTGCTGCGGACCGTCGTGCAGGTCGCGCTCGATCCGGCGCCGCTCCGACTCCACCGAGTCGACGGTCTCGCTGCGCGAGGTGGTCAGGGTCTCGACGCGCTCGGACAGGTGCGCGATCTGCTCCTCGGGGTCCTGTCCCAGCAGGCTCCGGGCCAGCCCGATGTCGATCTGGGTCAGCTGACGGGCGGCGAACGGCAGCAGCAGGAGGATCGCCAGGGCGCCGACCCACAACGCGACGCGGGCGCCGGGCGGGTCGACCGGGATCAGGCCGAACAGGTGCACCTGGTCGTGGTCGACGAGGGTGCGGGTCAGCGGCAGGCTCAGCACGGCCAGGCAGGTGGCCAGGGCCGCGCTGGTCAGTGCCCCGGTCAGCAGTCCCCACAGGACGTGCAACCCGGAGTATGCCGCGGCGCGCCGGTGCGCGCTGCTCACCCCGAGTGTGGTCACCCAGGCGGGCTCACCGGTCGTGACCCGCGGCACGATCTGACGGCCGGTGAAGGCCTCGATCCGGCCGAGCTCGCCCTTGGCGAACAGCCAGGTCAGCCACAGAGTCGGCCAGAGCAGCAGCAGTCCGAAGCCGGCCGCCGTCAGCAGCACGGCGCCGACCAGGAGACACACGACGAGGGCGAGGGCGACCAGGCCGGTCAGCAGGTTCAGCACGAGGAAGACCACGTGCGACCAGCCCTGCAACCACCGACGGAACACGCCCGGAGCCGCCACACCTGTGGTGGGCAGTTCTCCGGGTCGCGGGAGCGCGGTGCGGGGCATGCCCCAACCCTAGGAGGGCGTGGTGCCGGGCAGCAGCCCGTTGGCCACCGGGTCGCGGTGGGGATATCCCCCCTGCCGATCTGGGTGGTCACGCCACTGCCCTCGCCCCCGCGGATCAGCAGGCTGGAGGCATGATCCAGAACCCACCTGCAGTGCTGTCGCCGCGCCGTGCCCCCGAGGCACCTCGCGAGTCCGCGACCGAGGAGGTCGCCTACCGCCCAGACCTGCCCCGCAGCCCCATCGCTCTGTGGTCGGCCCGGCACAAGTGGCTCGTCCTGGCCACCTCCCTGCTGGTGGTCCTCGGTGGCGTCGGACTGCTCGGAACCCTGGGGATCACCACGCAGCACGTCAACGACCAGCTGGTCGGCGACTCCGCCGTGGCCATCGAGCTCATGGACGGCGCGGACTTCGGTGACGCCCCGACCGAGTTCGTCGTCGTCACCGATCCCGTGGGCCCGCTCGACGCCGACCGGGCACAGGCGCTGGGTGCGGAGCTGGTCGCGACCTACCAGGGGACCCCGGGAGTCACCGGCGTGGGGCAGCCGTTCCCCGGCGTCGACGGCAGCCTCGTCCTCCCGCTGGAGTTCGCGGCCGACGAGGACGGCGCCGCCCTGGAGGTCGACGGCTCACTCGCCGCGACCCGGGACCTGGCTGACCAGCACCAGGACCTGACGGTCGGCCAGTTCGGCCCGACCTCCCTGGACCAGGAGATGAACGAGACCGTCGGTGAGGACTTCGAGCGCGCCGAGCTCTTCGCGATCCCGGCCACGCTGATCATCCTGCTGCTCGCCTTCGGGGCCGTGCTGGCCGCCGGCGTGCCGCTGCTGATCGGGCTGGGCAGCGTGGCGGTCGCGCTCGGCCTGACGGCTGCGATCTCGACCTGGGTGCCGGTCGACCAGAACAGCCAGGCCATCGTGCTGCTGATCGGCCTGGCCGTCGGGGTCGACTACGCCCTGCTGATCGTGCGACGGGCCCGGGAGGAGCGGCGCGCCGGGGCCTCGGTGCTCGACTCGATCGGCATCGCCGGGGCCACCGCCGGCCGGGCCGTCGCGATCTCCGGGCTCACCGTCGTCATCGCCATGTCCGGGATGCTCGTCGCGGGCGGGATGTTCACCTCGCTCGGGCTGGGGGCCATGTTCGTGGTCGCCGTCGCGGTGGCGGCCGCGATCTTCGTGCTGCCCGCCGTCCTGGCCCTGCTCGGAGACCGCATCGAGGCGCTCCGGCTGCCGTTCACCCGGCGGCGCGAGGCGCGCCGCGGCACGGACCGCTCGCTCTGGGGACGCCTGGCCGGCGCCGTGACCTCGCGGCCCGCCACCGCCCTCCTCGTGGTCGGGGGTGCCATGGTCGCCCTGGCCGTGCCCGCGCTGGGGATGAAGACGGCCATCGGTGGGGTGGAGACGCTGCCCAAGGACCTGGCGGGCGTGCAGGCCTACCACCAGTTCCACACCGCGGTCCCGGCGGAGGGCGATGTCCTGCAGGTCGTCGTCTCGGCTCCGGCCGACGCCGCCGACGAGGTGGAGGCGGCGCTCCTCGGGTCCGCGGACCGTGCCGAGGCCGTCGAGCTCGTCTCCGCCGCCGCGGACCAGGTCGACCAGTCGGTCGACGGCACCGTCAGCGTCTGGAACATCGGCGTGGAGGTCTCCAGCAGCGACGAGCGGTTGAGCACCGTCGTCGAGGACGTCCGCGGGGAGGTCCTGCCGCAGCTGCGTGCCGACCTCTCCGACGTGCCGGGCGCCGAGGTGCACCTGGGTGGTCAGGCCGTCGTCACCGACCTGACGTCGTGGATGGACCAGCGGCTGCCCTGGGTGGTGGGCCTGGTGCTCACCCTGTCCCTGGTCGTCATGCTGCTGTCGTTCGGCTCGCCGTCCCTCGCCCTGGCCACCGTGGGCCTGAACGTGTTGTCGGTCGGCGCGGCCTACGGCGTCCTGACGCTGGTCTTCGGTGGCACCTGGGCCGAGGGGTTGCTCGGCTTCACCTCCACCGGCGCGATCGCCTCGTGGATCCCGATGATGCTGTTCGTGCTGCTCTTCGGCCTGTCGATGGACTACCACATCTTCGTCACCAGCCGGGTCCGCGAGGCCTTCGACAGGGGCCACTCCCCGCGCGAGGCCATCCGCTCCGGGGTGGCGCGGTCGGCCGGCGTGGTCACGGCCGCGGCGGCCGTGATGGTCGGGGTCTTCTCGATCTTCGGGACGCTGTCCATGCTGGAGATGAAGCAGCTCGGCGTCGGCCTGGGCGTGGCGATCCTCGTCGACGCGACCGTCGTCCGCGGCGTGCTCCTGCCCGCGGTGCTGGCGCTGCTCGGTCGGCGTGCACACACCGGCCCCGCGTGGCTGCCGAAACTGCACCACTGAGCCCGCCCTGACCAACCTCCCCGCGAGGACCGGCCCGACGCCGGGTCTCGCGGGGAGGTCTGGTGCGCTCTGGCGACCCCGGGTTTCCCCGCGAGGTCGGGGCGCGGCGGGGGAGGGGGCAGGGAGGGCGCGACGGGCGCCGCGTCAGGCGCCCACCACGGGGCGCAGCCAGTCCAGGAGCGGCGTGACGGCGCGCCAGTCGGTACGCACCTGCTCGACCAGCCGCGACGTGGTGACGATGTCGGCGTCCTCGATCCACCGCATCGCCGAGATCGTCCGGTGGCGCAGCAGGTCGATCCGCTCGTGGTCGCGGGCAAATCCCCGCGGCGCGGTCTTGAGCCGGTCCCCGTCGACCTCCCACCCGGTCTCGCGCAGCTCCCCGACGAGCCGTTCCAGCTCGACCCCGCGGGGCCCGGCGACGTCCTTGCGGTAGGCCGCCAGCACGGCCGGCTCCATCTGGTAGCACCCGCCCCCGAGACGGAACCCGTCGGCCGACACCTCGGCATACCAGCCGGTGCGCGAGCCGGTGGTGACGTATCCGCCCTGGTGCGTCTTGTAGGGGCTCTTGTCGGCCGAGAAGCGCACGTCACGGTGGGGCCGGAAGACCTTGCCCGGCCCGAACTCCTCCTCCAGCGCGTCCAGCAGCGCCGTCATCGGGCGGCGGACGGCGGTCTCGTAGCGCTCGCGCTGCGCCTGCCAGAAGCCGGTGCTGTTGTCGAGCTCCAGCTCGGCGTAGAAGTCGGCGGCATCGTGCGGGAACCCCTCGAACGTCATGACGGCAGAGTATGCCGGGAGCCGGGGGCGGTCGGCGTGGTCCCGGGCGCCACGGGCTGGGCCGCGGAGCCCGAGCGGGTGCAGAATCGGGACCATGTCCCTCACCTGGCGAGCCGTGACCCGTGACGACGTCCCCGCGGTGGTGGCGTTCACCAACCTGGTCGGGCAGCGCGACGGCACCGGGGAGGTCACCACCGAGCAGGCCGTCCTCGAGATGTTCGAGGCGCCCCGGTTCGACGTGGCGACCGACGTCTTCACGGTGTGGGAGGGCGCGGAGCTGCTGGGGCTGGGCAGCGTGTTCTGCCGCGACACGTTGGTGGACGGCCGGGCCATGGTCAGTGTCGAGGGAGCCGTGCACCCCGACCGCCGCGGGCGGGGGCTGGGCAGCGAGCTGCTGAGCCGTCTCGAGACCCGGGCGCTGGCGATGGCCGCCGAGCGCTTCCCGGGGGACCCGGTGCGGCTGCGCACCTCGGGCGGGCTGCCGGACTCCTCGGCCCAGCGGTTGCTGGAGGACCGGGGCTACCGGGCGGACAACTACTTCATCACCATGCAGGTCCAGTTGGCGGACTGGGTCGACCGGGGCGAGGAGATCACGACGGTCCGGCCCGACGCGGAGCAGCTGCGGGCCACCCGCGATGCCCACAACGACGCCTTCCGGGACCACCGCAACTTCAGCCCGATCCCGGAGGACCACTGGGAGTTCTGGGGCAAGTCCTCCACCCAGCGTCCCGAGCAGAGCCGGGTCGTGGTCGAGGGGGACCGGGTCCTGGCCTACGCCATCGTCGGCGAGAACGAGCCCGGCGTCAGTCACGTCGAGCTGGTCGGCACCCGCCGCGAGGCGCGCGGCCGTGGGCTGGCCCGCCAGGTGCTGCTGGGCTCGCTGCGGGCCGCCAGGGAGGCGGGCCAGCGGGTCAGCGAGCTGGAGGTCGACTCGACCAGCCCGACCGGCGCGGACCGGCTCTACGTCTCGGTCGGCTACCAGCCGGTGCGGGTGATCTCCCGGTACGTCCGGGACGTCGAGACCAGCGACGCCTAACGGCACCCAGGGCCGCCGAGCGGTGACCAACGGGACGGGACCGCGGTCCCCAGCTCACGTCATACGGTCACGTTGAGTGCGGCGGAGTAGCCGGCGTCCACCGACCCGGCCATCGTCGCTAGCTGGTGCACGCCCCCGTCGTCCCCGAAGACGTTGTCCCGGTCGATCGGGGTGCCCGGGAAGTTGCGTCGGCTCGACTCGTAGCCGGCGGTGGCGTAGACCGCCTCGCACGAGGCCGCGGTCAGCGCGATCTGGCTGACCGCCACGACCTGCCCCGCGGCGCTGGTGTCGGACAGCGACCGGAAGACCTCGAAGTGGATGTGCGGGTAGCGTCCCGGATAGGCGCCGGGGAAGACGGTGGTGAAGGTGACCTGCCCGTTCGCATCGGCCTCCTGGACGCCGCGCAGCCAGTTCTCCGACTCGAACCCGCGGCTGTAGAGGGAGTAGTTGCCGTCCGCGTCGCAGTGCCAGGCGTAGACCGCCGCGCCCTGCAGCGGGCGGCAGCCGTCCGCGCCGTCAAGCAGCGTCATCGTGACGGTCAGCGGGATGCCCTCGACCGAGCCGGTCGCGCTGCCGAAGCTGGTGGTCAGGTCCTGCCGGACGATGCCGGACTCGACCAGCACGTTGGGCCCGTTGGAGCCGTCGCCCGGGTAGGGGCCGGCGGTCTCCTGCGGGATCTCGACGCCGCAGTCGGCCAGGGCGGTGGTCACCGAGGGGGAGGAGGTCGTGCCGCCCGACGAGCCGCCGGTCGTGCCGCCCGAGGCCGAGGGGGTCGCCGAGGCCGAGGATCCGCCCGTGGTCGTGCCCGCCGAGGCGGTGTCCGGGGTCGGCTCGGTTGCGCAGGCCGCGAGCAGGGTCGCCCCGCCGAACCCGGCGAACAGCCCGAGGGCGGTGCGGCGGTTGACGAGGGTGCGCAGGTCGAAGGCCAGGCCGTGGTCGTGCTGGGGCGGCGGTGAGGTGTTCATGGCTGGAGCCTCCTGACCGGGGCTGGGGTCGGGGTCGGAACGGGCTGTGCGTCCGCTGTGACCGCTTCCGTGTCCGTCGGACCCTCCGGGAGCCGGTATCATAGGTGGCGCACAGGGACTTCACGCGCCAGGGGCTGGGATGGCGCGAGTCCGCTGTACCCCCCCTCGGAGGTTCTGTTGTCACCCGTGGCGTCCTACCGTCACCTGTTCTCGCTCACCGGCCCGCTGTATGTCGTGGTGGCCTTCCTCGGGCGTCTCCCGCTGGCCATGTCACAGCTGGGTGTCCTCCTGCTCGTCTCGGGCGTGACCGGCTCCTACGGCGCAGGCGGCGCCACCGCGGGAGCGCTCGCCGTCGCCAACGCGATCGGCGCCCCCGTGGCCGGTGCCCTCACCGACCGTCTCGGCCAGCGCCCCGTGCTGCTCGTCCAGTCGGTGGTCGGCTCGCTCGGCCTGTTCGCGCTGGTCGCGCTCACCGGGACCTACGAGACCGGCGACCCCTGGTGGCCGCTGACCGCGCTCGCCGCCGTCGCCGGCGCCTTCACCCCGCAGGTCGGGACGATGGCCCGGGTCCGGTGGCGCCCGATCAGCCGTCGCGCGGGCCGCGAGAAGCGGGAGCTGGTCGACGCGGCCTTCTCCTACGAGGGCGCCGCCGACGAGGCCTCCTTCGTCCTCGGACCGGCCCTGGTCGGGCTGGTCGGCGCGCTGCTGAACCCGTCAGCGGCGATCCTGGCCGCCGGGGTCCTCCTGCTGCTGTTCGGCACCTGGTTCGCCATCCACCCGACCGCCGGCCTCGTCGGCCCCGCGGCGGTGAGCACCCGGACCGCCGCCCGCCTGCTCACCCCGGCCCTCGTGCTGCTCGCGCTGGTGCAGCTGTCGGTCGGCATGGTCTTCGGGTCCGTCCAGACGGGCACCTCCGTGCTGGCGACCGCGGCCGGCGAGCCCGGCCTGACCGGCCTGTTCCATGCGCTGCTCGGGGTCGGGAGCGTGGCCGCGGGGCTGGCTGTGGTCGCCGTACCGGAGACCTTCGCCTACGAGCGCCGGCTGCGCCTGTTCACCGTCGCGCTGGCGGTGCTGACCCTGCCGCTGTTGGCCGTGGACGGCCTCGGCCTGCTGGCCGTCGTGCTGCTGGTCCTCGGCCTGGCCATCGCGCCCACCATGATCACCACGTTCACCGTGACCGAGCGGATCGCCGACGTCCGGCGGCTCGGCGCGGCGATGACCATCCTGGCCGCCACCACCGGCCTGGGGTATGCCGTGGGGTCCAGCGTCGCGGGTCGGCTCGCCGACTGGGGCGGTCACCGTCCGGCCTTCGCGGTGACCGTCGCCGCCGGGGTCCTGGCGACGACCCTGGCCCTGGCCGGGGCGCGCACCCTGCGGCACGCCCAGGCCAGGGCCGGCGCGACGGATCTGGAGCCTGGTCAGCCCGCGGGGATCACGTCCGGGAACTCCTCGAGCCAGGCGGCGACCGCCTCCGCCTGCCTGTGGCCGCGGGCGGTGAGCTCGCGGGCGTCCCAGTCGAGGTAGCCGTAGAAATGTGTCTTTCCGGCGACAATGCACAACGCCGCCCGGATCGCTTGGCCGGCACCGGTACACGGCGAAGCCAGTCTGCGCCCGGAAGCGCATCGTCAATGGAGGGGTGGTCCCGGTGGCCCTGGCTCGGACTTCCAGCAGGGCCCGATCAGCCAGGGGCCACCTTGGCCAGGTTGGCCCTGTAGTTCCAGGGCATCCAGGCGGCCGGATCGGTTCGTAGCTCCGCAGCGTGGCGCTGCAGCTCGGTAAGGTAGTCGAAGGCGCCCACGTGGTTCAGCTCGCAGGTGTGGATCAGGGCCATGAACAGGTCGCCCACGTCGGCGCCGTTCATGGTCCGGTAGTAGAGCCCGTTCTTGCGGTGCAGGACCGCCTTCTTGAGGGCTCTCTCGCAGACGTTGTTGTCCAGGGGGGCACCCGGCTGGCGGAGGAAGAGGGTCAGGGCGGCCCAGTGCGTCTGACAGCCGTCGCTGCAGCCGGATGAACTCGAACAGGCCCACGCGGGCATCAGTCTCAAACTCTACCAGTATGTCGATGTCGCTGTCGGGCCCTGCTTCTCCGCGCACGATGGAGCCGAAGACGCGGAACGATCGGACGGAGAACTCCCGCCGGAGGCCGGTTTGCGACTTCAGAATCGAGATTGCCTCTTGTGCATTCATGCTGCGTGTGTCCTGATTTCTGTCCTGGTGCCCAGAGTCTCATTCTACATCATGGGCGGACTGTGCGAACGGCATGCCGCTCCCGTTGTCCGGCCTG
>ENA-UOUL01002813-UOUL01002813.1-bioreactor-metagenome-genome-assembly--contig:-NODE-2813-length-19338-cov-5.207829_pt1 | contig 19338 bp, 21 predicted proteins | sample MGYA00249838_ERZ747220 | MGnify/ENA primary metagenome ERZ747220 (study PRJEB28778, sample SAMN05720191) | bioreactor metagenome | isolation source: Anaerobic biogas reactor | place: USA:Washington...
TTAATGCAACCAAAATTGTATAATAGAAAAAAAAGATTGGAGTGTGTACAATGATGAAAAGAATCATTCTGTTTCTGTTGTTCACCTGTTGTGTCCCCGTCGTCGTTGCGGATTACGACAGGCTTATCGGCCCCGGCGAGTATGAGTACTTCCTTGAATGGCCAAGCGGGGTCCTTGTAGTTAATGGAGGCGGGGCGGAATGGATTGAAGTACGAAATTCCGCTCATGTTGAAATATGGTCAACAAGCCCTTTAGGGTACAATAGTGGCATATGGGATATTGTTCTGACCAAAACCAGCCGTTTAGATTATTACGGCGGAGAAACCCAAGAACTTACAATAGGTCAAAATGCCGTAGCTTACCTCCACAGCGGGCGCATTGATTATATCACCAGCATGCAATTTACATCTACCACAGGTGCTGGCCCGCATATTGATCTGTATGCTCAGCCCGGCTGGTCGTGGCTTGATGACGACTGGATGAAAGGTATTGAGGGTAAATGGATGGATGGCTCATCTTTTACAATCAAGTTTATCAACCATCCCAATTTCGACCCCGTCTATACCAACATCAACGTCATCATCCCCGAACCGGCAACACTGATGCTACTCGGCTTGGGCGGCCTGCTGATACGGCGGAAAAAGTAAAACGTGTAATCAAGGGCTTCCGCCTCCAAAAAGCGGAAGCCTTTTTTATCGTATCGCACAACTGACTTTTGTTTGACATCCACCTAACTTTACGCTATAATACCCACCCGTGGCACGGCCATCCTGGCCGTGTCCCGCAGCATGGGCATCTTGCCCATGAGTTCTTTCTCATTGCCAATGTCCCGCAGGAGCAAAAAATGAAAAAAAGACTCCGACATTCCGAGTTCTGTGTTCTGCCTCCTGCCTTTTCCCAATCAGTGTTAATCAGTGTAAATCCGTGTCTAAAAAAAGCAAATTTCGACCTTCTGACTCCTGTCTCCTGACTTCTGACTCCTGAAAAATGAACAAACAAACCCAATTTCCTCTTTTGCAAAAACCATAAGATCATATTCCAAAACTGTTTACTGATAACTGCTTACTGTTAACTGAATAAAAACAAACCCAATTCAAAGCCAAAATGGTGCACCTGAAAATGCCTCTTGTAGAATCGTCTGGGTCATAGTATAATGCTGACTTCTGATTGATTAAGAAATTCTAATACTTTTTGAGTGCTGCGAATGCTGGTCATTATTGATTACGGGGCAGGGAATATCCGGAGTGTTGTCAACGCCTTCCGGTTTATCGGCGCCGATATAACTGTAAGCGGTGACGCGGCGGACTTTCCGCGCGCCAAGGGGCTGATCCTGCCGGGGGTCGGGGCCAGCGGGTATGCGATGAAGCAGCTTGCGCCCATCGCCGGTGCAATCCGCCGGCAGGTGCAGGCGGGCACGCCGCTGCTGGGGATTTGCCTGGGGTTTCAGCTATTGTTTGACGAAAGCCACGAGATGGGCATTATCAAGTGCCTGGGCCTGATCGGCGGGGCGGTCATTCCGATTCCGCCGGGCCGGACGATCCCGCACATGGGCTGGAATTACGTCGCCGCCCCCGCCGGGATGCGGCTGATGCAGGGGCTGACCCCCGGACGGCATTTCGCGTTTGTCCATTCCTATTATGCCGACGTGAGCGAGCCGACGGCCACCGTCGCAACCGTCGAATATGAGGGCCTGACGATGGCGGCGGCCATTGAAAAGGACAATATCTTCGGCTGCCAGTTCCACCCCGAAAAAAGCGGCGACGATGGCCTCCAGATGCTCCGAAATTTCGTAACAATTTGTGATGAGGGTCGTGTATGCTGACCAAACGCATCATTCCGTGTCTGGATGTCAAAGACAACCGCGTCGTCAAGGGCGTCAACTTCCTGAACCTGCGGGATGCGGGCGATCCGGTCGAGCTGGGCGCCCGCTACAGCGACGAGGGGGCGGACGAACTGGTCTTTCTCGATATCACCGCGACGATTCGGTCGAAAAAGACGATTGTCGAGATCGTCGAGCGCGTGGCCGAGCGGGTGTTTATCCCGTTCACCGTCGGCGGCGGCATCACGACCGCCGATCAGATCGGGCTGCTGTTGCGCAGCGGGGCCGACAAGTGCTCGGTCAACACCGCCGCCGTGCAAAACCCCGATCTCATCCGCGAATCAGCCGAGCGGTTCGGCAATCAATGCGTCGTGCTGGCCATCGACGCCCGCCGCGCGCCGGACAAGCCGAACAAGTGGATCGTGACCGTCAAGGCCGGCTCGGAGCCGACGGACATTGACGCCGTCGAATGGGCCGAGCGGGCGCAAAAGCTGGGGGCGGGCGAAATCCTCCTGACCAGTATGGACGCCGACGGCACACAGGCCGGCTACGACATCGCCCTGACGCGGGCGGTGGCCGAGGCCGTCGATATCCCCGTCATCGCCTCCGGCGGGGCCGGCACGCTGGACTCGCTCCTGCACGTTCTGCAGGAAGGCAAGGCCTCCGCCGTCCTGGCCGCCTCGATCTTCCACTACGGAACCTACACCATCGCCCAGACCAAAGATTTCCTTCGGCAGCACGGCATCCCGATCCGCCCGTAGCGTCGAAATCTGAAAAAGGATATACCCGGAAGGGTGGTTTATCGCGTGATGACGCACTGGTCGGTCAGGACGCGGCCGGTCAGATAGTCGGTGAACTGCACACGGAGAGTGAACTCTTTATCGCCGTCGGCCAACACGCTGTCCAGCGGAAAGGTCAATCGGTAGTACGCCGTCGTCAGTCCTCTGCCCCACATCCGGCTCAACTCGTCGGCGCTGACGTCCCACACCCCCAGCCGGGCCTCGGCGGGGGGGGCGCTCAACCGCCACAACTCCACGTGCACCGCGCCCGGCGCTTTGACCATATCCTGCATCGCGTCCCGCACCTCAACATAAACAACCAGTTCGTCCGGCGCGCTGTTGTTGGTTTTTTCATAGAAGCCGGTAAGACGCCCAATACGAACCGATTCGGGAACGCTCAACCCCGCAAGCCGCGCGTCGGCGTCAATCGTCGCCAGCGTCTTGACCTGTTGAGTCAGCGCCGCATTTTCCCGCTCAAGACGCTCGTTTTGGAGTTTTAGTTCAGTCCGTTCCTCGCTGAGCGTTTTGATCTGCTCCCACAGCGACGTTTGCACATCTAAATCGCTGCGGCAGCCCGCCATCCCCGCCGCCAGTACCGCGATAAGCATCCATCGTTTCATAACCGCGTCTTTCCGTGCCGTGAGTGTGCAGGTTACGGGGTATCCTCTTCGTTGTCGGCCTTGGGCTTGCTGACGTGCGGGGCTTTCTGCAGTACCTTGTCGGCCAGGCCGTACTTGACCGATTCGTCCGCTTCCAGCCACAGGTTGCGGTCGCAGTCCTTTTCGATCACGGCCGCGTCTTTGCCCGTATGGTGCGACAGGATGCCGTACAGCCGGCTCCGCAGCCGCAGGATTTCATTGGCTTCGATCTCGATATCCGTCGCCGGTCCGGTCATCTGACCGCTCAGCAATGGCTGATGCAGCAGGACGCGGCTGTAGGGCAGCATATACCGCTTACCCGCCTTGCCGCCGGCAAACAGCACCGCGCCCATGCTGGCTGCCTGCCCGACGCAGTACGTGGCCACGTCGCACCGCAAAAACTGCATTGTATCGTAAATCGCCAGCCCGGAGGTAATGACGCCGCCGGGCGAATTGATATAAAAGTGAATATCCGCCTCGCTGTCTTCGTTGCTCAAAAACAGCATCTGCGCGATGATGAGATTGGAGACATCGTCGTCCACACCGCCGCCCAGAAAGATAATACGGTCTTTGAGAAGTCGCGAGTAAATATCGTACGCCCGTTCCCCGCGGCCGCTTTTTTCAATAACAATCGGTACGAGAGTGTTGTTGGTCAATGCCATAAGAACCCCTGTGCTTATTTTTTATCTTTCGCTTTGGTTTTATCCGCTTCGCTCGGCTCCTGGAGCACGTCGTCGATCAGGCCGTAGGCCTTGGCCTCTTCGGCGGTCATATACTTGTCGCGTTCGGTCTCCGACGTCAACTGCTCCGGCGTCAGACCGGTGTGGCGGGCCAGAATCTCATTGATGGTCTTCTTGGCCCGGAGGATTTCTTCGGCCTGAATGCGGATGTCCTCGGCCTGACCCGTCACGCCGCCCCACGGCTGATGCAGCATAATCTTGGCGTGCGGCAGGGCCTGCCGACGGCCCTTGGTCCCGGCCGCCAAAATCACCGCCGCCCCCGACTGCGCCCGTCCGATGCAGTACGTCGCCACCGGCGAGCCGATAAACCGTATCGTGTCATAAATGGCCATCGTGTCATCGACGCTGCCGCCCGGCGAATTGATGTACAGGCTGATCTCGACGCCGCGTTTGAGGTTGTCCAGATACAGCAGCTTCATAATCACTTCGGTCGCCATGCGATACGAAATCTCGCCGATCATAAACACAATACGATTTTCCAGCAGCAGATCGTCCAGTGTCATCTCGCGGGTGCGCTGGTAGGGCGTCTGCATGCGCGCTTCAAGGGACGCATGGTCATTGATCAGTCCGGTATTCAAAGGCTGATAGTGCATTCGTTATTCCTTACTCATTGATTCACAGGTTATGCTTCATGTTACCGGACGCAGCGACAACAGGTCCGTCCGATGCATCCTTATCGACGCTTCGGGGGTCTTTATTTACCCTAATATCCGCTCTTTTTCAACAGGATTTGTTATTTACGCGCCGCCGCCGACTGTAAACCCTTTGGAAAAGCCGCCCGTACTGGAGGGCGTGCCGGCTATGCGGGCCAAGTAGGCCTGGCCGAGCGTCTTGATGTGGTCATCGACGTTGCTAAAGTAGTTGTAGTGGGCCTGTTCCTCGTTGATGATGCCCTCAAAAAGCTTAAAGCTGACGCTGTCGCCGTTTTCGCGGCAGACATTCAGAAACTGGTTGTAGGTGAAGACCGTGTCGTCTTCGAGGGCACTGTCAAACGGAAAAATCGCTTCAATCTTCTGGCCGCGATTGACCTTGTCGGCCAGGTCTGTGGTCGGCTCGCCGCCCAATTCCTTGATCCGCTCGGCAAACATCTCTGCATGCCGCATCTCGTCGATAGCGATCAGCTTGATATTGGCCGCCAACTCGCCATAGTCCCGGTCGTCCAGATTATAGTGTTGGTTCATATACTGACTGATCGCCTGCAGTTCCATCGAACGCGCCTTGTTCAGCGCCGCGACGACATTTTGCCGTGCGGCCTCTTTATCTATCTTTGCCATGTTTCTTGTCTCCTGTTGTCTTGATTTTAGGTTTCAATTCGATTACGAAACGATTGATCTGATTGTACCCCAATTAAACCAGATTACCATAAGATTATTGCCAATTCCATAATCGTCCATCGTCAATAAAAACGCCCCGCCCGCAGTTAACGGCCAGGGCGTATCTTGTGTCATTTGCGGTTGTTAACGTCCAACCGCCTTGGCCACGCCCGCCCCGTAAGCCGGGTCGGCTTTGGTAAAGTGGTTGATCATCTTTTCCTGAATCTCTTTGGGTACTTTTTTCAGACTGCCGGCGATGTTCTCGCACAGGTGCTTCTGCTGCTGGGGCGTCATCAGCCGGAACAGGTTGCCCGGCTGGATATAGTCATCATCGACGCCGCGTTTCTGCTCGTACCAGTCGGCGTTGCCGGTGATCCTGAGCGGAGGTTCGCGGAACGACGGGGCTTCTTTGGGGCCGCCGAAGCTGTTGGGTTCATAGATGACCGAGGAGCCGCCGTTGTCATCGAAGCGCATCGCGCCGTCGCGCTGGTAATTGTGCATGGGGCATTTGGGAGCATTGACAGGCAAGCGTTCGAAATTGACGCCGAGACGATAGCGCTGCGCATCGGCATAGGACACGACGCGGGCCTGAAGCATTTTGTCGGGCGAGAAAGAGATGCCCGGAACGGCGTTGCCCGGCGAGAAAGCGGCCTGCTCGATCTGAGCGAAATAATTGTCGGGGTTGCGGTTCAGTTCCAGGACACCCACCTCATGCAGCGGATAGTCGCCGTGCGGCCAGACCTTGGTCAGATCGAACGGATTCCAGCGGTAGGTTTCGGCCTCTTTTTCGGGCATAATCTGCACTGAGAGGGTCCACTTTGGGAAGTCGCCCTTTTTGATGGCCTCGAACAATTGCTTGGTGTGGTAGTCGGGGTCGCAGCCGGCCAGACGGTCGGCTTCTTCCACAGGCAAGCACTTGATGCCCTGCTGCGTTTTGAAGTGGAATTTGACCCAGAAGCGTTCGTTTTTGGCGTTGATGAAGCTGTAGGTATGGCTGCCGTAGCCGTTCATATAGGGGATGCCGGCGGGGATGCCGCGATCGGAAAACAGAATGGTCACCTGGTGGAGCGCTTCGGGAACCTGCGACCAGAAGTCCCACTGCATGGTATCGTTCTTGGCGTTGGTTTGTGGGTCGCGTTTTTGAGTGTGGATGAAGTCGGGGAACTTGATGGCGTCGCGAATGAAAAATGTCGGCGTGTTGTTGCCGACCAGGTCCCAGTTGCCTTCTTCGGTGTAGAACTTGAGGGCAAAGCCGCGGACATCACGGACGGTGTCGGCGGAGCCTTTTTCGCCTGCAACGGTGGAGAAGCGGCCTAACATTTCAGTTTTTTTGCCGACTTTTGAGAATATCTTCGCCTTGGTGTATTGCGTGATGTCATGGGTAACAGTAAACGTGCCGAAGGCCCCGGCGGCCTTGGCGTGGACGACGCGCTCGGGGATGCGCTCTCGGTTAAAATGCGCCAGCTTTTCCAGCAGGTAGTGATCCTGCAAGAGTGTCGGGCCGCGCTGGCCGGCGGTCAGCGAGGTCTGATTGTCCGGCACGGGAATTCCGGCCGCCGTGGTCAATGTCTTGGGCTTGTCCATAATCTCATCTCCTGTTTCAAAAAAGTTCATTGAACGGTTTGACTGCACTTATCACACACGCCCTCAAGCGTCACTTTGACGCTCGAGACGGCGTATTTTTCAGTAATCGACTCCGGCGGCTGGAGTGCGTCGAATCGCGTATCGTGGAAATCAATGATCACATTGCAGCGGCGACAGCGAAAATGATGATGCGGTTCGGTAATCGGGTCATACCGCCGGGCCGGGCCGCACCCTTCGACGAGGGTGGCCAAGCCGATCTCCGTAAACTTGGTCAGCGTGCGATAGACCGTATCCATCGAAATATCGGGAAAGGAGGCTCGCACCAGATTGAAAATATCCTCAGCGCGGGGGTGGTCGTCGCAGGCAATCAGGGCTTTATAAATCGCGACACGCTGCGGCGTCAGACTCAGCCGACGGCTCTTACAAACCTGGCGAAAACAGTCGAGTTTTTCCTGCCCACTGATTCTCATACGGCTGTGTCCAAAATTAATAGAAATTACCATATAAGAACAGTTCTTATCTGTCAAGAAGAAAATGTCTGTTTCAACAAAAAAGCCGCCGGGATGAATCCCGACGGCTTTGGCATTATCAAGTGTGTCTCCGAATGTGCCTTATTTTTTTCGGCGCAGCAGGGCCAGCAAGCCTGTGCCCAGTATGGTCAATGTCGCCGGTTCCGGAATATACACCGCGATTTGCGGAGACATGTCCGCATAGGCACCGGTTGCACCTTCTGATGAGACGATATTGACATCCATATCCCAGTTGGGCATGTGAAGATTGAACGTGATCCAATCGTAGTTTTTGCTCAGGGCCGTCTCAAGTTGTTCGGTGATATCGAAGGTCTGCCAGCCTGTCTGGGTCAGATTCTCTCCGACTTTGGAGCCGCCTGTGCCTTGTGCGTAGGTAATCGTGCCGGTTCCGTTACTATCGACAAAACGGACATAGGACCGGTCGATGTTGCTGCCGCTGATGACATAAAAATTCAGCAAGGCGGTCAAGTCCGTTGTGTCCTCGATATGTTTGAAGGGTGCCAGGGAAAATTGCATGACGGGATATTGCTGCAGGGTATCTGCTCCTCCATAATACCAGTAGAGGCCATCCAGAGAGTCTCCGCCGGGTGATACATAGGTATCGATGAAGGACATATTTTTACTGCGTATCGCTACGCCGTCCGAGGCGCCGCTTGTATAGGCGACCCCTGCGTGACTGATGCTCGGTATGGCCAGAACGGCCGCCATCAATGCTGCAAACCACATTTTTTTCATCGTTGTCTCCCTAACAAATTGTTTCGTTTTGTATTGACGCACATTCTCTGCAAATTTGTCTATGAGATCCACGCGGGATTCTGCAACAACCCCCAAGTCGCGGCCGGATGCGCTTGAAACATCCGGAGTGGATGTTCGGCCGAATCCGAAAAAGTACTAAGCGTGAGTATAGCAAAAACACCGATGAAAATCAATATGCAAGGATCAATTATACGAAACGAAAGAGAAAAATTTCCCGTTTCTCGATAGGGCAAAACCATACAGTCGTTACAGGCCGTCGAATCTAACAGCGACCTCCGAGTTATCGGACGCGGCCTTGCGATTGTGTGCAAGTGGGCAGCGGCGAGTAAAGCTAAACTGATATCAACTTGCAATGGAAAGATTGGGGTTTGTTTGACTATTGATTTAATCAAGGTCAAACAAACCTTATCTTGGTCTTACCGCGCTGTGTTGCGGGGTTATTGACGCCGCCCCAACAGAAACTGGAGCTTTTCTTTAATAAACGTTTCTGCTCTTGATGAAACAATAGTGTCAAGGTGCTCACGCTGACGCGAGGTAAAGCATACGGGCTGCTCCGGGCAGATTGAATCGACATTCAACGCGGTCAAAATTGATTCGCACAGCGGTTGGCGGCCCAGATCGGCGGCGGCACTGACCAGCACATACGGCCTATCGCAAGCGGGGCAAAACCGTTGCGGATCGGCCAGTAAGTCGCTTTTCGAAAAGACGTTAAGAACAGCCGCACCCGGCGGCAAGGCAGGGGGATCGCTCGGCGGGCGGGTACAATCCCGCACATTCAGAATCAAATCGCAGTCCCCGGCCGTATCTAATGCCGCCTGCTGCGCCGCCTGCTCAATCGCACCGGCCTGGGCCAGGCGACAATCCAGACCCGCCGTATCTATTATCTCGACCCGCAGCGGCCCGATGCGGCAGGTCGTCGAAACCCAGTCCCGCGTCGTGCCCGCGGCATCCGAGACCAGTGCGGCCGTATCCCCGGCCAGCCAGTTGAGCAAGGTACTTTTGCCGCTGTTCGGCGGCCCGACCAAGGCGACCCTGACCCCGCCAAGGATTCGCCCGGCCAGAAGGCTCCGCTCAAGAATCTCCCGGCATTCATTTTGTAATTCTTTTAAATCAAAAGACTTACAGTCAAGCCATCTCTTCGCCCACGCCGCCAATCCGCCCGATATCTGCCCGTTGAGCAGTTTGACGCCGTCCAGTGTCGCCGCCCGTGTCATTTCCAGTCGGGCCTCGGCCTCAATAAGACTTTCCGTGTCCTCTTTTAGTTGTGCCAGAAGATACTCCTCCGCCCGCTGCGACACCGCCCCCAGCCGCTCACACAGCCGCATGACCCGCTCAGCCAGCAACGGATTGCCGTGGCAGTGAATCACATACCGTCCCGCCCCCTCACACCCCACGACCACGCTGTCAATGACATCCTCTCCGTCGCGCAGGATTCCGTAGGCAGAACGCCCGCAGGCCGGCACTGCCCGGCTGAATATCCGCCCCACAATCGCCTCCGCCCCCGGCCCCGCCACCGCGACACTGGCAATCGCCGCCATCCCCCGGCCCGTCAGCACACACACGGCGGCCGGATAAAGAGCTTGTTCGTCCAAATTTTGTTTTGTTGTGTCTTCCATTTCCCTCAAAATACCCGAAATACCCACTCTTGAAAAGACCCTTTTCTTTCTTGCTTTTATTTGAGTTTTCGCCCTATTCTGTTACAATAATCCCCGATGGACAAGCGTACAGTTTTCTAACGGCCGGGACGAACCCGGCTCAATACAAGGAAAGGGTCTAAGCGTGAAAAAGCATACGGCACGACTATTTATAATGTTGAGTGTATCTTTGGCGGCGGCTGTGTGGGCAGAGACGACCACCGAAACCGACTATATGGCGATCTTGCTGGAAGGCAAAAAGATCGGCCACGCCGAGTACACCCGCACCGTTGAAGGCGCGACGATAACCACGCGCGAACACCTGACGATGACGCTGGGGCGCAGCGGCCAGACCGTCAAGATTGAAACGACTGAAACGCACCTTGAAACCCTCGACGGTAAGCCGATGGGCTTTGAGGTGCTGCAGGATATGAGCGGGATTGTACAAAAGCGCACCGGAAAAGTGGCCGACGGCAAGGTTTCCGTTATCGTTGATGCGATGGGTCAACAGCAGGAGGTGACCGCCGGCTGGCCGAAAGGCGCGCTGCTCAATCAGGGGTTGCGCCTGCTCCAAAAAGAAAAGGGGCTGTCGGAAGGGTTGGCATACGAAGCGGCAATCTTTCGCCCCGATATGATGAGTGCTATCACTGCACAGGTGGCGGTCGGAAAACCCGCGACGGTTGACTTGTTCGGACGTGTCGTCGAGTTGACGGAGGTGCGCGTTACGATGCAGGTTCCCGACCAGCCGATTACGGTCACCAGCTATGTGGACGAGGAATTAACGGCTCACAAAACGCTTGTGCCGATGATGGGGATGACGCTGGAGATGGTGCAGTGCGACAAGGCGTTTGCCCTGCGCGATGACGATGTAGTGGATTTTCTCGACCGCCTCAGCGTCAAAAGTCCGGTAGAACTGACGGACCTTTCCGGCAAGGCCTCCATTCGCTACGAACTGACCGCGACGTGCAACGGCGAGCTGACCATCCCGACAACGCCCAGCCAGACCGTCCAACGCGAGAACGGCCGAGTGATTGTGACCGTTGCGCCGAGCGTACCCAAGACGGATACACTACGGCCCTACGACGGCGAACACCCGGAAGCCCTGGCCGCCCTTAAACCGACGGACTATCTGCAAAGCCATGACGAGAAGGTACAGGAACTTGCCAAAGCCGCCGTCGGCGAGACGACCGAAACCCTCAAGGCCGCCCGTCAAATCGAGTCATTTGTCAAAGGCTACATCACCACCAAGGATCTGTCGGTCGGTTATGCCTCGGCCGCCGAGGTCGCCCGCAGCCGGCAGGGCGATTGCAGCGAACATGCCGTGCTGGTCGCGGCCATGTGCCGGGCGGCGGGCATCCCGGCGCGAGTTGTCTGCGGCCTCGTCTATGCTGATACCTTCGTCGGGCAAAAGAGCGTCTTTGGCGGGCACATGTGGACGGAAGTGTTCGTGGACGGCACCTGGGTCGGCCTGGATGCGACCCGTGCACCGAATGGTTTCGGCGCCGGCCACATCGCGCTGGCCGTCGGCGACGGCAAACCGTCGGATTTCTTCAGCATCGTCAATACGCTGGGCTGCTTTAAAATCGATAAAATAACCGCCTACGCTAAAACCAACAACACAACCGAATGATAACAGGGCTTACCCGTCGTTCCTGTCGGCAAAGCATAAACCCTGAAATCAGTAAGGATACTCCAATGTCCAGCGAAAACTGCAAAGGCCACGAGCGCCATCTCTGTGAATTGCACCGCGACCAACTCCACCCAAAAGACCCCGCCGCTTACGCCCATCTGGTGCGCGACCCCAAATACGTCTGCAAAACTGCGGCCGCGTCGCCGCCGGACAGGCCAGCCTCTACGCCCCGATAATGCTCGGCACGTGGGAAGAATAATCCATTTGGGGGTTGTATAGACCGACCCGATTTGTTACAATGCAGGTTTAATCCGAAATTCAATTTAAGGAGATACACGATGTGTGATAACTGTGGTTGCGGCGAAAAGAGCTTTGAGGCCAAGGTCGCCGAGGTCATCGATTCCATCCGTCCGATGCTTCAGAACGACGGCGGCGATATCGAACTGGTCGGCGTCGATGCCGACAAAACCGTGCGGGTGCGTCTGCAGGGCGCCTGCAAAGGCTGCCCCGGCGCGGCCATGACTCTCAAAATGGGCGTCGAACGACTCCTCAAGCAAAAAATCGCCGACGTCAAAGAAGTGGTTGCGGTCAACTGACGGAATTGAGCGTGATGCATTAGAGGGCCATTATGGCAAAAAAAACCAGGCGATCATCCCTGGTCTCAAACACTTTACGGCGTAAAGGAAAAAAACCGAATGCCGATGCCATGCCTCAGCGTGATTTGCTTCAGACGAATCGCCTCAATGTAAGTAAGATAAAAAGGCGTTATGTCGTTGTTGCATTAATTGGCATTTTTATTTTATCGTTTTTTTTAAATAGCAGCGCCTTGGAGTGGGGACAGACCGGCGATGTTTCATGGTCGCCGGACGCGATTGATGGGAGAATAACGGCGATCTATTTGCCATATATGTACAAACAATGGGCTCATAAGTACCCTCGGGGACAATTCTTTGTGAGTTCTTTTTTTTACAATCCCAAAATTCAGCAGTGGGAAAAAGAACCGGTTACCATTCAGATGCCAGACGGCAGAATCGCCCGAACCCCCTTGAATCAAAAGCGGCTATACGAATTAGCCACCATCTCCAGAAAACTGTCTTTATTTATGTCGATGGGAATTTTGCTGGCGGTTTTCCTGACGGCGCGAAAGTTGTTCGATGACGGTTTGGCCGGATTACTCTCGTGTTTAGTTCTTGCATTGTCCTGCCATTTTGTTTTTTACGGAAAGTCCGCCTGTGTGGATATACCGGCGTTCTTTTGGTTTGCATGGGCGGCGTGTTTTGGTTTGTATGCCATAAAAACCGACCGATTGATATATTATTTGGCAGCGGGGTTTTGTGCGTCGTGGTCCGTATGTACCAAAGAGGGGGTAGCAACTTTTCATATCGGTTTGGCGGCGGCTTTGGCGGTTTTATTGATTCATGCTGAAATGAAGGCGGGGAAACCCTTTAAAAAAGCAATCCTTTCTCTGCTGAATTGGAAAATAATTGCCGGTGTTGTTCTGGCTGCGCTGCTGTTTATAACAATGCAAAATATGTGGAATAGTTTGGACGAATGGCGCTATCGCAGCCAGTTTTGGAAGGGGGTAATTGAGGGTGAATTCAGAAGTCAGGGGGTTCGCTTCATAGGATTGCTGGAAAGAACGTACAGAGGACTGTATAGCGGGTGGGGCGGCCCTTTTATCGTCGTGCTGCTCCCGATCTCTCTGTGTTATTGGCTTTTCAAGTATCGTTGGCAGTTTTGCCTGATGATTTATCCATTGCTTAGTTTTTTCTTTTTAACCGTGCTGGTGATCGGTCAAAATCTGCCGAGATTTATGATGTGCGCCTATGCCGGTATTGCCATCATTATGGGCAAAACACTGGCGGATTGGTATCGATATAAAAAAATTCCTGCAGCGGTACGGGGATTTCTTCCGCTGATTATTTTAGTGCCGTCATTTATTTGCTGTGTCTGCTTTAATGCTGAAATGAAAAATGATACGCGCAAGCGAGCGGAGCAGTGGATGAGAGACAATGCCAAAAGCCAGGCGATTGTCGGCCTCTCGATGACAAGACAATATGCACCTCGCGTTTGGCTGGATGACTTCAGTAGTATTCCGGAATGGGACAGCAAAGGCATTGCTACACTTCAGGGAAAGATCGTTGTCTGGCCGGATTATATTATTGGGTCCAATCAATGGCCCTGCATGTCACAAAATGATGCCGATTTTTTTGGGTCTATGTTCAGGGACGAAACGAACTATGAAAAACAAGCGGAGTTTAGCCGGATTTATTTTCACCAAAGAAACTTTATCTGGAAATACTGTTTGAGATTCTTTGAACTGCATCCCTGGATCAGCCCCAGAATGCTGATCTATAAAAAGACGACACCGCAGGATTAGTTATGTACAACGGCAAAAAACAGTCGTGGTGATGCCCGCCTATAAAGCGGAAAGAACGCTCGAAAAGACCTATCGCGAGGTGATGACGCAGCAGGTGGTGGATTGGGTGATTGTGGTGGACGATGACAGCAGCGACCGAACCGCGGAAATCGACCGGACGTTGCCGGATACGCTGGTTTATTCACACATTCAAAATCGCGGGTACGGCGGCAACCAGAAAAGCTGCTTCTGTGGAACAATTATCACATTGCTGAGATCAGTTGCCCGACCAAATATTTTCCCGAAGCGTCCTCAATTAATTTTTGGCGAAGCTGCACATACGGCATGGGCTGTCTGAGCGACGGTCTTCAGTATCGTTTGGCTCGGCTTGGACTGATTAAGCCCGCTCTGTTCGGCGTTAAGTAAACGTCCAACGCATCTCGGTTCATAATAATAAAAGCCTGTCGGCATTAACCGACAGGCTTTTGAATTCTACGCCAATAGCCGGATTATACTTTAGGATACGTGCCCAGGTACTCGGTCTTGGGCAGCGGGCCGACCAGCGGCAGGGCGTATTCAATAAACGCCTGCGTCATCCCGTTGCCCTCGGCGTTGATGTACTCATCCGGCACGGACTTGGTCTTCTCGGCCACATTCTTCAACTCGGTGCGGAAGTAATCGGCCGCATAGTTGGCCCCCGTACCGAGCCGCTTAATCGCCACCGATCCGTTCAGCTCTTTCATCGACCACTGTACCGCCAGACGGCCGCACTGACGGGCTTCTTTGACGTCCACCTCGGACAGTAACCCCGCAAAGCTCCGCTGCAAATACCCGAACGTATCGGCCCGGATGCGCTTGATTTTCAGCTTGCCCTTGATTTGGGCGGCCAAAAAGTCGGCCAGCGCCCCCGATCCCGAAAGCTGCACATTGCCGTGCGAATCGCGCTCGGCGTTCTCGGAAAGCTTCTCGGCCCACGTCACATGATCGGTATCGCAGATGCCCTCGCTGGCGGCAATAACACACCGGCCATACTTCTTAAAGCATGCCTCCACTTCGGCCAAAAACCGCTCCATCGTCACCGGCCGTTCCGGCACATAAATCAAATGCGGACCATCGTCGTCTCGCTGTTTGGCCAGCGCCGCAGCCCCGGTCAAAAAGCCCGCGTGCCGTCCCATAATAATATCGATCTTGATGCCCGGCAGTGCGCGGTTGTCCAGGTCATCGCCCATCAGGGCACAGGCCACAAACTTGGCCGCCGTGCCGAACCCCGGACAGTGATCGGTCACCAGCAGGTCGTTATCGACCGTCTTGGGGATATGAAACGCCCGCAGCTCATAGCCGCTCTTTTGGGCCATCTGATTGATAATATGGCAGGTATTGGCCGAGTCGTTGCCGCCGATATAGTAAAAGTATCGGATGTCCCGCTTCTTGAATACCGCCAGTACCTTTTCGCAATACGCCGCATCCGGCTTATCCCGGCTCGACCCCAGCGCCGACGATGGCGAGGCCGCCACCCGCTCCAGAATATCGGCCGACAGCGTCTTGAGGTCGATGAAATCTTCCTTGACGATCCCCGCTACCGCATGCACGGCCCCGTACAGATTGGCGATCTCATTATGTTTGCAGGCTTGCTCGATCACGCCCACCAACGAGGCATTGATCGCGCCGGTCGGTCCGCCGGATTGACTGACAATTGCATTGGCCATATAAAAACCTTTCTGTGCAGAGTAACATTACGTTGATTAACCTTATGGGCGCAAAATTATAGCCCCCCGCACGCCAAAATCAAGCACAAACCCGAAAACTCAATACACGTTTTCAAGGTGTGTGACATTTTTTTCTGGCGCATTGTTTTGGGATATGGTATATCTTTGTTTATTAATCACTTATGACAGTTTTAAGACAAGGAAAACCAGATGGAAAATCGCATTACGGGTAAGGATTTGAAAGCAGCCTTGGGCTCGGAGTTGGATCGTCTCTTTGAGGAAGTGGCTCTGGCGGTCAGCCAAGCGCCCTACGGGCGTATCATCGCCGACAGCGAAGAGCCTGTCCGCGACGCGGCGGCGTTGTTTCGCCAACAGCTTTACCAGAAAGCTCTGACCCTCCGGCAACAGCAGATTGAGCCGGCTTTTTCCCCCTCGGCAGACGGAGCCGACCCGGCGGTGGCACAACAAAGGGCGTCAAAAAAGCAGTGTGTTGACGATTAACGGGCGTGTGGGACTGTGCCGGACGGTGTATTGGAATAAACAGGGTGGCACGGTGATTCCGCTGGATACCGCGTTAGGGTCTGATCGTTACAGTCTGGGCGTCCAGGAGATTTGCTGTCGCGTTGGTACGGCGGTGAGCTTTCGTCGCGCCGCCGAGGATATTGGCCGCACCGCCCAACTGCCCGTTAGTGCCGAGACGGTCCGTCAGATGGTTGAGGCGCGTGCAACGTTGGCGTTAGAGGCCCAACGTAAAGGTCACCTCAAGCCGGACTGGACGAGTGCGGACTGTCGGCCGGATGCCCGGCATCCGACCTGTCTGATGACCGGCGCCGACGGTGTCATGGTTCCGTTGGTCACTGAGGCGGAAAAGGCCAGGCGGCGCCAGAAACGCCGTCGGCGGCGAAAAGGCCAACCGCCGCGTCAGGCGATTCGTAAAGGCAGCGATCAACCGTATAAAGAATTCAAGGTGATCGCCTTTTACGATGCAACCGGTGAGCATCACTACGTCGCCGGTACCGGCGGCAACCATGAACAGGCCGGGCGGCTGATACGGCAATACGGCCGGATGTTGGCGATTGATAAAGCGCAGATCAAGTATTCGATCACCGACGGGGCGGAGTGGATTCGGAGGCAATATGCCGGCCAGTTGCCGATGCTGGATGCGAATGTACTGGATTATTATCATCTGCGAGAGCATGTGATCGCCGCCAGCCAAACGCTGTATGGGACGGGCAGTGAGGCATCCGTTCGGTGGCGTAAAGAGATCACCGGATGCATGATCGAACAGGGACCGCTGGCGGTGCTGGATCGATTGGCCGAGGCACTGAAGGCCTTCCGCAGCCCCCGGAAACGTCGGGCGATAGAGGGTCTGCGTCAGTACATCGCCAAACGGGTGGAGATGCTGGATTATCCGGCGTTCCGGGCCAAAGGGTATGATATTGGTTCGGGCCCGACCGAGTCATTCTGCAAGACGCTGACAAGCCGACTGAAAGGCTCCGGAATGCGGTGGGATAAGCCGCATGCCGAAGGGATGATGGCCTTGGCGGCTATACGCAGCAGTAACCTGTGGAAACGCTATTGGAATAGGGCAAAAACCGAGGTCGCATAGCCGCCAGAAAATATGGGCACACACTTTTCAAGTGCTGGAAAAAATTCTCGTACTCTTTTAAGGGCGATTTGGTATAATAACTTGTTTCTTTATACAGGTGCGCGGTCGAATGGACCGATAGGATATGACAGACGAACTATTGTGAATTTAAGTTATTGAAAATATGGAACTTACAGACAATCTCAATATACGGCATTTCAAGCCGCTGGTGACGCCGGATCAACTCAAAACGCTGTATCCGGAGTCCGACCAAGCTGTGCATGTTGTGGCCGAGTCGCGGCGGCAGATTGAAAATATCCTCATCGGGCGGGACACTCGACGGATGGTGATTACCGGACCGTGCAGCCTGCACGACGAAGAGGCGACGCTGGACTATGCGCAGCGGCTGCACAAGGTTCAGCAAAAGGTGGCCGGCCAGGTGCTTTTGGTGATGCGGGCGTATTTTGAAAAGCCCCGCACGACCCTGGGCTGGAAGGGGATGCTGTACGATCCGCATCTGGATGGGTCGTATGATATCGAGACGGGCTTTAAGGTCAGCCGAAAGCTGCTGCTGGAAATCGCTACCCTCGGCCTGCCGACGGCGACGGAGTTTCTCGATCCGATTGTGCCGCAGTATCTGGCCGATCTGGTCAGTTGGGCCGCCATCGGCGCCCGCACCTCCGAGTCGCAGATTCACCGACAGATGGCCAGCGGCCTGTCGATGCCCATCGGGTTCAAGAACGCCACTGACGGCAACCTGGGCGTGGCAATGGACGCGATCAAATCCGCCCAAAGCCCGCATTCGTTTTTAGGCATCGACCGCAACGGCAAGGTCATCATCGCCGAGACCAAAGGCAACCGCTACGGGCACTTGGTGCTGCGCGGCGGCTCGGGCGGGCCGAACTTTGCCAGCGAATATGTTGTGTTTTCCGAGGTGCTGCTCCGCAAGGCGCATATCCCGACGGGAATGGTGATTGATTGCAGCCACGCCAATTCGTACAAAAACCACAAACGCCAGCGTGAGGCGCTGTTTGACATTGCCGACCAGATTCGCGCGGGCAACCGCAGCATCGGCGGCGTAATGTTCGAAAGCTTCATCAACGAGGGCAAACAAAGCATCGGCGCCGCCGGCGTGCTCAAATACGGCACGTCGCTGACCGATTCGTGTATCGGCTGGAACGAGACGGAAGAACTCATCGGCGCGTTGGCCGAGGCCGTCAGGGGATAAGGTCAGTACTCGATGCCTTTTCGGGCACGGGTTCCTTTGTCGAAGGGGTGTTTGATCGGTCGCATCTCGGTGACGAGATCGGCCATGTCGATCAGCTCCTGTGTCGCGCCGCGGCCGGTCAGCACCAGCTCGACGTGCGGGTCGCGGGTCTCGATCAGGCGGCGAATATCGTCGAGGGAGGTCAGGCCGTGCTCAAGGCAGAAGACAATCTCATCCAGGACGATCAGATCGTAGTATTTCTCGTGGGCGGCGGTCTGTAATTCCTTGAGGGCCTCGCTGATGGACTGGCGGATGCGCCGGAGGGACTCCTGGTCGCCCATCGATTCGAACATATCCCAAGGTTCGTCCAGTGCGCGAAGCGTGATGCCTTCGATGAGGCCGGCCTGCAGGACACAGCGTTCGCCCAGTGCCAGTGCCGTGGGTTTGAGGAATTGATAAAACAAAACTTTTCCGCCGTGCCCGGCCGCTCGCAGCGCAAGCCCCAATGCGGCGGTGGTTTTACCCTTTCCCAGTCCGGTATAGATTTGAACAAGTCCTTTATCGATCATATAAGGCATCCTACTCCGTTTGAGCGGAGGGTCAATCAAAAAATCGGCAAACGGCGATTTTGCAGTTGCGAAGGGGGAGAAGGGGAATCGTTTTTTTTTGGGAAATATCGCCTTTTTTATCCTAAAAATGATGATTGTTTATAAAAATCAAAATTTTCTAAGTTTTTTGTTTGAACATGCCGATGATTAGCGTATAATCAAGTATGAAATAATTGCTCTTTTACTTCTTATAGCAGTATGTGTTACTTTGATGCTGAGATGTAGATCAATATAGGTGATATATTTATTAACATGTGCATCTCAGCAAGGCCGGACCCCTCGAATCCGGCCTTTTTTTATTGCGCGTTAAAATTTAAGTAAATTCAGGCAATTTTAATCTTATTTAGAGATGAATCCCGCAGTAGCCGATCTCGCTGCAGACCTTTTTCAAATGCTGCCAGACGGCGTCATCTTCGATCATCGCTACAGCCAGCGGGAACAGCACCT
>ENA-UOUL01002815-UOUL01002815.1-bioreactor-metagenome-genome-assembly--contig:-NODE-2815-length-19324-cov-17.479815_pt1 | contig 19324 bp, 21 predicted proteins | sample MGYA00249838_ERZ747220 | MGnify/ENA primary metagenome ERZ747220 (study PRJEB28778, sample SAMN05720191) | bioreactor metagenome | isolation source: Anaerobic biogas reactor | place: USA:Washington...
TATCCAATAATGGAAGATAGAGAAAAAGATAGAAAAGACGTAGATACAGAATATTCAAGAACTGAAATAATGGGCGGAGAAGTAAAGCGCAAACGAAAAAAAATAGTTAGAACTAAGAAATATCCGAAAACAATACTGACATTCTCAAATGCCAGTCAAAAGGGTAAAGTGCATCCGACCCAAAAACCAGTAGCACTCATGGAATACCTAATCAAAACCTACACAAACGAAGGTGAAACAGTCTTGGATAATTGTATGGGTTCAGGAACTACCGGCGTTGCTTGTGTGAACCTAAACCGAAACTTCATCGGCATAGAACTTGACGACAAATACTTTGAGATTGCAAAACGGCGGATAAACGGAGCGCGAAATACACCCGAACAAGTAACTCAGACAATCCTGCGTCAGGATACATAATCTTCGCAATAGACGGCGACACAATGGACGGGCTGGACACAGACGATGCCTTCGCACGGTGGAGCCGCTTATTGGAGACAATGATGGCGACGGAGGACCTGGAACCACGCACCTTCATGAACACAGAGACCGGCGAGGTCCGCACCGAGTGGGTCCGAAAACGGCCAGAGGAGGAGTAGGAATAGGCGAAAGCCGGCGAAAAACCGCCCAAAACGCTGAAAGTCGGCGCAAATGTGCACAAATGGGCACAAATGAGCAGGTCAAACCGTGCTAGCGTATAGGGTGAAAAGGTGCCTAGAGAGGCACAAATAACTAGACCCAGGGCCACGCACCCAGGGGCTTCAAGGAGGCGGCCAGCACGGCGGCCTTTTTGCGTGGGTGGAAAAAAAAGGGGGGGGGAATGGGCAGACTGGATATCATTTACAAGCGGGTGGACGAGCTGATCCCGTATGTAAACAATCCGCGGCACAATGACCAGGCGGTGGATGCAGTGGCATCGAGTATTAAGAACTTTGGATTTAAGGTGCCAATCATCGTGGACGCCGGCAATGAGATAGTTGCCGGGCATACTAGGCTGAAAGCGGCCAAGAAACTGGGTCTGGAGGAGGTGCCGGTTATCATAGCAGATGACCTGGACGAGGGACAGGTCCGAGCGTTTAGGCTTGCGGACAACAAGACCGCCGAGTTCTCTGAGTGGGACTACGAAATTTTAATGGCGGAGCTAGACCTGCTGGAAGACATAGACATGGAACAGTTCGGCTTTGACGACCTAGCCGACATGCTCGAACCCACAGCTGAAGAAGACGGCTACGAACTGGAAGTACCAGACGAACCAAGAGCGAAGCTAGGGGAAGTCTACCAATTAGGGCGGCATAGGTTGATGTGTGGAGATAGTACGAGTGAAGATGTCAATATATTAATGGATAGGAATAAGGCAGATATGGTGTTCACAGACCCGCCCTATGGAGTAAGTTATGAGGGGATAAATAATGACGAGGAAAGTGGTCTTGAGGAGCTACTGCTAAAGTCTTTCAAAAACTATTCGGAAAATATGGAGAAAGGGTCTTCTATATATGTTTTTCATGCAGATAGGACAGCACACATATTCCATAATGTTTTCAGGAAGTTTTTTCACTTTTCTTCTATGTTGATATGGGTAAAACCTGCTTTAGTATTGTCGCAAACGGATTACCAATCAAGGCACGAGTCATGTCTATATGGTTGGGAGAAGAATGGAACACATAATTGGTATGCAGATAGGAAACAAACAACAGTTTTGGAGATAGGCAAAGAAAGAGTAGAGGGGCATACAACTCCCAAACCACTTGAGCTTATAGGTGAAGCCTTGCGAAATAGTAGTAGAAAAGGAAATATTGTATTAGATTTATTTGGAGGCAGCGGCAGCACATTGATAGCCTGCGAGCAACTAGACAGGACCTGCTATATGATGGAATTAGACCCACGCTACATAGACGTGATAATTGACCGCTGGGAGAAGCTCACAGGGCAGACAGCAGAGCTTATTGAGAGCAGAGGAGATAATGGATGATTGAGAAAGTGAACCCAATGCACCCTGACAAGCTGGCCGACAGGATCGCAGGGGCGACAGTTGACTTGGCCTATTTGCTTTCTGATAGCGCAAGGGTGGCGGTGGAGGTCCTCCTCGGGCACGGCGATTGCTATGTAATCGTTGAAACCAACGTGGACTACAAGAGTTCACTCGCAGATAGCATTAAGTCAATCGTTAGGAGAATTGCACCGGGCGCATGGCCACACGTGAAGGTCGTTAGCCAGGATGCGGCCCTGCAGAACAACCACACAAAAATGATCAGGTGCGGTGACAACGGAATCTTCAAGGGCGTACCGCTGACGCAGGAAGAAACGCAGCTGTCGGCGGTAGCAAGACAAATCTACGGGCTATACCCTTATGATGGGAAATACATCCTAGATGGAGACCGGCTAATCATTTGCCAAAGCAACGCCGACACATCCGAACTTCAAACCCTCTACCCGACGGCCAATATAAACCCGCTTGGGGATTGGACGGGTGGCCCCAATGTAGACACCGGATGCACGAACCGCAAGCTCGGGAGCGATATGGGGCACAGCGTGACGGGGGGTGGCCTGCATGGCAAGGACCTAACCAAAGCGGATGTCTCGCTTAATATATACGCATTCCTCGAAGCACAACGCACGGGCAAGACCGTGGAGCTTAGTTGCGCTATCGGGGACGAGACCGTGGACGGGAGGTCATACAAGTACTATGTCGACCTGGCTGCCGAATACATACAGGGGCTGGGTGGCTTTGAGAAGTTTGCTGAGTGGGGGCTGTTCTAGCTCCAACAGGACAGGAGGATAACATGGCCGGAGGAAGACCAACTAAGCTGACACCTGACCTTCAAGACGAACTGGTCCGTGTGTTAAGGGTGGGGAACTATGCCGAAACCGCCTGTGCTTATGTTGGCCTGAACAAGACAACCTTCTACGACTGGATGAAGCGGGGGGCAAGGGCGCAGGACAAACTGAAAAAGGACCCTGACGCCGAAATACCGCATGGCGAAGAGATATACATCGAGTTTTCCAACGCCATAAAAAAGGCCGAGGCTGACGCAGAGGCTAGGGACGTGCTTATCATCGGCAAGGCGGCCGAGTCCCAATGGCAGGCGGCGGCTTGGAGACTGGAACGGAAGTTCCCGGAGAAGTGGGGGCGCAGGGGCAAGCGAGATGCCGAAGAGCAAGAGGCCCGGATCGCCAAACTTGAAGCCGAGACCGAGAAGCTGAAGGCTGAAACCAGGACGGCGACACAGTCAGACGAGGACGCTAACCAGCCCGTCACCAACTTCATGGAGGCGTTGGCTGGGGCCGTAGACACCGAGGGCATTTACGATGATCCGGCGACCGAGTAGACGCAAGCGGGCCGCCAGGGAGACCTTCCGCTTCCAGCAGTTTTCCCGGAAACAGCTGCAACTCATCAACTGGTGGCGAGACACATCGCCCTACCGTGACATGGACACTATTATCGCTGACGGGGCGATACGGTCCGGCAAGACCATCGCCATGATCGTGGGCTTCCTCTGGTGGTCGCTGGACACCTTCCAAGGCGAGTCCTTCATTATCGCGGGCAAAAGCATGGGGGCATTGAAACGGAACGTGATCCGGCCCATGCTCCAGATCCTCCGGGCCTGGGGGCTGGACTACGACTACAACAGGTCTGATAACGTCATCACCATCGGCACCAATGACTACTACCTGTTCGGGGCTGTCAATGAAGCCAGCCAGGACGTGCTCCAGGGCATGACAGCGGCAGGGGCGTATGCGGATGAGGTCGCACTGTTCCCGAAGTCCTTTGTCTACCAGATGATGGCCCGGTGTTCGGTTCCCGGTAGGCGGCACTGGATGAACTGCAACCCGGAAGGGCCAAGTCACTGGTTCTTGAAGGAGTTTATCCAGGAGGCAGAGGGTAAACGCATCTATCACCTGCGCTTCACCTTGGACGATAACCTGACCCTGGACCCGGCTGTCCGGGAGGGGTATCACCGGCAGTGGTCCGGCGTGTTCTATCTCCGCAACATCCTGGGCGAGTGGGCGGCGGCAGAGGGCGCTATCTACATGGACCTGGTCGAGAAGCCAGAACGGTACCTGATAGACAGCGTGCCAGACGGCCTACACTTTGGGACTATCGGCGTGGACTTTGGCGGGCGCCTGTCCGGTCACGCCTTCACCTTCACGGCCTTCTCCAAGGGCTTTCGGGAGATCGTGACCCTGGAGGACTTTTACCGGCGTGGGGTCATCACGCCTCAACAGCTGGAGGGAGACTTCATCGCCTTCATCCGCCGGTGCGAGGCGCATAACATTCCCATCGCAGAGATCCGGGCAGACAGCGCCGAGCAGGTCCTGATCGCTGGCCTCCAGAAGGCCTTGATAGACGCCCGGATGCCTTACGTGGTGTCCAACGCCAAGAAGGGGCTGATCATCGACCGCATACGACTCTACGTGTCCTTACTGGCGCAGGAGCGCTGGAGGATCATGCGGCACTGCAAACACACCTTTGACGCCTTCACCACGGCGGTGTTTGATGACAAGTCCATGGAGGACAAGAGACTAGACGACGGGTCGACGGTGATGGACCCGATCGATGCACAGGAATATTCTACCGAGCCGTATATGGACGTGCTCATGTATGGAGGTTTAACAGATGGTCAAGGACTTTCTCAAACGTCAAGGCTTTCACCCAGCAGAACCGTTAGCTGAACAGCAGACGTGGCTGGCTTGGTACCAGGGCCGGGATAAGTGGCACGAGTACATGATCTGGAACGGTCGGCGCAACGTGGGCCAGGTCCGGGACGGTATGCACATGGCCAAGCAGGTCTGCCAGGACTGGGCGAGCTTGCTGTTCAACGAGCGGGTGGAGATCGTGCCCGAGGATGAAGCCTTTGCTAAAGCCCTGGCCTATGTCTTGGACCGCAACTTTTTCCGGCACCGTGCCAACCAGCTGATCGAGCTGACCTTTGCCCTGGGTACGGGCGCCTTTGTCGAGTACCTGGACTTTGACGGTGAGGTGGCCATCGACTACGTGAGGGGCGACTGCATCTATCCCCTAGCCTGGGATAACGGCGAGATCACCGAGTGCGCCTTTGCGTCGTTGAGGCAAGACGGTGACAAGCAGCGTTATTACGTCAACATCCACGCCCTGGCTGATAACGGGACCTATGTGGTCAGTAACCACCTGATCGACAAAAAGGGCGGCACGCCCGTGGACCTTCCGGACGGGGTCACGCCAGAGGTCCTGACGGGGTCTCCCCTGCCCCGCTTCCAGATCATCACGCCCAACATCGTGAACAACGTGGACCTGGACTCACCCTTTGGGATCTCGGTGTACGCCAACGCCATCTCCCGGCTGAAAAAGGTGGATCTGATCTTTGACAGCGGGAATAACGAGTTCAAGCTGGGCCGCAAGCGGATCATCGTGCCAGAGCACATGACCACACGCATGACCACCGACAACATGGAGATCCAAGTCTTTGACCCCAACGACGTGGCCTTCTATGCGCTCCCGGTCGGGGATAGCACCGACCAGAGGCCCATTGACCTGACTGGCCAGCTTCGGATCTCCGAACACTCCCAGGGCTTGCAGGACGCCCTGAACTATCTATCCGAGGGCGTGGGGCTGGGTGCGGACCGCTACGAGTACCGCCAGGGCGGGGCAAAGACGGCGACCGAGGTGGTGAGCGAGAAGTCCGACCTCTACCAGAACCTGCAGAGGCATGAACTGATCCTGGAGAAGGCCCTCCGAGACCTTTGCCGTGTGGTGGCAGAGATGACCGGCCATAACCCAGACCAGGCGATAGCGATCAGCTTTGACGACAGCATCATCAATGATCGGTCTACCGACATCGAGGAGGCCATCCGCTTGACGACCGCCGGCTTGCAGTCCAGGCAGCAGGCGATCATGGACCTGTTCGGGCTGACCGAGGAACAGGCCCAGGCCGAGCTGGCGCAGATCCTCCAGGAGGACATGGGTGGCGCCGGGGCCGAACTCCAAGAGACCTACGGGCTTGAGTAATGCTAGTAAAGCCGACGCCCAACGAGATAGCGATCCTGGCGCATGAGATAGGGCGTGTCTTTGGGACCATGGAGGACTGGCTGGTCCGGGAGATCGTTGAGCGCCTGATAGAGGGCGCCCCGGACCTGCCGGCAGAAGTCAGCGAGTGGCGGATCGAGAAGTTATTAGCGTCTGCCCAGTTCAGCAGGGAGGCCAAGGCCAAGATGCGGGAGATCCTGGAACGGATCCCGCCCCAGGTCGAGAAACAACTGTACAGCGTCATCAAGGCCACGGTCGAGACGGGCGACAGGGCGGTCCTGGAGGCGGCCTTTGAGCAGGGCATGATAGCGTCCATCCCCTCCCCTGGGTCAGCGGTCCGGACCAGCTTCTGGATAGAGAAGCTCCAAGAACAAGCGCTGCACGCCCTGAACCTGGTGAACACGTCCATGCTGACGTCTGCGCAACAAGGCTACATCGACACCCTGAACCGCGCCGCCGGCCTGGTGGCAGAGGGTGAGAGTCCACGGGCCGCCGTCCAGTACGCGACCAAGCAACTGGCAAAGGACGGTCTGACGGGGTTCGTCGACCGGGCCGGTCGCCGGTGGGAGCCGCAGTCAGCGGTCGAGATGATCATCCGGACCACCTGGAACAACGCCGCCAACCAGGCCGCTTTCACGCAACTGGAGGCCATGGGCTGTGACGTGATCCTGGTGTCCGCCCACATGGGTGCGAGGCCCAAGTGCAGTCTGGTCCAGGGCAAGCTGTTCAGCCTGTCGGGATCGACCGAGGGCGTCAGGGACAAACACGGCGCCTACCATGCTGTCGGGGACTGGACCCGGACCTCATACGGTGAGCCTGACGGGATCCTGGGCATCAACTGCCGGCATCATATCGGGGCCTTCTTTGACGGGTTATCGGTCAACGATACCGAGGAGATCGACGAGGAGGAGAACAGAGAGCGCTACAAACGAGAGCAGGAACAGAGGAAACTGGAGCGGGAACTAAGAAAGATCAAACGTGAACGGGACGTGGCTAACGCCAGCGGTGACCGGGAGGAATACCTGAAACAGTTCAGGAAAGCGCGGGCCAAGAGCCAGCAACTAAGGGACCATATCGAAGAGCACGGCTTGAGGCGGTCCAAGGTCAGGGAACGGTATATTACGCTCCGATGACAGACAACTGAATACACGTTCATGAGGGCCGTTCCGGAGGGGGCGGCCTTTTACATGCCGGGGACTAGATGTCACGGGGCTTTATGCCTTTTATTCATTCGGGTTCTCCTTCACCCCGTGCGCGGTTCGAGTCCGCGCCCCGGCACCAGTCGTAACAGCCGACTCACGGCGTTAAAAGGAGGGCAAAACCATGAACGACGAACTGAAAGACACACAGGCACAGAGCGGCGGCGAGAATTCGGCCGCTGGTCAAGAGACAGCAGGGCAGACCAAACCTGACGGCCAGGGTACAGAGCCGGAAAAGACGTTCAACCAGGCAGAAGTGAACGCCATCGTGCAGAGCCGCCTGGCAGACGAGCGCAAAAAGATGCCCAGCAAGGATGACCTGGCCGCGTTTAGAGCGTGGCAGGCCGAACAGAAAAAGGACGAGCCGGAGAGCGACGAGGCCAGAGAGGCCCTGCGCAAGCTGGCAGAAACGGAGGCCAAGCTGGAGCGGCTCCAGAACCGTGACACGGTCATTAAGTCCGGGGTCCAGCCGTCGTATGCGGATTTTGTCGCTTACGAGACGGCCAAGCTCATCGACGACGAGACCGACTTTGAAGCGGCCCTCCAAACCTACCTGGACGCTAACGCCCAATTTAAGACCGAGGCCCAGCCGCCCCCTGTTACGGCGGCGAGCGGGATGAGGCATGGGCAGGCGCCGCCCAAGACAGACGGGGTGGAGGAGGCGTTCTACGCACTCAACCCGCAACTTAAGAAACCCTAATCCTGAAAGGAGAGCATTATGTCTCTTAACCAACCATCAAACCACGATAAGCGTGATCGCTTTGCGAACATGGTCCTGGAGAAACTGCGTTACACGCTAGTCACCAAGGACCATCTTATTTTCAACAACCGCTATGAGGGCGACCCCAAGGCGGGCAACGTCAAGGTCCCTGTGCGTGACACCGAAGTGGCCGTCCGCACCTACGACCCCGACACCGGCCTCCAGGTCGCTGGCAGTGCCACGTCCTACATAGACCTGCCCATCAACAAGGACAGAGCGGTTAACGAGATCATCGACGGCTTTGACGCCGCCACTGTCCCCGACGGGATCGTCGCCGAAAGGCTGGACTCCGCTGGCTACGCTATTGCACTGGAACTTGACAGCGAGGGGCTGGGGCTCCTGGTCAATAACGGGACCCAGGCCACCGACAAGTCCGCCAGCACCAAGGCTGACATCATGACCAAGATCGTCGCCGCCAGGACCGCCCTGGGTGCCGCTAAAGTTCCGGCTGAAGGCCGTTACTTGATCGTGTCGCCCAAGATCATGGGTCTCTTGCTCCTGTCCGAGGAGTTCATCAAGGCCGGTGACCTGTCGCAGGAGTTGGTCGCTCAAGGCGTCGTTGGCCGTATCGCTGGCTTCAACGTGTTCGAGTCCAACAACATCCCGAACACCTCCACGGGCAACCTGGAAGTCGAGTTCATCGCCGGTCACCCCAACTGGTCACACCGTGTCTACGAGTGGAAGGTCACCCCTTATGTCCAGTCCTTGGACGGTGATGCCAACTACATCGGTGCGTCCGCCATCAAGGGCCGCCTGGTCTATGGCCAGAAGCTGTCCCGAGCGACAACCGTCATGGTCAAGGTCAAGGACCCCGCCTACACCCCGCCCGTTGATCGCTCCTATGTTGTGAGCGTTGACGGCGTGGATGGCAGTAGCTCGTCCAGCCTCCTGACCATCACCTTTGCCGAGGACGTGGCTAGCCCCGACCTCAAGATGACTGACATCAAGATCATCGGTAAGGGCGAAAACGACGACGTGGCCAACATCGGTGCCGCGGCGACCCTGACCAAGTCCAGCGCCAAAGTTTATACCATCGCGCTGACGCCGGCCGTCAAGTCCACCGAGATTTACGTCGACCTGATCGACAACCTCAACTACAACTTCGTGCCTCATACCCGTGAGGTCAAGGTCATCTACAAGGCGTAGGGGGTAGTTCATGTTCGAGTTCAGGCACAGGAACACAGGCGAGGTCATGCGGCTCAAGAAGGGGGACCCCCTCTTGCATGTCCTGATCGGGTCCGACTCATGGGAGGACCTGACGCCGAAACCGGAACCGGTCAAGGCCGTCGAGCCTGAACCGGCACCGAAACCGGCCCCGAAAAAGAAGGCCCCAGCCAAGAAACCGGCGCCCAAGAAGGGAGCCAAGTAATGCGTAAGTTCATGCACGTCCGGTCCAAGGAGGTCATCAGCGTCCGGGAGGGACACCCCACCCTGCGACGGCTGATCGGGTCCCTTGACTGGATCGAGATAGTCCCCGCCCTGCCCCCGGCCCCGGTCATCGAGCCAGAGCCGGAGGTGGAGGCCGAACCGAAACCGAAACGGGCCAGGAAGAAGCCCGAACCGGAACCCGAGGAATGAAGGGAGCACGCCCATGATAACTAGCTACATCACAGCGGTGGAGGCCGCCGGATATATCAAGACCTTCAGGGGTCTTGACGCATACACGGCGTTTAACACCCTGGCCGCAGACGACAAAACGGCTGCGCTCATGGGCGCCCAGCTCATCATCGACCGGCAATGGTACAAGGGCCGAAAGTCCGACCCCGACCAGGCCGAGGCTTGGCCAAGGGTCATCCAGGGCCAGGACGTCGGCGTCCCGGAAGTGGTCAAGCTGGCGCAGGCGCTCCAAGCCCTGACGCAGGCCACGGGCCAGTCCGAGGCAGAGGCCATGGCGGAGTCCTTGAAGGCGGCGGGTATCACCCGCTATCACCTGGACGACTTCGACGTGTCGTTTGACGGGTCGGAGGACGCAGAGGTTAAGAGACGCAACGGGCTGGCGCCTGACGCTTACCAGCTGCTTTTGCCGTATCTGGACCGGGGAGGTGTTGCCTATGTCATCTGACTTGGTAGCCATCGCCCTGAACCAGACGGTGCTATGGGAGAAAAACACGGGGCTTGACGGGTACGGTCAGCCGAGCTTTGCGACGGGGGTGGATATCCCCTGCCGTGTCTCGGTCCGCACCCGGCTGGTCCTTAACCCCCAGGGCGACGAGACGGTGAGCAACGCCCAGGTGACGACGCTGGCGGCGGTCGAGATCGGCGACCGGCTGACGGTGGACGGGCGCACATGGCCCGTGATCGACGTCAGGAAGCCTGCGACCTTCACGGGGCAGGTCCAGCGCCGGAAAGCGTACATCTGACATGGCCCGCTGGGTTATCAAGACCGAGGAGGACTACAAGAAGGCCAGGGCTGACATCACCCGGAAACTCCAGGGGATAGTCAAGGCCATCAAGGTAGCCACCACGGGCGAGATCATGGACATGCTTGCGGAGACGCTTGAGAAGGCTGTCTCAATGGCCCCGGTCGAGGAAGGCTCCCTGCGGGAAGCCGGCCATTGTGACGTCAACGGCGTAACGTTTGCCAGGGGCACCATCGACGGCGGTATCACCCGAAACGATGCGGCACTCCCCGACACCGACGCCAAGGAGCAGGTCTTTGAGATTGGCTTCTGGGTACCAGGTGGTGGGTCTGGCCGTGAGGGCGACATTAACGCCTACGCCTGGGTGCAGCACGAGCACGTCGAGTTCTTTCACCCGGACCCTGTCACCTTGCCTGGAGGCAGGACCGTCAAGGGCGGCCAGGCCAAGTTCCTGGAGAACGCCATCAATGCGGACCTCATGTCCTGGGCGGAGCGGGTGAAAAAGGCCATGAACGATGCGGCAAAGGAGGTATGACGTGACAGATGAACTGATCCCCGATGGAGCACCAAGCGAGACCCCCACAGGACCGGCAGAAAAGCCGGTTTTGAACTTTATGGAGGACTTGAAGGCGTACATCGAGGGCAAGGGCTACGGGACGGTCTACATGGACTACAAGCCTGACAGCCCGGACAACGTGATTAGCGTCTTTGTCTACTCCTCCATGCCAGCCTTGGACGGGGGGATCACCCGGAGGGTCCAGACCCAGGTCCGGAACACATCAGTCCCGGAGGCATACAGGATCGCCCACGAGCTGGCGGTCCTTTTTGATTCCGGGCTGGACGAGGACCTGATCTGGCTGTCTACCGACCGCTGGGCGGTTTGCCGTCCGACGTCCGGGGCCAGGCACATGGGCCGAGACGACAAGGGACGCCCCACTTATTACATCGAGTTCGCCGCCAGCGGGGACGAAAGCCCCTAAGCGGCCCACACAGAAAGGATTGAATTATGCCAGAACCAAACGGAGATAACGGCGCCACACCAAACGGAGATAACGGCGCCACACCAAACGGAGATAACGGCGCCACACCAAACGGAGATAACGGCGCCACATCGGTCGCTCAAAAGAAAGCACTACGGGGACTAAAGGCGTTTAACGTGTTCCCGATCAAAAGCAACACAGCGGAAGCCTACGAGGTCGACGACAAGATCGCCTTGATCGGGGCACAGCGACTGACCAAGAGTGTCCAGGAGAACGAGTTCACCATCTATGCGGATGATGAGGTTTACGACTCCGACACAGACTTCCAGTATGTCGACTTGCAGGTCCAGCTGGTTGAAATGGACCTTGAAACCGAGGCCAAGCTGTCCGGCGGCACCTGGGATGACACCGACAAGATCGCCAGCTCATCAACGACTGACGTCGCCCCCGAGTACGCCCTGGCCTATGCGGCGCTCTATAAGGGCGGTTACCGGCTGTTTAAGCACCCGGTGGCCAAGCTCATAAGCATTAACGTCGACCACGAGACCAAGGGTGACGGCACGAACGTCGCCCCGTACACGCTGAACTTCCGGGTGTTCGCCCGAAAGATCGACGACAAGCACGTCATGAAAAAGGACGTGGCCCTGGCAGACCTGGGCGAAAGCGAGTCCCCCTTCGAGTGGATCGAGGACTTCGACACCCTGCCAGCCAGTAGTGGGACTTAAGTACAAACCACACAGGGGCTGTCCTGACCGGACGGCCCCTCCCATTTAGGAGGAGATAACGAATGCTAAAAAGACGCTCAACAGCCCGGTCCCTGCCAAAGGACCGAACCGTGCACGGCATCCCGGTCAAGAAACTGGCCGTGGGTCAATACATCGCCAGCATGGAGGAGATCCAAGACCTGCCCCAGAAGCTCCTGGACGCCCTTTTACCAGAGGGCGGCTCCATTAGTGACATTACAAGGGGCACGAGCCAGGACCTTGTAGGCGTGCTCCTGCGCCTCCTGGGGACGGCTCCAGACCTGGTGCTAGACCTGGCTGTGACTTATATCGAGACAGACCGGGAGACCTTACTGGCCCTGTCCCCGTCCGAACTCCTGGACGTGCTAGAGGCGTGGTGGGAGCTTAACGATTTATCAGATTTTTTCGGGAGAGTCTGGCAGAGAGTGAAACCGATGCTGGGGCGCTACCAGACCCCGACAACTGGCTCCAGCGCTGGTTAGCAGTTGCGGCATCCATCGGGATCAGTCGCAACGAACTATTGAATGATTATTACTATGACGAGTTTTTAGTCATGTTAGAGGCATACAACGACATGCATAAAATTACAGACAAACCCACCGAGGTTATTGAAGAAGTCGACGCAGAGGACTGGTAGGAGACAAAAGTGGATAGAGACGAACTGGTATTTGTACTCCGATCAGTAGCGGAGGACGTCGAAAAGGGCTTCAAGCAGGCCGAGCAGGCAGTGGAGGATCTGGGCCGGTCTTACGAGGACTTGACAGACGCAGAAAAGCGGATGCACGAGGCGAATGATGACCTCCGCAAGCGCCTTGACGCCATGAAAAAGACCATGAACTCGGTCAACCTTGAGTCTGCCCGGATGCCCAGGGAGCTTAGGCAGGTAACTACTGGCTTCAAAGCGGCGGCGAGTGGGGCCGGTGCCTTTGCGGTGGCCATGATCGGGATCCAGCTGGTGGCTGGCCTGATCACCAAGATCGCAGAGGCGGCAAAGAAGGCCAAGGAGGAGCTTGCCAAGCTGAACCAGGAGGCCAAAAAGCTGGCAGAGCAGACCAGCGGTATGGCGTTCCTGGTCAACCGCTACGAGGAGCTGGCCAAGCAGGTGACCCGGTCCAAAGAGGAGACGGCCCAGATGGAGGGCATTTCCCGGACTTTGGTGGACACCTACGGCATGAGGGCCGATGCGGTGGATGAGGAAGGCCGACTTATCCTGACTAGCCTTGAATACATGAAGGAACAGCTTGAGGTCAGCCGTGAATTAACGATACTTATTGGCCAACGAGCAGAGGCCGAAAACAAGAAGAGTACAGCAGATGCATTGAAACTGTTAAATGAAGGCGAGGAGCGGCGGTTAGAGTTAATTGAAAAAATTGCCGCACTTGAGGCTGATCTGTCTGCCGATTTTGCCTATTCAGATTGGGTCGAAGCGACGGGTGAGCTTGAGGATCTATCACAGCGAATTGTAGATGCGTATGAATTGGTAGGCGAGCGGGCTCAATTGGCCATGCAAGTGGCACGCACCCAGATGGGCGACGAAGCGGCCAAGATACCGGCTGAAGTCCAGGCCCGCATTATGGAAGAAGTGCTAAAAAGCGGCGAAATGCCGACCGCGGCCTTGTTTGTTGAGAAGTTTACCAAGGCCCTGAAAGACGGCATCAAGCCAGCGGAAGGCGCGGGAGAGGCCATCAAGCTCACCACCGAACAGATCGAGCGCATGGCGGCCAAGGCCAAGGCGGCCAAGACCGACCTCAAGGGCATGACCTCAAGCGTGCAGGGGCTGGATAACTCCACCGCGAGTCTCAAAAAAGAGATCCAAGACCTGAACGACCTCCAAACGGCCATTAACGTGCTGAAAGAGGGCGACCAGTCGTCGAAAGACTTTGGCCTCGCCTTGGACTACCTGGCGGAACGCTACGGCGTGTCGGCGGATCAGGTCATGGACAATCTTGGGGCCTACCAGCGAGACGCTGACATCAAGGCGACTTTGTTGGAGCTGAACCTGCTCCTGGCCGAACAGGAGGCCATCACCGCCAAGCAGACGGCGGTGGCCATGGCACAGGCCGGCGATATTACCGTTTATCAGGCCAGCCGGATGATCGAAGCCCTGGACGGCGTTCTCCTAAAACTGCGTCAACTGTCTGGCGAGGAGGGTGCCGAGGGTACCGGCATAAACTTCAAAAACATCGGCCTCAACATAGGTCGGACCTCATGGAGTGCACCCAGGACGACAAAGACGAGCGGTGGCGCTTCTGCCGCCCAGGCCTACAAGAACACCGCCCTGGAGAAGGAACTGGCCCTGATTGAGCGCAAGCGCAACCTGGACCAGATCACCACCGCCGAGGAGATCCAGCTATACGAAAAGGCCCTGCGGACGCTGGCCAAGACGACCGAGGAAAAAGAACAACTCCAAGACAAGCTGTATCAGTTGCGCAAGGACAAGGAGCGTCAAGCCTACGACGACAGCGTCTACTTTGGCCGCCTGACACTCGAGCAACAGCGTGAACAGATCAGGGCCATGATCCAGGACTACAAGGCTGGCACAGATGCCCGGATCGCCCTGGAGCGTGAACTCTACGACATCCAGCAAGAGATCCGGCAAAGAGACACCGAGAACCTTGACCGACTGGCGCAGGGCGTGGTCCAGGCATTACAAAACCGTTACAGCGTCCACCGTGAGGAGGAGCTGTCAGCGTTACAGGCCAGCATGAAGGCATGGGGCGACTGGGCACAGGTCCAGGTCGACGCCATCAACGCCCAGATCCGGGCCTTGGACGACCTCACCAAACAAGAGGACCGGGGCGACGAGGAAACACGCAGGCGGCGCAAAATAGCGGCCCTGGAACAACAGCTCCTGTACGAAACAGACGAATACAACCGGCGGAAGCTGGAGGAGCAGTTAGCCCGTGAGAAGGACGACCTGTCCAAGTGGCAGACCCGGAACGAAAGGGAGGACCAGAAACAGGCCCTCCGAGACCAGGCCACGCACGTGCAGGACCGAGCCAGGGCAGTGCAGGACGCACTGCGAGACCAGATGGACGCCGTCAATAAATTCTACGATGAACGGCTGCAAGCCCAGAACTTGGCGGCAGAGGCTGAATACGTGCTCATGCAGGGATCGCAGGAGAACATCATCGCCCTGATCGGTAGCTATGCGCCAGAGTACGACATTTTGGGCCAGACGCTGGGCGAAAAGATGTACGAGGGCTTCATGGAGAAAGCCAAGGGCATCGCTGACTACATAGCGCAGATCAACCGAGAGCTACAAGCCACGCAGGACAAGGCGGCCCAGCTGGCGACCCAGTCAGCGGTCCAGTATTGGCAGGGCCAGGGTGCGCCTGTGGTGACACAGCCTGGAGGGTCTACTAAGACAACCAGCAACGCCGTGACCATCAATGTCTATGACAAGCAACAGTCACCGGCCCAGCTGGCCCGAGAGATGGAGCGGACCCTTGAGCGGCTGTCGAGGGTATAAGGAGGGGCGACTATGCAAAGAGTTCGATACATCAACCCACGCTTTGGCGAGGTGGAGATACGGCCCGACACACAGGGGCCGTATGTTTTTGAGTCCATTTCCGGCATCCACGCGGCTGACACGGCCCTGCGTGTAACCTACCCGGCCGGTATGGACGGGTCCATGTACCACGGGCTGACGGTGAGTGACCGTGAGATCACGCTGACCATGCACATCAAGGGCCGGGACCGTGCTGACATGTACAAGCACAGAGAGCGCCTGATTAAGGTCCTGTCCCCGTCTTACAGCGCACGGGGCAGACAGGGCCAGTTGTGGTACGAGAACGATCACGGCCGTTGGTGGATCCCGGCTGTTGTGTCACAGGGCCCGATTGTGGCCGGTGCCAGGAAGGGTAACTACCAGACCGTGCAGATCGTGTTTTACTGCGCTGACCCGGACTTCCGGATGCCTTACCCGATAAGGGCCCGCCAAGCCTACATCGCTGGTGGGTTTGAGTTCCCGTTGGAGATCCCTCATATCACGGAGCCAACGCCTGGAATCATGTTCGGGACCAGGGGTTACAGGGCGGTCATCGACATCATTGGAGACCGGCCCACGCCCATCGAGATCACGATCACGGGACCGGCAACAACGCCCAAGGTCGAGAACAAGCGGACAGGCGAATACATCGCCGTCAATCAGCCGTTGCTTGAAGGCGACACGCTGACCATCAACACCGAGCAGGGGAATAAGCGGGCGGTCATCGTGGATTCAGCAGACGTGGAGACCAACGCCATGGGATGGATTGACCCTGCCTCCACCTGGTTCCAGCTCCAGCCAGGGGAAAACGAGATTGAATACACATCCGGCGACGACACAACCACGGCGACATCGGTTATTACGGTCTGGCCCAGGGTTAGCGGGGTGTAGCCATGCAGACGCCTGACCTGAAAATACTCAACAAGGGCCTGGACCAGTTGGCGATCGTTGACAGCTACACCAGCCTCCAGCTTGAACGGTCACTTTGGGAAGTTGGCCGTATGGAGTTGCACGCCAGCCTGTTTAGCAAAGGAGCAGAGACCTTACAGCCCGGCAACCTGGTCATGATCGACGAGCGGCGGACCTGGGAGATGACCGGCATCAAGAAAACGGAAGGCAACACACTGGGCCTCCAAGTCACTGGCCGGGAACTTAAAGGGGTGCTGGGCCAGAGACTGGTGATCCCTGACAGCAAGGACGACAGCCATCACTTTGGCTGGGACCGGGTGCCTGGCGTGTCGGACCCGGACGTGGCAGCCGAAACGATCATAAAGCATTACGTCGACAAGCACGCCATAACAACGACGGACCTGAAACGGGCCTTGCCTGGGCTGGTGCTTGCGCCTGACCTGGCACGTGGCATGAAAACACGCTGGTCGGAACGGTTCCGGTCTTTGACAGAAACGCTAAAGGACATTGGTGAGTTCACGGGCATGGGCTATCGGGTCACCGTGGACCTTGCGAATAAGCAGTTTGTCTTTGAGGTCATTCCAGAACGTGTCCAGACCGAGGGGAGCCTTCATCCGGTCATCTTGTCGGTGGACTTCAACAACATCCAGACCATGGATTACCAGCGAGACGTGAGCCGTGACGTGACGATTGCCTACGCCGGCGGGGCTGGCGAGGACGAGGACCGTCTAATCCAGGCCGTGGCACGGAACCCGACCGAGGCAGACCTGGAAGGTTATGACCGCCGTGAGGACTGGCTGGACTGTGGGTCGATCGACGAGGTGGACGCCTTGATCTACGAGGCCCGTTACAAGCTGGCCCAGAAAGAAAAGGTCGAGTTTGTGACCTGTGAGGCGTTACCAAATGCGACCTTTGCTTACTTGAAGGATTGGGACATCGGGTCGGTGGTAACGGTCCAGTCGCATGCACTGGGCATAAGTCAAGCACAAAAGATCACAGCAGTTAAAGAAGTGTACGAACAGGGCCGGGTGCAGATTATCCCGACTCTAGGTAAGCGCAACAAAACGATCCTTGATGAGATCAGGAAATCGGAGGTAATCAGCTGATGGCTAGGGAAGTATCAGGTTTTTTTGACTCGGTATCAAGGGACCGAGTTTACCAGGCGGACCGGTTCGCAAAACGGTTCCGTTTGGTCATGTCAGACGGGATATTGAACGGCGGCAATAACTTGCGTGTTACTGCCCCAGGTACAGGCATGCAGGTAGAGGTCGACTTCGGGGCCGGCATGGTCCGGGGTTATGACTACTTCCTGGAGGACGACGACACGGGCAAGTTGGTCCTGCAATTGGCAGAGGCCGACGCCCAGAAACGGATCGACCGCATCGTGCTAAGGATGGACACCGGCACCAGCAAGCGTGAGGTGTATGCAGACGTGGTAAAAGGCACGCCTGGAGCAAGCCCGACACCGCCAGCTTTAGTCCGGGAGGGCAACATCTACGAGCTGTCCTTGGCCAGGGTTGCGGTCGACTCAAGCACGATGGTCATCATGCAGGGTGACATCACGGACGAGCGGTACAACGCCGAGGTCTGCGGATTGATTAACAGCTTGATTGCACTTGACGCCAGCGACTTCCAGGACCAGGCCCAAGAGATCATCGACGGGCTGTCGGGCATGGGCTACCTCCCGGCGAATGGCGGCACGCTTGGGGCCTACACCGAGAAGCGGGTAGTCTTATCGGACGGTGGCGTTGACCTGGATGAGGGGAATGTGTTTGTCCTGGCTCTGGCTGGTAATACGCTCATATCCATCACCGGGGCCGTGTCCGGGAAGGCGCATTCGTTCACTCTGCTTGTCACCCAGCCCTCAGCACCCGTGGCTGTGACATGGCCCAATTCGATCAAGTGGCCCGGTGGCGACGCTCCCGACATGGACGAGGCGGGCGTGTATGCGCTGACCTTTGTTTCGGTCGACGGTGGCACGGTCTGGCTCGGCATGGGCGGAGGAGGTGCGCATGTTAGCTGATAGGGTTAGGATGGGAAGTATTGGTAGCATTGGACTAGGTCCCGGGCCAAATAAGCTGATAGCTGGAACCATGCAAGAAGGATTTTTTGGGCTGGTCACATCATCGCAGTTTATCACGGGTGACGCTTTAGCTTCGGCCATCACCTTAACGAATGGAACATCGCAGAACTCAACAACGGATTGGCTCAAGCTGGCTAGTGGTGGGAAAATACTCTTTTCACCCATGAAAGCAATCAGATACGACATTAGCTGGAATCATATTTTCAACAAAGGCGCAGTTTGGGGCGATGGAACGACGGGCGGCGATAGGACAGTTCAGGTTCAAGGCTTCACTTTCAAGGTCAGGCTATTTAGAGGTTTGAACAACAACTATGACCCAAAGCAGGTTCCTGCTGGATATACCGGCGTGCATTGTCACGGGAGTGAGTGGAACAGGTTGATCTTACCCTTGCACGTTGGGGCAAAGACTGGGTCTTGGGGCAGTTATGGAAGCAACGTGGAGTCAGGATTGCCTTATTGGGGAACTGATTTTACAGATGCTGATTTGCAGGTAGCTAGTGGTAATGGGCGGGCAAGCTGGTGTCAAAACTACGTCCATTCGTCGGCCGCTCGTTGCGTTCGGGGCGTCGATGGTGTTGCGCACTCGCGCGTCGATGCGTCCTCGGGGACGTCTACGACTTACGGTTGGCGGCCCGTCTTGGAGTTAGTCACAGACTAGGAGGTATAGTATGATACAGGTTATAAATGGAGAGATAGTCAAATACAATCTACCTAAAACAGGCACACTGTCCGACGGTCGCACGGTGTCGGGCTATCACCTGCTGGACGCTGACATCCTCAAGGCAGAAGGCTGGCTCCCACT
>ENA-UOUL01002817-UOUL01002817.1-bioreactor-metagenome-genome-assembly--contig:-NODE-2817-length-19321-cov-4.521305_pt1 | contig 19321 bp, 15 predicted proteins | sample MGYA00249838_ERZ747220 | MGnify/ENA primary metagenome ERZ747220 (study PRJEB28778, sample SAMN05720191) | bioreactor metagenome | isolation source: Anaerobic biogas reactor | place: USA:Washington...
GACCACCTTCTATCTCGACGATTTTGCCTTCCAGGTAGAGCTGCCATGAGGAATCCAGAACTTGCCAGAAGTATCCAGAGGGAATAGCGGGCATGGGGGCGTAGCCGTGAGCGGCGCCCCCTCTTGGGGCTCAGAATGGCCTATGATAGCGGTGGTTTTAGTCGATGATCAAGTCTTGAGCTCGCCTTTCTCGCAATCCGCCACGCGGTGTGCTGGTACTGGAAGATCAACGACCTGGTCAGACTGCAGGAGCGTCAACTCGCGCTGCTGGAGTCCATCGAACGCCACGTCGCCGCGATGGCGTATCGGTCCCCTGGCTATGTGCCGGCTCCCCCGGCGGCACCTCCCTCAGTGACCAGCGGCGTGCCGGCTGTCCCTCGGGATGGAGGCGTGGGATGATCACCTGGACCTACATCCGCGTCTCAGGCGATGGCTAGGCCGAGGCCCACGGGATGACGATCCCGCCCAACGTGATCCTGCTCTGGTCCTGGAGACGATTCGCCCAGGAACAAACGAACGCGCACTCCCGGAAGCCCTCTCTGCGGCGCGAGCACGCCCTAGGCGCCACCGATGCGATCAACCGCTCAAGCCTTCCGCCGCTAACACCCCTCCCACACGAATAGACCCCGCACGCATGTACGGGGTCCCCAGTAGGGCGGGAGGGGGTCGAACCCTCACGGCCTCTCGGCCAGCGGATTTTAAGTCCGCAGCGTCTGCCTTTCCGCCACCGCCCCTCACTTGGCGATGATAGGCCCCCCACTAGTCCCTGTCAACGCGCGCTGGCCCATTTTACAGGCCGCCATCTGCTGGTTAGAATAGGGGCGACGTTGGCCTGGCCGGGGACACAGCACAACGACGTGGGGGCCGCCCTTGCGCGTGATGATGATCTCCAGAGCCTGCCTCATCGGGGCCTACCAATCCAAACTCGAGGCGATGGCCTCGTACCCCGATGTCGAGCTGACGGCGGTGGTCCCCGCCTACTGGCGCGAGGGCCGTCGCGTGGTGCGGCTCGAGCAGGCCTATACTACGGGTTACCAACTTGTCGTCGCTCCCGTCGCTTGGAACGGCCGCTTCCACCTGCACTACTTTCCCACGGTGGCCTCGCTGCTGGCCAGCGTACAGCCCGACCTCCTCCACATGGACGAGGAGCCCTACAACCTGGCGACGTTCCACGCCCTCCACGCCGCCCGCCGGGCGGGCGTCCGCGCCCTCTTTTTCACCTGGCAGAATATCGCGCGGCGCTATCCCCTGCCGTTTCGCGAGATGGAGCGCTGGGTGTACGGCGCCGCTGATGCCGCCATCGCGGGCACCGAGGGTGCCGCCGATGTGCTGCGACGCAAGGGGTACGGCGGGGCGCTCCGCGTGATCCCCCAGTTCGGCGTCGACCCCGACCTGTACCATCCGCCTGCCGAGGATCCGGCCGACCGCCGCCGGGGCGGGCGACCACTCGCCATCGGCTATGCCGGGCGGCTCGTACCCGAGAAGGGGCTCGATACCCTCGTGGAGGCTGTGGCCGGGCTCGATGGCGAGTGGCGGCTGCAGTTCTGTGGGTGGGGGCAGCTACGTCAGCCGCTGGAACGCGACCTGGCGCGCCGGGGGCTGATGGAACGGGCCGTCTTCCGCGAGTGCGTTTCGGCCCTCGAGATGCCCGCCCACTATGCCACCATGGATGTGCTGGTGCTCCCCTCGCGCACGCGCCCTAACTGGAAGGAGCAGTTCGGACGCGTGCTGATCGAGGCGATGGCCTGTGGCGTGCCGGTGGTGGGCTCCGATTCCGGGGCGATCCCGGCCGTCATCGGCGATGCCGGGCTCACCTTCCCCGAGGGGGACGCAGGGGCGCTCCGCGCACACCTCGCGATGCTCATGGCCGACCCGCAGCTGCGGCGCGAACTCGGGGCGCGCGGGCGCCAGCGCGCGCTGGAGCGCTACACGCAGGAGCGCATCGCGGCGGAGACGGTGGCGCTGTACCGCGAGGTGTGCGCCGCATCCGGCCGGCTCGCTGGGCCGGGGGACGCGTGAGGACGGCGGTGCGAGCCCGCAGCGATGCCGCGGATCGTCCGCGCATCGCACTGAACGCGCACCTCCTCTCGGCCGACGCGAGCTACCGTGGGGCGGGGGTCAGTCACTACATCGAGAGCCTGCTGCGCTACCTGCCGCAGGCCGACGCTGCGGCAGAGTACCTTGCCCTGTTACGGCGGGGGGCGCCGGCCGCACCAGGATGGCGGAGCTGCACGGCGCGCTGGGACACCGGGCACCCAGCGGCGCGTGTCGCGTGGGAGCAGGTGGCGCAGCCGTGGCGGTTGTGGCGTGAGCGGATCGACTTGGTCCACGCGCCGGTATACGTGGGGCCCGTCGCCTCGCCCTGCCCGATGGTCGTCACGGTGCACGACCTGAGCTTTTACCTGTACCCCGAGCTGCTTCGTCGGGCCAGCCGGAGCTACCTGCAGCGACTGACGCGCCTGTCGGTGGCGCGGGCCGCGGGCATCATCGCCGTGTCGCGCGCCACGCGCGACGACCTGGTGCAGGTCCTGGGCGTGGCGCCGGAGCGCATCACCGTGGTGCACAACGGCGTCGACGACACCATGCGGCCCATCGTCGACCGCGCGGCCGTCGAGGCGTTTCGCCGGCGGCGGGGTTTGCCCGAGCGGTTCATCTTGTTCGTGGGGACGCTGGAGCCCCGCAAGAACGTACCCAAGCTCTTGCAGGCCTATGCCCTCCTGCGCGAACGCAGGGGCTCCGAGCACTGCCTGGTATTGGCGGGTGGCAAGGGCTGGGGGTACGACGACATCGAGGCGACGATGGCGCGCCTGGGCCTCGGGTCAGAGGCCGTGATCCTGCCCGGCTTTGTGCCGCAGGACGAGCTGCCGTTGTGGTACAATGCCGCCGACCTGTTCGTCTACCCGGCGATCTATGAGGGGTTCGGCATCCCTCCTCTGGAGGCGATGGCCTGCGGCGCGCCCGTGTTGGTCTCGGATCGCTCGTCGCTGCCCGAGGTGGTGGGTGACGCTGGGGTCGTGGTCGACCCCGACGATGTCGAGGTGATGGCCGCCGCCATGCGCGACGTGCTGTTCGACGACGAGCGTCGGAATGCCCTGCGTGCCGCCAGCCTCGTCCGCGCCAGCGAGTTCTCCTGGGTAACGACGGCGCAGCATACGGCATCGCTCTATCATCGCATTTTGACGGATGGACAGGACGGATGACCCGCAATCGTCCGCGCAACACTTGGCTCACACTGAAACCGCTGCTCGATTCCGCCCTCATCGTGCTGGCATTCGCCGTCGCGTATTTGGTGCGCTATCACCTGCAGTGGGTGCGCGAGGTGGAGCCGGCCTACTGGGTGTCCTTTCGCGTCTATGTGCCCAGCGTGGCGCTGCTCACCGGCATCCTCGTGACGGCGTTCTGGTTGGAGGGCGCCTACCGCGAGGAGCGCGGGCGGCTGTTCTTTGACGAGTTTGCCATTGTCTTTCGCGGCACCGTCACGGGCATCGCGGTGATGATCGTCATCGTGTTCTTGGTGTGGCCCAACTACTATTCGCGGCTGATCTTTGGCTATGCGGGGATCGCCACGCTGGTGCTCGTGGGGGTTGCCAGGGCCGTGGAGCGCCTGGTGATTGGCTGGCGGCGCCGCCGCGGCCTGGGTGTCGATCGCGTGCTGATCGTCGGCGCCGGCGAGGTGGCGCACTCGCTCATGCGAACGGTATGCGCGCGACCGGAACTTGGTTATCAGATCGTCGGATTCCTGGACAGCGACCCGTCCCGTGCCAGCACCGACATCGGGCGCTTCCCGGCGCTTGGCCCGCTGGACAGCTTTGAGGCGGTTTTGGGCGCCAACGCCGTCGACGAGGTGATCATCACCCTGCCGTGGACGATGCACGGCCGCATCCAGTGCGTCATGGCGGAATGCGAGCGCCAGAGGGTGCCGGTGCGCATCGTTCCCGACCTCTTTCAGATGACGCTAAGCAAAGTCGTGGTAGACAATCTCGACGGCATCCCCCTCATGGGGATACGCGAGCCGATACTGCGTGACTGGCAGGTACTCACCAAACGCGCCCTGGACGTCTTGGTGGCGGGCTTGGCCCTGATCGTCCTATCGCCCATCTTTTTCGTGACCGCGATGGCGATCCGCCTTGACTCGCCGGGCCCCGTCATCTTTCGGCAGAAGCGCATTGGCAAGGGGGGGGGCGAGTTCACCTGCTTCAAGTTTCGCTCCATGTGCGTGGACGCCGAGGCGCGCATCGCCGACCTAAAGTGTCACAACGAGGCGACGGGGCCGCTGTTCAAGATGCGCCAGGACCCGCGGCGCACGCGCGTGGGGCGGTTCCTCCGCCGCACGAGCCTGGACGAGCTGCCCCAACTGTGGAACGTCCTCCGGGGGGAGATGAGCGTCATCGGGCCGCGGCCGGCGCTGGCCAATGAGGTGCAGGAATACGCCAGTTGGCATCGGCGCCGCCTGGAGGTGGCCCCCGGCATCACGGGACTGTGGCAGGTGAGCGGCCGTAGCGATCTCACATTCGACGAGGGTGTGCTGCTAGACGTCTACTATATCGAGAACTGGTCGCTGTTTCTCGATCTGCGCATCCTGATCAAGACGATACCCTCCGTCCTACTGGGGGCAGGGGCGTACTGAGCGCCCGTCGACCAAGCGTCAGCACGGGCTGCGGGCGGCGCCTGCCCAACGTCAAAGCAATCCGAAGGGGTACGATATGGCAGTGACCGTCAAGTCGATAGACCGTGACTCCCTGGCCGCCTTTGCCCAAACCCTCGTGCGGACGCCGAGCGTCTCGACGCAGGAGGGTGAGGTGGCGGCCCTCGTGGCCGAGGAGATGCAAGAGGCCGGGTTCGACGAGGTGCGTGTCGACCGCATGGGCAACGTCATCGGCCGCATCGGCCCGGGCCGCGGCAAAAAGCTGTTCTTTGACGCCCACATGGACACGGTGGATATCGGCGATGCGGACGCTTGGTCACGCGACCCGTTCGGCGGTGAGATGGCGCACGGCGTGCTCTATGGCCGCGGGGCCTCGGATATGAAGGGCGCTCTGGCTGCCATGGTGTACGCGGGCAAGGCGCTGCGCGAGAGCGGCGTTCGGCTCGACGGTGACCTGTACGTGGCCGCTGTGGTCCAGGAGGAGCCGTGTGAGGGCTTGGCCATGCGCCACATCGTCGAGGTCGAGGGGTTGCGGCCCGACTGGGTGGTGCTGGGCGAGGCCACCAACCTCCAAGTATCGCGCGGGCAGCGCGGGCGGATCGAGTTCCGCATTGACGTGCGCGGACGGTCGTGCCACGCCTCGGCCCCCGAGCGCGGGGTGAACGCCATCTATGAGGCGGCGCGCCTCATCGTGGGCCTCGAGCTGCTGGCGCCGCAGCTGAACCAGGACTCGTTCCTCGGCAAGGGCAGTATCGCCGTGACGGACATCCGCAGCATGGCGGGCAGCCGCAACGTGGTGCCCGATCGCTGCACGCTGTACGTCGACCGACGCCTCACCATCGGCGAGACCGAGGCCAAGGCGCTGGCCGAGATCAAGCGTATCTTCACCCGCGAGGGGGTGGAGGGCACGGTCGATGTCACCGAGTATTGCGACATCAGCCACACGGGGCTCGAGGTACGGGCTCGGGAGTATTTTCCCTACTGGGTGACATCAGAGGGGGAGCCGCTGCTACAGACGGCGATCGCCGTGGTGGAGGACACCCTCGGTTTCGTGCCCCACGTGGGCAAGTGGGAATTTTCCACCGACGGCGTCTATACGGCGGGGGCGGCCGGAATCCCCACCATCGGCTTTGGCCCCGGCGAGGAGCGCCACACCCACACCGTCGAGGATCAGGTGCGGCTCAAGGATGTCGAATCCGCCGCCAAGGTCTATGCCGAGTTGGCCATCCGCATGCTGAGCCGAGGGTAACGGAACGAACGCGGATTCGCACGGATTACACGGATGGACGCGGATCTGAAATCGTTCCATCCGATCCGCGGCGATCCGTGCGATCCGCGTTCATCCGCGTTTCATTCTATGTGCGATAGTGGGCGTTGATGTCCACGTAGCGGTGCGAGATGTCGCACGTCCAAACGGTGGCCTCGGCGCTCCCCTGGCCCAGGTCGACGGTGATGGGGATATCGGCCTGCTCGAGGATGGCGCTGGCGCGCTCCTCGTCCACGTCGAACGGCGCGCCGCCGCGCACGAGTTCCAGATCGCCCATCCACACCCCGACGCGGCTGGGATCGATGGGCGCGCCACTGTACCCCACGGCGCACACGATCCGGCCCCAGTTCGCGTCCCGGCCATAGATGGCCGTCTTGACCAGGAGCGACTTGGCCACGCTCATGCCGACCTGTTTCGCCGTGGCCGCGTCCGCGGCGCCGCGCACGGTGATGGTGACGAACCGGGTGGCGCCCTCGGCATCGCGGACGATCCCCTGCGCCAGCTCGGTGAGCACGTGCGTCAGCCCCTGAAAGAACGCCGCATACGCCGGCGAGTCGACGGCGGTGATGGGCACCATGTCGGCGGACCCGTTGGCCATCAGCAGGGCGGTGTCATTGGTACTGGTGTCGCCGTCCACCGTGATCATGTTGAAACTGGCGTCCACGGCGTCGCGCAGCGCGCGCTGTGCCAGCTCTGGTGTGATGGCGGCATCTGTGGTCAGCAGGCAAAGGAGGGTGGCCATGTTGGGATGGATCATCCCCGCCCCCTTGGCCATGCCGGCGACGGTAAAGGTCCCTCCCGGGAACGTCACCCGGACGGCCGACTCTTTGGGGCGGGTGTCGGTGGTCATGATGGCGCGGGCGGCGTCGTGGCCCGAAGCGATCACCGAGGAGCGCGTGGCCGCGGCGGCGGCGACGCCAGGGATGAGCTTGTCCATGGGCAACTGCGCGCCGATGACGCCGGTGGACATGACCATGACGTCGCACGCGGCGATCCCCAGCGCACGGGCGGCCGCCTCGGCGGTGGCCTGGGCGTTGCGCATCCCCTCATCGCCGGTGCAGGCGTTGGCGCATCCCGCGTTGATCACCGCGGCGCGTAGGCCGGCGGGGTTCTCGGCGAGGATGCGCTGATCGTACAGCACGGGCGCCGCCTTGAAGGCGTTGGTGGTGAACACCGCGGCGGCGACGCAGGGGCGGCTGGCATGGACCAGCGCTACGTCCAGGGCGTCGTTCGCCTTGATGCCGGCGGCGACGCCGGCGGCATCAAAGCCGGGGCTGGACGTGATGCTGCCGTCGGCGATGGGATGCAGTGTGGCGTTGGGCATGGTGTATCTCCATCAAGGCGTGGTGGGCATCCTACTCGGCGAGGATGCCGGGGACATAGACGAGCAGCGTCAGAAGCGCGTCCGAGACGGCAAAGACGCCAAAGGTGGGCAGCAGCGACACGTAGGGACGTCGCCTGACGAACAGCCAGGTCAGCACGACGGCGATGCCGGTGATGAGGAGGGGCGCCAGGTACAGCAAGGCGTTGGCGAGTCCCGCAGGAGTACCTCGCGGCAGGGGGAGCGCCGACAGCCAGTTGGGCCGGAACACGTACTTGCTGGCGATGTAGAGTAGCCCGCCTACTGCGAGCATCACCCGGGAGCCGACACGCTCGAGGCTATCCTCCGCCCGGATAAAGGCGTAAAGGGCGAGTACCACCAGCGGTGGAAAGAACCACACGAGCGCGATCGGGAAAAAGCTGGCCGCCTGCGCCAGGCCCCACGCCACGCCGAATAGCGCCGCCATGACGTCATCGGCGCCGAGGCGGTTCAGGTTCTGGCGCGCCTCGGGGGTGGTGGCGGCATAGTACACGGCGTACCGTCCAAAGCCGGCGGTATCGATCCAGTTCAGGTGCAGGTCTCCCTCGGTGTCCACTTTGAGAGACGGCCGGAGCGAGATCGAGTCGGTTTGGCCCGCGATCTGGTAGCCCACCATCTCACCGTCGGCCCAGAGCGCCAGGACCACCTGCACGATGCTCTTGGTGCGCCCCGAGATCTGCACGGCAAAGGCGGTCGCCAGCTGGTCCTGCTCGCTCGTGACGGCGCTCGGCAGGTAGACAAAGGTGGACGCGGACGCCCCCTCGGCGCTCGCCAGGCCGTTGACGTGATAGGCGCTGGACACCGTGCGGTAGGTGGGGCGGTTCTCCTCGGGGATGACGACGTCGCGCGGACTGCCCGCTTCTTGCGGGTTGCCCAGGGGAAACGACACATACGACGACTCGGCCGATGGGGGGGCGAGGCCGCCGCCGCGGCGCTCGAGGGCCCAGAACACGTAGGCCCGTCCCTGGGCGATGCCGAGGGCGGGGCGGTGGCTGGAGAGCCCGGTAGGGACGCCAAAGGCCACGATCTCGTGCGCTCCCGTGACGGCGTCGGACGCCGCATCCCAGACCCCATAGTTGATGCTCTGCCGGCCCGTGTCGGGTATGCCCTTCCACACGAGGTGCAGGCTCCCGTCTCGTGCCCGGGCGGCGGAGGGGTCGAACCCCACCATGCCGAGGGGTTGCGACGGGCGAAGGAGCGACCCATCGGCCGCGATGCGCGCGTGGTACAACCCCGGCTCGGGGCCCTCTATGGCGCCCCAGAACACCTCGATGTGGCCGTCGGGCGATGAGATGCTGGTGTGCGAGTGGGCCGGCACGTCAGGCGGCGAGATGAGGGCCGGCTCGGCCGTGAGACGGCCGGACGCGTCGAGCAGCGCATGGTACAGGCGATAGATCTCGCCGTCGCGCGCGATCCACGTGGCGTGGAGGCCGCCGCTCGCGTCGAGCACCAACTCGGGTTGGTTCGGTCGCACCCCGGCGACGTCGACGTCACCCTCGGCGATCGGCTTGCCCCCCGCGTCGAGGTGAGCGTAGCGCAGGATCTGCTGTTCCGCCTCATCCTCGGCGGCCCACAAGAGGTGGACGCCCTGACCGTCCTCGTCGACGACCATGGCGACGCGGCTGTTGATGCAGGCGGTGCCGGTGCGCACGCCGCGACTCCAGTCGTCGCTGGCCGGCGCGCTGCGCGATGGCGCCGCCTGGCAGCCGGCGAGGACCGACGCCATGAGGACGAGCACCATGAGAGGGTAGAGCGCGCGCTTGGACAGCACGTCGCGCATAGCGGACTCCTTTGCGGCAGCGGACCGTGGTACTGCACGATACGCGATTCCACGGCAGACGGCAGTATAGCCAGATCGGGCGCGACGGCAAGCGCGATGGGGCCGGCGAGACGAGCCTTGACGCTCGCTCCATCGGCGGCTATAATCCGCGCCGTCCCGGGCTGTCCCCCCTGCTTGGCTCGGGGCGGGCCGTCGATGGCCGCTTCACCCGGTACGAGAGGAGGCAGCAATGCACAAGATACGCATCACCGCAGGAGACGTGTCAGCCACGGCCGTGCTGAACGATAGCGCCACCGCCGAGGCGATATGGCAAGCTCTGCCCATCGAGGCACGCGGCAACACCTGGGGGGACGAGATCTATTTCGCCATTCCCGTGCATCTGGACGAGGAGGATGCGCAGGAGGTGGTGGACATGGGCGATCTCGGGTATTGGCCTCCGGGACATGCCTTCTGCATCTTTTTCGGGCGGACCCCCATGAGCCGAGGGAATGAGATTCGTCCCGCCAGCCCGGTGAACGTGTTCGGCAAGATCGAGGGGGATGCCAAGGCCTTCACGCGGGTGCCCAGCGGCGCGCAGGTGCGGTTGGAGCGCGTGGAGGAGTAGACGCGGGAGGGTAGACATGGCGGCGCCGCGTGGGGTCGCCCAGCAGCATGCAAGGAGGCACATCGATGGCTTTCGAACAACAGATCCAGGTGCTCGTCGAGGCCGAGAAGAACCGTCAGGCCGTCGGGCCGATCTCGGATCTCGTGCCGGGGGGGCTCTCCCTGGAGGACGCCCACACCATCTGCGAGACGATCATTGGCCGGCGCCTCGAGGCCGGGGAAAAGCTCGTGGGCTACAAGGTGGGCTTTACCAACATCCCGGTGCGCGAGCAGATGGGCCTGCCCGATTCGACCTATGGCTACGAACTCGACAGCATGGTGCTCGCGGACGGGGGCGAACTCGCCATGAGCGAGCTGATCGCCCCCAAGATCGAGTGCGAGATCTGCTTCCGGCTGAGCCAGGACCTGCGCGGCAAGGGGCTCAGTGTGGAGCAGGTGATGGCCGCCACCGAGGCGGTGAGCGCCTCCTTTGAGATCTGCGATGCGCGCATCAAGGACTGGAAGTGCCCCTACCCCGACTTTTTCGCCGACAACGGCTTCTCGGCGCGCATCGTGTTGTCAGGGCGCTGGGTGCCGGCGGGGGAGGTCGACCTCCTGGAGGAGACGGTGGTCCTCACGCAGGACGGCGCCAAGCTCGCGGAGGGCAAGGGGGCCGCGGCCATGGGCCATCCCGCCAACGCCGTCTCCTGGCTGGCGGGCAAGCTCGCCGACCGCGGCAAGGGCCTGAAAGCGGGGCAGCTCGTGATGACCGGCACCCTCACGCCCATCCTCCCCATCGCGCAGGGCTCGACCTACATCGCAAGCTTTACCACACTGGGGGAGGTCCGCAAGACGTTCATCTAGCCCACGGCGCCGTGTCGAGCGTCCACCCCTGGGATGAGCCAGGCAACCATGGAAGGAAAGGAGCGCTAGGTGGACTCGGGAAAGCTTGAGCAACTGCAATCGCTCGCCCATCGCATTCGCTGTCACATCATCGAGCTATTGGTGGAGGCCAAGTCGGGGCACCCCGGCGGGTCGCTGTCAGGGGTCGAGTACGGAGTGAGCCTGTACTTTCACGCCCTGCGCCACGACCCCACCAACCCCCAGTGGGAGGGGCGCGATCGCGTCATCTGGTCGCGCGGGCACGTGGGGCCCCTCATCTTTTCGCTGCTCGCCGAGGCGGGCTACTTTCCCGTCGAGGACCTGCTGACCTTCCGCAAGTTCGGCAGCTGCCTGCAGGGCCACCCCACGACGCGCTGCCCGGGGATCGAGGTGGGCACCGGCTCGCTGGGCCAGGGGCTGTCCGTGTCCTCGGGCCTGGCGAAGGCGTTCCAGATGGATGGGGCGTCGAATCGCGTCTACTGCCTGATGGGCGACGGCGAGTTGCAGGAGGGCTCGGTGTGGGAGGCGATCATGTTCGCCGGCCACTACCGACTCGATAACCTCTGCGCCATCATCGATTGGAACAACCTACAGATCGACGGCCAGGTCGAGGACGTGCTGGGGCTGGAGCCCCTGGCGGACAAGTGGAAGGCCTTCCGCTGGAACCCCATCGTGGTGGATGGGCACGACATCGGGCAGCTCAGCGCCGCCTACGAGACGGCGGCCGCCACCAAGGGCCAGCCGACCGTCATCCTTGCCAAGACGGTCAAGGGCAAGGGCGTCTCCTTCATGGAGAACCAGGCCGGCTGGCACGGCATCGCCCCCAGCGTGGAGCAGGGGCGCCAGGCGCTGCTGGAGCTGGCGGCGACGGAGGGGTGCCTCATTCGCGGCATGCCCTGAGGCCGCGCGGGTCGTGTTCGCCGATACCATGAGGAAGGAAGGAATCCCATGACGATACAGACCAAGCCGACGCGCGACGGCTATGGCGATGCGCTGGTCGAGTTGGGGCAGCGGGACGAGCGCATCGTCGTGCTGGGCGCGGACCTCACCGGCTCGACGCGCGCCGACCGCTTCTCTACCAAGTTTCCCGAGCGCTTTGTCGAGTGCGGCATCGCCGAGCAGAACGCCCTGAACATCGCCTCGGGGCTGTCGCTGGCGGGCAAGATCCCCTTCGTGAGCACCTACGCCGTGTTCGTGGTGGGGCGCGCCCTGGACCAGATCCGCACCACGGTGTGCTACTCGCACCTGAACGTCAAGATCGCCGGCGCCCACGGCGGCATCTCGGTGGGCGCGGACGGCGCCACGCACCAGGCGCTGGAGGACGTGGCGACGCTGCGCACCATCCCGGGCATCACGGTGATCGTGCCGTGCGACTACCAGGAGACGCGCAAGGCGATCCTGTGGGCGGCGGAGCACGAGGGGCCGGTGTACGTGCGCTTTGGGCGCGAGCCGGTGCCCATGCTGACGGACGCGGACACCCCCTTTGTGTGGGGCAAAGCGAACCTGCTGCAGGAGGGCACGGACGTCACCATCATCAACAACGGCCCCGTGCTCAGCGAGTGCCTCCAGGCAGTGGAGGCGCTCCAGGCCGAGGGGATCGCGGCGCGGCTGCTGAACATGCACACGGTGAAACCGATCGACCGTGCGGCGATCGTCCAGGCGGCGCGGGAGACGGGCGCCATCGTGACGGTGGAGGAGCACCAGGTGATGGGCGGCTTTGGCAGCGCCGTGGCCGAGGTGGTGGTGCAAGAGGCGCCGGTGCCGATGCGCTTCATCGGCATCCAGGACCGCTTTGGCGAGTCGGGCGAGCCGGACGAGCTGTTCGTGGCCTTTGGCCTCAAGGCGAAGGACATCGTCCAGGCCGCCAAGGAGGCGATGGCGGCCAAGAGGGGCTGCTAGCGTTCCGGCGGCGTCCGCAGATCATAGAGCGTGTGGGAGGGCTGCCTCCCGCACGCTTTTCGTATGCCGGTCGCCGGTCGGTTGGGGTCAGACCTGGATGGAGGGCTGATGGTGCGAGTTGGCGAGGTCGCTCAGGGTGGTGCCGTCGAGCACGGCCAGGAGCTGCTCCTGCGCGCGGGCCACCACAGGATGAATGGGGCAGGTATCGACGCGCTCGCACCCCTCCCAGGGGGCGAGACAGCGGTTGATGGCGATGGGCCCCTCGATGGCCTCGATGATCTGGCGGAGGGTGATCTGCTCCGGCGGTCGCGCCAGTGAGAACCCGCCCTTGGCCCCCCGGTGTGAGCGCACCAAGCCCTCCTTGGCGAGGTCCTGGAAGATCTTGGCGAGGTAGCTCTCGGACAGCTCCTCGGCCGAGGCGATCTCACCAACCAGAACCACAGCATTCGTGGGCCGGCGAGCTAGGTAGACGATGCCCCTGGCACCATAGTCCGCGCCCCGTGTGAGTCGCATCGAGCAATCCTCCGGATTCGGTTGGCGGCGGATGCTCCGTCGCAGTGCTGCACTCGCGCGGATTGTAGCACATTGCGGGATGCAGTACAAGACAAAACGGTCTCGGTTCATCCGGCTTGCCGCCCCTCCACCTCCCGAAAGGCTCCCGCAGTGGCCCCGGTATGCGTGGGAGCCTATGCGGGGAGACCTTCGGGACCTGGAAGGACGCGAGGTAAGGCGGTTACCTTGACGATCCCGGCACCGGCACCTATAGTATCGACGCTCCGGCGCGAGGTGTGAGAGAAGGGGAGGAGTGAGATGGCGCAAGCGCGGGTGGCCGTGGTGCGGGTAGCGGACGATACTGGCGGCGCCGTGCGGCGCGGGATCGATCTCATGGGTGGGATCGAGCGCTATGTGCGGCCGGGGGCGCTGGTGGCCATCAAGGTGAACATGTTCACGCGGGCCGCCCCCGAATCGGGCAAGGTGACGCACCCCGCCGTGGTGTTGGAGGTGGCGCGCCTGTGCCATGGCTGCGGGGCGCGGGTGGCCGTCATCGAGCGCACGCCCCACTATGATCTCATCTTTCAGGGGTACGAGGAGATCGAGCGCTACGCCGAATTGCTGTCGCTCGACACGGCGGAGCACCGCCACGTGTCGCTCCCCGGCGCGCGCACCCTCGTGCACCAGGTGCCCTGGCCCACCATCGCCGACACCTGCGACGTGTTCATCAACATCCCCGGCCTGCGGACCCACGCCCTGACCAAGTACTCCAACGGCATGAAGAACCTCATGGGCCTGATGCCCGACATGGCCACGCGCTACATCCACCAGTACGGGCTGGATGGCTCCATCTGCGACCTGAACTATCGCCGCCCCAGCGACCTCGTCATTACCGACGCCATCTATACCCTGGAGGGCAACTTTCCCTCAGAGGGCGCGCCGGTTCGCACCGACCTCATCACCGTGGCCGACAACGTGGTGGCCGCCGACCTGGTGGGGATGCGCATCGTCGGGCAGGATCCGAGCGAGGTGTTCTATCTGCAGGAGGCGATCTCCCGGGGGATGGGCCCCGCCAGTCTGGAGGACGTGGAACTCGTGGGCGATGACCTGGCGGAGGCGACGGCGGGGATACGTGTCGAGCCGGCGCCGCGCGACCCCGAGCCCTACCGCGGGCAACACCGCGTGTTGGCGGACTGGGTCTGCGACTCGTGCCGCCAGGCGTTGGCGGGCGGCCTTCTCGCGGCGAGCCATCGCCCCGCGCTGGCGGCCATGGAGGGGGTGACGATCATCGCCGGCCCCCAGGTCGATGAGCCCAAGGTGGAGGGCGGCCGGGCGCTCATCTATGGCAACTGCGCCTATCGCTATCGCCATCTCGGCCACTATGAGCCGGGGTGCCCGCCCCTCGCCTATCAGGTGGGCAAGGGGCTCAGCGAACTGAACGTGCCCCCCGTGCGGGCGGCGATGTGCTCCATCGCCTGGCGCGACGAGCGCATCCAGGACGTGGCGCCGCGAGTGGCCGCGGCCGGCTATGCGGGGATCGAGGTGTGGGGGCCGCACGTGGACCGCCTGTCGGCCGAGGGTGGGCGGGTGGAGGACCTGGCGCGGCAGCTCGGCGACCTGGGCCTCGCCGTGCCGATGGTCAGCGCCTACTTTGACTTGGCGGGCGACCTCGACGGGAGCCTCGAGACGGCGCGCCGTACCCTGGGCTACTGCCTGGCGCTGGATTCGCCGCTGCTGCGCGTCTTTACCGGCGGCGGGAACTCGGCCGACGCCTCCATCGGCGTGTGGCGGGTGGTGGTGGAGGGGCTGCGGCAGATGTGCGCCATGGCGGCCGAGGAGGGGGTCGAGTTAGCGCTGGAGACCCACGACGGCCACCTGCACGACACCACCGCCAGCACGCTGCGGCTCATCCGGCAGGTCGGGATGCCCAACCTCGTGGTGAACCTCGACATCTGCAACCTGTACGTTCGGGGCGAGAGCACCGTGGCGGCGCTCAAGCGCCTCGAGCCCTACGTGCGCATCCTCCACCTGAAGAACAGCCTCTGGGAGGATGGTCGCTGGCAGAGCGGCGTGCCGCTGGGAGAGGGCGCCATGGATTATTCCGCCTTTCTGCGCGCGCTGGCCGAGAGCCGCTACGGCGGCTATGTCTCCATCGAATGGTTCGGGCCGGATCCCGATGCGGCGGCGACATCCGAGTTGGCGTTCCTGCGTGAGGCATTGGGAGATCGTTTGGAGGTCAGGGGCGAATGAGCCTGCGCTGCGACGTGCTGGTCGTCGGGGGTGGGGGAGCGGGACTGCGGGCCGCCATCGCCGCCGCCGAGGCGAATCCGAGGCTCGAGGTGACGCTGGTCACCAAGGGTGCTCTGGGCAAGAGCGGTGTGACGGCCACCGCCTGCTCCGACCGCATGGCGTTCCACGCCGCCCTGCCGACCACGCCACCGGGGGGCGAGGACGCCTGGCGATCGCACGCCGACGACATCTATCGCATCGGCGGGTGCGTGTCGGACGCTGACCTGGCGGAGGTTCTCGCCCGGGGCGGCGCCGAGGCGTTCACCTACCTGGATGGCCTGGGAGTGCCCTGGGCGCGGCGCCCCGACGGCACGCCCGACCAGTTCCTTACCGACGGCTCGGTGTACCCCCGGGCCTGCTACACGGGGCCCTACACGGCGAATCACATGGAGGAGGCGCTGGTGCGCCGCCTGCGCGCACTGCCGGTGCGCGTCATCGAGCACCACCTCGTGGGCGACCTGCTGCTCGACGGGGAGCGCCGTCGCGTGGTGGGCGCCGCGTTGGTGCCCGAGCAGGAGGGTGGCCGGGTGGTGGGCATCTCGGCGGGGGCCGTCGTGCTGGCCACCGGCGGGGCAGGGCAGTGCTTTGCCGTGAACGTCTTTACCCCCGATTGCACCGGCGATGGGTACGCGCTGGCGTATCGCGCCGGCGCCGAGCTGGTCAACCTCGAGTTCATCCAGATCGGCCTCTGCTCCCTTGCCACCGGGCTGGCGTGCTCGGGCAGCCTGATGCGCGCCATGCCGCGGATCGTGAACGACCGCGGCGAAGAGATCCTGCCGCGCTACCTGGCCGGCCGCAGCTACGGGGCGATGTATGACGTGCTCTTTTCCAAGGGGGCGAGCTGGCCGGTGTCCATCCGCGACCAGTCGCACGTCATCGATATCGCCGTGGCCGCCGAGGTGTCGGCGGGACGGAGGGTGTTCCTCGACTATGCCCGAGACCCGCAGGGCCTCGACCTGGCCGAGCTGTCCGAGGGGGTGCGCGCCAGGCTCGCCGCCGAGGGCAGGTGCTTGGCTCTGGACGGGCCGGAGGCGCGGACCCCGCTGGGCAGGCTGCGGGCGATCAATGCCCCCTCGGTGGCCTGGCTGGCGGAACGCGGGATCGACCTGGCGGCCGGCGACATGATCGAGATCGCCCCGGCGGTGCAGCACTTCCAGGGCGGCGTCAAGATTCGCACCCACGGCGATACCGCCGTCCCCGGCCTCTATGCCGCCGGCGAGGTGGCGGGTGGGCAACATGGCGCCAACCGCCCCGGCGGCAACGCCCTGCTGGATGGGCAGGTGTTCGGCCGGGTGGCCGGTGAGGCGGCGGCCCGCGCCGCCCGGACGGCCCAGCGCGAGGCGGTGACCGACGAGCGAGCATCCGAGGCGGTGATGGCGCTGTTCACCGCGGGTGGATGCGACGCGGCCGACCTGCTGGCCACCGTGCAGGGGACCATGGCGCGCGAGTGCAGCGTGCATCGCACCGCCGCCGGGCTGAGCCAGGCATTGGCAACCCTCGACGACGCCGCGGGGCGGGGCGTGCGGCCCGACCCGGGGGCGCTGGCGCGCGGGATCGAGGCGCTCAACGCCCTGCAGAGCGCCCGTCTCGTGGCGACGGCCGCCCTGGAGCGCGATGAGAGCCGGGGCCCCCACCTACGCTTCACCTCGGGGGAGGCGTTGACGCCCGTCCCCCAGGATGACGCCCAGTGGCAGCGCTACATCGTGTTGCGCCGCGGCGATAGAGGGCCGGTATGCGAGATCCGACAGCCGGTACGACCGGGGGGATCTCTCTGAGGCGCGAGCTGCCCAGGCATCGGCTATCTGCGCCGAGGGCCGGCCACGCGCGTGGCTGGCCCTCGGCGTCGTGCTCGGGTATACTGCCCCACGTGCTCCTGGGTAACGGGTTGCCCCAGTTCGTGCGTGCCGGTGCGTCCGCGTTTCATGGGAGGTGCCATCATGTCTCTGCCACGCATGCCTCGGCCCGCCCGCCTCCGGCTCGTCCGCTGTGTCTTGGTCATCCTCCTCGTGCCAATCCTCACGTCGGCCTTGGCCCCGTCCGCCAGTGCAGAGTTGGTCGCCCTCACCCGCAAGATCAGCGGGGACCTGTCCCTTGGGGGCAGCGTGCTCGAATTCGACGTGAGCCCGGACGGCCAGTTCGCCGTCTATCGGGCCTATCCCTCGGATCCCGAGGATGGCGCGGTCCCGGAGTTGTTCAGCGTTGCATTGGAGGGCGGCGACCCGGTAAAGCTGAACCACGCGCTGCCGCCGGAAAGCTATGTCATCAACTGGGAGATCAGCCCCGACAGCCAGCGCGTGGTGTACGCCGTCTGCCCGGAGCCTTTTGTGTATGCGATGAGCGAGCTCTACTCTGTGCCCATCGCGGGCGGCTCCGCTACGCGGCTCAACAGCGCCTCCATGGGCCCCGATGACCGCCTCTACGACTGGACCATCTCACCCGATGGCCAGCGCGTGGCATACGTGGCCGAGCACGTGCCGTCCCCGCCGTCCACGCGCGCGCTGTTCTCCGTGCCCATCGGCGGGGGACCGGTGGTGTGGCTGGCCGGTTTTCCCGTCTCGTGCCCGACGTGCAGGATAGACTACGAGTTCACGCCGAACGGCGTCGGCGTTGTGGTCTACAAGTACCTCGAGATCGGGACCGGCGCGCTCTCCGTCGTCTACGCCACGGGTGGCGCCGAGACCGTTCTGGCGCTCAATGTGGTCGACTGGCGCATCGCACCGAACAATGCCGGCGTGGTCTACGAAGCGAAGGAGTCGGACTCAGAGTCCACGGCATTGTTCGCCAGGCTGTTCGCCGGGGACGCGCCGGTGCAGCTCACGACGGGTACGGAGGACAGCCCGAAGAGATTCTCCATCACCCCCAACAGCCTTGGCGTGGTCTACCGGCTGGACCTTGGCGCCAGTGGCCACGCACTCTATGCGGTGCCCAGCACGGGCGGCGCCACGCCCGTGCAGCTCACCCCACTAGCCGCTGACACGTGGATTCCGGTCTTTCACATCACGCCGAATAGCCTGGGTGTGGTCTATGTCGTAGGCACACCGGCGAGCACGCGCTATGCGCTGCGCGCCGTGTCGATTCTGGGCGACAGCCCACCGGTGAACCTGACCGGCAGCCTCCGTGACGAGGCGCCCTTCGCCATCATGCCGAACAGTCTGGGCGTGGTGTACGCTGAACAGGACGCCGCGGGCGGGGATCGCCTGTACGCAGCGGTGATAGACGGAAGCGCGAGGGTCGCATTGAGCCCGCAGTTGCCGCCCGGCGGCATGGTGTACGATCTCACCATCAGGCCCGACAGCCGGGGTGTGGTCTATGCCGCCAACCAGGACCGCGAGGATGTGACCTCGATCTATGCCGTGGCCAGCACCGGCGGCGCCCCGCTGTTCATAGACGAAATGGTCTATAAGCGTGTGGGGATGATGATCACGTACAGGCATTGGTGGCGGATCACGCCCAACAACGCGGTGGTGTACATGGCCCAGCGGGAGGCCACAACCGAGGCTGAGCCCGAGTTCGACCTCTTCCTGGCTCACGGCACGGTGCACAAGACCTATGTGTCCCTCGTTCGCACAGAGCCCGAGTGACCGACTGCCTGCGGAGCGCCTTGCCAAGGTCCTCGCGAGGACCTTGACAAGGCGCTTTCGGGGGGTGTGTCCAGGATGCCGGGAGAACGGCGCGCCGCCGAGCGTCCGCCGCGGGTTGAAGCCTGGCGCTAGCCAGGTCCGCCTGCGTGGACTGGTTCAGCCCGCATCGGCGGGCATGGCGGTTAGCGCTGCGATCCGGGGTGAGGATCGCGGTCCGCGGCGGGCGAGATCTGGCGTGGGGCGTCTCGTCCAGTGAGTCAAGGTCCTTCGCTACGCTCAGGACGACGGGGCGGGGCGCTCCCTTTCCCGCCTTTCGTACGTTCCGTGGTTGCGCGATCCAGCGGTCTTCGCCGGCGGCGGGCGCGAGCGGCACGCCTCACATCGAAGGCAAAGCCCTTTCGCGCCTTTCGTCCATTCCGTGGGTTCGCGATCCAGAGGGTTACGCCCACCGCGGGCCGCACGGCGTGCATCGACTCCAACATATTCGTGGTGCTCCCCGCTACGCCTTCTGCGCATGGCGCGGCGTGCGCTGCAAGGACATCCC
>ENA-UOUL01002818-UOUL01002818.1-bioreactor-metagenome-genome-assembly--contig:-NODE-2818-length-19320-cov-4.367510_pt1 | contig 19320 bp, 17 predicted proteins | sample MGYA00249838_ERZ747220 | MGnify/ENA primary metagenome ERZ747220 (study PRJEB28778, sample SAMN05720191) | bioreactor metagenome | isolation source: Anaerobic biogas reactor | place: USA:Washington...
TTTTGACCTTTTGAGTGCGTGATTTTTATGTTGTGCCATCGAAGATGGAGTTATGCCCCGAAGGGGCAGGATATAGTAGCCGGTGGTGGAGCGCAGCGCAACCACCGGAAGCGGGTACTTAAAAACCCCAAGCCCCAACGGGGCGACAGAACAAAAGGATCGATTAAATGTCCTTTACCAGTTTAAATTATCATATTGTCTTTTCGACCAAGGAAAGAAGGGCATGGTTGTTGCCAAACCATGTTCAATCGGTCTGTCGATATATCGGCGGCATTTTGCGCAATCACAAAGGATGTCTGCTGGCCTCAAACGGAATGCCCAACCATCTTCATTTGGCGGCTTCGCTGCATCCGCAAGCCAATCTTTCAGATTGCCTTCGCGATGTTAAGGCCGGTTCCTCGCATTGGCTTCGCAAGGAAAACAAGGGATTTGACGGTTTTAGCTGGCAGGATGGATATTCTGCGTTTTCTGTGTCCTATTCGGGATTGGATAAAGTGATTTCCTATATTCAAGGTCAGCCGGAGCATCATAAATCCTTGAGTTTTGAAGAGGAGTTGATATTGTTGCTCAAAAAGCATAATATTGATTATGATCCGAAGTATGTGTTCGGATGAGGGTGTCGCCCCGTTGGGGCTTTGGGTTTTTTAACGTTTTCCGGTGGTTGCGATGCGCTTCACCACCGGCTATTGTATTCCGTCCCTTCGGGACTATTCAGCAAGAAAGAAAAAACGATGTCGCGAGAAGTGGTTGCTATTATTGATTTCGGCAGTCAGTACGGCCAGTTGATTGCCCGGCGGGTGCGTGAGCACAAGGTGTATTCGCAGCTTTATCCGCCGACGGTCAAGGTTGAAAAGCTTGCCCAGATCGGCGTCAAGGGCATTATCCTGTCCGGCGGGCCGGCCAGCGTCAACGCGCCCGGCGCCCCGACGTGCGATCCGCGTCTGTTTGAGCTGGGCGTGCCGGTGCTGGGGATTTGCTACGGGATGCAGATCGGCTGCAAGATACTCGGCGCCGACGTCGCCCCGGCCCAGAGCCGCGAGTACGGCCGCACGGACATCGCGATTACCGACGGGTCGGATCTGCTGGCCGGCCTGAGCGAACATTCGACCGTCTGGATGAGCCACGGCGACCAGGTCAACCGGCTGACAGGCGATTTCGTGTCGCTGGCCGCGACGAAGACCTGTCCCATCGCGGCGGTGCGTCACACGTCGGGTAAATTTTTCGGCGTGCAGTTCCATCCGGAAGTGACCCACACGCCGCGCGGTACGGAGATACTCAAGAACTTTTTGTACGACATCTGCGGCTGTTCGGGCGACTGGCAGATGAGCGATTTTGTCGAAGAGACCATCGCCAACGTCCGCAAGCAGGTCGGCGACGCGACGGTCATCTGCGGCCTGTCCGGCGGCGTGGATTCGGCGGTGACCGCGGCCCTGCTGCACAAGGCCATCGGCGACCAGCTTGTGTGTATCTTTGTCGATCACGGCCTGCTGCGCAAAAACGAACGGCAGGGCGTCGAGTCGATGTTTCACGGGCATTTTCATATCGACCTTCGCGTGGTCGATTGGTCCAAACAGTTTCTTGATAAGCTGGCCGGCGTGACCGAGCCGCAGCAAAAACGCAAAATCATCGGCGCCGAGTTCATCGAGGCATTCAAGTCCGAGGCCAAAAAAATCCCGAAAGCCGAATTCCTGGCCCAGGGGACGCTGTACCCGGACGTGATCGAATCGGGCAGCAAGGATGGCAATCTGGCCGCGACCATCAAGCTGCACCACAACGTCGGCGGCCTGCCGGAGCAGTTGGGCTTTGAGTTGGTTGAGCCGCTGCGGGAATTGTTCAAGGACGAGGTGAGGCTGGTCGGCGAGTACCTGGGGCTGCCGGAGGATATGGTCTGGCGGCATCCGTTCCCCGGCCCAGGGCTGGCGGTGCGGGTGCTGGGCGAGGTCAACGAGTCCAAGCTGGCGGTGCTGCGCGAGGCCGACGACATCCTCATCGAAGAAATCAGGGTTGCCGGTCTCTATCGGCACATCAACCAGGCGCTGGCGGTGCTGCTTCCGGTCGGTACGGTCGGCGTGATGGGCGACGAACGCAGTTATGAAAGCGTCATCGCCATCCGCTGCGTCGAGACGACCGACTTTATGACCGCCGATTTTTCGGACATCCCGCACGAGGTGCTCGGCCGCATTGCCAGCCGTATCATCAACGAAGTCCGCGGCGTCAACCGCGTCGTTTATGACATCTCCAGCAAGCCCCCGGCGACAATTGAATGGGAATAAAAGCTAAATAATACATCAAAAATATAAAATCAAAGATCCGGACGGCCTTCGGCCGGCGTTTTGTCAAAAGGGAATACGATAAACAATGAAAAAAGAGGAATTCCTGACGACGTGCTGCGGCCTGGGGCGGTTGCCGTTTGCGCCGGGGACATGGGGGTCGTTGCCGCCGGCGGTGCTGTATATGGCGGCGGGGATACTGTTCGGACCCGTGCCGGCGGTTATCGTACTGACATTGCTGCTGGTTGGCGACTGCGTCATCACGGTGCTGTATTCGCCGAAGGTCATCGAGCTGACCGGTTCCAAAGACCCCGGCCGAATTGTCAGCGATGAGGTGGCCGGCGCAGCGCTGACGCTGCTGCTGATGCATCTGCTGGCTTCGGATGCGGGCTATTGTCTGACCGCGGCGCTGGGGTTCGGGCTGTTTCGGGCGTTTGATATTTTTAAGCCCTGGCCGTGCCGTCGACTGGAACAGTTGGACGCCGGATGGGGAATACTGGCCGACGATTTGGCCGCCGGCGTTTGGGCCGCGGCGTTATGGCTGGCCGGCCGACATCTCGGCGTATTGGAACAATTAACCGGTCTGCTCGGCGTTGACGGCCAGATGTCGGCCGGCTTTGCCATCTTTTTGGGTATCGTGCAGGGATTGACGGAGTTTCTGCCCGTTTCCTCGTCGGGGCATCTGGTGTTTTTTGAAACGTTTGCCGAAGGGGTCGATACACAAGCCACGGAGTTGCTGTTTTTTGATTTGTGTTTGCATCTGGGGACGGTCGGGTCGATTTTAGTGGTGTTTTGGAAGCCGATGGTGCGGTTTTTCCGCCATTTGGTCGGGGCGGTGCAAAGCGGACTGTCGCCGCTGGCGATGTATGAGCAAAAGGCGGCCTTGCGGGTGGCGGTGCTGGCGATTGTTTCGACCTTTACAACCGGAGTCTTTTATGTGCTGTTTAAGGGGCCGCTTGAGGCGGCGCGGAGCTTGCAAATTGTTTCGTTAATGTGGCTGGTTACAGCCGGGCTGCTGCTGGCGGCGGACGCCCGGCACGGCAAGAAGGGGCTGAAGGAGTTTGGTATTATGATCGCAATTATAATTGGCCTCTTTCAGGGGTTTGCGATTCTGCCGGGGATTTCGCGCAGCGGAGCGACGATCTGTGCGGCCATCCTGTTGGGGATGAAACTGCGATGGGCGATTGAGTTCAGCTTCCTGATTTCTATTCCCGCCATCGTCGGCGGGGCGGCGGTGCAGGTCATTAAACACCACGAAACCCTGTTCGACGGCAGTGTTCCAATGTCATATACAGTGTGGGGGGCATTATCGGCGTTTATCGTTGGGATTGTGGCTCTCAAGCTACTCATCAGAGTCGCCAAAAAGCGAAAATTGAAATATTTTGCGGCCTACTGCATTGCGATTGCGACCCTTACGCTAATTTACTGTCTGGGACGCAGTTGTTAACGATCTGTGGGTGCGGTGCAGTTTAGCGCCGCGTTCAGATTGATATAGTGATAGGGGATGTTGTGTTCTCGGCAAAGCTGTTTGAGACGAGCGATTGTCGCTTCGGTCAGGTCGCTCTGGGCCGCGGTGCTGCTGCAGCACTGAAAAATGCGGCATCCCGTAAAGCGATACAGATAGACGCTGCACTTGCCGTCTATGCGATAGGGGCAGACGCCGTCGGTCATCGGCATAAAGGGTTGCGCGACGTGATGGGCAAAATACAGCAGCTCCGGCGTGGTCAGATAGAGTTTGTGGCCGAAAGCGTCGAAATCGCAGCATCGCCCGCAGGCACGGCAGGCTGTCGGATCATTGACGCCGGCCACTTTCGCGTCAAGCTCTTGATATAGCGTATCCATCTCCGCCAGCAGCGCGCGGCAGGAAGACAATCCCGAATGATATTTGGAAATGTCGAAATCGAAGCCCATTACATCCACCACTTCTTTTGCTTTCGGATTGCTTCAATCTGCGCGAAGGGATAAAGCCGCCCGCGATTGATGCCGGGGCACTTGACCGCGGCGTAGTTCCAACTGTCCGGTGAGCCGAGATTGTCGCTCCAGAACGGCCAGGTTCGGCATTGATTGGGACGGACGGAATAGACCGCGCAGCCGCGACAGCCCTCTCTGCCGGCCGTCAGAAAAATACAGTCTTTCGTTGTCTTGTTTTCGATGATGCTGTGCCGCAGGCCGACCCGCCGGATGTATTTTTGCCGCACGGCCTCGACCGTCATTCCCAGATGTTCGGCCAGACACGCGATCTCGCGGGTTGTAATCCAGATATAACCTTCGTCCGGCCCCGCACAGCAATTGCCGCACCCGACGCACTCAAAATGCAGCCCGCCGACGTACCATGATTGTTTCACAAGCGATTTTCCTGTTATTGAATACGTGCCTTAATAACGTAAAATGGCATTCTTGACAATTTTCACTACATTGTCAGTGTAACAAAAACGGCGTAAAATGCATGGGATATTTTAGGGATATTGTTGTTATTTGCTCCATTCTCTGTGCCCATATCTGTGTGTTTCATTTGAGTCGCAAAATTATACCTTGTATGTCTATTTTGCACAAGTATTCAAGTGTTTATTTTAAGGATTACGGTTTGATCGTTAGGGTATCCTCGACATGCCGAGACGAAAAGAAGTCAAAAAATACTTTTTTTAATTGACATTGAGAGGCCTATTTAGTATAATAACGCAATAACCGGGTGACCGGTGTAATGCTCACAATACGCGCGGCGTCGGAACGGGTCATTGTGATCTGTGCGTCTGCGTTATGAATACATCCGTTGCCGCGGGGCAACGGAGGGGAAAAATTCTATACAGAGAAAGGGTGGTGAGTGGTATGAAAAAAATCGTATTAATGGCACTGGTTGCCGCACTCGTTGTGCCGGCAATGGCGGTACAAACTTTAACAATCACGACAGGTGGTGGGTCTTGGCCGAATTCTCCGTACACCCTCCATACCAGTGATCACGGAACATTTCAGTCGTTCTGTGTGGAGTGGAATAGAATCTTTCTCCAGAGTACCACCTACGATTACACCATCGACGACACCGTACAAAAAGGCGGGTCCGGGGTGGCATTGTCAAACGAAGCCAAAGAAATCTACCTCGCGTACATGAATGGTCACATCAGTATTGGTACTGGTTCCGGCCAATACACCTATAACCAAATTCAAGATGAAATCTGGTTGTGGGAAAATGGTGGAGGATCGGAATTTACGTTTAATATATTAAATGCAAATCTCGACCCAACCGGCTCCTCGTATACCGCATACAATCACGGTATCTTTACAGCCATCAACGGTAAAGCACGCACCCTTTATAATGACGTCAAAGTCATAAATCTTTGGGGTCAGAACGATACCGATATCCAGAGCATGATGATTGCGGTTCCGGTTCCGGCGCCGGGTGCGATTTTGCTGACGGGTATCGGGACGACTTTGGTCGGTTGGTTGCGTCGTCGTCGCGCGCTGTAAGGTTTGTTTGAATCCGTAGGGACAAAAGCCTGTCTCTAAGGTGAAAATTTAATTTGCATACAGGGCCGCGGAGCGAAATCTCCGCGTGGCCCTGTGTGCGTTAATATTACAACGACCATTATAGTGCTCAAAAGCGAACAGATCAAAGGCAGATTTGGCTTGCAAGCGGGGCAAGGGTAATGAATCAACTTAGTTTATTAAGAAAGGAAGAACGATGAAAAAGTTAGTATTGTTGGCAGTGGTCGCCGCACTCGTCGTGCCGGCTACCGCGGCCGTAACAGGTTTGTACAACACCGGCGTGGACGACGAAGGCAATGTGCTGCCCCACTTGTCTGCAGATAATCCCCAATTGTCTGTTGATACCCATTATGGTTTGACTTGGACCGGCCAAGGCCCTGCGTATGCCATTACCGCGCATTCCAACTGGGTGCAACCCGGTGACAATGCGATGTGGATTGCTCCGACAGATGCTACTATAACGGATTTGAACGGCGAACCGGACGGCTATTTCACATACACCCTAAGGTTTAACATTGACACCAATCCGGGTAACGTAATCATTACGGGCAATTGGGCCTCGGACAATTCCAGTGAAATATGGGTCAACGGTGTTTACTCTGGTTTTGAACGTCCCGAAGAGCGTGCCTTTGAGTCGTTAACCAGCTTCACGCTGGGCGGTATGTTTGAGGACGGGGTAAATACCCTCGAATTTAAGGTCTATAATTGGCCGCTCACAACGGGAAATCCGACGGGTTTGCTGGTAACTGATTTGTCGGCAACGGTTGTTCCCGCGCCGGGTGCGATTTTGCTGACGGGTATTGGGACGACCTTGGTCGGGTGGTTGCGTCGTCGTCGCGCGCTGTAACATTGTTTGAATCTCCGTATGGGCAGACCAGCGTGTCTGCCCTGCGGTTTTTTTCGGGACCGGTGTGTGATTGCTGCAAAGGGCGAACACACAGGTTCGCCCCTACAGTGCTATGTCTCAACGGCCAGTGTCCAGCGGAGGGTGTCGCTGGTGCGGGTCAGGCGGTAGTTTCCGTGTAAGTGGCGGCCGTGGAGGGTGACGGTGACGCGATCGAGGGTGTTTTCGGTGATTGCAGCGCGGCCGTGGTCGCAGATGCTGACGCGGCCCGTGTTGTGTTGAACAGGACCTTCATACGTCAGAAAACGCAGCGGGTGGTCGGCGATGGCGGTCAGCGGCAGGGGGGTATTGCTGATTTCGTTTGGCGAGACGGCCATCCGCCATGTCCGCAGCGCATCGCCGGTCTGGATCATCAAGTCCCAATGCACGCCGTCCGGCGTGTGATGCTCCTGAACGACAAACCGTGATGCCTCAGTTTGTCCCATCTGGGTTATCTCCTGCCCCGTGTCTGTAACTGAAATCCTAAGCACTAAACTCTAAATTCTAAACAAATTCATAAGGTAAAAAAAACTCAAGGTTAAAAAACATTAAATCGCCAAGAATACTGAGGATGCCGATTGAGTATGAAGGGCTAAAGCCCATCCTGCCTCCTGTCTCCTGACTTCTGGCTTCTGGTTTCTGGCCTCAGTTCCCTCCCGCCTGTATCGCGGTGATGGCGACGGCGGCGACGATGTCGTGGGGGTTGCACCCGCGGGAAAGGTCGTTGACCGGCTTGGCCAGTCCCTGCACGATCGGCCCGTAGGCCTCGGCTCCGGCCAACCGCTGGGTGGATTTGTAGCAGATATTACCTGCGCTCAGGTCGGGAAAGACAAAGATGTTGGCATTGCCCTTGAGCGGGCTGTCGGGGGCTTTTTTGGCGGCGACCGAGGGGATATACGCGGCGTCAAATTGCAGCTCGCCGTCGAGAATGACGGTATCGCCGAAGATGTTGTGGATGGTCTCTTTGGCCTTCTCGGAGGCGATGGCCATCTTCATGGCATTGGGACCGGTGGCTGAGCCTTTGGTTGAGTAGCTGAGCATCGCGACGCGAGCCTCAAAGCCGAACTGCATCGCAGTCCTGGCGGTCGAAACGGCAATATCAACCAATTGCCGCTCGGAGGGGTCTTCGATCAGGCCGCAATCGGCAAACAACAGGACCTTGTCCGGCCAGCACATAAAAAACATACTGGACACGGTGCTGATGCCCGGAGCGGGCTTGATGATCTGCAGTGCCGGCCGCAGCGTATTGCCCGTCGAATGGCACGCCCCGGCCACAAGCCCGTCGGCGGTGCCGCATTTGATCATCATCGTGCCAAAGCAGATCTCATCCTGGACGGCGGCGCGGGCTTGTTCAAGCGTGATGCCTTTGTGCTTGCGCAACTCATAAAAGGCTTGGGCAAAGTCGTCAAGTCGGGCATCGGTGCGGGGGTCCACAAGCTGGATCTGGGATGGGTCGGCTCCGTATGAGCGCAAGCCCTTTTCCAGTGCGGAGATGTCGCCGAGAATCACCAGGTTTGCCAATCGGCGGTCGAGGATTTCCGCCGCCGCCTCAAGCGTGCGGCTGTCACAGCCTTCCGGCAGGACAATTGTCTTTGTCGTTTGGGATGCTTGTTTAATAATCGCATCAAAAAATGAAGCCATACCCGCTATACTTTCAAATAAACTTTCTAAATTACAGAGTCGTTTAGGGGAAAGATACCGCGCCCGAAGGGATTCGAACCCCTAACCTTCGGTTCCGTAGACCGACGCTCTATCCAATTGAGCTACGGGCGCAACATTTTATTTTTATTGAACTTATGTGTTTTTTTGTTGAAGCCGGCCAGACCGCGTTCCGACTTCATTGTGCGTAGTGTATCGAATACAAGATAGCATTGCAAGAAAATTAATACAAATTTTAGGTTACAGCCCGCACACATCCTGAATACGGCTTCTTTTTCCGGAATAGTCGTTTGTGTTGGACTTTGTCAACGAAATACCGTAGTTTTGAAAAGATGAAATGTGTGATTTGCATACAAGGTGGAACGGCTGAAGGCTCAACGACGGCAACGCTCGAACGCGGCCGGCCGACTATTGTTATTGAGGTCGAATGAAGAAAGCTTTTCTGATCAGCATCGGTAATGAATTGTTGTGCGGGCGGACGGTGGATACCAATGCGGCGTGGGTGAGCGGTCGTCTGTTTGCGGCGGGGATAGAGACCCAGTCGGTGCAGATGGTCGCCGATGAGGTTGCCGATATTGTTGAGGCGTTTGGGCAGGCGCAGCGGAAGGCGGATATTCTTCTGGTGACCGGCGGGCTGGGGCCGACCGATGATGATCTGACGCGACAGGCGCTGGCGGAGTTTCTCGGCGTGCCGTTGGTGTATCGTCCTGAATTGGCCGAGACGATTGAGGCCTTTTTTACCCGCCGCGATTTTCCGATGCCCTTGCGTAATCGTGCGCAGGCGTATATTCCCGATGGGGCTGAACCGATTGATAATCCGTGCGGCACGGCGCCGGGCGTGCTGTATGAAAAGGGCGAGAAGCTCATCGCCTTGATGCCTGGTGTGCCGGACGAGATGAAGGCGATGTTTGAGGAGTCTGTGCTGCCGCGTATTAGAAAGGGGCAGGCCGGACCGGTGATCCGGTCGGCGAATCTACGCTGTTTTGGGGCCGGGGAGTCGGCGCTGGTCGAGATGCTGGGTGACCGGATGGGGCGTGGCCGCAACCCGCTGGTCAACTGTACGGTCAGCGAGGGGATTATTACGCTGCAGCTTATTGCGGTCGGAGATACGGCCTCGACGGCAGAATGTCTGCTGGCCGAGCATCGCGGGCAGATTGAGGGGATTTTGGGGCCGCTTGTGTTTGGGGCGGGCGAGGAAACACTTCAGGACGTTGTGGGACGAGTTTTAGTAGAAAAAAAGAAGACATTGGCTGTCGCCGAGTCCTGTACCGGCGGGTTGGTTGCCAAGATGCTGACGGATGTGCCGGGGGCGACTGGTTTTTTTCGGTGCGGGTGGGTGACATACAGCAATCAGGCCAAAATCACACAATTAGGTGTTTCGGAGACATTAATTCAGGAATATGGGGCGGTCAGCGAGCCTGTGGCCGAGGCGATGGCCGAGGGGGCGACGCACAAAAGCGGGGCAGACTGTGCAATCGCCATTACCGGCATTGCCGGTCCGGAGGGCGGGACGGAACAAAAACCCGTCGGATTGGTCTATATAAGTGTGCGGGCGGGCAATATCTGTCAGGTTCACCGATTTCTTTTTGCCAATGCGGGACGGGCGGCGATTCGTCGGAGGGCAGCCCAGACTGCACTAAATTTGCTCCGTCTGCAACTGACCATTTGACGCGCCGTAACAAAGCTGATATAATACACATTTCCATAACATCGGATAAACTATTTGTTGGCCACTCGACCACGAAAGGTTGAATGCAAAAAAAACAACGACATTTGGGTGAAATCCTGTACCGCAAGGGATTTGTCGATAAAAATAACCTCATCCGCGCTCTGAAAAAAGCCAAAGACACCAAGAAACGGCTGGGGGAGACCCTGCTGGAGATGGGGTTGGCGACTGAGGATCAGATTACCGAAGCCTTGGCCAAGCAGTTTAATCTTGAGTATGTCAATCTTGATGAAGTTGAAATCCCGCAAAGTGCGTCTAAACTCATTCCCGAAGAATTGGTCAAAAAACATCGTGTTGTGCCGCTGGGGCAGGATAATGGTGAACTGAAGGTCGCCATCAAAGACCCGATGGATTTGGATTTGCTGGATTTGCTTCGGTTCCGGCTAAACACCGAATTGCGGTGTTGTCTGGCAAGTCCGAGCAAGATTGAGACCTTAATCAACGGCAAAATGGACGCGGTGCGGAGCAGTATCGACGCGACGGCGGCGGAATTGGCGGCCGCTGGACACACGATTGAGGCGGAAGTCCGCCGGGCACAGGCCACGGATGAAAGCGACGAAGGCCCCATTATCCGGCTTGTCAACCTGATTATCGACGAGGCCGTGAAGATGCGTGCCAGCGATATTCATATCGAGCCGATGGCCGACCGGGTGCGGGTGCGGTATCGTATTGACGGTGTTTGTGTCGAGCGCGACAATATTCCCAAAAATATGCAGGCGCCGATGCTGGCGCGTGTAAAAATCCTGTCGGGGATGGATATCGGCGAACGCCGGCTTCCACAGGACGGACGTATCAAGCGTACCATCGAAAAACAGGACATCGACTTTCGTGTGTCGTGTCTTCCCGGCTATCACGGCGAAAGTACGGTGCTTCGTATTTTACGGCCGGACTCGGTCAATATCGGTATTCAGGCCATCGGGTTTGAGTCCGAAGACTATCAGCGATTTACCAAGATTATCAAACGTCCCAACGGCATCTTTCTGGTTACCGGACCGACGGGTTCGGGTAAAACCACGACGCTGTATTCGGCGCTGCAGGAACTGAACCGTCCCGACAAAAAGATTATTACCGCCGAAGACCCGGTCGAATACAACATTGCCGGCATCAATCAGTGTCAGGTGCGAACGGACATCGGGTTGACCTTTGAATCGATTCTTCGCTCGATGCTGCGTCAGGCGCCGAATATCATTCTGATCGGTGAAATTCGTGACGGCATTGTGGCCGATATTGCGATTCAGGCGGCGCTGACCGGTCACTTGGTGTTCAGTACGCTTCACACCAATGACGCCCCCAGCGCCATTACGCGGTTGATCGATATGGGCGTCAAGCCATTTCTTGTGGCCAGTTCGATTCAGGCAATTATGGCTCAGCGTCTGGTGCGTGTGATTTGTGAAAACTGCAAAGTGGTGGATCCGTCTCCCGATCCGCATTTTCTGCGTTTGCTGAATATTACGCCGGATGAACTGCGTAAGCATCCGGCTTATAAAGGCGCCGGGTGCAATCGCTGTCAGGGGACGGGGTATCGCGGCCGAATCGCGGTGTTTGAAATGCTTGAGATGAACAATCAGATTCGGGAATTGGCGTTTGCCCGCGCTCCGTCCGGCGAATTGCGAAAAGCGGCGGTCGCCAGCGGAATGAAGACGCTTTTGCAGGACGGACGCATCAAGGTTTTCAAGGGCACTACAACGCCGGCCGAGATCTCGCGAGTAACCCAGGCTGAAGGGCTTGTGATGGATGCATAAATATTATGGTTATTATCTTAATATAGAATAATAGGATTATTATGGCGACACTTCATATTGACCGATTACTGGAAGCCTGCATCAAAATGGGAGGCTCTGACCTTCATATTGTGGTCGGGCGTCCGCCGGTGCTGCGTATGTCGGGCCGGTTGCGTTCGCTCGACACCAAAGTGCTTGAGCCGGATGACACGGTAGCCCTGATGAAGAGTATTACCCCCGAACGTAACCAGCAGGAACTTCAGGAAGTCGGCGGGACGGACTACGGTTTTGCATTCGGGGATGCGGGGAGATTTCGTACCTCGGTGTTTCGCCAAAAAGGCAATATTTCGATGGTGCTTCGTCTGATTCCTTCAGATCTGCTCAGCTTTGAGCAAATCGGTCTGCCGACGATCTGCGCCTCGCTGTGTCGCCGTCCGCGCGGGCTGTTTTTGGTGACCGGGCCGACCGGCTCCGGTAAGACGACCACGCTGGCGTCGATGATCAATTATATCAATGAGACCCTCGACCGGCATATTATCACCGTCGAAGAGCCAATTGAATACTATCACCAGCATAAAAAATCGGTCATTGTTCAGCGTGAAGTGGGTCTGGATGTGCCTTCGTTTGCCGAGGCGCTTCGCCGGGCGCTGCGTCAGGACCCGGACGTGATTCTGGTGGGCGAATTGCGCGACCTTGAAACGATGGAAGCGGCCATTAGTGCTGCCGAAACCGGCCACTTGGTGTTTGGGACGCTGCACACCACCGGCTGCCAGGGAACAGTCAACCGTATCATTGATGCCTTTCCGGTCAGTCAGCAGGAGCAAATTCGTGTTCAGCTCAGTACCAACCTCATTGCGGTACTCAGTCAGACCTTGTGTCCCCGCAAAGGGGGCGGGCGGGTGGCGGCCTACGAATTTATGGTCGTGACGCCGGCGATTGCCAATCTGGTTCGCGAAAACAAAGTGTATCGTATTGAGTCCAGTATCCAGATCGGCAGAAAACTCGGAATGCAGCTTTTGGACGATCATTTGTGGGAGCTTTATGAAAAAGACTTAATTGATCTTGAGGAGTTGGTAGATAAGTCCAGAAATCCGGCAGACATGATGGAGAAGGCTGAAAAGAGAGCGGGTGGATCTGTTAAGGCGAAAAAGAAAATTGAAGATGAATATGGGGCGGTTTTAAAGTCAGGATAAGTCCGTGATACATCCCAAAAATTTGAGTTTGTGGACACTTCTTGTTTGTATGCCAAGTGTCCATATATTTTTGGTTTTTAAATTGCACAAAAAAGCTAAATATGTTTAATTATTGCGACTGAGTATTGTTTTATTCGGCTTATTATATTTTATGTAAATATTACGGATGTTTGACCGGATAGATGTTCAGTAAGTCAAGTGTCCACCAAAAACAAAGTTGCTTTTTTTGTATAAGGTCCGTATAAATTAGTAGTTGTAGTAGTAGGAGTTGACTGTTTACTCCTAACATTATGGAGAGCTTTAAAATGGCTAAGACACCTCCAGTAAGCGAACTAAAGGGTCGTTCCCTTGGTCGAGTACTCATAAAAATGGGCCTTTTGACTCGCGAAAAGGTTCATGAGGGTCTTGTTGTGCAGAAGGAGCGAGGCGGTAAGATTAAGCTCGGACAAATCTTTATTGAGATGAATCTCATTAAGCCGAAAGATTTGCGAATTGCGTTGGCCGGGCAGCGAGGGATGGAATATGTCGAAATAGAAGGGCTTGACATACCCAATTCTGTCATTGAGACAGTGCCGGCTCAAATGGCTCGCACGTATCGGATTATTCCCATTCAGCATGACAAATCCCGCAACCGTCTGACGGTTGTGATGGAAAGCCCCGATAATTTTCGCGCCATCGACGATCTTAACACCCTGATGGGGTTTGCGGTGGACGCGAAAGTCGCCGATGAAGACGCCATCACGGCTGCGCTGGACAAGTACTACACAGAGGAAGAATCCAGTTTTAATGAATTGATCGGCGAGATTGAATCGGATGCTTCGCTGACCCAATTCCAGGGGCGCGACCAGAGCATCGACCTGGATGACCTAAAGGAAATGGCCGATTCCGGCGGGGTCAAGAAGCTGCTGAACCTTGTGCTGCTGCAGGCGATTCGCGACAAGGCGTCGGATATTCATTTTGAGCCGTTCGAGGACGAATATAAGATGCGATATCGTATCGACGGCGTCCTGTATGAAATGGTTCCGCCGCCCAAGCACATTGCGATGGCCCTGAGCAGCCGTATCAAGGTTATGGCCAATCTGGACATTGCCGAGCGACGATTGCCGCAGGATGGGCGTATTCCGCTGGTGGTGGGGGGCAACCCGGTGGATTTGCGTGTCAGTATTTTGCCGACGATGTTCGGCGAGAGCGTCGTGCTGCGTGTGCTCGACCGGTCGCAGGTGGACTTGCAGCTCGATATGATCGGCTTGCGTGAACATGAACTGAAAATGGTTCGGCAGTTGATTCACAAGCCCAACGGGATTATCTTGGTGACCGGGCCGACCGGTTCGGGCAAGACCACGACGCTGTATTCCTGCCTGAAAGAACTGAACGATACCCAAACCAAGATCATCACGACGGAAAACCCGGTCGAATACGACATCGACGGGATGGTCCAGGTGCAGATTCGCCCGGAGATCGGATTGACGTTTGCCAAGTGCCTGCGGTCGATTTTGCGTCAGGATCCGGATATTTGTATGGTCGGCGAAATTCGCGACCTCGAAACGGCCGAAATTTCGATTCAGGCGTCGCTGACGGGCCACCTAGTGTTCACAACGCTGCACACCAATGACGCCCCCAGCTCGATTGCGCGTTTGCTGGATTTGGGAGTTGAGCCGTTTTTGGCCACGGCCACACTTGAAGGCATTCTCGCGCAGCGCCTGGTGCGGCGTATTTGCGTCAATTGCAAAACCGAATTTCGCCCAACCGAAGAACAACTGATGGAGTTGAACCTGATGCCCGAAGACGTCGGCGACAAGTCCTTCTTTTACGGCAAGGGTTGCGATCAGTGCAACAACACCGGCTATCGCGGGCGACAGGGGTTGTTCGAGATCATGGCGATGAATGACGAACTTCGCGATCTGGTGATGAACCACGCGTCAACGTCCGTGTTGCGCGAGGCGGCCAAGCGTAGCGGGATGCATACATTGCGCGAGAACGGGCTGGCGTCGATCTTTGACGGCATAACGACCATTGAAGAGGTCGTCCGTGAGACGCTGGCGGCGGAAGAATGATTTGGATTGAGAATTGAGAATTTAGAATTAAGAAATGAAGTGTGTTGCGTTTCGGGGAAATGTAACGATTCGGGACGTAATTGAAAGGTATTAACAATGCCAGTTTTTCAATATACCGCGTTGGACGCCAACGGCAAAGAGGTCAAGGCGGATATCGAGGCGCTCAGCAGTAAAGAGGCCATCAGCAAGATCCGCAACAAAGGCCTGTTTCCGACTAAGGTGCGTGCCCAGAACGCCGCCAAAAAGGTCAAGGCCGCGGCGGCGGCGGGGCCGACCCGACGGCGCGGCACCAACGCCAAGGTCAAGCTCAAACGCGTGACGCAATTTGCCCGGCAGATGGCAACGCTTCAGGATGCCGGTCTGGCGATTCTGCGATCGTTGCGGATTCTCGAAGAGCAGGAAAAACCCGGTTCCTTCAAGCGGATCATCGGCTATGTCGCCGAGGACATCGAAGGCGGCGCGACGTTGTCGGAGGCGATGGGCAAGTACCCGCGCTGCTTTAACCGGCTGTTTGTCAACATGGTGGCCGCCGGCGAGGTGGGCGGCGTGCTGGACGTGATTCTTAACCGCGTGGCCGACTTTATGGAAAAGAGCGAAAAGCTCAAGTCCAAGGTCAAAGGCGCGTTGGTATATCCGGTGGTGGTACTGTTTGTGGCGTTTGTGATCGTGATGGGACTGATGATTTTTATAATTCCGACGTTTTCGGAAGTGCTGTCGGAGATGAGCGACGGGAAAGCCAAGTTGCCCGCCCTGACGCGAGGCCTGCTGGCAATGAGCAACTGGCTGCAGGGGCGGAAAGGCCTCAACGCCGGAATCGTGGCGACCTTGCCCTTTCTTGTTGTCGCGCTCTTTCGCCTGCTGCGGAAGTTTTACTACAGCCGCTTCGGGATGGACTGGCTGATGCTGCGTCTGCCGGTGATCGGCAAGGTGTCTTACAAGACCACCGTCGCCCGCTGGACGCGCACGTTGGCGACGCTGATCAGCGCCGGTGTGCCGATTCTTGAAGCCCTCAACATCACCCGCGAAACCAGCGGCAACGAGGTGTATGCCCGCATGCTGGCCAAGGTGCACGCCGCCATCCGGCAGGGCGACACCTTCGCCAATCCGCTTCGCCAGACCAAAACCGTTGACGCCATCGTCGTCAATATGGTCGATGTCGGCGAGGAGACGGGCGATCTGGACAAGATGCTGATGAAAGTGGCTGACAACTTTGACGAAGAAGCCGACGTGCTGGTCGGCTCGCTGATGAGCATGCTCGAACCGGTGCTGATCGTGTTCCTGGGTATGGTTGTCGGGACCATTGTGGTGGCGATGTTTATGCCGATGGTGACAATGATGCAGGTGATGATGTAACAGATTCAACTGCGGATTTCGCGGATTGACACGGAGATATGTATGTTAAAAGTCAAATGTAAAATGTTAAATGTGTGGGACATTCTTACATCTTGTTTTTTTCTTCGTGCTCTTCGTGTGCTTCGGGGTTCAGATCTTTTTCGTTTGAGATAATTTGTGTTAATTTGTGACTAAAAATAACTTGAAAGGAAAAAAACAATGAAGCGAACACAACACAACAACGCGTTTACCATCGTCGAACTGCTGACGGTGATGGCCGTGATCGCACTGCTGATCGGCCTGCTCGTGCCGGCACTGGCCCTGGTCAAAGACCGCGCCAAAGACATCCAGCAGCGGGCACAGTTCCATAGTATCAGTGTAGGACTGGAGATGTTCAAAACAGAATTTGGCGACTACCCAGATTCATTTGATAATATCGCCCCAACTACTCCAGCTGCCATTGCCCCATTGATTCAAGATACTGCTAATTATGGTGGTGCCCAAAAAATGGCGGAAGGGTTGGTGGGATTCGATCTCCTTGGGGTACACCCCAAAGCTGGTTTTCGCTCGAATGGGCAGAATTATTTTCCAGAACCGATAAACGGCTATCTGAACATTTATGACACAGTCAACGGGATTAATGCAGGCACACTTTATAATGAAGTAGATGGTTATGCAAACATCAATGCGAGAAAAGGACCGTTTGTTGATCTAGAAAATGCCAATGCTTTTCAGATGCAAGATGTGTATGGCACCAATACAGCGGGCTTCAACCATCTTAACGTTGTTCTTTGTGATGTTTACGCGAAATCAAGAACCTCTGGTAAAAAAACCGGGATGCCGATTCTGTATTTCAAAGCGGATGCAGGAAACGCGCTACAAAACTACTCCGTTGATGGGAATTATGAAAACGACATATACAATTTTGACGACAATTATGCTTTGTTGAGCCTTGGTTCGGCTCAAGCAAATTCATTTCCGCACGAAGTAATGGTGGGCGGAACCGATGAATATATAAATTTTGAAAATATTGTGCTGAATCAGCAGGTTTTTAGTGCCAGTGGTGTGCGGCGTCCATATCGTGCGGGTTCGTTTATTTTGTGGTCTGCGGGCAAAGACGGGATTTTTGGTACCGGAGACGATGTATTAAACTTTACCAAAGAGGCCGAATAGTTCGTTTTGAGTGGCATTTAGAACCGTGATTTGGGAAACGGTGGGCACGGCCCACCCTGCGGAACGATTTTGAATACAGGTACGCCAACAATTCGTCCATCGTCCATCGTCCATCGTCCCTGTCGAGGGTTTACGCTGGTGGAGCTGCTGGTGACGCTGGCGGTGGTGGTGATTCTCATCAGCGCTGCCGCTCGGCTGGGCGGCTATGTGCGTACCCGTGCGGCCGTGCAGTTGACCGAAAGCGCCCTGGCCGTGATCGATACGGCGCTGGAGCAGTATTATGCGGACTTCGGAAAGTTTCCATTTGGTACCGATACTGTCCCTGCCGGCGGTGACGGTATTTCGGATCCATATTTGAGGAATCATCTGGAAGCCGATCTTGACGGAATGGTCAATCCGGTTTTGCCTTTGACGGAAAAGGATGGCCAAAATGCAGATCAGTCTTTTGCGTCCAGTGCGGGTCTGTTTTGGTTTTTGCATCGTGCTCCGAACAGTCGGTCGATCATAGACGCCCTGACGCCTTCGCTTGTAACGGCCAAATATCCGCAAACACAGCAGCATTTAACGGTCACGGTCGTCGGAGGCGTTACTTACGACCTTCCTCGTTTTGTTGATCCGTGGGGGATGAGTTTGCGGTATGAGTATGCCCCCAAAGCGGATGTGTTTCCGCGGGTGATCTCGGCCGGGCCGGATAAGATATTCGATTCGCCCGACGACATCGAGAACAAGTAAATAATAACCATGAAGCTCATGAAGAACAGGAAGAAAAATATTTTAGTTAAGACTTCATGCTCTTCACGTTCTTCATGGTAAAGTTTGTTTCAAGAAAAGGAAACGACAATGCAGGACAGACGAAAACAGATGCGGACAAGCGGGTTTACGCTGATTGAACTGCTGGTGGTGGTGGCGATTATTGCGATGCTGGTGGCGATCTTCAGCGTCGGGAGCAAAAAGATTCGGATCATCAGTTTCGGCCTGCAGCAAAAGTCCGTCTTTCACGCGATGACGGTTGGGCTGGAACTGTTCAGCGGCGATTTTGACGGCTATCCGGACTCGCGGACGCGCGCCTCAAGCGGCGGGTCGATTACCGGCGCCCAGCATCTGACCGAGGCCCTGCTGGGGCGGGATGAGCGGGGCTTTGATCGGCTGACGCGATGGACGCCGCCGGACGACAATACGCCCAGCAGCGATCTGTATTCGAATGATCCGGCCAGTCTGGCCCGACGGCGTGCCCCGTATTGCGAGATCAAGTACGGCCAGGTGCTGACGATTCACGATCTGTGGGGGCCGCAGGCCGGTATTTATGATTCCGGCCCAACTCCGGTCGGTTTTCAGCGGTCGCCGGTGATTACGGATGTGTTCGCCCAGAACGACGCCGTCGCGGGGGGGCGCGTGGGGATGCCGATACTGTATTTTAAGGCCGATGCGTCCAAGCCGCGGTTTCGCGTCGATGCCGCACGCCAAACGGTTGACAATCCCGACCTGACGCAATACGGCGATTGGGTGTATAACTTTGATGACAACCTGCCGATCTTGAACCTGCCGTGGCTGCGCGATCCCGGTGCGGTCTGGGACGGGCATTTTTCCGATCCGGACAATGCCGGGCGGAATCCGGCACAGATGTTTTACGAGCAGATCACCCAGCAGGCCAATCCGGATCAGGGATTTTACAGGCCGTATAACGGCGCGACGTTTATCCTGATCTCGGCCGGGTGGGACGGGATATTCGGGACGAAAGATGATATTGTGAATTTTGATTAATAAGGAACCACAGATTTCACAGATGACACAGATAAAAATCAGTGAAATCGGCGTAATCTGTGGTTTCA
>ENA-UOUL01002821-UOUL01002821.1-bioreactor-metagenome-genome-assembly--contig:-NODE-2821-length-19310-cov-3.207092_pt1 | contig 19310 bp, 26 predicted proteins | sample MGYA00249838_ERZ747220 | MGnify/ENA primary metagenome ERZ747220 (study PRJEB28778, sample SAMN05720191) | bioreactor metagenome | isolation source: Anaerobic biogas reactor | place: USA:Washington...
GAGATGGGTATGGATACCGCGGCGGGGGTAACCGAACTGCGGATCAACGGGTGCTTTGCCATGGAAGCCCCGGTGGTCATGTACGGGGAGCGGTTCCTCGATCGCGATGATCTCTTCGATGCCAACGGGGAGGTGGTGAAGTTTTGGGATGCGCCCTTCTGAGGGCGTGGTAGTTTACCTTAACCGGGTCCCCTTTTTTGCTCGTTTGAGTAGCAAGTATGCGCCCGCGCCCGCCGCTGCAACCACAACTACAGGCACGATGTTGGCGCTCGTTGGTGCGGGTGTTGGTTGGGGGTCGGGGTCCGGGTCTGGGTCGTAATTGGGCAGCGGGTCCTCTGTGACCACGCGGCTGTTATACCAGCGCACCATGCCCGGACTTGCTCCCTCCACGAGATAAAGACCTACGCTCCCCGTTCGCAACGTCTTGCTTACGGTCGTCCAGTCTTGGACTGTCACGTCTTTCGTGCCAACCCCCGCGATGACAAACGGCTTCTCGGAGTCAGACACGAGAACTCCGGGGCCATATGTGACATTGTTGTTATGTCGTGCGTAGATTGCTGTGACATTGGGCGACGCGATGATTTTCTTGAATCCAATGGACGAGTCTTTGAAGTACCACGAGTATTGAGACCCAAATTGCGTCCCGTTCCCACCGATGCCTGCAGGGTTGACGAGGTCACAATCTTCGAGGATGACCCCTGCTGCAAGGTCGTACCAGTACCCATATCCGTTGGAATCAATCGATTTACAGCGGACAAGATGGAGCGACTTGCCGTCGCGGATGGTCCGGCACGGATATCCGTAGAATGACGATGGCTTGACGTAGGTGAAGTCCGTTCTCCCATGTCCGCATCGCCTATCGACACAATCCACAAGCACCCCTCCGTTTGTCACCCAGAATCCACAGCGACTATTCTCTTCGGATGTGCATCGATAGAGATACCCCTGGTAGTTCGGGAGATACCATCCGCTGCCGAAGTAGTCGAGTATTGCACTCGGGTTCGGCTTGACGGGTCCATGTGGATATGGCTTTGCGCCGTTCCCGATGGCGATGCAGTCCTCGAAGACGCAGTTGGTCTTGATCGGATCCCATTCCATGTGGAACCCGGATTCGAGGTTCTCCTCGGCCCGGCACTGGTTGACGTAGAGGTTGTCGATGTTGTTGGTCTCTGCGAAGTCGAATCCGACGACCCAGTTATTGAAGTGCCCTTTCGCCCCGGTTCCGTTGGCGTTCCCGCAGCGGGTGGCAGAGCACCGGATGTATCGGATGTCGGTGTGGGTTTGTAGATCCGGGTCGTTGTCCCACCAGTTGTGCAGGAACCCATACGTCCCGGTGTCAGTTGCGCTGCAGTCCTTGAACTCGATGTCCTTAAGTGGCGCGGTTGGGGTCATGTCGCACGAGAGCGTGTGGAAGACCGCACCGAGTGTCTTGTCTGCGGTTCCGTCAACGCCGCGGATTCTCGCGTGCGATGCCCGGATGTTAACAACCCCAAACCAGATATGAGACGAGGTGGAGTATCCGGTTCCGTCGAACGAAAACTCCTCTATGTTGGTGTATTCCGCGTCTACGAACAAGTGCGCGTTGTTCGTGAAGTTTAGGTGCGTCTTGTTGCGGCCCTCTCCGCGGAATGTCGTCCTGCCCTTTGGATAGAGGTTGCCGCGGACATTGTACGTCCCGGCGGCAAGGAGGACGGTGTCGCCTGCTTCCGATGCCGAGATGGCCTGATTGATCTGAACGTGGTCGTCTGTGCCATCGCAGACATATATTGCGCTGCCTTTGCGTTTCGGCGGCGAATCGTGCGCCGCTACGAGTATTGTTACCATTGGTCGCACCTGCCGATGATCGGTAGTGTATGGCCGGGGTATAAAAAGGTTACTTGGACGGGCGCCGCTTCAGATATGCGAACGCCCCGATGCCCGCCGCCGCGGCAAGCCCGATCAGGATTGGGTCGAGATGCGCCGTTGGCGGGAGCACCTCCGTTTCTGGCGGGAGCACCTCCCTTTCGATGGCAGTGACAGTGGCCGTCGCAACGCTCTGTTCGTTGTGGATGTTGCGAGCGGTGAGCGTCACTACATATTCACCGGGCGTGCGATAGGTGTGGGACGGGTTACTGTCAGTCGACGTTGCCCCGTTTCCAAAGTCCCAATCGTAAATCTCGGCGTTCTCGCTGAGATTTGAGAATGAGACTGCGAGTGGAATCGGCCCTTTGGACGGGTGCGCCTCGAATGCCGCGACCGGGGCGGGGGTCACCTTAATCGTCGCGGTTGCGATGTCACTTCCGCTCTGGTTTGAGACTTCGAGGGTGACGGTGTAGGTTCCGGCTTCTGCATAGGTGTGTGGTGGCGGGTTCTGATCGGTAGACCCGGTTCCATCGCCGAAGCTCCAGACCCAGGCTTTTGGGTCGTTGGTGCTGCCATCGGTGAATGTCACGACGAGCGGGGCGGACCCCCCTCTCCAGCTAGCGCTGAATTTTGCCTTTGGTTTGGGATATCCACATTCGGGGGAATCTTCCTCAATCACATCCCAGGTGCCAGCATTGCACTGGATCTTGTCATACCCCGAGCATGCTGTGCCGCCATGGGGTTTGTCGGGGTGGGTGCAACTCTGGTAATTGAGGACGAAGTGTTTGACTGCATACCCGTGGTCAAATTCAGAGGTTCCGTCCCATCGCAGTTCGACCCCCTCGGTCACGGGCGCATATTTGTCTTTGGATATGTCAATCACGAACGGGGTTCTGCCGCTGAACTCCATGCTTGGCATGTAGATGCACGGAGTGACCCCGTTGTAGATCGGATGCCCCGCTCGCTGGGGGTTGATCTTCACGTTGGCAAACGAAGGTTCCGACGTGACCTTTATCCACGGGGTGTGCTTCAGGTAATGGGTCACTGTATAGACCTTTTCCCAATCCCATGACCACGGTGGGTCAGGGTCGCCGGGCCACTCGAATACTTGCCACCTCCGCCGCCACACGTTCACATAGAGCGCGTTGCCATTGATGTTCGGCTCAAATGGGCCATCGGCATACCCCTGTTGCTCCCAGACGCTCGGAATGTCGAGTTCTAGGTAGTCTGCAGGCGAGGTGCCTTCGTATCTATGCAGGATCCACGAAGCACCCTCTCCATACGTCCTGTAAATGTAGTCGGATGTGACCTCGATGTCCCATCCGTCGACGTAGTAATGGGCTTCTCCGGTGTGGAAGTCGTAGAATATGTCTCGGATGTTGCCGATCTTGACATTTAGACCGTATATTCCGGTCCCCTTCGGGACGGCAATTGGGGTGTCCGGGGTGGTCCCGGTTCCGTATTTCGGCGACCTCGCACTAAACGCAGTTTCCCTGCCAAATGGTCCACCGCGAAGATAGTAGGTGACATCTACCACCGGGACGCCATCGAGTGACATGGCGGTCACGCCCTCCGCATCGGTGCCACTGCGAGTCCGCGAGCGGCGGTTGCGGTTGTACCAGAACTTCCACCGAGGACCCTGGGCATTGCATATGAAATGAGACTCGATGTGCCCACACCGAAGAGGAATGCTGCCAGTTTCCGGTTAACGTCCCGATCTGGGTCTCTCATCCCGGTGTACGCGACCATGATGGCGGGCGCGGCGATGATGGCAGTGCTGGCGATGGAAGGATATTGCGCCGTACCGTCCGGGAGAGCGGATGATTTTCGGAGCCCCCAGGACACAATGGCTTCAGCCGCCGTGCCGATTGCCATATAGATGGCATCGTCGTCGGTGATCTCAAAACTCATGTGCGATGGTTGTGGAAAGTCATATATTAAGGTGTCGCGTATGCAGGGATCGGTGGCATTGTGAAAAATTGGATTCCAAGTTGGGTAATTATCCCGGTTGCCGGGATATCGTTTAGTGGGTATCGCCTGTACCGGGCCATGAAAGCTGCTGCGCCGCCGGGGTGCATCTCCTGGTCCATTGACCTCGACGCGGATTACGAGCGGCAGCATCTCGCATGGGGCAACTCGGATTACGGCTACTGGCCGGTTCCCAAGCATCCCGGCCATGTCTGTGTCTTTGATCCCGGCAACCCGGATTACCCGGCAAAGGGCGCAAGCGGGTTTGGGTGGCTTGCCGAAGACGTTGCGTCCTGCACATACAAGCCTGCAACCGAGTCGGATCTGGTGATTGGACTGCGGATCTGGCACGAAGTGTTGCACTGCATGTTGGGGTCGGGTGAACCCGACCAGATGACCGAGACTCCGGGATTCGTTGCGTTCATCGAGCGGAAGTTCGGAGCAGACGACCCCTGGGTCTTTCAGTTCAGGGCAAACCCGGCGCTGTATGCGCACGACCCCTACTATCAGAAGGAGTTCTATGCCTACCTGGTGGAGGTACACTTTCGGGATGAGGCATCTGCACCGCCAATTCGACCACCGGTTCAGTATCTCATCAGAGACGTGCTTGAGGAAATTCTGTCGTTTGTTCGCAAGAAAACCGGGTCCCGTTCTCGGTGATGCGATTGCTACTTTTGGGATGGTCACGGGGCGCAGGGGGCACCGGCCCTGGACTGCCCTCCGACCATAGTTGTCCGGTTGTCAGTTCGTCGTGGGTCGGGCATGGTTGTGCGGCGCGTAGCCGGGACGGGGTAGGATTTTGTGGGAAAATCTGCGCGGTTAGATGGGGGTGTGCGCGCACGTACCGTGTCGTCCACGGTTCTGTGCAAAAAAAGGTGTGTGAACTCAAGTGCGCTTGAATAACCGGAGGATTGCCTTGACCAGCCGGGAGATGAGATCCAGAAGGTAACCGCCCTCGCTGAGCTGCGATGCGGGTTCTTCTGGCTGCGAGGGGGTCTCCGGCGGCTCCGGCGTTTTGGGATCGGTCGGGGCGCCTCGATGTTAAATTTGCTGCCCTCCGGGAGACGTTGGATGAGATCCATGCGCTCGGTCTGCGGAAATGTGACCCTGCGGTTGCATTCGAGCGGGCGCATCTGGCACGGGATTATCTTGACGACATCCGCCGAGACCTCGACGGGCAGTCCGGTGACATCAAGAAGTGCGATTGGCGGGCATACAACGATGCTCTTCAATCTGTTGACGCGGCCGATGCATACCTGTTGACGCTTCCGCGAAAGTTCCGTGGCGAGTGCTCGTGTATACGCGCTCGGAAATGAGTGCTATTCTCCCATTTTTTGGGTGCAGATTGGCAGCATCTCGGTAACGCAGATTTCTGCGACTTGTATGTCCGAGGCAAGTTGCTTGACCTGGCGGGCGAACGCTTTCAACTCTCCCGGCGTCGGTTTGGTATCGGCGTCGGTGTCACTTGCGCTGTAGGCAATGCTGAATGCGTGCCATGCGAGATGGTCTAGCCCTTGCTCAGCGCGTCGAATCTGTGCCTGGAGTGCGTCGATGTGGTGGATCAGGTCGAGCGCCTGCTTACAAGCGCGGGCTGCTTGGTCTTCGGGCGTCGGCGGAGGCATATCCTGTGCGTGGGATTGTCGCATACCTTCATAAATGTGCGTCAAAGGTACAGATGCAAGACTGCTGCGGAATGTTTTTATTATCGCGCCCCACAGATGCGTTGAGAGGTTGCTTGCATGGTTGATGAGATTGACATTCGCGAACCCGATGTCGTTCCGGTGGTGAACCGGGGGTATGTCATCTTCCCGGACCCAGGTGGGAAATATTCGGTGGTGGCGGTGCGGGAACACCACATCGCTGAAGGGCGGAGGAGAGTCGAACGCTTACTCACGGACAGGGTCGCAATGCCCCCGGACGTGGCGCTCGACGCTGCGATTGAATTGTGGGATGAGACCCGGCTCCCGGTGTGCCTCTATCTCAAAAATCATGGCAAGGTTATCTTCGACGACTTCTGGGAGAGCGTCGTGGGTAACGACCTGGACGACACCACCCTCGTCATGAAGTATCTCGGATACACGCAAGACGATGCAAGCGAGATCTTCCCGGTGAAGGTCCCGGTGAACGAGCGCGCTGCGGATGCGTTGCGGCTTGCCATGGGACTTGACCTCTGCACCCCGAAGCCTCGCGCGGGCGCGACGGCGCATCTCGCGGTCCCAAAAGCAGCCATCGAGATGTGGCGGGAGCATGCCGAGAATGACCCCTCTGCCCAGGGGCTGAACTACGTGGTCGGGCATCCGATCACAAAGGCGGCAATCCGAGCGTATTTTGACCTAGCAGACGTTGTGCCCGTGAAGATGGCGTTCGATGCGATACATTGGAAGGATACTGCTTATGGGTGGTATCGACATGCGGATGACACCGCATATATCAATTATGGGGCGTTTGCCCCAGAGTATGTGCTCGCGGTGCTGATGCTGGGTCGATACAATGTGAACACGGTGATCGATGCATTTGCGGCGACGATTGTTCACGAGGTAACTCACCGGGCCGAATGGCTGACTGGGTTTGCCTACGAGGGGAGGTGGGTCCAGACGCAGACGCCCCGTGGGATAGAGAACATCCCAGAGGGGAGCGAGTTGATGGCGGTCGGGGCCGAGTACACCGGCGGGTATGCTCTCCAGAAGTACGATGCCGACCACGTCCGGTACCATCTCCGGGAGGCATTCAACTGCACGGACGCCCTTTGCGACATTCAGGGGTCGGATGCCATGATGGCGTTCGGGTCTCTCATGGATCGGGTCGAGTTGGTATATGGCGGGGTGCTGCCGAAGATATGCGGGGCGTACGTGCCGTTCAAATACGGGCCGTATCTGAATTACAATTTCCGCGTTGCGTGTCCGGAGGAGAACGTGGGCGCCCTCAAGGAGGAGTTCTCCGCATCCGACTTTGACGTGTCGTGGACCATGGAAACCCGCAGAGCGGTTCGGATCAAGGCACCGCCCTACGAGAAGATGTATGCTGACCTCATTGGCGATATCTTCGTTCCCGCAGATGACCAGACGTGGATAGCACAGGCGTATCGAGAATATCCAGATTCCCACGGGCACAAGAACATGCCGATTGAATAACGAGACCCTGGGTGCGCCCGTCTAAACAAACCTTTTTATACTCACACGTTCATTTGCTCATTTGATGGCAGCAGGTGCTCAGAAAGTATCAGACAAGGACGCACTTGACATGCTTCGCTTGCATCGACATGTTCCTCCGGCAGAACGCAAGTCGCAGAAGGAGATCGCTGATATGTATAACGTGCATCCTCAGACGGTCTCCCGTGCGATCAAGCGAGCCGAAGAGATATATACCGAGTTCGAGCGAGGTGTTGAAAGTGGCGCCATCCGCCGTACAACCGCCGTGCAGAAAGCATCCCCTCCGCCGGAATCAGACGCGGGCGGCGCCCTCATGCTCCCGCAGCAGTTCGTGGATGTCCTCTCGGATATGAACCAGATGCAGTCGGCGTGCCGGGCGACCGGGACGTTCATGGCGACCGCAGCGCATGCCGCGTACGAGGGGGTCACGAACGAGACCCTTCCTCATGACCAGCGATTCAAGATGGTCGTGACCGGGGTAAGTGCGCTCGCAGGGACGCTCTTTGAGATGTACGACGGCACCCGGCAGATCCAGCGGATGATGCAGAGTTCCGCGAAACCGACCATGCGGGACGTTCGGTCGGAGGAGGGAGAATTCAATGAGTGACGATGACCGCTTTGTAGCCCGGTGCTTGCGTGGGCACGAGACGGTAATCACAGCAACTACGCTTCGGCCTATGCTGGATGTGAACAAGAAAGGCACTACGTTTGTGATTCGGTGTCCGCATGTTGAAGACGGGGTTATCTGTGGTGCGCCCGCCCAGATAGCCCAGCGAGATGTGTCGCGACTGTTAGGAATCAGCGCTAGCGAGGCGAAACAGATGATGAAAGATATGCATGCCCAGAAGACCGGCGCCGGGGTGGTTGCTCCCTTGCAGCCCCCGGAGCCCGAAGAGCCACAGGATGACGCAGAGGCGTCTCAGGCGTGGCAGGAAGCCCTGAAACCGCAGGTTGCGACCATACCGTCGCCCCGGATGCCGAACGTGTCTCGCATCCCGGTGACGCCCAGGCCGACAACGCGGCCCGAATTAGCAGACGACGACATGGCAGACCCCTCGACGGCAATCCGGGCCGAGCGTCCAAAGCTCGAGAGGAAGTATCCTCCGATTCGGGTGGTCGAGAAGAAGGATCCCCTTGCCGTCCTCAAGGAAGTGATCAACGAGGCGGGGTTGAAGGACGATGTGACCTACACCCTGCACCGGATCGCGGATCTGATGGATGACGGATGGTCCACCGAAGACTTCGTGATGACCTCGAAGCAGTATGGTGTGAACGATGCTGTGGCCCGAGGTGTGGCGATGCGGTTCAAGCTCGAGTGGAAGTCGCATCTGAAGCAGCTCGAAGAGCAACAGCGCATGCTCGAACGGGCGAGTGGTCCAGCGATGGGGCCGTTCTCCCGGGACCGCACTCCGGGTGAGAGCGAGCCGCTGGTGCCGCTGCAGGCACCGCAGTATCAGCAGATGGCCCAGCAGATCGGGATGCAGATGCTCCAGAGCAACCCGATAATGCAGATGTGGGCGCAGAGCAACCCGCGGGATTTCGAGGAGATGGTCAAGAAGGTCGTGGAACAGACCCTGAAGGCGCAGCAGCCCCAGCAGCAGCTCGGGATGAACCTCATGATGGGTGGCATGAACCCCATGATGAACGGGATGAATCCCATGATGAACGGGATGAACCCGATGATGGGGATGATGGGTGGTATGAACCCGATGATGGGGATGATGGGTGGTATGAACCCCTATCAGCAGATGCCGTACGCGACGTCGCGCCGCGAGACCATGACGGAAGAGAAGGTCGCGGACATCGTAGAGCAGAAGATGGCCTCGGCGATGAACGAGATCAAGGTGGTGCTGGCACAGATCGGAGGTGCGCAGCGGCCGCAGCAGCAGGACGACCCGCTCTTGAAACAGATTGTCCTGAACATGCTCCAGCAGCAGAACCAGAAGAAGGAAGCCGACCCGATGGTGACCATGCTTCTGCAGCATGTGCTTGAGAACGCCGGCGGAAGGGGGGATGCAATCGAGGCAATGCTGGCCCAATTACTGCAAGAAACAAAAAAAGGCCAGGACTCACGCTCCTTGGACCTTGACCACCTCCGGGAGATGATCAACCTCAAATCCATCGAGGGGGAGCTTGGTCTCAAGCAGCGTGAGTTCGATGACCGGAGAGAGAGCCGAGACCTGATGCGGCAGGCACTGAACGAGGGGCTGACGGTGGTCGGGCAGGCGTTTGCGTCCACTATGATGTCTCGCGGCATGGGTGGTGCCCCGATGAGCATGCAGCAGCAGCAGCCCGTGAAGACGGAGATGCTTCAGACCGATGATGGCAACATCGTCATGCGGTGCCGGGCCTGTAACGAACTGATCATGGCGCCGCCGGATGCCATCGAAGTCATCTGTCCGTTCTGTAACGCCCAGTTCCCGGTCGTGGATGCCCCGGACTTTGGTGACGACGAGGGGCATGCACCTGAGCATGTGGCCGAGGAGGCCCCGGTGACCGAACCTGCGCCGAGGGATGAGACTGTGCCCAGCGAATCGTCGGCACAGCAGTCTGCTCGCGGGCGGGGAAGGAAAACCATTAAACATGAGGACGCGGAACAGAACGAGTAGGGGCACAGCATGACTGATTTCAAGTCGAGTATCATCGCCCAGGTTGCGATACGGCAGCTCCGGTCGCTCCTGAACGGGGCAATCGGGCAGTTCACCCCGAACGATATCCGCACCGCAATCCTCACGGACCAGTCGATCTGGGGCGGCGGCGAGCAGGAGATCCGGCAGTATACTGCCAAGATCCCCGGCATCGATACGTTCGGGAAGGCATTCATTGCCGGCGTTGAGCGAGACTACGGGAGCGTCACGAACCTGGTGGTGATGTGGCTGCGGGAAGACCAGAAGCTGAAGTATGGGATGATCGTGAACACCCCCGGCGGGTCGGAGTGGCTTGACCGGCAGGTGACCGAGATTCTCAAAGGGATCGGGCTGAAGGACGGTGCCTGAGATGCCTCGGGTGCAGCAGGCGGTGCCTGCTTCATTCCCCTACAACCCACAGGCCATGGCTGTGCAGGCGGTGGGTGTGGTGGTAAGCAAGGTTGCCATGACGCTGGTTGACCGGGTGCTCTACCCGGAGCCCAAGCTCACCGACCTCCGGGACGAGATGGTCAAGATCATCGATGAGAACGAGCCGAAGGTGCAGGAGATCCGGGCAAAGCGGGCACGGTATCTGCAGGAACCTGCACCCGCCCCACAGGCTCCGCCGGTGACCACGAAGTCGCCCGATGTGACCGCCTATATCGAACAATCGCTTCAGGCGTTGCAACAGGCCCAGGAGGCAACGATGTGTAAGGTCTGCAAGCGGGAGATCGGGGAGGCGGCACGGATGGTCCAAACCAAGCTCGCCACAATTCAGAATACCGACAAGGTATACCGGTCGATGAAGGAACTTGAAGCACAGGGCGCTTTGCCCCAGGGGGCGAAGTGGAGCACGCTGAAAGAGACCGAGCGGCAACTGGTCCGGGACTATGCGAGGGATTGACATGGGAGAAGTTGATGGTGTAGGTGGCGCGAGTGGCGCCGGGATTGACTCGGGCTCAGAGGAGTACTGTGCAATCGCCTTCGAGGAGGCGACGATGATGTGTGCGACGCCCGAACTCGTGTTCGTGCAGGCGTCGAAGTTCATGGGGTTCGGCCCGGAGGAGATCGATGAGATGCTCCCGCTGGATGCCACCTATCGGGAGGCGCTGAGCGCCGGGGTCGGGGAGTCGATTCTCGACGCCCGCCGGTGGATTCTGGCCCGTGCCTGGGATGCACATGTGAACGAGGGCGTGACGGTCTTTGAGGCATTCATGACTGCGTGGCAGGAGGCTGTCTATGATCTCAGCGGATGAGAACCGGGACAAGGTCCGGGAGACGCTGCGGGGTCGTCTGCAGGGCAGAGGGCTCCCGGTTGGCGATACCGTCTTCACCGGGACCGGCACCGAGGCCAAGGTGACCGATTTTGATACCTCGATGATCAAGCAGATATATCTGGTCACCGAGCAGAACTGCCCGGGATGTCACGACGCGATGGAAGAGTTCCTTGATGACATTCAGGACGGGACGCTGCGGGTGGTGGATGTGGGTGACGACAAAGGGTTCGAGATCGTGCAGGCGCTCAACCTCGTGGCGGTCCCGGCCCTGGTCATCGAACTCGTAGGCGGCGGATACCTTGAGTTCAAGCGAACTTGATCTCTACGAAGGACGAGTCGTTGTTGTACGGCTCGATCCCGACAGGCTTGAAGATATAAACTCTTTTTTGGAACCCTATGTGAATGACCTCAAGCCCGGTGAGAGGATTCATACGAGTATAAAGGGCGATGTGTTGACCGTGCGGATCCTGAAAAAGAAGAGTTGAATTGGGGCGGTGGGTTACCGGACGCTCCGGGAGGCATATCCGAATGCGAGTAGCGCCCCGACGAGCACCACCCCGCCGACAACCAACCCGATCCCGAGGGGGTTCTTCTCGTAGAGCTCTGACAACTTGAAGAACGACACCCCGCCGATAGATACCCCAATGACGCCTAGGATTGCCATTACAACCGCTCCCGCGCCGATGGCCGGGATCGCGGGGAGGATGGTGCTCTGGAACCCCGGCACCGGTCCATGGTATTGCCACTGGGCGATGATCTTCTTGTTGGGATAGCACACGCCGAAGTAGGTCAACTCACACCCATGCCGGGAACACTCCTCGACCAGGTCCTGATAGACGCGGTCTTCCCACCCGGAGGTGGTGAGATCCGCGTCAAACACGGCCTGATAGGTGACGCCCGGCACCATGTCAATGCTGACCTGGGGGTCGTAGGTCTTGAAGACCTGTGTCCCGAAGACGCGCTTCCCGATCTCATACATGGTTACGCATCCCGGGCTATCGCATAGAGTTCCCCAGCCCGGCCGTAGGCTTTCTTGCTCTTATCCCACGCGGTGCGCCCAAGTTCAATTGCCCTAGCGCGTGCCCGCTTGTTTATCACAACATAGGCGACGCCTGCGAGCAGGATGCCTGCGCCGGCGAGGAGTGCGACTTTCCTGAGATCGTCGGAATCGATGATGGGGTTCAGCGTCAGTTCGACCGGCATGACTTCACCTACCCCGATGGTGACGATCACGGTCTCGTCTTCATAGAGGAACTTCTTGGCGGTGATCTGGTAGATGCCCGGGTTCACATTCTTACCGATCACGCTCCCGACACCGGCCTTTTCGCCATCGATGTAGATTGTGGCGTCGCTCGGGTAGGTGTAGATGTTCAACTGTGCCTTCCCCACGGGCGGGGGCATTGTCACCGAGAACAATTTGAATGCACCGGTGTTCCGGAGCACTTCGTCCACGGTGGCGCCACGGGACGACCCGATGTTGCCTTCGTCCAGCACCCCGACGTAGTACTCGCCGGGCTTGGATGGGACGGTGAAGCTCGGCATGCTGATGGATGCATTCCCGGCACCGAGCCCGATGCTCCCGGTTTTGCTCCCCATCCGCTCCCAGGCGTATGCGGATGCAGTCTTCTTCTTGATGTAGAGCGAGAGGGCGTAGTCGCCGAGATCCAAATAGTCCTTCTGGATCCGGGCGGTTACATACATGGTCTCACCGGGATGATACTCGGTGCCAGAGATGGTTACATCAGTCACATACATGGCAGAATCCTTCTAACAGGAAGTCCCACACAAGGTAGATAAAGGTTGCGGAAGAAGAAGAGCGTCGATAAGAAGAGTTGTGAGAAGGCGGTTACGCCTTCTTGCCCGAGCAGTTCGCAGATGCCTTGGCGAAGGCTGCGCGAGCCGCGTCGCGGTTGTCGAACTTCTTGCCGGCGAGGGCCTTGCGGACACAGTTCTGGTGCTGCTTGAGTGCGGCCGAGGTCTGGACAGCGTGCTTGCTCCGAACGTACGGGGGCTGGTCACCCTTCTGCGGTGCAACAACCTGGCTCTGGGCCAGGACGAGTCTGAGTGCGGACTTTCCCATTACAACTCACCTGATAGTTCCTATGGCGGCGGGGATATATATAGATGTGTAAAAATAATTTTTTTGACGAGCCTAACCTGTCAACTCGCTTGCGACGAGGAAGATCATCGCCTGCAGGCAGTTCTTGGCGATCTGCTCCTTGTCATCCTCGGACTCAGTATCGGCATAGATGCCGGTATCCAGCATGACCCGGAGGATCTCGGTCATCTTCTCGACGCTGGCTTCGATGACCGTGTCGTTGATGAAGACGGGTTGGCAGAAGTATTCGTCTCCGTCCCGGATCACCAGCCCGGAGTCTTCGAGGATTGGCATGTGATACGCCACGTTCTGTCGCGGGATCTTCATCTTTTTGGCGATGCGGGAGAGCGTCATGGGTTTCTTGGCCCGGACTAGGGTGCAGAAGATGTCGTAGCGAGCCGTCTTGGTGTCGGTTGGGTCGTTCACGCGAGTTCAGCCCCCTCGGGAACGACGACCAGAACCTTGTCCTTGTGTTTTTTCCTGAGTATATTCACAAGCATCTTCGGGTTCTTGATCCGACCCCCTGCGGCCTCATACGGGTTGGTGGTGACGGATCGGGTCAGGTCGAAACAGCGGACGAAGGTATATCCGGGTTCTTCGGACTTCTCGGCATAGCATTCCTGGGTCTCGGGGTCGTATCCCCAGAGTTGCTTCGGATCGAGTCCCATGGCGCTTGCAATGGAATTGTGGACCGCCTCTGCCTCGCTCTGGTTAAAGTGGATGCAGAGCCCGTTCTTAACCGAGAGGACCCGTGTCTCCACAATTTCGTCGAGGTTCTTATCGGTCGGGATCTTCTCGATGTTTCCGGTCTGATACGAGATCACGCCAAGATTGCCGCCTTTTGCGGAGGGGCGCTTGTGCTTTGAGGTCTCGTAGTACTGGATGGCGTTCGAGGGGATGAACGGCGATATTGCTTCCCACCGTTTGAGAACGCTCTCCATGTGGGTGGTCATGCGGGATATCTGCTTGTCAAGACTCTTGATATCCTTCTCGACCTGCGTGAGGCGGGTGTCGATGGCTTTGGTGGTCTTGTCCTGGTCGGAACTCTTGGCAGTGGCGACCTCTTTCGCGTCCGCATCTGCCCGAATTCGCGCAACAATCGCAGCCACGGCATCGGTGTGGCTGACCTTGTTGAGGACGACATCGGTTGCCATATGGTTGATGACCTCGGCGTATGCGGTGTCGCATGCATCGGGGGCGTCTTTCCCGAAGGCGTAGGCAAGGGCGAGGCATGCGGCCTGAAGGAGCTTCTTCTCCTCGGCGACCTTCTCGTGGTCGAGGTTCTTCAGTGCGTCCTGCTGCTGCTTGTGCTCGGCTTTGCGCCGCTTCTCAACCTCGGCGGCAAGTTTTGCCTCGCGCTTCTCGCGCTCTTCCGGGGTAGATTCCGGTGCAACCAGTGACTGCTGAACCTCCTTCCGCCGGGCCATCTGCTTCTTGAGTTCTTGCATCTTCTCGGTTTTCTCGTCCGTGGAGTCCTTATCCGGCTTCTCCGGGGGTGGGATCGGGGCTTTCGGAGCTTCCTGCTTCTCCGGGAGTCCTCCTTTTACAGGTCCGATGAACTGCTGGTAGCGCTTGGGGAACGCACCGGGAGTGATCTTCGATTCCCTGGTGCCGTCGAGCGCCCGCACAAGGTGGTGCCCCTTGTAGGGGGCATCGGTCGTCACATACAGGTAGTAAACGGGATTCTCGGGCTCGTCCGGGTTCCGAATAACCATGCCCTTGTGAACATCATCTGCAGATTCGATGGGTGCCCACTGGTCCGCGGGAGCCTGCATGTATTTCTTCAGGGTTCCCTTGTTAAAACGCTTGATTTCCGGCATGCTACACCAACTTATGTGTTTGTATGGGGATTAGGTATAAAAGGGTTTGGGGATGGGCGATCAGGGGGCGTCGGGGATGCCATCGTTCTCGTAGAAAACGGGAATGTTGTGCTCGATGGCATATTGCCGTTCCATGGTCGCCCCCTTGCTTCGGCTCCATCCGGTTATCAGGAGAAGGGCGTCACAGTGCTTGAGGTGTTCGAGATTGAACGCATACCATTGTTCCTCGGTGAATTCGGGGTAGTGCTGGAACCCCTGGGTGTGGGTGTGGGGGCAGAAGAAGATCCACCCCTTCTGCATACATTCCCGCGCCGCTCGCGCTGCGGATGCAACATTTGCGGCCACCCCGAAGACCGGGTCGGGATCTGTGAATGGCCCGGCGATGTAGATGATCGGCATTATTCCCCCTGGGCGCCGAGTGCATGGCATTTCCCGGACTTGATAAGCTCGAGCTGTTCTCGCGCAAAGTCACCCATCTGGTCAAGCAGGTCGTCAACGGTATCGCTATGGAAACTGCGTCGCATGACCATGGGGTCCATCGGCCCTACTTTGAGGATCGAAGGGCTGACATGCCCGATGAACGTGCCCATGAACTTCTCGACGGATACCTGTGCCTGGAATGTGCCGCGGAGGGGTGGTTCGTCGGGCGAACGTGCATCGATGGCGTCGATGGTCTTTTCGAGCGTGGTGTAGATGGCGTCGATGCGCCGGTCAATGTAGTGGCAGGGGGTGTCGAGGTAGAACTCGCCGTATGTGCATAGGTTCAGGAAATTGATGATGACTTCTCTGGTTTCCTGTGCGAGTTCATGGTTATCAAGAACACCGAGGAAATGCGTCCTGATCTTGCGGTGGTCGAGTTTTCCCTCGTATCGGTGGAAATGGTGGGTCCCGGGTGCCCCCTGTGCTTTGTAGACCATTATCCCACCACCGTTGTTACCGCCTCGTAAAAGACCGGACGGATATCTTCGAGGTCATCGTCGTCTGATTCGATATTCATCTTCTGAAGTTTGGTGACGCTCGCGACCTTGCCGATGCACAGGCTCGTCACATCCGGGATCCACTCGCCTTCCTTTGACGACTCCCGCCGGAAGTAGTCGAGCCGGTTGGCGTAGTATTTCGTAGCCTGTTCTTCGTCAGGGAACGTGCAAAACCCTTCGTCGTTGTCGTATACGAACCACATGGTATCACACCTCCGTTCCGAGAACCCCGTTGCATACGTGCTCCATGAGTTGCATGAACCGGGTCTGGTGCTTGCGCTTCAGGTAGTCGACATCGATCCGCATGAGGATGTTGTGCTCGGACAACTCCTTGCGCTCGGTCTTGAGGGTCTGATATTCCTCGCTCGCGGCAAGCCGGCGTTCAACTTCGATCTGCCGCTTCTGGGCATTGGACAATGCCTTGTCCTTCAGGGTCTCCCACTCGTCCTCTACGGCGATGGTACACCGCCGTTCGACGTTGTGCATCCGTTCTGCAATCTGCTCCAGTCTCTTCTCCGCGGCGAACCTCTTGAGTTCGAGGTCGCGAATTTCATCGGTTTCTCCAAAGTCCATGTAAAATCACGTCTCCTGTGTCTGGTTGTCATGTTCGATCCACATCCGACACCGCGAACATCGCGGGTCATCATCTGTGGCGGGTCTAAAGTCTGTAGCGTGGCTGTGCCGCAGCGAGAATTTCCGCCGCCCGATATTCAGCCTTCCACATCTACTCCTGCCATCGGGCCGGTAGTAATGTGCAATGTCTTTCCCGGCGATCACATACCACCCGGGCTTGACAACCTCTTCGCGAGATGCCACCTCAAGGAATACCCGTTCCAGTTTTTTGATGTGGTTCTGGAGGTCGTTCAGTGTGTCTTCGGTTGCGGCGATGTCATCGGTTTTTGCGAGGGTCATGCCACAGTAGGTGCAGTATCTGCAGGCGTGGGTGGTTGGTGTGCGGATGTACATTAGGGTGTGAGAGCAGTGGGGGCAGGCGATGGTTGCAGCCCTCCCGCATACAGTAATCATGGGTTGTGCATCTGGCATGTCATTTCTTCCCGTTGTCATTGAGGGGGGCCGTGAGCGCCCTGATAACCAGCGTTAATCCATACAACGATATCCCTATCGCAATGCCGAATGCAAGGGTGTTCAGACACCCTGCCAGGTTGGATCCAATCTCGATAAGCATGTGAGGTCAATCTCCCGATTCTCGGTTGTCTCTCGTTTCAGCATCTTCTTCCCGGCCCGGATGCTCACACTGATGTAGCGACGGTCGCATGCCGGGCAGTAATACAGATCCCCGAATGGGGGTGCGGTTGTGTCACCGCACCAGACGGTAAACACCCCGCACACAGGGCACCGCGGTTCGTCTCGCGGGAACTCGTCGTGCTTATACGGCATGAGGACCCGGTTGAGAATATCTCGGCTGGGTTTCATCGCAGTTCCTTCCGCAGTTCGTTCCCGATGGCGGTTATCACAGGGATGGTCACCGAATTGCCCGCGAGTTGATACCGTCGAGATTTGCTAATTTCCTTGATGCCATCGGGGAATGTGCCGAACTGGGTCCAGTTGTCAGGGAACCCCTGCAGGCGGTCGTACTCGAGGGGGGTGAGCCTCCGAACGATATACTCGCCATCGTCGGCAAGAAGCACGCCGTGGATGTCACGGGTTGTCAGGGTGAACATCGGGTCGCCGTCTTCCCGGAACCTCCGTCCGTGCTGTCGCTTGTCTGGTCTGTTTGGGGTGAGACAGGGGTGTGTTGCGGGATGGGGCTGGACGATGTATTGCATTGCACCACCCTTACCGTCTCGCGACTGTAAGGTGTTAGCAGGGTAGTCCCAAAGCCGTTCCTCTTCTCCCTGTGCCGCTCGGCGTGGTGGATAAGACTCTCCATTGCCGTCCGCGAAAGGTAAAAGTGCTCCGCAGGGTTCGTCTCCAAGACGTCCGACAATGTAGACTCGCTTTCTCGTTTGAGGCAGGAATGCCGCGCTGTTGATACAGCACCACGATCCCACGTACCCACAGTCCCGAAGTGTATCGAGGACTTTCGCGAAGGTACGTCCTCGGTCGTTTGACAGTAATCCCGCAACGTTTTCCAGGAATATGTATTCTGGTTGCTTAGCCCGGATAATCCTCTCAACCTCGAAAAAGAGCTGTCCTCTGGGGTCGTTGAACCCCCGTTCGAGTCCGGCTCTTGAGAAGGCAACGCAATTGTGAACTGCAAACCGCCATGCTGTGTAACTCTTGTCTTCTTCGACTTCAAGATTCCACACCTCGATTGATTCATGTAAACATTCATACGCGACATCTGTAACCCGCACCCAGATCCCTAGGCCATCGATTATTACGTAATTTTTGGTGTTTCCATTCAAATGCGCCTTCACCGAGTAAGCCGGTCTCTGGTTTACAACTCTCCCCTCTATGACACATGTCTCTGTGCGATGTTCGTGTCTGAAGCTCACCGGGTAGTTGTTGAGCAATGTGATGGCATACTGAAGGTCGTATGCGAGTCCTTTGGATACAGTCGTTGAACTTATGACATTGTGGGTCTTGTCAAGATATCCGTCCCCGAACATATAGCCATGGATGAGAGATTTCAGCAAGTTGCTAGGTAGTAGCTCAAATCCGGTTGGCAATCGCTTGTTGTGAGCGTATTTTGGGATGTTCTCCATTATGTAGTCATGTAGACCTTTGTTGGTGACATTAACCCTATTGCAAGTACGCACGGTCGAAACATGCGCGCTGAATCCAACGCGGTCCAGTCTGCGCATAATTTCGTCTATTTGAGAGTAATTACACGCGAGTATTACTAACTGCGAGTTTGTAGTGACCATTCCGGTAGAATACTGCCGTTTCCTAGTTTCCAGATACCATCCGTTGGCAATATAGAATCCTATGATAAACCAGATGTCTTCATTAGACAAGTCGAGCGACCGTATTTCCGAACGGCTCTGATTTATCCCAAAGGTATACTCGAACGTAGGTACTCGGTTTATACTCGGAGTTCTGACGACACATACATAGTCTCCTGGGATTACGGCGTTTGATGGGACGAACTCTGGGTTGCCATATACTTTATCATAGTGTCTGCGGGTGTTATTCCAGATGCGGCTGCAGTGGCGCACTAGTATCGGATGGTCATATGTCGACTCAATCGGATGGTATCCGTACTTCGTGCTGATCGTTACCATCATTCCAGAATAATCATTGCGTTTCACATCGGCGACTTTACAAAAACGCCCAGTATGAGTAAGGACACGGTCACCGATTGCAACGTTCTCTATGGATTTGCACCCAACATCTGTCATTACGGGGGTTCCCGATCTGAAGCATGGATTTCCGGCACAGAGGACTCTGTGGTCGGGGATGTCGTCTGCCTGAACTGTTCGAATGTCAGTTGGTTTCCACGTTTCGTGGAAGTTGTAGTTGTAGACGGCGCAGGCGAACTTGTCGATGTCCGCGTAGTAGTTGAATGTAAAATCTTTGTCTGCCAGGGATAAACCGTGTCTGAATCCACCTATACCACCAAATAAGTCAACGCACTCGATTTTTGAC
>ENA-UOUL01002824-UOUL01002824.1-bioreactor-metagenome-genome-assembly--contig:-NODE-2824-length-19304-cov-6.116919_pt1 | contig 19304 bp, 22 predicted proteins | sample MGYA00249838_ERZ747220 | MGnify/ENA primary metagenome ERZ747220 (study PRJEB28778, sample SAMN05720191) | bioreactor metagenome | isolation source: Anaerobic biogas reactor | place: USA:Washington...
AGTTTGATTTCGATCTCGACGCCGGCGGGAAGATCAAGCTTCATCATGGCGTCCACCGTGCGGGAAGTGGGGTTGTGGATATCAATGAGGCGTTTGTGGGTCCTGCGCTCGAACTGCTCGCGGCTGTCCTTGTACTTGTGGGGGGCGCGCAGGATGGTGATGATCTCCTTCTCCGTCGGCAGCGGCACGGGGCCTGAGATGCGGGCGCCGGTGCGCTTGGCGGTGTCCACGATGCGCTCGGCCGACTGGTCGATGAGATGGTGCTCATACGCCTTCAACTTGATGCGGATTTTCTGGCTGGCCATTAGATTTCCTCCTTTAACTCGCGTTCTCATGCGCGGAAAGCCTTCCGCGCGCCGGGGCGCTTGTCTCCCGGACTGTGAGCCCGTCGCCCGATTGCCGGGCCTGGTCTGCGATAATGACCCGCCCAAGGCCGGGGCGGCAACCTATCGCTTCATCCCAAATAAGCAGACAGCTTGGATATTATACGTAACCTGTAAGAATAAAGCAAGCCTTTTTTCACCTTTTTTTGCCAACTTCCTGCAATGCGCAAAAAATATAGGCTGTGATTCCCTGGCTTTTATCACCTTTTGCGGGAAGGCCCCGGTACACGCATCCGGGCGTATCATCTTCGCGGGACTTCAGCGCCTGTTCCCGGACAAACACCCCCGGCCCAGGCCGGGGGTGCCGCTGCCCATGGCGGATCAGTAGGCCCTGGCGAAGTACATCACCTTATCCGCCTTTTTCCCGCAGCACACGCAGGTGCCGCCCAACGGCGCCTGGTCAAAGGGCATGTTGCGGCTGGTGGCGCCGGTCTCTTCCTTAATAAGGTCCTCACAGGCGCGCTCGCCGCACCACATGGCCCGAGCATAGCCCTGCTGCACCTGGGCCGCCAGTTCCTCCCGATTGCGGACATCCCGGGTGCGCTCCACCCGGAAGGCCTCCGCCAGGTCAAACATCCCCTGCTGGACGCTTGCAAGCAGCCCGGATACGCCCTGGGCGATCCCCTCCAGCGGCAGGGTGCCTTTCTCAAAATTGTCCCGGCGCATGTAGCTCGCCACACCGCCCTCAATGTCCCTTGGGCCGATTTCAAGCCGGAGCGGCACGCCCTTCAGTTCCCACTCGTTGAACTTCCAGCCCGGGGACAGATGGTCCCGGTCATCCAGCTTGACCCGGAAGCCGGCCTGCTTCAATTCCCGGCAGGCCTTTTCGCACACATCCATCACGCCGCCCTTGTGGGCCGCGATGGGCAGGATGACCACCTGGTGGGGCGCTATGGCCGGGGGCAGCTTCAGCCCCCGCTCATCCCCGTGGGTCATGATGATGGCGCCGATGAGCCGGGTGGACATGCCCCAGCTGGTCTCATGGCAGTAGCTCAGCTCGCCCCCCCTGTTCTGGAACTGGATGCCGAAGGGCACGGAGAAATTGGTGCCGAAGTTGTGCGTGGTCCCCGCCTGCAGCGCCTTGCCGTCCTGCATCATGGCCTCCACCGAGTAGGTGGCGCGGGCGCCGGCGAACTTCTCCTTGTCGCTCTTTTGCCCCGCGAACACCGGCACCGCCAGGATATCCTCGCAGAAGGAGCGGTAAACCTCCAGCATCAGCAGCGTCTCTTCCTGGGCTTCCTCCGGGGTGGCGTGGACGGTGTGCCCCTCCTGCCACCAGAATTCGGCGGTCCTGAGAAACGGCCGGGTGGTCTTCTCCCAGCGCATCACGGAGCACCACTGGTTGTACTTCATGGGCAGATCCCGCCAGGATTGCACCCACTGGGCAAACATCGTGCAGAACATCGTCTCCGAGGTGGGCCTGATGGCCAGGCGCTCCTGGAGCACCTCTCCCCCGCCCTGGGTGACCCAGGCCACCTCAGGGGCGAAGCCCTCCACATGCTCCGCTTCCTTGAGCAGAAGGGATTCAGGGATCAGCATGGGCATGGACACATTCTCGTGCCCGGTTTCCCTGAACCGCCGGTCCAGCTCCTCCCGGATCAATTCCCAGATGCGGTTGCCGTAGGGCTTGAGCGCGATGCAGCCCCGCACGGGGGTATAGTCCATCAGGTCCGCCATGCGGACCACATCCGTATACCACTGGGAGAAGTTTTCCTCCCTTGGCGTGATGTGCTGGACAAAGGCCTGTTTTGATTCCTTAGCCATAGAGCCTCCTTAATAAAATAGGCCCGTCCCCGCAGGGACGAAGCCTGGCTTCGCGGTACCACCTTGCTTGGCGCATGCGCGCCCGCTCTTCTCCCTTAACGCGGGAATGCGGCGGGGATTGGCCGCGGCCGCGGGGCGGGATACGGCCTCCGCGCGCTTTCACCCTCCGCGCTCGCTCCCCCTGGCCGCTTGCTCCCCGCGATTGCCTGTGCAATTACGCCGCAGTATAGCAAATGCAGGGGCGGGGCGCAAGGGCGTTTGCCGTTGTCTTTTGAGCCGCCCGGGCCTTATAATGGAAGAAAACGGGAGGATGTTTTATGATCAGACGCAAAGCGGAGCGCCCGGTGAATGTCTCGGATAACCGCTACGGCGGGGCAGGCCGGGTGGAAATGGCCGCCATCCTCAATGGCCAGGAAGAACTGGGCGGGAAAGGCCGGCTGTTCAGCCACATCACCCTGAGGCCCGGCTGCGGCATCGGCGTCCACAGCCATGAAGGGGAATGGGAAGCCTTTTATATCCTCAGCGGCCAGGCGCAGCTCACCGACGGCGGCCAGGTGCACACCTTGGCGGCTGGCGACGTTCACCTGTGCCCCGCCGGCCACAGCCATGGGGTGCACAACGCAGGCACTGAAACACTGGAGATGGTGGCGCTCATTCTTTACGCCTGACATCTCTCAACACGATATCAGCTCTTTGAAGGGGCAAAGGCGAGCGCCCGCTGTGCGGGATGAGGCGGGCCGCCGGCCCCATGAAGCAAGGCGTCTGAAGCAGCGCCTGCGCTGCCCACAAACGGCTGTTCTGAACTGAGGAAATTGGGATGCTTTTTTCAGGAAAGCATCCTGCGCCCATCCTTAGCCCTCGCCCTCTGCCTGCATGATCAGATCCACCCGGCGCTGGTGGCGCCCGCCCTCAAAGCCCGCGTCCAGCCACATGGAAACAATCATCCTGGCCAGGTCAACGCCCACCACCCGGGCGCCCAGGGCCAGCATGTTGCAGTCGTTGTGGTTCCTGGACAGGACAGCGGAATAGCAGTCCGAGCATATGGCGCAGCGGACGCCATGCACCTTGTTGGCGGTGATGCCCACGCCGATGCCGGTGCCGCAGAACACAAGCCCCTTCCGGCAGCGGCCGTCCGCCACCGCCTGGGCGGCCTTTTTGGCGTAGACCGGATAATCACAGCTTTCCAGGGTGTGGGTGCCAAAGTCCTCATAGGCAATGCCACGCTCCTTGAGCAGCTCGATGATTTCCAGCTTCAGCGGCAGGCCCGCATGGTCACTTCCCAGCGCTATCATTGTTGCTTGCCTTTCTTCTGTTCATTCAGGAACTTCGTCACAGCCCCATATTCCGGCATGGCGCCCTGCGCGCCCAGGCCCAGGGTGGACAGCGCGCCAACGGCGTTGGCAAACCGGAGGGCGTCGGGCTCCGCCATGCCCCGGCAGAGGCCGGCCGCAAAGCCGGCGTTGAAGCTGTCCCCCGCGGCGGTGGTGTCAACAGCCGCCACCCGGAAGCCCGGCGCGTGGATCACCTCATCCCCCCGGAAAAGGTAGGCGCCGTCGGTCCCCGCTTTGGCGATGACCGCCCTGGCCCCCATCTGGACGAGCTTTTTCCCGGCTCTTGCCAGCCTGTCAGGGCTTCCGGCCTCAAGCCCCGAGAGGACGGCCAGCTCAACCTCATTGGGGGTGATGTAGTCCACATGGTGGAGCAGTTCCCCGGGCAGGGGCACGGCCGGGGCCGGGTCCAGGATCACGGTTTTACCGGCCTCATGGAGCTTTTGCGCCGCATAGGCCACAGTTTCCAGGGGAATCTCCAGCTGCATGAGGAACACATCGCAGCTGAGCAGCCGGTTCCAGTACTGGTCAATCTGTGTCCTGTCCACCAGGAGGTTGGCCCCGGGGAAATAGATGATGCGGTTGTTCCCGCTGTCGGCCGCCACCTCAATCACGGTGGTGCCGTTGTTCACCCCGGGCACCGTCTCCACGCAGGCGCCGTCAATGGCGCTTTCCACCAGGACCCGGCGGTAAAGGGCGCCGTTCTGGTCGTCCCCCAGCTTGCCCAGCATCATCACCTCAGGCAGGAGCCTGGAGGCCGCCACCGCCTGGTTGCCTCCCTTGCCGCCCGGGAACACCTGGAAGCTTAAGCCCGTGAGCGTCTCCCCCGGCAAAAGAAACCGGGGCACCCGGGACACCAGATCCACATTCATGCTGCCGATGACAGCGATTCTCAGCATTTTGCCGCTCCTCTCCGCTGCTTGACGGTTTATTGATTCGACCCTACAATAACAGAAAAAGCCTTGGCTTCCAATAGAAGGAGGAGCAGCCTGTGAAGAAATCGACCTATGAGGACGCGCGCGGGCGTGCCATCCGTTATTTCGGCAAGGCGGGCATCGTCCTCACCCGGATGGAAAAGGATGCCATCGAGGTGGCGGACTTTGGCCTGGGTGAGCTTGATAAAACCGGCCTGGAACTGGTGACCTATGTGAACACGGAGCGCTGCTGCGCCAAGGAGCTGGTGCTCTTTCCCCGGCAAACCTGCCCGGAGCACCGCCACCCCACGGTGATGGGGGAGCCCGGCAAGGAGGAAACCTTCCGCTGCCGCTGGGGCATGGCCTACCTCTATGTGCCGGGTGAAAAAACCGCAAACCCCGGCGCCAGGCCGCCTGAGGGCAGCGAAGCCCACTACACGGTGTTCCACGAGGTGACGCTCACCCCCGGGGATCAGTACACCCTCACGCCCAACACCCTGCATTGGTTCCAGGCTGGCCCCGAGGGCGCCATCGTGTCCGAGTTTTCCACCACCAGCCGGGATGAATCCGATGTGTTTACGGACCCCAGGATCAAGCGGATCCCCGAAGTGGAAGGCTAAACCCTGAACCCGGAAGGAAAGGCGCCCCGCCAGCCGTGCGTGCCGCAAATGCTGCTCTCAGCCATGATGGCTGCGCTGATCGCGGCAGCTTCCCAGCTGGCCATCCCGCTGCCGCTGGTGCCCATCAGCCTGGCGCTCCTGGCCGTGTTCATGGCCGGGTTCCTGCTGGAAGGCCGCTGGGCGCTTGCATCGGTGCTGCTGTACCTGCTGATGGGGGCTGTGGGGCTGCCTGTGTTTGCGGGATTCCGCGGCGGTTTCCAGCCCCTTTTGGGGCCCACGGGCGGGTATCTGATTGGCTATTTGTTGGCCGTAGCGGCTGTGGCGGGGCTTGCGCGCTGGGCCAACAGTTTTACAAAAAGAGCGCTCATCTGCGCCCTGGGGACTGCAGCCTGCTATATCAGCGGCACCGCGTGGCTGATGTGGCTCACCGGAAGGGCGCTGCCGGAAGCGCTGGGCCTGGCCGTGCTGCCCTTTTTGCCTGGGGACCTGCTCAAGTGCCTGGCGGCAGCCTTTCTGGCGCCCCGGCTCAAGCGCGTCTCAAAGGCGTTCCTGACCTGAGGGTTTCACGCTCACTTCCCCGGCGATGAGCCGGAGGACGCCCCCATCGGTTTTCACCATCAGCGCCCCCTCGTCATCGATGCCTTCCGCCAGCCCTGACCGGGGCTGGTTTTCATATTCAAAGGCGACCCATTGCCCCAGGGTCAGGCAGCGGTCCCGGTAGCTGGCCATGTGCCGGGGCGCCTGCGGCAGCCCTTCCAGAATACGGTTGACAATGGACGCCCCCAGCCTCTCCCGGTCTATATCGAAGCCTTCCCGGTACAGGGTTCCCGCGCCTGGCACGGGCAGTTCCGCGGGGCCCAGGTTCAGGCCGATGCCGATGACACTTTTGGCCAGGGCGCCGCTGATGATGACCCCCTCCGCCAGGATGCCGGCCACCTTCTGCCCCTCAAAAATCAGGTCGTTGACCCACTTGACCATCAGGCGCTGGCCTGTCACCTCTTCCACCGCCTCAAGCGCCGCCACCGCGGCCAGGGTGGTGAGTTGCCCGGGGGCAGCGCGGCCGTTTTCCACCACCAGGCTCATATAAAGCCCGCCCTTCGGCGAGCAAAAAGCCCGCCCCCGCCGTCCCCGGCCCTTTGATTGCTCATCCGCGAACACTGCCGCCCCGTGGGGCGCGCCCCGGGCCGCCCAAACCCTGGCATGGGTGTTGGTGGAGTCAAGCGCTTCAAAACAGCGCAGGGGATGGGGCTTTGGGAAATAGGACTGAAGCTTCTGCGCATTCATGCGGGCGCTGCCTCCTCCGGGGATACCCAGGCAACTGAGAGGATAGGCACGCCCAAATGGATGGCCAGAACGATCCCGATTCTCCGGATGGACACCGTTTTCCCCTGCCCCCTGAGCCTGTCCGCCAGGGCTTGTGCGCTGTCCTCCCCGCCGCAGTGCTGAACGATCACCTCCTGGGGCTTGCCCGTTACCTCCTGGGCCAAAAGGCGTTGAACATCCTGCTTGCCCCGGGCCAATGCGCGGCTTACCACGCTGCCGTCAGAGAGCGTCAGCAGGGGGCGCAGGTTCAGGAGCGTTGACACGGAGGACCGCATAAAGCCCAGCCTGCCGCTGCGCCTTAGGGGCTCCATGTCCTGGATGGTAAAGAGGGTGCGCGTGCGCCCGCGCATGGCTTTCATCGCCTCAAAACATTCCATCAGGCCCGCTCCCGCGTCCAGCAGTTTCCGGGCGGCTTTGAGCAAAAGATACATCGCCCCCGCCGTGGTACGCGAGTCCACCACCTGGACGCATTCCCCCGTCTCTTCTGCGGCCTTGAGGGCGTTCAAGTAGGTGCCGCTCAAGCGGGAGGAGATGGTCAGGCACAGGGCTTGATGCCCCTGGGCCTTGATGCGCTCAAAGAGGTACAGAAAGGCCGACACCTGTGCCTGGGCGGTGCTGTAGGTCCCCAGAATCTCTTCCCGCTGGGGCAGCCAATCCTCGGCAAAGCCCTCCTGGAAGGCCTCCCTGCCGTTGCGGATGTAGGCCATCGGCACCATCAAAACACCCAGGGCGCTGGCTTCCTCCCGGCTCAAATAAGCGGTTGAATCCGTGACCAGGTAGATCACGTCCAGTCTCCTCCCAATCCGCGGAAGCGCTCATAGCGCTGCCGCCTGATATCCTCACCCGTCAAACGCTCAAAGCTCTTTAGCGCCTCATCAAACGCGTCCCGCACAGCGGGCAGGGCCAGCTCGAAATCCTTCCCCTCGGGGAGGATGCCCTCGATGACGCCAAAGGACAGCATATCCTGGGCGCTCATTCTCAGCGCCTCGCTGGCCTGCAGCACCTTGCCGGCATCTTTGTAAATGATGCTGGCGGCCCCCTCAGGGGAGAGGACGGAATACACGGCGTTCTCCAGCATCCATACCCGGTTGGCGGCCGCCAGCGCCAGGGCCCCGCCGCTGCCGCCCTCCCCGATGATCACGGACAGCACCGGTACCTTGAGGCCCATCATCTCCCAGAGGTTCTCTGCAATGGCCTGGCCTTGCCCCCGCTCCTCAGCCCCCACACCGCAGGCGGCCCCGGCAGTATCAATAAAGCACAGAACCGGGCGGCTGAACTTCTCCGCCTGCCTCAAGTGCCAAAGGCTTTTGCGGTAGCCTTCCGGCTGGGCGGAACCGAAGTTGCGCTTCAGGCGGTCCGGGGTATCCACCCCCTTTTCCAGCCCCAGCACTGTCACACAGCGATTCCCAAAATAGCCAAGCCCCGCCACCATGGCCGCGTCATCAGCAAACCTACGGTCTCCATGGAGTTCAACAAAGTCGCTGATCATAAAGTTGATGTAACGCATGGCGTCAGGCCTTTGATTGCTCCGGGCGGCCAGCACCCTCTGATAGGCGTTCATGCCGGTCCCCCCGCGTGCATTCTCAGCAGCAGCCCCAGCAGCTCCCGCTGCTCCCGGCGCCTGACGATTTTGCCCACAAAGCCCTTTTCCATCTGGAATTCCGCCCGCTGGAAGCCTTCCGGCAGCTTCTGCCGGGTGGTCTGTTCAATCACCCGGGGTCCGGCAAAGCCAACCAGGGCACCTGGTTCCGCCAGGATGATGTCTGCCTGCAGGGCAAAACTGGCGGCCACCCCCCCGGTGGTGGCGTCACACAAAACCGCGATGTAAAGCAGGCCGCTGTCCGCGTGCCGGCGCACCGCGCCTGAGACCTTGGCCATCTGCATAAGGCTGTGAATCCCCTCCTGTACCCGGGCACCCCCGGAGAGGGGATAGCCCACCACAGGCAACCTGCGCTCCAGCGCGCGCTCAAACAGCCGCGTCAGTTTCTCTCCCACGGCGGCACCCATGGACCCCATCATAAACTGGTATTCCATCGCAAAAAACGCACATGGCTGGCCGAAGATGCTGCCGGCCCCGGTAATAACAGCCTCGTGCTCACCGCTTTGTCCCCGCGCCTGTTCCAGCTTCTCCTTGTAGCCCGGAAACGAAAGGGGGTCTTTGGAAGCGATGCGCTTGCCCATCTCCCTGAAACTGCCCTCGTCCAGCGTCATCCCGATGCGATCCCTGGCATTGATTTTGAAATGATACCCGCAGCGCGGGCAGAGGAAAAGGCCCTGGGCCAGCGCGGGCAGCTCCTGATTCTTGCGGCACCGGGGGCATGTGGAGACAGGCACTTTTTCCGGCGCGTCCTCCTGCCCCTCCAAACGGAGGTTCGGGTCCCTGAACAGGGATTTTTCAATCATCCATTGCCCTCCTGCTTGCCAGGTAGTCGGTGGTATAGCTGCCATCCTCAAACCCTGGATCTGTCATCAGTTCCGCCTGGAACAAGGCCGTGTGATCCACCCCTTCAATCACGGTCTCACACAGTGCGGAAAGCATTTTCCGGATAGCCTCCGTTCTGGTCGGCGCGAAGACGATGAGCTTGGCGATCAGCGAATCATAGTGCAGCGGCAGGCTGTACCCCTGATAGAGCGCCGTGTCAAAGCGCACCCAAGGCCCGCCGGGAATGTGGAGGATATCCACCGTGCCTCCGCCCGGGGCAAAGCCCTTGGCCGGGTCCTCGGCATTGATACGGCACTCGATGGCATGTCCCAGGGTACTGATGTCCTTCTGCCTAAAGGGCAGATGAATCCCTGCCGCGGTCCTGATCTGCCACTTCACCAGGTCAATTCCGCAGACAAACTCCGTTACCGGGTGCTCCACCTGAAGGCGCGTATTCATCTCCATGAAGTAGATATTTCCCTGCGTGTCCATCAGGAACTCCAGGGTTCCCACGCCCTCATAGCGCAGGGCGCGCACAGCCTGGCGGGCGTACTTCATCAGTTTCGCGCGCTGCTGGGGGCTGATGGCGGCGCAGGGGCTCTCCTCCAGAATTTTCTGGTGCTTGCGCTGCATGGAACAGTCCCGCTCACCAAAGCAGACGGCATTGCCCCTGGAATCGCAGAGCACCTGGACCTCCACATGCTTCACATCCGTCAACAGCTTTTCCATATAAAGGGCAGGGTCTGAAAAACAGCTCTGCGCCTCAAAGGCGGCCTCGGTAAACGCATGGTCCAGGGCCTCAGGCCCCTTGACCCGCCGGATGCCCCGCCCTCCCCCGCCGCTGCGGGCCTTGATGAGCAGGGGGAAGCCGATTTCCTGCGCGGCCTTCTGCGCCTGGGAAAGGTCTTTGATATCCTCGCGGCCCGGAATCACCGGGACGCCCGCGGCAGCCATGGCCCGCTTGGCCTCGTCCTTGTTGCCCATGCGGCGGATCGTTTCAGCCGAGGGGCCGATGAACTTCAGCCCATTCTCGCTGCACAGGCTGGCAAAGCCAGGGTTTTCAGACAAAAAGCCATAGCCGGGATGCACTGCCTCACAGCCTGTGTTCAATGCCGCGGACAGGAGCGCCTCCTGATTGAGATAACTCAAGGCTGAGGGGGCAGGCCCCACGCAGATGCTCTCATCCGCCAGGGATACGTGCAGCGCCTCCCGATCGGCTTCCGAATAGACGGCCACCGTCCTGATGCCCATCTCCTTGCAGGCGCGGATCACCCGCACGGCAATCTCCCCCCGGTTCGCGATCAGAATCTTGGCAAACATACGCTACTTCCCGGCGTCGCTTAACATCATCAGAAAGGTGCCTTCAGCGCAGACTTCGCCTTTGACCCGGGCCTCGCCCGCGATTTTCACCATCATCCCGGTGCGGCGTACAAGCCTGCATGTGGTGAAAACCCTGTCTCCCGGGCGCACCATGCGGCGGAAACGCACCCTGTCGATGCCGGTGAACAGGGGCAGCAGCCCATCCCGAAGCTTTTCCATCACCAGGATGCCGGCGGACTGCGCGATGATTTCGCACAGCACCACCCCGGGTACCACGGGAAACCCGGGGAAATGCCCCTTTAGGAAGGATTCATCCCCCCGCACCTGGTATTCCCCCCTGGCATGGCCCTGTTCATCCAGCACCACTGAATCCACCAGCAGCATCGGCTCCCGGTGGGGCAAGTAGGTTTTGATCATATCCCGGTTCATCATGTCCTCAATACAGCTTGATCAGCGTCTGGCCGAATTCCACCACGCTGCCGCTGGCCATGCAGATATCCGCCACCTGGCCGTCCTGGGGTGCACTCACCTCGGTCACCTGCTTCATCACCTCGATCAGGCACAGCACATCTCCTTTTTTGACCAGGTCTCCCACCTGGACAAAGGGTTTGCCGCCGGGCTCCGGCGCTTCATAGAAAATGCCCACCACCGGGGACTTGACTTCTATGATGCGGTTGAAGTCGTGGCCCTCCCCGGCCGGCAGGGGATGCGTCCGGGCGGGCGCCGCATCCGCCTGCTGAATCACCGGCCGCGCCTCTCCCACAGGATCGCGGCGCAGGCGGCAGCGCTCTCCCTCCACCTGGACATCCAGCGCAGTCAGGCTGCTTCCTTCAAACAACCGGATGATCTCTTTGAGCTGATCCAAATTCATATGCCCCTCCTGATGGCCAGCACCCCGTTGTGGCCGCCAAATCCCAGGGAAACGGACAGGCCCAGGCCTCTTGCCTCGCGCCTGGCTTTCCTGGGCACATAGTCCAGATCACACTCCGGGTCCGGGGCATCCAGCGGGATGGTGGGGGGAAGAACCCCTTCCGAAAGCGCCAGCAGCGTGGCGATAAGCTCAGCGCCCCCCGCCGCACCCAGCATATGCCCCGTGGCCCCCTTGATGGAGGAGATAGCGGTACGCCGCGCCCGCTCCTCCCCCAGAGCCCTTTTGATGGCCAGGGTCTCGGTCTTGTCATTCAGCGGTGTGCCGGTTCCGTGGGCGTTGATGTAAAGTCTCTCCTCTCCCTTGTCCCCGGCTTCTTCAAGCGCCAGGCGAATGGCCCGGGCGGCACCGTCCCCCCCGGGATGGGGAGCGGTGATATGGAAGGCATCACATGTGGCGGCGTAGCCCACGATTTCACCCAGGATGCCAGCGCCCCGCGCCCGGGCATGCGCCAGGTTTTCCAGCACCAGCACAGCGGCGCCTTCCCCCAGCACAAAGCCTTTCCGCCGCGCGTCAAAGGGCAGGCTCGATGCTGTTGGTTCGTTGGTATCTGACAGCGCCATGCAGCTGGTGAAACCCGCGATGGCGATGGGCGTTACGGAGGCTTCGCTTCCGCCGGTGATCATGGCGTCCAGGTAGCCGTGGCGAATCATCCTGTAAGCTTCCCCCACCGCATGGGTGGAGGTAGCGCAGGCGGTGATCACCGGCACGCATGCGCCCTGGGCGTTGAAACGGATGGCCGCATTCCCGGCAGCCATATTGCCGATCATGGTGGGGATGCACAGGGGAGATACGCGCCCCGGGCCGCGGCTCAGGAGCTTTTCTGATTCCCGGAACATGGTCTCGATCCCGCCGATTCCACTTGAGATGTTCACCCCCAGGCGCTCAGGCATTACCTGCCCCATGAGGCCGCTTTGCCCCACCGCCTGGTGCGCCGCCGCCAGGGCGTACTGGGTGAACAGGTCCATGCGCCGGGCTTCCGCTGCCTCCAACCCGAAAGCTGCCGGGTCAAACCTCGTCACCTCCGCGGCGATGGTGACCTTGTAGCCCCTGGTGTCAAACCGGGTGATGGGGCCAATGCCGCACTGCCCGCCCAGAAGCCCTGCCCAGAAGCTCTGAACATCATTTCCAAGGGGCGAGATGATCCCCATGCCTGTTACCGCCACACGATGCATACTGCTGCCCTCACATATACATGCCGCCGTCCACCTGAAGGACGCAGCCCGTCACATATCCCGCCCCGGGGGAGCACAGGAAGGCCACAGCGGCCGCCACCTCTTCCGCCTGGCCCAGGCGCCCCATGGGCACTTGCCCCAGAGCGCGCTCCAGGGTGCCTTCGGGCATTTCCCGGGTCATGTCGGTGTCAATAAATCCAGGAGCCACCAGGTTCACCGTCACCCCGCGGCCTGCCAGCTCCCGTGCCAGGGTTTTGGTCAGGCCCAAAAGCCCCGCCTTGGCAGCGGAGTAGTTCATCTGGCCCGGATTCCCCATCAGGCCTGAAACGGAGCCGATGTTCACCACCCGCCCCCAGCCGGATTTCATCAAATCCCGGTAGCAGGCCTGGATGGTGTGAAAAGCGCCCGACAGATTCACTTCCAGCACCCGCCTGAAATCCTCAGGCGCCATCCTGAGGGTGAGGCCGTCCCGGGTGATGCCGGCATTGTTCACCAGAATGCTGATGGGCCCAAAAGCCGCCCGCGCCTGGCCGGCGGCGGCTTTTACCTGGGCCGCATCCGCCACATCGCAGGGCATGGCCATGGCCCTGGCTCCTCTATCCAGCAGCGTCCGGACCGTGTCTTCCGCCGCGTCCCGCCTCCCGGCATAGAGAAGCACCAGGTTCTCCGCCTGCTCCGCAAGCGCAAGGGCGATGGCCCGCCCGATGCCCCGGGTGCCCCCGGTAATGAGTGCCGTTTTGCCGTTTTGGTTCATACCGGGCCTCCTAACCGTTCCACAGCCTGCCGGATACCCTCCGGATCCTCCGCCTGAAGAACCCTTGCCTCCGGCAGAATTTTGCCAATCAGCCCGCTTAGCACTTTGCCCGGCCCCAGCTCAAGAAAAGTGTCCACGCCTTCTTCCGCCATGTTCCTGATACTCTCTTCCCAGCGCACGGGGGCCGCCAGCTGCAGGGACAGCCATTCACCGGCTGACGCAAGGGTATAGGGCCGGGCGGTCAGGTTGCTGTACACCGGGACAATGGGGGCGCTGATGCGGATGCCCTCAAGCGCAAAGGCCAACTGCCCGGATGCTGTTTCCATCAGGGGGGAGTGGAACGCGCCGGCGACATTGAGCCGCATGCTTCGTAGGCCCCGGGCTTTCAGGTCTTGTTCATAGGCTTCAAGCGCCTTTATCGGCCCCGCCACCACCGTCTGCCCCGGCGCGTTGAAATTGACGGCACGGATGTCCGGATGCCCCTTGAGATGATCTTCCACCTCGTGAGTACTCAGGCGAAGCACCGCAGCCATGCCGCCCGGGGTTTCCTCAGCGCAGCGCTGCATGAAAGCCCCCCGTTTTCTGACCAGGCCGAAAGCCTCCTCAAATCCCAGAAGCCCAGCAAACCAGCATGCCGGCCACTCGCCCAGGGAGAAGCCCGCCGCAGCCTGAGCTTCCAGGCCCGCTGCGCGCGCCGCTTCCGCCAGCGCCGCCTCCACCATGAAGAGAGCCGGCTGGGCAATGTCTGTCCGGGTCAAGCGGTCCATGGGGCCCCGAAAGCAGATGGCCAAAAGGCCCGGCATCCTCTCCTCCGCCCGGTCCATGAGCATGCGCGCCTCAGGAGAAGCCTCATAGAGCGCCTGGCCCATGCCAGGCATTTGGGCACCCTGCCCGGGGAACACAATGGCTAAACGCGCCACTGCCCCGCTCCCTCCAGCAGCCTTTCCGCTTCCTCAAACATGCTTCTGATGATGTCCCTGGCCGGCAGGGTTTCCTTAACCATCGCCGCGGCCTGGCCCGCCATGATGCAGCCGGTGGTCATATCGCCCTGGCGGGCGGCACGCCAGAGGGCGCCGGTGCCAAAGGCCTCCAGTTCCTCCCTGGAGGTATTGACATCGGCCTCTTTCCGGGCGAACTCCATCATGTAGCTGTTTTTCAGCGCCCTGACCGGATGGCCCAGGCGGCGGCCAGTCACCATGGTGTCAATATCCCGGGCGGATGTCACCTTGTCCTTAAAACACTGGGGGATGGTGCATTCTTCGGCAGCCAGGAAGCGGGTGCCGCACTGAACGCCCTGGGCTCCCAGCATCAGGGCCGCCGCCACGCCGCGCCCATCGGCGATGCCTCCGGCGGCAATCACCGGGATATCCACCGCATCCGCCACCTGGGGCACCAGCGTCATCGTGGTGAGCTCCCCGATGTGGCCTCCGGCTTCACAGCCCTCCGCGATGACAGCGCAGGCCCCTTCACGGGCCACACGGCGGGCGATGGCCACCGAGGGCACCACCGGCACCACCTTGACGCCTGCCTCAAGCCACTGGGGGATATATTTCCCGGGCAGCCCGGCGCCCGTGGTCACCACAGGTACCTTCTCCTCCCCCGCCACCTGGGCGCATTCCCCCGCGTGGGGGCTCATGAGCATGATGTTGACGCCAAAGGGATGCTCTGTCATCTCCCGGCAGAGCCTGATCTGCTCCCTGAGGTAGCCCGCCTCCAGATTCATGGCAGAAATAATCCCCAGGCCCCCGCTGTTGGAGACAGCCGACGCCAGCTGGGCATCCGCCACCCAGGCCATGCCCCCCTGGAAAATGGGGTACTTAAGCCCGAACAGCCGGGATACCCGGGTCTGTATCATTCGGCAGCCTCCCGGATTATCCGGACCAGGTCGCCCACAGAGCCGTCAATCCGGGAAATATCAATGGTGATGTTGAAGTCATCCTCCAGATCCATGACGAGTTCCGCCACATCCAGGGAGTCCAGCGCCAGCTCATTGAAGCGGGTTTCAGCAGTGATGCCGTCAGGATCACCGCTGGTTCGCGCCGCCAGGGCCAGGGCCACTTTGCGCATGATATCGTCCATTTTGAAGTATCCTCCTTATGTTTCAGGCGTTATATTGACAGGCAGGGAAAACAGGTCCTCCGCCGGTGTCAGTTTGTCCGGGGGCTCCTTGCCCCAGCGCAGGACGCAGGCGCCGCTCACCAGCCCGGCGCCAAAGGCACTCATGGCGATAAGCTGCCCGGGCTCAAGCAGCCCGGCGCGGTACAGCTCATCCAGAAGCAGGGGGATGCTGGCCGCAGAGGTATTGCCGGTTCGGTGGATGTTGCCGGGCACTCTGGCTGGATCCAGCTTCAGCCTTTGGCGCACAGCGTCAATAATGCGCCGATTGGCCTGGTGGAGAAGCACCCAGTCCATCTCCTGCAAGGCCTTCCCGGCTATATCAGCCACCCATGTCAAATCCTCTATGGACTGGGTCACTGCGAAGCGGAACACCTCCTGCCCCTGCATCTTCACCCCGGCAGGCGCTTCATCAGGCTGGTTGGTGAAGGGGCTGTTACCCGGTTCCGCCAGCATATAAAGCACGTCTTTGTCCGTCCGGGCGGTCAGGCGGGTGGCAAGCAAGCCCTCCCCCGCCCCTACCACCACGGCTCCGGCGCCATCCCCAAACAGCACACAGGTGGTCCGGTCATTCCAGTTGGCAAGCCGGGTAATGGCCTCCGCCCCCACGACCAGGATGTGTTTGGCTTTGCCCGCCTTGATGAAGCTGTCGGCCGTCTCCAGCGCGTAGATGAAACCGGCGCAGGCAGCATGCAGGTCCATGGCGGGGCACAGGGCGCCGATCCCCTCCTGCATCAGGCAGGAGAGGGAGGGAAACACATAGTCCCCCATGGTGGTGGCCACCAGGATCATGTCAAGGTCAGCGCCGTTCAGGCCCGCGTCCAGGAGCGCCTTTTGGGCGGCTGACAGGGCCAGATTGGTGAGCTCGCTGCCTTTCATCACCCGGCGCTGGGCGATGCCCGTGCGGCTTCTGATCCACGCATCGGAGGTCTCCAGGATCTCCTCCAGCTGGCGGTTGGTCACTGTCTGTTCCGGCAGCGTGCTGCCAATGCCCAGTATGTTCAAATTTCCTGTCCTTCCCGCTCGAACTGGGGCAGCCTTAACTCAAGCGCTTGCTCCTGGTTGCGGAAAAAAGCATGCAGGTTTTCCAACCCTTTCAGCAGGGCGTCCCGCTGCCCTTCCCCAAGGCCGTCTGACACGCCGTGCACCATCTGCCGATGGAAAAACCGGTGGGCAGCCTCCGCCCGCCGCCCCTCATGGGACAGGCTGACATTCACCACGCGCTTGTCTGCCTCGTCACGGGCCTTGATAAGATATCCCTTTTTTCCCAGTTTGTTGACCGCAGCGGTCACCGAGGGCAGGGTGATGGAAAGCTCCCGCGCAATGTCCGTGATGCTGCGTCCCCCGCGGCCGCCCTTTGCCACGGCCTCCAGGAAGTGCATCTCACTGATGCTGAGCTTCCCATCGCTCAGGCGCCTGAGGGAGTCCTCCTCCAGGCGCAGGATGCTGTTAAAGGTGTTGACCAAAAGGTCGTTAAGCGCCATCGAGAATGCGTCCATGCCATCCCTTTCCGAAACTTAGTTAGACTAACGAATGGAAAGATAACACGGGATGCTCCCCCTGTCAAGCAGGTTGGCTTATCGGGCTTATGAATGCCTTTTGGGGGAATTTCGCCCGGGTGATGGCAGAATCAAATGCCGTTCGGCCTTTGCACGGGAGGGAAAGGCATGATCACGTCAACGGGGCCCCGATATCATGGATGATGTGAAACATATTCACGAAGAGAAAAAAAGTTGGCTCAAGGGAAAGAACAGCTGATTCCGGGGATTCCTGCCCTGTATTCAGGGGCACTGAGTACCCGGGAGCCAACCCGCTGGCAAAGGTTTCTGCGTTTGGGATAAAGCGAAGCCGAATCAAAATCCCAATCAGGAAAACCGAATCAGACACTTGTATTTTGAAGTCTGTCTCAGGGGAAAACCCAAACACTTTGATATCTGCCATAAACTGGCGCGGCGTCATCGCTTTTTGCGTCCGTTTCGCGGAAGGCTTTATGAAAGGCGTCTTCAGGCAATAAAAATAGAAGCAGGATACAGGCGCGGAACCGGCCAGGGCACATGGCAAAGCCCGCCCATAGCACCCCAGTGCAAAGCCAAGGCGGCCAACAGGGCAAAAACCCAGTAATTCTCAGTCTTCTTTTCCCTTTGGCCAGCAGATGCCGCATGGCTTCCTGCCCAGTGCCTCCGCTTCTGCCTCCGGCATTTCTTCCAGGGAATTGGCAAAACGCAGCCCTTGGCATTTGCGGTTCCTGTGGTATTTGTCTCCCTTATCGGAAACAAGCACCGGGGGCTCTGACTGTTCATCAGCCTGCGGGCCTTCCAGGGCGGATTCAAGGGAAAGCCCGCTTGATGCCTCCACGGCAAGTTCGCCGGAAACCTCCTGCCCATCCACGCTGCCAGGCTCTCCGTCAGGTTCCGGTTCCTCCGTCTCCGGAGATGCTCCGGTCCCGGGGTCTTCTTTGGGCTGTCGGGGCAGAGGCTCGGGCGCAGGCTTTGGCATGTTTCGCCTGTCCTGGATCATGAGCCAGCAGTAAAGGACCGCGCCGATCATGACCAGCACAAACAGCACTTTGAGCAGCCAGGGCTTGACAATGATGGCCAGGACCAGCGCCAGAACAGCCGTAGCGGCAAAGGCTGCCAGCCAACAGGCGTTCCTGTCCGGCAGGCGCCTGCCCTTCACGCGGGCCAAGTGCGGCGATTCCCGTTTCATATGGACCTCCTGTTCAAATAGTTGCGCTATGATTCACTGTACATGCTTATCATAAACCAGATCCAGAAAACTGTAAACCAAGCGGCGATCCTTGCAGGCGCTGTCCCTTGTATGAAGATGGCTGTGGCGATATAATAAACAAAATATACAAAAAGGGGGGAGCCGCCGGGGCACGCGCACGGCGGCGGACAGGGATGAAAGATCAATTGCAGAAGCGATATGGCCTGCCGATGGCCATCGCCATGGTGATCGGCATTGTCATTGGCAGTGGGGTTTTCTTCAAGGCTGAAACCGTCCTGAAGGCCACCGGCGGCAACGTGAGCACCGGCATCCTGGCCTGGGCCATTGTTGGCGTTGTGATGATCATCTGTGCCTACAGCTTCTCAATCCTGGCTTCCCGCTATGAAAAAGTGAACGGCGTGGTGGATTATTCGGAGGTGATGGTAGGCCCCCGGTATGGCTACTACATGGGATGGTTCATGACCTTCATCTACCAGCCCAGCATCACAGCGGTGCTGGCATGGGTGTCTGCGCGCTATACCTGTGTGCTGCTTGGCTGGGATATCACAGGCGGGGCCTGCATGACAATCGCGGCCTTCTACCTGATAGCCAGTTACGCTGTCAATGCCCTCTCTCCCAGAATCGGCGGCAAGGTCCAGGTTTCCACCACCGTGATCAAGCTGATCCCCCTGGCCGCGATGGCTGTTGTCGGCACTATTGTGGGGCTTGCCAAAGGCACATTGATGCAGAACTTTGCTGCCGCGGCGCAAACGGTTACGGAAGGGTCGACGGGCCTGTTTACCTTCGTAGTCGCGGTTGCCTTCGCTTATGAGGGGTGGATTATTGCCACGTCCATCAACGCCGAACTGCGTGATGCCAAGAAAAACCTGCCCCGCGCCCTGGTGATAGGCAGCCTGATTGTGGTGGCGGTCTATATCCTGTATTATATCGGCCTTGCCAGCGTCGTTCCTTCCGATGTGCTGATGCAAAGCGGTGAGCAAAGCGCACGGCTGGCCTTCTCCCAGGTATTTGGCAGTGTGGCGGGAACGCTGCTGTTTGTCTTTGTGATCATCTCCTGCCTGGGCACACTCAATGGGCTGATGATAGGCTCCATCCGAGGCATATACGCCCTGGCAGCCAGAAACCAGGGCCCCAAACCGGAGGTATTTGTCTCCCTGGATGGGAAGACCAATATGCCGGGCAACTCCGCCATCATCGGCCTGATGTTCTGCATGCTATGGCTTGCCTATTTCTTCGGCGCGAACCTGGATGGCGTGAAGTGGTTTGGGGCGTTCAGTTTTGATTCTTCCGAACTGCCCATCATTACACTCTACGGCGCGTACATCCCTGTTTTCCTGCGGATGGTCAAAAAAGAGCGGGACCTGCCCGTGTTCAAGCGGGTGGTGATGCCCATCCTGGCCATCCTGTCATGCCTGTTTATGGTGGCGGCAGCCATCATTGGGCACGGTATGGCAGTGGTGTACTACCTGGTTGTCTTCTCTGTGATAATGCTGGCAGGCACAATGTTCCATCGGCGCGCAGACCCCGTTTC
>ENA-UOUL01002826-UOUL01002826.1-bioreactor-metagenome-genome-assembly--contig:-NODE-2826-length-19294-cov-4.366759_pt1 | contig 19294 bp, 16 predicted proteins | sample MGYA00249838_ERZ747220 | MGnify/ENA primary metagenome ERZ747220 (study PRJEB28778, sample SAMN05720191) | bioreactor metagenome | isolation source: Anaerobic biogas reactor | place: USA:Washington...
CGATCGAGGCGTTTCTCGACGCGCTGTACAACTACGAGGACGACACCTACGAGATCACGACGATGGACTCGATCGAGGACACAATGGACTCGATGCTCTCGATGATGTCGGCGCTGCTCGGCGGCATCGCGTCGATCGCGCTCGTCGTCGGCGGCATAGGCATCATGAACATGATGCTGACCTCCGTGACCGAGCGCACCGTCGAGATCGGCCTCAAGAAGGCCGTCGGCGCGCGCCCGGGGCAGATACAGGCGCAGTTTCTGATCGAGTCGTTTCTGCTGTCGGTCGTCGGCGGCGTCTCCGGGGCGCTGCTCGGCGTCGCGCTGTCGGCGGCGTTGTGCTCGGTCATGGGAACGTCGTTCCAGCTCTCCTACGCCGCGATCGCGCTCGGCGTCGGCTTCTCGGCGGCCGTCGGGATACTGTTCGGCTGGTCGCCCGCGCGCAAGGCGAGCAAATTGAACCCGATCGACGCGCTGCGCAGGATGTAGCGCAGCAAAAAACAACTTGACTTTGCTTGAAAACGGTTGTAAAATCGGGCCATAGAACCATTTTGGAGGGGCTATGGCGCAGAAGATGACCCGCGAGCGGCGCGACGAGATCGCCAGGGCGCTGATCCGCGACGGAAAGGTGTCCGCGGCGGAGCTCGCGCGCCGCTACGCCGTCAGCAATGAGACGATCCGCAAGGATTTGCTGTGGCTCGAGGGCCGCGGCGTCGCCGAAAAGAGCTACGGCGGCGCGATCGCGACCTCGCAGGCGATGGAGAAGTCGTTCTTCGAGAAGGCGACGCGGAACCCGAAGGAGAAATTGCGGATCGCGAAGGCGGTCGCTCAGATGGTGCCCGCCGGGGCGGCGGTGCTGCTCGATTCCGGCTCGACGGTCGCCGAGGTCGCGCGCCAGCTCTCCTCCCGCACCGACATCTCGTTTTTCACGAACTCGCTCGAGGCCGCGCAGTTGCTCGCGGAGAAGAAGCGGCCCGTGTGCATGCTCGGCGGCGCGATACGGCTCTCGAGCCGCGCGGCGACCGGCGCGTGGGCGACTGAGATGCTCTCGCAGCTCAACGCCGACGTCGCGATCCTGGGAACGAGCGGCTTCGAGGGAAGCGCAGGGCCGTGCGTCGAGAGCATGGAGGAGTGCGAGGTCAAGCGCGCGATGCTCCGCGCCGCGAAGCGGTCGATACTCGTCGCCGACTCGACGAAGAGCCGCTGCCGCGCGCCGATGCGCTTCGCCTCGTGGGCGGAGATCTCGCTCGTCGTCACGGACGCCGGCATCGACGCCGAATTGCTCTCCGAGCTCCGCAATTCCGTCGAGACGATTGTGCTCTGAAAGGAGGCGGCCCATGGCGCACATTCCGCCCCGGGGGCTTCGGGGGACAAAACCGTGACCGGCCGCGTGTTCTCGGTGCAGCCGTTCTGCGTCGACGACGGGCCGGGCATCCGCACGACCGTCTATTTGAAGGGCTGCAACATGCGCTGCCCGTGGTGCCACAACCCGGAGGGCATATCGCCGCTCATCGAAGTTTCATACATCGAGAGCAGGTGCGAGAACTGCGGGCGCTGCGCCGCGGTCTGCGAGGCGCACACGTCCAAAAACGGCCGGCACGCGTTCGACCGCGACCGGTGCTCCTGCGGCGGCCGGGACGTCGCGGTCTGCCCGAGCGGGGCGCTTGCCGCGGTCGGGGCCGATCTCGAGGCGATCGACGTGATCCGCGAGGTCGCGCGCGACCGGCGCTTCTTCGACCGCAGCGGCGGCGGCATGACGGTCACCGGCGGCGAGCCGACGATGCAGCCCGAGTTCCTGCGGGAGCTGCTCGCGCTCGCCAAGGCCGAGGACATCCACTCCTGCATCGAGACGAACGGCGCCGGCGCGCGCGAGGACTACCGCGCGATACTCGGTCTCACCGACCTGTTCCTCGTCGACTACAAGCTGACCGACGAGGCGCAGCACGCCGCGGTGACGGGCATGCCGAGCGCGGTCGTGCTCGAAAACATCGCGTTTTTGTGCGATTCCGGCGCGGACGTCGTGCTGCGCTGCCCGGTGATCCCGGGCGTCAACGACGTCGAGGACCACTTCCGGGCGATCGCGGAATTGACGAAGCGGCTGCCGGTCGGCGGGTTTGAGATCATGCCGTACCACCCGCTCGGCTCGTCGAAGGCGCGGCGGCTCGGGAAGGACGGCCCGTCGCCGTATCGCGCGCCGGACCGGGAGACCGTCGAGCGATGGAGGGCCGAGATCCTTTCGATGGGCGGCCGCGAATGGGGGCGAGGGCTGTGAGCGGGCGGATCGATGCGCTCCGAAATACCATCGGGCAGCTGAACGCCGCGGGCGTCCGGCGGACGCTGTTCTACCCGCTCGCGCACGAATCGCTCGCGTCGACGCGCGGGGAGAGCGTCGAGCTGCGCCGTGCGAAGGCGCAGGCGCACCTGCTGGACCGCGCGCCGCTCGCGATCCTGCCGGACGAACTGATCGTCGGAAGCGCCGCAAACTTCTTCCCCGTCTGCGAGGACGCGCCCGGCTCAGGGGAGCAGCGCGAAACGGCGCGGAGTGTGCTCGACCGCTACCTCGAAAACCGGGAGGAGCGCAACCGCGCCGAGAGATCGGGCGGCATCCGCACGTTCGAGGACAGCTTCACGACGAAGAAGAGCCGCTGGGCGCTGATGAGCCGCGTCTACCACGACGCGAGCATCTCCTACGACGACCTGCAGGCGCTGATCCGCGGCATGCGGACCGAGTACGGGCCGCGGCTCGAGGCGTACGAGATCGGCCGCGAGCTCGAGCGCGCGTTCAAGCTGGACTACGGCGAGGACGTCCGGCGCGAGATCGACTCGCTCCCCTGGTTCGCGGCGAACCACCTGAGCCTGAACTACGGCAGGATGCTCTCGGAAGGCTTCGACAAGCGCCTCGCGGACATTCGCGCGCGCTCGGGCGAACCTCCCTCCGATTTCTACGAGGCGCAGTCGATCGTCTGCCGGGCGTCGAGCCGCTTCTTCCTGCGCTACGCCGACTTCGCGCTCGCCGAGGCCGCGAAGGCCCCCGCGCCGCGCGCGCGGGAGCTCGCCGAGATCGGCCTGATGCTGAAAAGGCTCTCGGCGCGCCCGGCGGAGACGTTCCGCGAGGGCGTGCAGTTTATGTGGATGCTGCAGGTCATGATGACGATCCTCTGGGGCTCGGCGCTGTCGTTCGGGCGGTTCGACCAGTACCTGTTCCCGCTCTACGAGCGGGACGTCGCGTCCGGCCGGCTGACGCGCGAGGAGGCAAAGGAAATCCTCTGCTGCTTCTGGCTGAAGGTCAACGAGCCGCGCATGCGCACCGTGCAGAGCCTGACGATCGGCGGGATCACGCCCGGCGGCGAGGACGCGGTCAACGCGCTGACCGACCTCTGCCTCGAGGTCATCGCCGAGATGAAGCTCCCCTACCCGAACGTCGGCGCGCGCGTGAACCGCAAGAACCCCGCGCGGTACTGCGACCGGATCATCGACTGCGTGCGCGCGGGCGCGGGCCAGCCGATGCTGATGGCGGACGAGGTGTGGATCGGAAACCTGAAAAGGCTCGGCTACGCGGACAAATATGCGAACGACTACTACAACATGGGCTGCGTCGAGATCATGATCCCCGGCAGGCAGCCGAACTGGGGCGTGACCGAGCCGATCGCGTTCCCGATGCTGTTCGAGGAGGTGTTTCGCCGCTACAAGGGGCGCGAAGGCGAGCTCGACAGCTTCGACAGGTTCCGCGAGGCGTACTTCGCCGTCCTCCGGGAGCACGTCGAGGCCGATTATCTGGAGGCCGACGACCGGCGGGGCGACATGCCCGGCAAGTGCTACGACCCGTTCGCGTCGATGCTGATCGACGGCTGCGTCGAAAGCGGCCTCGACATGTTCCAGGGCGGCGCTGAGCTCGGCACGCACTGGTCGTTCTACGCCTACGGGCTCGGCACCGCCGCGGACGCGATGGCCGCGATCGGGAAGCGCGTGTATGGGGAGCGGCGGTTCTCCCTCTCGCAGCTTTCCGGAATGCTCGACGCGAATTTCGAGGGCTTCGAGGACGAGCGCCGGCTGCTCTCGACATGCGGCCACTACGGAAACGACCTCGACGACGTCGACCGGCTCGCCGCGGAAATCCTCCGAAAGTTCGACGACCAGGTGTTTTCCTACAACGCCCCGGATCGCCGCGACAAGTACGTCTCGACGCTGTTCGGCTATTTCTTCCATATCTACCACGGCGAGATCACCGGCGCGACCGCGAACGGGCGGCTCCGCGGCGAGCCGTTCAGCGACAGCATGGGCCCGTCGCAGGGGAAGGACGTCTCCGGCCCGACGCGGATGCTCAATTCGGTCCTGAAGCTCGACCACTCGAGGGTCACCGGCGGCTACGCGCTCAACGTGAAGCTGAACCCGTCCGTCGTCCGCGGCGACGCCGGCAAGCGCGCGCTCGCGGCGCTGCTCTATGCGTACCTCGAGTCCGGCGGGCCGCAGGTGCAGGTCAACTTCGCGGACGCCGAGATGCTGAAATTGGCGAAGCGCGAGCCCGCGAAATACCGCAACGTCATCGTGCGCATCGGCGGCTACTGCGAGTACTTCGTCAACCTCGACGCGGCGCTGCAGGACGAGATCATCACCCGCACGCTGCACGGACTGTAGGAGGGCATGCCCATGTACGAGGCGGTCAGCGCCGGCCACGTCTGCGTCGACATCATCCCCGAGTTCTTCTCGGGCGCAGCCGACGCGAGGGACATCTTCATCCCCGGAAGGCTCATAAAGACCGGGAAGAACTCGTTCTCGACCGGCGGCAGCGTCGGAAACACCGGCATCGCGCTTTCGAAGCTCGGCGTTTCGACCGCGCTCGCGGCGAAGATCGGCGACGACGCGCTCGGCAGGATGACCTGCGACCTCCTGCGCGCACTCGGCGGCGACCCCTCGTGCGCAAGCGTCCGCGAGGGCGAGGACTCGTCCTATACGATCGTGCTCGCGCCCCCCGGCGTCGACCGGATCTTCCTGCACTATGCCGCCGCGAACGACACCTTCCGGGCGGACGACGTCGATTTTGAAAAGCTGCGCGGCGCGCGCGCGTTCCACTTCGGCTACCCGACCGCGATGCGGCGGATGGCCGAGGAAGGCGGCGCGGAGCTCGTGAAAATCCTGCGGGCGGCGAAGGACATGGGCATGACGACGTCGCTCGACTTCTCGTACCCCGACGAGCGGATGATACAATTCGACTGGCGAACGATCTTCGAAAACGCGCTGCCGTACGCCGACATGGTGTTCCCGAGCGCCGAGGAGCTCCTGATGATGCTCGACCCGGCGGAATACGCGCGGCTTCGCGGGCTGGACGCGGATGTGCTCAAGCACCTCGACATAGACTATCTCCCGTCGCTGGGCGAAACGCTCCTCGGCATGGGCGCGAAAATCGCCGCGATCAAGTGCGGCACGCGCGGCTACTACCTGAAAACCGCCGGCAGGGACGCGCTCGCGGGGATCGGCGGCGCGGCCCCGAAGGACCCCGCGGGCTGGGCGGACCGGGAGCTCTTCACGCATGTGTTCGAGGTCGGCGAGGTCAAAAGCGCGACCGGCGCGGGCGACACGAGCATCGCGGGCTTCCTCGCGGCGCTTTTGCGCGGCCACTCGATCTTCGAATGCCTCGACGCCGCTGCGGCGGCCGGCGCGCTGTGCGTGACCGCGCACTCCGCGACCGGCGCGATGCTTCCGCTCGAGGAAATCCTCGATCGCGTCCGGAGCGGCTGGAAGAAGCGCCCGTACGACGCCTACCGCGGCACGCATTTCCGCTACGATCCCGCGGTCGGCATGCTCTCGCGTTAAATTTTCGCGGCGCGTTGGGACAGGACCTCCTCCGGGGTATCAATACAGCGGAAACATATCGCAGCTTGCTGTGTTGAAGGAGGAATTACAATGAAATTCAGAGCACTCGCACTCGCCGCGCTGGCGCTTGTCGTCGCCGCCGCGCTCGCCGCGTGCGCGCCGGCCGCAGCGCCGAAGCCCACCGCAGCACCCGCAACCGCAGCGCCCGCCGCAACCGAAGCGGCCGTGCCGACCGAGGCGGCCACCCCCGCGGAACTCGAATTGACGATTGAGGAATTGGCCGCGTACAACGGCAAGGACGGCCAGCCCGCCTATGTGGTGGTCAACGGCGTCATCTACGACGTGACCGACGTCGCCGCCTGGAAAAACGGCGTGCACAACGGAAACGTCGCCGGCAAGGACCTGACCGCCGCCGTCAAGGGCTCCCCGCACGGCGAATCGGTGCTGAAGGACCTGCCGATCGTCGGAAAGCTCAAGTAGGCCCCCGGCGCGCCCCCTCCGATCGCGAAGGGGCGCGCCGTTATTTGGGCGTTTCGGCATAGCGACAGTCCATTGTGATCATCATAACAGAGAGCTCAACCTACAGGGAGCGCGCAGCGCGACCAGGGGCGCGCAGCGCGACTAGGGGCGCGCTTTCCGAAGGACAGCCGCCCCGTACCCGCGACGCGAAGCGGGGCGGGCGATAAAAGGGAGCGCGCAGCGCGACCAGGGGCGCGCTTTCCGAAGGACAGCCGCCCCGTACCCGCGACGCGAAGCGGGGCGGGCGATAAAAGGGAAGGAGTGAGATCATGGGAATCATACTGTGGATCGTCTTCGGCGCGCTGGCGGGCTGGATCGCGAGCAAGATCATGGGCCGCGACAGGAGCATGGGCGCGTTTGCGAACATCGTGGTCGGCATCATCGGCGCGGCGCTCGGCGGATGGCTTTCGTCGTGGCTGCTCAATTTGGACGGCATCACGGGCTTCAACATCGGGAGCCTCGCCATCGCCGTCGGCGGCGCGTGCCTGCTGCTTCTGATCTTCGGCGGCATCCGCAGAAAGAAGTAATTTCCGCAGCCTCAGGGCCAAGGGGAAAACCTCCCCTTGGTCTTGCATTTTTGGGGAAACGACCCGTTGACACATCCCCGGCATGGGGATATACTGGGGAAAAATACCGGAGCATTCCGAAAGGAGCATGCCCATGCGCCCCGAAAGACATTTTCTCCTCGCATCCCTCGCGCTCTTCCTCTGCCTCTGGCTGTCCCTCCCCGCATGCGCCGAGGGCGGCGCGCTCCGGGAGGGCGCCTCGTTCGAGGGCGGCACCGCCTACCGGACCGCGGACGACATCTACCGGGTGTTGAACCTCTCGGGCTCGTGGCGCGAGATGGGCCGGCAATACGGCGCGCTCGCGAAGGACGCGCTGCAGCAGTTTTATCGCGAGATCACCTCCGACGTCGAGGCCCGCGGCATCGACCTCCCCCAGCAGCTCGACGCCGCCAAGGGGCTCGCCGCCGCGATGAGCGGCGACCTGAACGCGCTGCTCGCGGGCATGGCCGAGACCTCGGGGCTCAGCCTCGACGAGGTGCTGCTGCTCAACTGCGGCATGGTCAACCTCGCCGACGTGCTCCTCGGCCCGCTGCCCCCGAGCGCCTGCAGCGGCATCGCCGCGTGGGGCGAGTTCACGCCCGACGGCAGGCTGACGTTCGGCAGGAACTGGGACATCGACCGCGCGGGCATGCTCAAGTACATGCAGTACCTGTCCGTCGTCGTATTCAACCCGGACGAGGGAAACGCGTTCGCGAACGTGCACCCGCTCGGCAACGTCTACCTCGAGACCGGCATCAACGAAAAGGGGCTGTTCCTCGAGCTCAACAACGGCGGGTACTCCGATCCGATGTGCTACGAGGAGCGCGAAAACGCCGTGTCCGTGCTCGTCTCGGCGCTGAACCGCTGCGACACCATCGACGAGGCGGCCGCGTTCCTCGCCGAAATCCCGGCGGACATGAGCTACATCATACAGCTGGCCGACAGCGCGCGCTGCGTCTCCGTCGAGCGGCCGACGTTCGGCTGCCGCGTGCGCGAGGGCGACCCTCGGGGGTTGCTCGTCGCCTACAACAGCTTCGTGCCGCCCTATCCGGACGAGTGGACCGGCAAGGTCGCCGCGCCCCGCGACCCCAAGAAGGACGCCCGCTACGACAACCTCGTGAACCTCGCCCACTCCGAGCCGTTCTTCGGGAAGCTCGATCCGGACGGCATGATGCGGCTTCTGGACGTACGGTATCAGGACGGCGGCGCCGTGCATCCCGGCACCGTCATGCAGGTCGTCGCCATGCCGGAGGAGCTCTGCCTCTGGATTCGCGGCTTCGAATACTCCGATTGGCAGAAGGTCGAGCTCGGAGAGCTGTTTGGACTGGAAAAAGGCGCCTGACACATCGGCCGCGGGGGAGGGTTTCGCATGCCGGGAGCCGCCGAGCCGTACAAGATGTTCCACCTCCCCCCGGCGCGAAAAAGCCGTCGGGCGCAAAGCCCTCCCGCTTCAGCGTCTTCTGCCTCTGCACGCTTCATGTTCAGAGGCTTCGGGTCAACTTGGGCGGCCGACGGCACATGGCCGAGGTGCCGCCCCCGACGGATTTGACGGTCGATTGGGAACACATCGACAAAAGCGCCGTCGCCCCCGCCGCGAAGAAGGCCGGCCCCGACGCGCCGGTCGTTTACCGACCCCTCCGCCTCCCCGGTTCTTCGTCGGGAAATCCGCCGAAGCGCCGGGTTTTTTGCCGAAACCCCGCTGATTGTACACAACCGCGGTTGATTTTTCCGCATTTACATGGTATGCTAGTTGGCAAATAATACCGCGTAACCGCACGAAAGGGGCGCCGCATGCCGAACATCCTTGAGAATCCGCGCAGGCACAGCCACTTCCGCTGGGACGGGCTCGGCGACATCCGCGAGGGTCGCGGCGACCTCGGCGAGGACATGCCGGTGCTCGTCTACCGGCTGATGCAGTTCACGATGCTCGACGTGCTCTCGCGCGAGTTCGGCGAGGCCGAGGCGGACCGGCTGTTCCGCAAGTCCGGCCATCTCGCGGGCACGGAGTTCGCCCGGAACGCGCTGAACCTGCAATTGGACTTCGACGGCTTCGTCGCACAGCTGCAGCGCGCGCTCGCGGAGCTCAAAATCGGCATCCTGCGGATGGAGCGGTTCGACCAGGGCACCGGCGAGATCATGCTCACCGTCGAGCAGGACCTCGACTGCAGCGGGCTTCCGATCACGGACGAAAACGTGTGCACCTACGACGAGGGCTTCATCGCGGGCGTGCTCGAGGCGTTCGCCGGCCGGCCATACGACGTGCGCGAGGTGGACTGCTGGGCGTCCGGCGACCGCGTGTGCCGGTTCTCGGGCCGGCTGTCCGACGCATAGCTCCGGAGGGGAATCGCAATGAACGAAGCGGCGCAGTTGCTGTTTGACTACCTCAAGGACGCATGGAACCAGCCCGACCGGGCGCGGTTGGACGCCGACGCGCTTCCGGAGGACTTCCGGGAGCTCGGCGAGGGCCTGATCTGCTTTGTCGAGGGCGTGCTCGAGGTGCGCGCGTTCGCGAAGGCGCTGTCCCGCGGCGACCTGAGCGCCGCGCCGCCCGGCAGGCAGAACGAGCTCGCCGCGCCCTTGAAGGCGCTGCAGGCGTCGCTCAGGCATATGACGTGGCAGAGCCAGCAGGTCGCCAAGGGCGATTACCGCCAGAGGCTCGAGTTCATGGGCGAGTTCGCCGAGGCGTTCAACACGATGACTGGGCAGTTGAGCGACCGCCAGGCGGCGCTGGAGAGCCAGATCGAGCGGATTCGCGCGCAGTCCGCCGCGCTCGAGCAGTCCAACCGCGTGTTCCAGGCGCTGACCGAGGGCATGGTGAACTGGATCGCGGTCGTGGACAGCAACACCGGCGAGCGGCTGTTCGCAAACCGCGCCGCGCGCGACGGGCTCGAGGGCAAGATCGGCGCGGATGTGTGGAACTGGCTCGTGCGGCAGGCGAGGACCGGCGCGGAGCCGCGCGCCCGCGAGCTGATCGCGTCCGACGGCGCATCGGTCGTCACGTTCTCCGTCACGAGCCACATGCTCCCGTGGAACGAGCGCACCGCCGTCGCGTACATGCTCTCCGACGTCTCCGACGAGCGGAAATACCTGCGCGAGCTCGAGTCGCGCGCCTATCTCGACCCTTTGACCCAGCTCAACAGCCGCTATTACGGCATGCGGACGCTCTCCGCCTGGCTCGGGGAGAGGCGCAGGTTCACGCTGTGCTTCGTCGACCTCGACAACCTGAAGTACGTCAACGACACGTTCGGCCACGCCGAGGGCGACCGCTTCCTCGTCGCGGCCGCCGACGCGATCCGGCAGCTCTCGCCCGACGGGGTGTGCGTCCGGCTCGGCGGCGACGAGTTCATGGTGCTCGTGCCCTACGCGGACGCCGAGGAGGTCGCGCGGGATATGGAGGCGCTTCGGGCCCGTCTCGCCGCGCCGCGCGCGCTCGAGCCCGCGCCGTACCTGCGCAGCATCAGCTACGGGGTCGTCGAGGTCGGGGAGGACAACGCGCTCCCGTCGAGCGAGCTCCTGGGCCTCGCGGACGAGAGGATGTACGAATACAAGCGCGCGCAGAAAAAAGCGAGAAAGGCGCAGCTCAAATAAAAAATCGCCCCGCGATTGCGGGGCAAATTCTTTCAGTGGGAAAGCTCCTGCAGCTTCGGCCTTCTGCGGTGCAGCAATTTCGTGAGGAACGGAATCTGCACCTTTTGCTTCGAGATGACGTCGAACGCGACGGCGGCCAGGAGCACGAGCCCCTTGACGACCTGCTGCGCGTCCTGCGAGATGCCGAGGATCGACATCGCGTTGTTGAGCACGCCCATGATCAGGGCGCCGATCAGCACGCCGCCGACGTTTCCGATGCCGCCGTAGGCCGACGCGCCGCCGATGTAGCACGAGCCGATCGCGTCGAGCTCGAAGCCCTGCCCGGCCTGCGGCGAGGCGGAGTTCAGCCGCGAGGAGAACACGATCGCCGCGATCGACGCGAGCAGCGACATGTTCACGTACGCGAGGAACAGTATGCGGTTCGTCTTGACGCCGGAGAGCCGCGCGGCCTTCTCGTTGCCGCCGACCGCGTACACGTGCCGACCGGTGACGGTCTTGCTCGTGATGAACCAGTAGATCAAAAGCACCGCGCCCATCGTCAGGAACACGCGCGGTATGCCGCGGTAGTTCGAGAGCGTCGAGAACAGCCAGATCACCGCGGCGCCGACGACCGCCATGCGGAAGATCATCATCGCCACCGGCTCCACGTCGTAGCCCTTGCGCTTGCGCGTGATCCGGGTGCGAACCTGCAGCGCAAGGAAGATCGCCGCGATCGCGTACCCGGCGATGCGGGCGATGATCGCGCGCGTGTCGGACGAGCCGATGAAGCCGGCGGTCAGGTCGAGGTATTTCTCCGGGAACGGCGAGATCGTCAGCCCCTTCAGGATCATCATCGTCAGGCCCTTGAACACGAGCTGGCCCGACAGCGTGACGATAAACGCCGGGATGCGCACGTAGGCGATCCAGAACCCCTGCCAGAAGCCGATCAAAAGCCCGATTATCAGGCACAGGAGCACCGACAGGTACGGGTTCCAGCCCCATGTCATGATGAACGTGCCGGCGCACGCGCCGACGACGCCGACGACGGAGCCGACCGCGAGGTCGATGTTGCCGCCGGTCAAAATGCAGATCAGCATGCCGACCGCGATGATGACGATGTAGGCGTTCTGGTTGATCAGGTTGGAGACGTTCATGGGCTTCAAAAGCACGCCGTTCGTCATCCACTGGAACACCAATATGATGATCACCAGCACGATCAGCATCATGTACTGCCGGAGCCCTCTCGAAATCGAAATGCGCTTCTTCATTGGCCGACCTCTCCCTTGCTTGCCTGCATGATCTTGTCCATGATGATCTCCTGCGTGGCCTCCTCCTTGGAAAGCTCCCCGACGATCCTGCCCTCGCACATCACGTAGATCCTGTCGCACATGCCCAGTATCTCCGGAAGCTCGGAGGAGACCATCAGGATCGACTTCCCCTGCCTGACGAGGTCGTTGATGATGCAGTAAATTTCATATTTCGCGTTGACGTCGATGCCGCGGGTCGGCTCGTCGAGCATCATGATGTCGGGCTTGGCGAACATCCACTTGCCGACCAGCACCTTCTGCTGGTTGCCGCCCGAGAGGTTCCCCACGATCTGTTCGACGCTGGGCGCCTTGATGTCGAGCTTTTGCCGGTACTCCTCGGCCGCGTGCTGCTCCTTGTCGACGTCGATGATGCCGCGGTCCGAGACGAAGTCGAGCCGGGAGAGCGTCGTGTTGCGCTTGATCGTGTCCATCAGCACGAGCCCGTCTCCCTTGCGGTCCTCCGTTATATAGGCCAATCCGTTCGCGATCGCGTCGGACACGCTGTCGAGCGCGACCGGCCTTCCGTCGATCCTGATCTCCCCGCTGATCTTCGCGCCGTAGGCCTTGCCGAACACGCTCATGCAAAGCTCCGTCCGGCCCGCGCCGATCAGCCCGGCGATGCCGACCACCTCGCCGCGGCGCAGCGTTATCGACACGTCGTCGACGACCTTGCGCTCGGTGTAGAGCGGGTGGTAGACCGTCCAATGTTCGATTTCGAGCGATTTCTCGCCGATTTGGGGCACGCGCGACGGGAAGCGGTTTGTCAGCTCCCGGCCGACCATGCCCTTGATGATGCGCGGCTCGCTGACTTCGTCGACGAGCTTGTCGAGCGTCTCGATCGTCGAGCCGTCGCGCAGTATCGTGATCCGGTCGGATACGTAGGCGATCTCGTTGAGCTTATGCGAGATGATGATCGAGGTCACGCCGCTGTCCCTTCGCAGCTGCAAAAGCAGGTTCAAAAGGTTTCTGGCGTCCGACTCGTTGAGCGAGGACGTCGGCTCGTCGAGTATCAGGAGCCGCACGTTCTTCGCGAGCGCCTTCGCGATCTCGACCAATTGCTGCTTTCCGACGCCGATGTCCTTGATGAGCGTGTGCGGGCTCTCGTTGAGCCCGACGATCTTTAGGTATTGGGCGGCGCGGGAATAGGTCTCGTCCCAGTCGACGAGCCCGCGCTTCTGGCGCTCGTTTCCCAAGAACATGTTCTCCGCGATCGACAGATACGGAACCAGCGCCAGCTCCTGGTGGATGATGACGATGCCGAGCTTCTCCGAGTCGCGGATGCCGCGGTGCTGGCAGACCTGGCCGTCGTAGATGATGTCGCCCTCGTAGCTGCCGTAGGGGTAGATGCCGCTCAGGACGTTCATCAGGGTCGACTTGCCCGCGCCGTTCTCGCCGACCAGCGCGTGAATCTCCCCCTCCTCCACGGTGAGGTTTACGTTTTCGAGCGCCTTCACGCCCGGGAATTCCTTCGTGATCGAGCGCATTTCCAGAAGCGTCTTTGCCATTCTCCGGCCCCCTTTTTCGTACCAAGGAAAAATAGGAATTCCTCCAAAGAGCCGAGGGGTTTTCGATGCAGAACAAGGAGCCAGAGCGAGGCGTAGCGGAGCTACGTTGAGCGGAGAGCGACACGGTTCTGCGCGAAAAGACCCGGCGCGACGAGGAATTCATATTTTGGATTGGTACAAGTCAAAGCTCCCGAATCGGTGTTCGGGGCGCTTTGTTTCGGGGAGGGCGCAAGCCCTCCCCTTGACGACGGATACCCCCGGGATCAGCCGGCGAGCTGGTCGGGCGTGTAGTAGCCGGACTCGATGAGCAGCTCTTCGTAGTTGTTGACATCGGCGAACACCGGCTCGCACAGGAACGACGGCACGACCTTCACGCCGTTGTCATAGGTGGTGGTGTCGTTGACCGGCACCTCCGCGCCCTTCATGATCGCGTCGACCATCTCGACGACCTTCGAGGCGAGCGTGCGGGTGTCCTTGAACACGGACATCGCCTGATAGCCCGCGATGATGTTCTTCGTGTTCGCGACGTCGCAGTCCTGGCCGGTGATGACCGGGAACTCCTCGAGCGAGAAGCCGGCGGCCTTCAGCGAGTTCACGATGCCCAGCGCCAGCGAGTCGTTCGGCGAGAGCACGATGTCGGGCGCGACGCCGTCGGAGTAGTAGGCGGTCAGCAGGTTGTCCATGCGCGCCTGCGCGTCGTCGGAGCCCCAGCCGAGGATCGCGATCGTCTCAAAGTCGGTCTGGCCGGACTTCACGACGAGCTTGCCCGCGTCGATGTAGGGCTTCAGCACGTCCCACGCGCCGTTGAAGAAGTAGTAGGCGTTGTTGTCGTCGGGCGAGCCCGCGAACAGTTCGATCGTCAGGGGCTCGGTGACGTTGTCGAGGTCAAACCGCTCCTTGATGTAGGTGCCCTGGATGGTCCCGACCATGTAGTTGTCGAACGTCGCGTAGTAATCGACCGCTTCGGTCTTCGTCAGAAGGCGGTCGTACGCGATGATCGGGATGCCCTCTTCCTTCGCCTGCGAGAGCACCGTGTCGAGCGCCGAGCCGTCGATCGAGGCGACGACCAGCACGTCGACCTCGTTCAGGATCATGTTCTCAAGGTCGGACACCTGGCGGGCGACGTCGTTGCTGGAGTAGGTCAGGATGACCTCGTAGCCGGCGGCCTCGAGCTGGGCCTTCATGTTCGCGCCGTCCTGGTTCCACCTCTGCAGGTCCTGGGTCGGCATCGCGACGCCGATCTTCCCCTCCGCCAGTGCCGACGCCGAGAAAACCAAGAGCAGTGCCAGGAACAGGGTGATAAGCTTCTTCATGGGTTGGACAACTCCTTTCAATTCTGTATGGTCAGCCCGCGCTCGCGGGCAGAGCCAACCGCTTCGGGCATCCCGCACGTTTCCGATTTGTTCCCAATTCAACCAATACAATGCGTGTGTATTTTACAATATATTCCCGGTTCTGTCAATAGTCGTTCACACAGGACAAGCCTCCATATATTCTATTCATCGCGCGCCGGGAATACCCCGGGAGGGGTTGAAAAGAAAAATTCGGAGATTACACAAAACCTCCACATCTTTTTGATACCATCACCGCATGGATTCGAAACAGGGAGGAGATCGCATATGGCTGCAAAGCGTTTGACGAGGGCGTGGACCGTGGAGGGCATGACGTGCGTAAACTGCGAGGCCAGAATCGAAAAAAGGCTCTCGGCGCTCAACGGCGTGGAGAGCGTGCGCGCGAGCTACCGCACCGGGCGCGTGGAAATCGCGTTCGACCCCGGGAGGGTCTCGCCGGAGGACATCGAGCGCGCGCTCGCGAAGGCCGGATATCCGGTCGCCGCGGACGCGAAGCCGAAATCCTCCTCCGGCGCGGCGCGCGGGCTCTTGATCGCGGCGGGGCTGCTCGTGTTCTTCCTCGTCGGAAGCCGCTTCGGGCTGTTCGCGTTCTTCAACGCGTTTCCCGAGGCGAAGGAGGGCATGGGCATCGGCATGCTGTTCGTCATAGGCCTCCTGACGTCCGTGCACTGCGTCGCGATGTGCGGCGGCATCAACCTCTCGCAGACGGTCGGCAATTCCTCGAGCGGCGCGCGGGCGCTCCGGCCGAGCATACTCTACAACCTCGGCCGCGTGATCTCGTATACGGTCGTCGGCTTCTTAGTCGGCGCGCTCGGCTCGGTCGTGAAGCTGTCGGCGGGCGTGCAGGCCGCCGTGCAGTTGATCGCCGGCGCATTCATGGTCATCATGGGCCTGAACCTGATGAACGCGTTCCCGTGGCTTCGCAGGCTGACGCCGTCGATGCCTAAGTTCCTGTCGCGCAAGATCGCCGGGAAGCGCGAGAAAAGCAACAGCGCGCTGTACGTCGGGCTCCTGAACGGGCTGATGCCCTGCGGCCCCTTGCAGGCGATGCAGCTCTACGCGCTCTCGACCGGCAGCCCCGTGAAGGGCGCGCTCGCGATGCTGATGTTCAGCCTGGGCACCGTGCCGCTGATGTTCGTGCTGGGAGCCCTCGGCTCCGCGCTCAGCCGCCGCTCGGCGGGAAGGATGATCGCCGTCGGCGCGGCGCTCGTCGCCGTGATGGGCGTCGCGATGCTCGGAAACGGGCTCGGCCTCGCCGGCGTCTCGATCCCGATCGCCGCGCCGAGGGACAATGTCGCGTACGCCAGCACCCTCGAGCCGACGGCGCCGGGCGCGACGAAATCGCCGTCCGAGGGGGAGAACGTGCAATACGTCACGACCGAGCTCTCGCCCTACGGCTACTCCCCGATCTCGGTGCAGGCGGGCGTCCCGGTCCAATGGACGATCCACGCGGAGCCGGGCGCGCTGAACGGCTGCAACAACCGCATACTGATCCGCGAGTACGGCATCGAAAAGCCGCTCTCCGCCGGCGACAACCTGATCGAGTTCACGCCGGAGAAGGCCGGCACGTTCGCCTACACCTGCTGGATGGGCATGATCCGAAGCTCGATCACCGTCGTAGACGGCCCGGAGGACGCCGCGGCGGACGCCGCATTGTCGGCGAGCCGGCCCCCGGCCGCGGAGACGCTGCCGCCGCTCGACGTCAATCAGATTCCCGGCTGCTCCTGCTGCCAGTAGCGTCAAGCGCGCCGGATGTGGTATAATACTCCCGGAGGTGCCCCGTGAACCGAATACTCGTCGTCGACGACGAACCGAAGATCATCGAAGTCGTGGCTGCGTTTCTGACCAGCCGCGGCTTTCGCGTGCTCTCGGCCGCGACCGGAAGGGCCGCTCTCGAAATCCTGCCGCATGAAAAGGTGTCCCTGGTGCTCTTGGACCTGATGCTGCCGGACATGCGCGGCGAGGACGTCTGCCTGGAGATCCGCCGCACGTCGCGCGTGCCGGTCATCATGCTGACCGCGAAGTCCGGCGAGGACGACATGGTCAACGGGCTGTCGGTCGGCGCGGACGATTACATCGCGAAGCCCTTCGGCCTGAAGGCGCTGCTCGCGCGCGTCGAGGCGGTGCTGCGCCGCTCGGCGGACGACCTGAAGCCCCTCTACAACCGCAACACCTTCGGCGACCTCGAGGTCGATTTCGAGCAGCACGCCGTCAAAAAGCGCGGCGAAATCGTGCCGCTGACGCCGAACGAGTTCAAAATCCTGTCGGCGCTCGTCAAATACCCGACGAAGGTGTTCACGCGCGACGAGTTGATCCTCTCCGCGCTCGGCGACGAGTTCGACGGCTTTCACCGCGCGATCGACAGCCACATCAAGAACATCCGCCAGAAGATCGAGGACGACCCGAAGAACCCGGCGTTCCTCCTGACGGTGCACGGCGTCGGCTACAAGTTCGGAGGCGCGCATGGCCGCGCGTAGCTTGAAGTCGAAGCTGCCGCTGACGCTCGCGGCGGTGCTTTTGCTGACCGTCGCGGTCATCAGCGCGCTGACGAATTTTCTCGTCAACCGGCAGTTCCGGCAGTACGTCGCCGACCAGCAAAGGACGAAGTCGCAGCAGCTCGTCCGGGACATCGGAAGGCAGTACGACGGCGAATGGGACGTCGATGCGCTGCACATCATCGGCATGCAGGCCATGTACGACGGCTATCTCATCCGCGTCGAGGACGGTGCCCGGACCCTCGTCTGGGCGACCGAGGAGCACGATTCGACCTCCTGCGCCGCAATGATGGCCGACATCACGAGCCGCATGAAATCGAGCGTCAACGGCGCGTTCACGTCCACCGAGACGCCGCTTCTGTCCGGCGGCGCCTTGATCGGCTACGCGACCGTCACGTACTACGGGCCGTACTTCCTGTCCGACAGCGAATTCCAATTCCTGGCTACGCTGAACCGCGTGCTGCTCTGGGTCGGCGGCGCGTCGCTCTTGCTGTCGCTCGCGGTCGGGCTGTTGTCCGCCAGGCGGCTCATCGCGCCGGTCCTTCGCGCCGCGGCCGCCGCGAAGCGCATGGCGGACGGCGACTACCGGGAGCGCATCGCCGTCCGGACGAACGTGCGCGAGACGGACGAACTGATCGCCTCGGTCAACCATCTGGGCGAGTCGCTCGAGAGGCAGGAGGCGCTCAGGCGGCGGCTGATCAGCGACGTCGCGCACGAGCTCCGGACGCCGCTCACGACCGTCGGCACGCACATGGAGGCAATGATCGACGGCGTGTGGGAGCCGACGCCCGAGCGCCTGCAGAGCTGCCACGAGGAGCTCCTGCGGCTCGGCGCGCTCGTCAGCGACATGGAGAACCTCGCGCGCATCGAGGGCGCTCCGAAGCTCTCGAAGCGCCCGGTCGAATTGCGCGCGCTCGCCGACAGCGCGCTCGCGGGCTTTCAGGCGCAGCTTCTCGAGAAGGGGCTGCGGGCGGCGGCGGACGGCGGCCCCGTCGAGGTGCCGGCCGACCCCGACCGGCTCCGGCAGGTGTTGATCAACCTGATCGCGAACGCGGTCAAGTACACGCCCGCGGGCGGCAAAATCGAAATCCGCATCTGGGAGGACGGAGACCGCGCCGGGTTCACCGTCTCCGACACCGGCTGCGGCATCTCCGAAGGGGACCTGCCGCACGTGTTCGAGCGGTTCTACCGCGCCGACCAGTCCCGCAACCGGATCAGCGGCGGCTCCGGCATAGGCCTCGCGATCGTCCGGTCGATCGCGGAGGCGCACGGCGGAACGGCGAGCGCCGAGAGCGCCCCCGGCAAGGGCAGTTCCTTCACGGTGTCGCTGCCGAAAAGCGTCTGATTGCAGACAAACGGTTTTTCAACGCCAAAAAAGCACCGCCTGACTTCCCTTCAGGCGGCGCGGTCGGTCACGCGGTTCCTTCTTGCCGGGGGCGCGGCTCAGCTGCGCACCGGGACGTCCCGGAGCGTGCGGGCACACGGGTCGACGATGAGCTCGACGGCCGACGGCGAATCCGGACGCGCATCAAAGCACGGGGCCGACGGCACGGCGGCGTCCTGAAATTCCGCGTCGCGCGCGGCATTGCCGGCATCGCCGTTGTCGCCGGCGCTGCCGGTGCCGCCGGCGCTGCCGGTGCCGCCGGCCGCTTCGGATGCCCTCTCCGCGAGTACGCCGAGTACCTTCGAGAGCTCAACCTGCGAGCACGAGCGCAAGCAGTCGGAGACCGCGAGCAGCATGGCGCCCGCAATCAGTAGCGACAACACCGCCGAAAATGCCACCAGCCATCCCCTCCGCATCCGCCGCACCCCCTGTGCTCCATTATATTCGCGGTGGACGTGGACATGCCCCCTCCGGGGCGGAACAAGCCCCAAAATTCCACAGGCGGCGAGCCCCGAAAAGGGCCCGCCGCCTGTGATTTTGGGGTGGTTTCCCTATGTGTTTTCCTCTTATATCACTAGCCTCCGAGGTACGCGCGCTTCACGCGGTCGTTCTTCAAAAGGTTCTCCGACGCGTCCGCGATCGCGACGCGCCCGGTCTCGAGAACGTACCCGCGCGACGCGAGCCGAAGCGCCATCAGCGCGTTCTGCTCGACGAGCAGTATCGTCACGCCGCTGCGGTTCAATTCCCGGATGATGTCGAATATCTGGTCGACGAGCTTGGGGGCGAGCCCCATCGACGGCTCGTCGAGCA
>ENA-UOUL01002827-UOUL01002827.1-bioreactor-metagenome-genome-assembly--contig:-NODE-2827-length-19285-cov-4.206685_pt1 | contig 19285 bp, 15 predicted proteins | sample MGYA00249838_ERZ747220 | MGnify/ENA primary metagenome ERZ747220 (study PRJEB28778, sample SAMN05720191) | bioreactor metagenome | isolation source: Anaerobic biogas reactor | place: USA:Washington...
CTCAGCGTGCTCATCTTCCACAAGGTTGACGGTGCAGCCGCCAAAACCGGCGCCCGTCATGCGCGCACCCAACACCCCCGGCTGGCGCCAGGCGATCTCGGTCATGATGTCGAGTTCGGTGCAAGACACTTCATAGTCATCACGCAGAGAGGCGTGCGATTCGTTCAGCAGCCTGCCCAGGGTCGTCAGATCGCCGACGCGCATGGCGGCTACGGCGTCCAGCACACGCTGGTTTTCGGTAATGACGTGCCGGCAGCGCTTGCGCACGGTTGTATCGAGCTTTAACTCGTACTCGGTGAATTGCTCGGGCGAGATATCGCGCAGTGCCTTAACCCCCATAGCCGCGGCGCCCGCCTCGCACTCAGCACGGCGGGTGTTATAAGCCGAATCGACCAAGCCTCGACGCTTTTTGGTATCACAGATGACCACCTTGACGCCTTGCGGGAGCGGTACAGCCTGGTAGCTCAGGTCGCGGCAATCGATCAGCAGGGCGTGCTGAGCTTGCCCCAGCGAGATAATGTACTGATCCATGATGCCGCAGCGCATGCCGACGAACTCGTTCTCAGCCTTTTGGCACAGGAGCGCTCGCGTCACGCCGTCCAGGTCGATATCCGCCAGTTTCTGCAAGGTCTGGCAGGTGGCCAGCTCGATGGCCGCCGACGACGACAACCCCGAGCCAATCGGCACGTCGCTGGTAAAGACGGCGTTGAACCCCGGCACCTCGTATCCAGCCTCCTGCAGCGCCCAGATCACGGCGCGCTGATAGTTGCTCCACTTGCTGACGGTTGAGCGTCGCTGGTTCGCCACGTGAAACTCGACGGCATCGTCGAAATCGAGCGCGCGCAGACCTACTTGGCCATCGTCGCGCCGCCCGGCCGCCATGACCACCTGACGATCGATAGCCGCCGGCAGGACAAAGCCGTCGTTATAATCGGTGTGCTCGCCGATCAGGTTGACCCTGCCGGGTGCGGTCACGATCAGCTCGGGCGTCTTACCATAAGCCTGGATATAAGCCCGACGTGTGCGCTCGACCATTTCGGCACAGGCACTGTTTTCAGACGACATCATTCCCTCCATGTTCCAGCCAATAGATCAGATGATCCAGCGTACCGCGCCCGTTGGCTGCCACCCGATCGGTGATACGCTCCAGATCGCGCACGACCCAATATGTGCGCATGCCCACCTCGCCAGCCGGCAGGTCGGCCTCAACACTGTCTCCGACCATGCAGCACTGGTCAACATCGAGCTGCAGACTGGCTGCCACATGGCGAAAGTAGAGCGGGTGCGGCTTGCAGGTGCGCATCACTTCATAGGAAGTGATCAGGTCATAGTGGAACTCGTCGGCGCTCACCCCCGCCCAGCGCAGGCGCGTCAGAATAGCCTCCAGCGGGAAAAGCGGCTGGGTAGCGACTGCCAGTTTGAGACCGCGCGAAATGGCCCACTCCACCAGGCGACGTGCGGCCGGGTCGCGTTCGGTATAGATATCCAGATCCTGAAAGGTAGTCTGGTAAAACTCGTTAAGGGCTGGCATGATCACGGCCGGGTCGGCCTGGGTAAGCTCGAAAAAGTGCGCCTGAAAGACCTCGACATTGGTGCCGCCGCGCCCATCATTTTGATACATGGCCTCGGTGCTCGACATCAGTGCCGACATGAACAAGTCCGGGTCCAACAAGCTGGCCATGTGTTTGGCGATGGCTTTGAAATAGAACCGCCCAAAGGTGTCCATATCGTTGATCAACAGGGTGCCGTCCAGGTCAAGCAGTAAGCCTTGAATCATCCCATCCTCGCACTGTTAGTCATCACGCCCTGGGATCAGGATCGTGCTGGGGCGTTCGGGAACGGGTGCCTCCTCCGGCGGCGCGGGCGGCGCGCCTGGCAGGATAATGCCGCTGGCGGTGCGTTGCGTGCCGGCCTGCCCCTGACGTCGAGCGGCCTCGGCCTGACGGCGTGCATTGGCCAGTCTGGCGGATTCCTCGACCAGTTTGTCGCGCCCGATGGCCGGGTCGGCATAGGGGCTGCCGGGCCCAATGTTGCGGCGCAGATGGGTGCTGCGCTCCGAAAGCAGAAAGGCGCTGAACAGCATGCTGTGAGCACGCAAAAAGGTGTCCCAGCTTGCCTCGGTGCCGGCTTCGCCGCTATAGTTGCGATAAGCGTTTACCAGGTAGGCACTCAGCTCGGCCTCGTAGGCTGCCGGCAGTGCCATGGTCATGTGCGAGAGGCGCGGCTGATCATTCAGGGTATATACGCGCCCTATTAAAAGATCACCCACCACAGCGTTACGCTGGTATACCGCATCGGTCACCGTCAGCTCGGTGCCGCGCAACACGTCGATTAGCAGCAGGTTGTCATCCGGTTCTTTGGCAGCCACGCGGTAGAGCCCCATCGTTGAGGCGCGCCAGGCATCCAGCAGCTGTTGATAGTCGGGCTCCAAGCGGCCTTCGGCCATCTCGGCATACAGGTCGATGACGAAACGTCGGTCCGCCAGAGTGGGATAGTCATGCACGAACCACTCAAAATAACGGCGCATATTCTCGGGACCGATGGCGTTGGCCGCCGCCGGATCATAGGCGCCGCCCCAATAGGCGTTAAAAGCCTCGACCATCTCCTGGTTAAAGCGCGGCTGGCGCGCATAGTTAAACAGATAGGTCAGCAGGGCTGCCTCGCTCTTGCCTATCGCCAGATCACGTTGTTCGGTGATGCGGTCATGGATCAGACAGCAGCTCTTGTATTTTCTGCCGCTGCCGCAGGGGCAGGGATCGTTACGCCCGATCTGTGGCATGCATACTCCCTCTGATGAATCGAGCCATTATGGTAGCATGCTGCGTTCAGCGCGTCAATGTGCGCGGCGCTACGCTGCGCACACGCACCTCGTCACCGGCCTTGTCCAGCACCAGATATCGGCGCCAGCGCTGCTGGTCGCCAGGGAGGGGGTTATCCGGATCGTCAGCGCCAAAACGCAGATGAGGACCGCGGCTTTCGTCGCGTGCCAGGGCGGCCGTCAGCACCAGCTCGGCCACCGTGAGCAGGCTGCGCGCGCGCCAGGCGGTGTTCATTCCGTCTTTGTCCATTCGAATGCCCTGGTTGCGCCAGGCCACCACCTGAGCGAGCGCTTCGCGCAAGCCCGCTTCGCTGCGCACCACCGCGCAGTTGCGGTCCATCAGTTTCGGCAGCTCCGTCAGCACCACCAAAGGCGACAATATGCCATCGGCATACTCGGGGGGCAGCGGCATGATGTCCGCCGAGGCAGGATGGTTACGGCAGTAGCGCGCAGCCTGCTCGCCGGCGATCTCGCCAAACACCTGGGTATCCAAAAGCGCATTACCGCCCGGACGGTTGGCGCCGTGCTGGGCACCAGCCGCCTCGCCGGCGGTGTACAAGCCCGGCAGGCTGGTCTCGGCTTGCGCATTAATGCGCACCCCGCCCTGAAAGTGCTGTGCCGCTGGCGCAATCTCGAGCTGGTCGCCGCGCTCGAGGTCAATGCCGCGCTCGCGCAGCCAGCCGATTACCGGCGCGTTGATGTGCCGGAGGCGTTCCAACGGGCTGTTCGCCGATTGCCATGCGTCCGTCTCGGCTCCGCGCATAGCCCCCAGGGTAGCCTGCCAGGCGGGACTATCAAACCCCCCGGCGATGCCTGCCGGGTCATGCGCATAGTCGAGATACACTCGCCGGCCAGCGACCCGTTCGCGCGTGACGGCGATATCGATACGCGCAGTAGGATGCTCGCTGGAGACCGGCCAACTTGCGCCTTTGGCATACAGAAGCTGTAGGCGTTCGGCCGGCGCCAGCCCGGACAGGTAACGCGCCAGCAAATCGTCGCCAGTGTCGTTCATCAGCCTCGGCAGGGCGCGCATCATGCTGCCGGAACAGGCCAGTTTGGTAGCAACCGAACACAGCCCAAATTGGATGAACTCCATATTGACGAGTTCGGCGCCGGCATGATACGCCAGGGCATAGCCATCACCGCTGCAATCGGGCGGATACACGTTCACGCCATATACCTGCCCGGCACCGCCGGTGGCGAGTATGACCGCACCGCACGCCACATACTCGAGTGCAGTGCTCGATTCGTCGAGCAGCCAGGCGCCAGTTACGGCTCCCAGATCGCCGTTTGTGGCCAGCTGGATGACCATACAGTTTTCACGCACACGCACACGGGTCTTGGCGAGCTGACGCAGCAGGGCTAGCTCCATTTGGCGGGCAGTGTCTGGGCCGGTGTAGCAGCCGCGCGCATAGGCGGAACCATCGGTAACGAACTGGTCAATCAGGCCATCCGCGCGGCGCACCCACGGCACTCCCAGGCGCTCGAGGTAACGAAAAGCCCCGCCTGAGCCCTGTGCCAGGATCTCGGCCAGGTCGCCATCGGATACATAGCCGCCCAGGCGGTAGATATCCTCGGCGTGCAAGCGCCAGGCATCCGACCCGCCCGGCTCGGTCTGCGGTAAGGTAGCATGAAAGGTCATGCGGTCGGAAAACGCTGTGGCAGTAACCCCACTCTCACCCAGACGGCCCTTGGTTACCAGCAGGATATCGAGCGAGGCATCCTGTTCGGCCGCCGCGCAGGCAGCGCGCAGTGCGGCTGCTCCTCCGCCGATCACCAGTACATTACAATGCTCCAACATACCCGCCTCCTGGCATCTCTTATTGTCGGTGCGCAATGCCTAGCATATAATCGCTCTAGTCGGTTCGCAATTCAGTCAGCAACGGGGGAAGTGTGGTATACGACTGGTTTGTCTCGCTCAGCCCTACCTGCCAAGCCCTCATCGGCACATTGTTTACCTATGGGATGACCGCTCTGGGTGCCGGCACGGTGTTTTTCTTTAAATCGGTTGATCGCCGTGTCCTGGATGGCATGCTGGGTTTTGCCGCGGGCGTGATGATCGCAGCCAGCTTTTGGTCGCTGTTGGCCCCCGCCATCGCCCTTTCCGAGGGCGGCCCGTTGCCCAAATGGCTGCCGGCAGTGGGCGGATTCCTGCTGGGCGGCGCCTTTCTGCGCCTAGTTGACCTCGTGCTGCCGCACATGCATCCTGGCCTGAGCGACGAAAACCAGCGCGAAGGTATCCCCACCCAATGGCGCAAGTCCGTTCTGCTGGTGCTGGCGATCACGCTGCACAACTTTCCGGAAGGCCTGGCAGTTGGAGTAGCTTTTGGCGCCCTGGCAGCCGGCCTGCCCGAAGCCAGTCTAGCTGGAGCGATCGCCCTGGCAATGGGCATCGGCATTCAGAACCTGCCTGAGGGCGCAGCCGTGGCACTCCCCCTGCGGCGCGAGGGTATCAGCCGCAGGAAGGCCTTTTTCATGGGGCAGCTCTCCGGTATTGTCGAACCGATCGCCGGCGTGTTGGGGGCCTTTGCAGTGATAATCGCCAAGCCAATCCTGCCATGGGCATTGGCTTTTGCCGCCGGCGCAATGATCTTTGTGGTCGCCGAAGAGGTCATCCCCGAGTCGCAGTCAGAGGGCAACAGCCACGTCGCTACATTTGGCGTGATGCTGGGCTTTGCGATTATGATGCTCTTGGATGTGGCGCTGGGCTAGACAAAGCGCTTGTCGAGCGTTCCGAGCGAACTGTACACCGCCTGGTAACGGCTGCCCTTTTCAATCGGCAGGATCGGCGTGAGCGTGCCGGTCATCACCAGCTGACCAGCCTGCAGCGACTGGCCGCGCTCTGCCAACCGATCCGCCAACCAGGCGACTGCCTTTGCCGGATGCCCCAGCGCGTTCTCGCCCACTCCGCGGGCGATCTCTTTACCATCCTGCGAGAGCACCACTTCCTCGCCCAACAGGTCGAGAGCATCCACCGGCAGCCACTTGTCACCCAGCACAATGCGTGCTGAAAAGCCGTTATCGGCAAAAAAGTCGCTATAGGGGCACTTCCAGTCGCGGATGCGGGCATCACATATCTCGTAGGCAGCGATCACGCCATCAACACTGCCCAGCACCTGGTCGATGCTGGCACCTGCCGGGATGCTCTCACCCACCCGCAGACACAGCTCGCACTCGAGCTTGGGGGCGATCAGTTCGTTGAGGTCGAAATCGCCTCCATTACCCAGCACCATGCGGTCTGTCAGGTAGCCATAGGTCGAATCGGGCAGCCCCATCTTGGTGCGCACGGCGATGTTGGTAAAGCCTATCTTATAGCCGACCAGCACTTCGCCGGCTTTATAGCGCGCCGCCATGGCTACTTCGCACAGGCGATGAGCTTCGCCCAGGCTCAGGCCGCCCTCCACCAGGTCGCTGACAGGGCCGATCGGTTGGCGGCTGCGCTCAGCTTCCAGCAGGGCTTGCAGGATATGTTCGTTTGCCATCATGCTCCTTGTTCTGCGCGTGCCAGGGTGATCGACGCGCCATCCTTGATCTTGGCGAGAACCCGCGGGTCGCCCTCGATGCGGCCAAACACGTTTACGGCACTGGCCGGGCGAATTTCGTTGCCGTTGCTCATGGGCGTGCGCCCAAAAAAGGCGCAAAAGGCGTGACCTGGCGGCCAGTAAGCCAGGTCGCCCAGATCAACCACTTCCTGAGCATCCTCTGCCTCATCGAGATGCACAGGGATGCCAAAGTAGATCTCGTCGCCCCAGGTGTTGACGCGCGCACTGATCGGCAAAGCCTGCCAGATCGCCTGCGCGGTTGAGTTATCGTTTAGCTGCGCCGAGACAGTCACGTCGCCGGCGGTTATGGTGATGCGCATGCACAGATCCTCCGCTGGTGGGGGCAGTATAGCTGGCTGGGAGGCGCTGGTCAAGCCTTTGACACTGGCAGGTGCCAGCCTATACTTGGCTCGAAATGGAGGCTGGCATGGCATATTGGGTTAGCAAACACATCAAAGAAGGCGGCGTCACCAGTCCACAGGGCTTTAAGGCCAGCGGTGTGGCGTGTGGGCTCAAGCCCAACGAGGCGCTCGATCTGTCGCTGGTGACCAGCGACACGCTGTGTGCGGCGGCGGGCGTCTTTACCACCAACGTCTTTCAGGCGGCGCCGGTGGCGTATGACCGCGCGCTGATCGAATCTCGCCGTGGCGTCCAGGCCGTGGTGATCAACACCGGCAGTGCCAACGCCTGCACTGGCAACCAGGGCAAGGCCGATGTCCTCACTACCGTCAAAGCCGCCGGCGAGCTGCTGGGGATCGACCCAGAAACCGTGCTGGTCATGTCGACGGGTGTGATCGGTAAACCCCTACCGATGGACAAGCTTATCCCGGGCTTGCGCCAGGCCGCTCAACAGCTGGCTGCCACCGACGACGCTGCACTGCAGGCGGCGCGCGCCATCATGACCACCGACACGCACCCCAAACAAGCCGCGCTCAAAGTGACGGGCCCCACCGGCGATTACACCATCGCTGGCATGGTCAAAGGCGCCGGCATGATCGAACCGCACGTGGCTACCATGTTGTGCCTCATCACCACGGATGCCCCCGTCACTCAGCCGCTCCTGCAAATTGCCCTAGCAGAGGCTGCCGGACGTACTTTTAACTGTATCACCATCGATGGCGACATGAGCACCAACGATACCGTGCTGGTGCTGGCCAACGGTGCATCGGGTATCTCCCCAATCGACGACCCACAGCAAGAAGCCTATGATGTGTTTGCTGACGCCTTGGAAACCCTGATGCTCGAACTCGCCCAGGCGGTGGTGCGCGATGGTGAAGGCGCCACGCGCTTTATCACGATCGAGGTACAGGGCGCGCGCGACCGCGCTCAGGCGCACCAGGTGGGTAAGGCTGTCGCCAACTCCAAGCTGGTCAAGACGGCTATATATGGCCAGGATGCCAACTGGGGACGCATCGTCTGTGCGGCGGGTTACAGCCAAGCCGGTATCGCGCCCGAAACGGTCAGCGTCTGGCTGGGCGATCAGCAGTTGGTGCGCGAGGGTGCCCCCTACGAGATCGACGAAGAGCGCTCAAGCGCGCTGCTGGCCAAGACAGATATTGACATCACGATCGACCTGGGACAGGGTGAGGAGCGCGCCACTATCTGGACCTGCGACCTGACACATCGCTACATCGATATAAACGCGCACTATCGCAGCTAGTAAGCGCCCGAACCCATCAACACGGTGGGAATGGTCTTGGCGAGGATCACCAGGTCGGTAGCCAACGACCAGTTTTCGATATAGTACACGTCCAGCAGCACCATCTCATCAAAGGTCAGGTCGCTGCGGCCGCTCACCTGCCACAAGCCGGTGATGCCCGGGGCGATCTCCAGGCGCTGCAGATGCCAGGGCTCGTACATTGCCACTTCGCTGGGCAGGGCTGGGCGCGGGCCGACCACACTCATCTCACCCTTTAAGACGTTCCAGAATTGGGGCAGTTCGTCGATGCTCACGCGCCGGATAAAGGCTCCCACCCTTGTGCGGCGCGGGTCGTTGCGCATTTTAAAGAGCGGCCCGCTGGCCTCGTTCTGATCCTTTAATTCCTGAACGCGCTGCTCGGCATCCTCGTACATCGAGCGGAACTTGATTAGATCAAACAGCTCGCCATCCTGGCCGACGCGTTGCTGCCTGAAGAATATCGGCCCTGGCGAATCAAGGCGGATTGCCAGAGCTGTCAGCAGCATTATCGGCAGCGAGATTCCCAGCACCAGCACCGACATCGCCACATCCATGATGCGCTTGAGCACGCTCTGCCATTCACGCAAAGAGGGTTGCTTGAGCGTGATCAGCGGGATGCCGTTGAGCGTATCCATGGCCACGCGCGACAGGCTCATCTGGTAGAGATCCGGCACGACCCGCACCAAAACCTCATAGTGGTTGCACAGCTCGATCATGCGTACTGTCTTGCTGTGCGCGCTCCAAGGCAGCGTGATGATCACCTCACCCACGTCCCCTTCGGCGAGCAAGCCCTCTAACAGGTCGGTGGTGCCCAGGGCCTGAAAACGGCCAATATCGGTTTGTGAACGGGTCGGGTCGTCATCCAGCAGGCCAACCACAGCATAACCCAGCTCGGGACGGGCACAAATGGTGCGCAATAGTGAACGAGCCAGCTCGCCGGCGCCCACAAACAGCACGCGGGTAACGCCCTTACCGCGGCGATGCTGCCAGATCGTGATGATGCGTTCGATGGCGCGCCCGATGCTCAGGAACAGTACCATCAGCACGCCGGCGTAACCAAATATCAGGCGGGAATAATAGCCCGGGTAAGCCAAAAAGACCACGAAAATCGTCAGGGTGATGCCGATTAACGAGGCGCGTCCTGCGGTAACGATCTCGCCGGTCAGCGGGCGGTCGCGTTTGTAGCGGTAGGCGCCCTCAATCCACAAAGAGAGCACCGTCACCACGGTGAGGCCCAGCAGACTCGGCAGATAGACGCTGAACGGCACGCGGTAAGCCAGTTCGACTTCGCGGAACCACTGCTTTTCGTAGCGCAGGTAATAGGCCAGCCCAAAGGCCATCACGATCAGCAGGGCGTCCAGGATCGGCTTGATCGTGCGCGAGGTGCGCTGCTTGTTCATCTGGCATCCAACGCAGCGCGATACACGGCTGCTGTCTGACGGGCACTCTGTTCCCAGCTAAAGTGGGCGGCCCGCTCCAACCCGCGCTGCGCCATGCTGCGGTGCAGCTGGGGATCTCTCAGCACATGGTCAAGCGCCACGGCCAGCTCATCTGGCGAATGGGCGTCTACCATCATCCCAGCATCCTCCACAACTTCTGGTAGTGCTGACGTATTCGACGTTATTACCGGCACCCCACATGCCATCGCCTCCAGCGGTGGGATACCAAATCCTTCATAAAGAGACGGAAAAATAAACACCTTGGCGCCATTATACCACAAGGCGAGCTCTTCCTGCGGGATATATCCCACCAGCCGCACATGGTCACCCAGCGCTAAATCGCTGATGAGCTCCTCAATGGCACTATAATACCAGCCTTTGCCTCCGCCAACCAGCAGCGGCGGCAGCGCGCGCCCAGCCTGCAGGAGCACATAATAAGCGCGCAGCAGCAGCGGGATGTTCTTACGCGGCTCGAGGGTGCCCACATACAGGAGGTATTCCTCGGGCAGACCGCGTTTGACGCGAAAGGCATCGACCTCGGCACGTGGCAGCGGCTTCATCGCCGGCTCAACCCCCACTGGCACCACATGTACCTTGTCGGGCGAGATGCCCAATATGCGCAGCACGTCGCGCCGAGTAGATTCCGAGATGCAGATCACCGCGGCAGACCGGCGCGCCGAAAGGGCCACGATGCGCCGCAGATAGGCGCGTTTGGCAGGGCGCAGCATCTCGGGATACACAAAGGGCACCATATCGTGCAGGGTGACGACAAATGGGCAACGCGAACCGAGCGGTGCAGCATACACTGGCGCATGCACCAAGTCGAGGTGTGCTTTGCGGATAGCCGCGGGCTGGGCAAATTGCTCCCACAGGATGCGCCTGATGGGATGGCCAACGGCACCCGGTTGCGGCAGATATTGCCAGCCCGGATACTGGCTGATGCCCGGCTCGGTAAAAGCAGTATAGTCGGCATCCGGGTCGACTTGCGGCAGGCTATTGAGTAAGCCGCCGATATAATGGCTGACGCCCGCCGCGCGGTAGGAGCGCGCCTCGCTGTAGAGCAGGGCATTCAGCCCGATGCGCAACCGTTCCGCGTTAGCAGTCAAGCGTCGGCTCCGTGGTGGGGAACTCGCTCAGTTCGCCCGCCAGCCAACGATATACCGCTATGGTTTTGGCGGCAATCTGCTGGTGCGTAAAGTGCGCCAGCACGCGCTGGCGGCCTGCCTCGCCGAGTGCACTCACCAGTTGCAGATCGCCCTGCAGGCGTTCGATGGCGGCACAAAGGGCATCCGCCTCGCCTTCGGGCACGATCAGCCCGCCGTCATCCACCACGGCAGGGATCTCGCCGGAATCCGAGCCAATCACTGGCACGCCCGAGGCCATCGCCTCGATCAGCACGCGGCCGAACTGCTCCTTCCAGTTGGGCGTGCTCAATGAGGGCAGCACCAGGGCATCCAACTGGCGGTAGAAATCTGGCATGGCATGCGAGGGGATATAATCCAGGAATGTCACCCGCTCGCTGAGGGCGTGGCTGGCGATAAACGCCTCCATCCTAGCGCGCAGGGGGCCCGAACCGCTGATCTTGAGCTGCCATTCGCCGCGCACCTGCGCCAGGGCCTCCAACAGAACCATTAACCCCTTTTGCAGAACGAGCCGGCCGGCGTATCCCAGGGTAAAGGGGCGCTCGGCGGGGCGTTCCGCAGGGCTAAAGGCCACTGGATCGACCCCAAACTGGGCGATCACGGCGATCTCTCCGCGGTAGCCCTTGTGGCGCAGCACTGCGGCTGCCTCGCGGTTGCCGGCGATGGCAGCCCGGCATTGGCGGTAGGCAGCCTGTTCCATGGCACGGAACGGCCAGGGGTAATTTCTCAGCAGGTTTTGCCAGGTGAAAAAGAGCGGTTCGGCGCCGATTCGCCGCGCGTTGCGCAACGCCAGATAGGTTGCCAGATTATAGGGCTCTTCGTCGATGTGCAGGATCTCGGGGCGGGCATCACGCAAAAGCGACCCCAGGCGCCGATAGTGGTGCAAATGAAAGCTGCCGTTCAACGCCAGGGGTGCAACCAGCAGCTGATAGCCCGTGGTATAGACCGGCTCAAGGAACTGTTCGTGCTCGGCTTCGCGCCAGGATGTCGGCACGAGCGCCGTCAGTTCGATATCCGGCAAAGCCGCTAGGGCTTCAAGCTTGCGCTGATACGCGCCCACAACAAATGCTTTAGAAATCAATGTCACGCGCATGATAGTATCTTATACGCTTTGACACGATTATCCAATAAGATTAAGATCGGAATTCGCTGGGGCGGTGGCGGAATGGCATACGCTGTGGACTTAAAATCCACTGGGGGCAACCCCATGAGGGTTCGAAACCCTCCCGCCCCACTGTATTCCCCCTTGCCGGTTCGCCTCTGTGTGGCTATACTCGCCGCATCCTGAGCTGTAGGAGCGAGCATGCCAACCTTTGAGCTGACTTTCGAATCCGCCAACTATGCAACTTCCAACAAGCTGATCACAGCCTTGGTGATCACACCGCCTGAAATGACGCCCGAGACTGGCGCGATGCTCTTTACCCACGGATGGGGCTGCAACCGATACCAATATCGCGAGCTCATGGAAGCCACCTGCGCGCGCGACAACCTGGTGGGCATCAGCGTCGAGTTCCGCCAGTCGGGCTATGACTTTAGCCCGTCCGGATACGGCTGGATGATACCTTATGACCTGAGTTTTATGCAGGTGGTGGACGTACTCAACGGCATGCGCAGCATCCTCGAGATACTGCCCGCGCTCAACCGCCGGCGGCTGTATCATTATGGCGGCAGCCAGGGCGGACACATTGCCCTGCTTTCGGCGATCTATGCCCCCCGTACATGGGCTTGGGTGTATGCCGCCAGCCCGATGACGCATCTCTCTCCCAACCATGTGCCATCCTCCGGCCGCTGTCTGGCACCGCACGAAGCCGCCGTGCGCGATGTGGCGGGTCTGGCCGGCTACATCGGCTGCCGGGTGATCCTCGAGCACGGCACTGCCGATACCACCGTCGATTGCGACACTCACACCCGTGCGCTGCAAACCCGCCTTGAAGAGCTCGGCAAGCCGGTAGAGGCTCACTACTACGAGGGTGGCGGCCATGACCTCGAGCCCGTCACAACCCGGCTCGATTCGTTCGAGCTGCACGCCGCGCCCTGGCTGCATGCGCTGCGCCCCGAGGAGGGGCCCGACGACTTTGCCGCTGGCAGCCGCATCGAACTGGATTGTGCCGGCCGGCGCCTGACGATCGACTGGTCCAAACCTGTATCTGATGCTACGATCCTCACCTGGGACGATACCGCCAAGGAGCCCAACCATGCCTGAGCCCCTCCTGACCAGCCAACTCGGCGCCCCACCGCCCGACTGGGCCCTCATGGAGCGCGCCCTGATTACCGAGATGAATACCAACGCGCTACGCTACCAGGAACACTATACCCGCCGCGATGGTAGTTTTATCTGGCGTGACGAGTGGCCCGGCTTTGATGGCTCGGATGACGGGTACGAATCGTACCATAACTGGCCGCTCTTTTACGCCCTGGGCGGCGACAGCGAGCTGCACGAACGCTCGCGCTGGCTGTGGGAGACCGTCACGCGCCAGTTTACCGAATATGGGCAAGTCTACCGCGAGTTCGATGCCAACTATGACTGGATGCATCACGGCGAGAGCTCGATCTACCTTTACTATTTTGGCCTGGCTGACCCGACCCGCGCACGCGACCGAGCCCGCACGCTGCGCTTTGCGCGCATGTACATGGGTGAGGATCCCCTTGCGCCCAACTGGGACGCCGACAAGCGCATGATGCGCTCGCCCATCACCGGCAGCCGCGGGCCGCGCCTGGTCAACACTTGGGATGACTGGGCCACCCACCGTGCCGTTCTGGCGCTGTATCCGCCGCCCTTTGACGATCTGCCGGGCGTGCCGGGCCCCCTGGCTAACTGGAACGACGACCAGGTCTATAGCACCATCCTGCAGGCCCTCAACGCGCGCATGATGCGCTGCGATGTGCCGCTCAACCTCACCAGCACCAGCCTTATCACACATGCCTACCTGTATACCGGCGACGATAAATACCGCACCTGGGTGCTGGATTACCTGCAGGTGTGGGCAGAACGCATTCAGGCCAACGGCGGCATCTGCCCCGATAACGTGGGGCCTAACGGCGTGGTAGGAGAGACTAACGACGGCAAGTGGTGGGGCGGTTACTATGGCTGGCGCTGGCCGCATGGCTTTATGACCATTATCCAGCCATTGACGATCGCGGCCATGAACGCGGTGCTGCTCACCGGCGACCAGAGTTACCTGGATATCCCGCGCGGGCAGATCGACCGCATCATCGAGCTGGGGCATGTGGAGGGCGAGGCACTGATGGTGCCCAACCGCCACCTCGATTCTGGCTGGGCCGATTTCCGCCAACTGCGTCCCGAGTATCCCCTGCAGATCTGGTTCATGTCGCAGGATGAACGCGACCGTGCACGCCTGGAGCGCTTCCCCGAGCGCCTCACCGAATGGAGCAAGGTGGCGCCCGGCCGCGGCAAGGGCGATGATATCCACATCGCGCCCTACTATCGCTTCCTGGAGGGTGCTAACCCGGGCTATCCGCAGGCGCTGCTGGATGCCCAGTGGAACGAGGTGGCGCGCCGCATGGCACGCATGGCCAGCGACGACAGCGACCCCGAGTCCTGGGACGTGCATCATTGGCAGGATATCAACCCAGTACACACCGAGGCACTGCTGCAGCTTACCTGCGGAGGTCCGCAGATCATCTACCACGGCGGGCTGCTTCATGTGCGTTTGCGTTATTACGACGCTATCGCCGCTCGCCCAGGCCTGCCGCCCGATGTGGGCGCGTTGGTCACCGGACTGGATGGCTCAAGCATCCGCGTGCGCATCGCCAACATCAGCACGCTGGAGCCGCGCGAGCTGTTAATCCAGGCCGGAGCCTTTGGCGAGCATCGCTTCACCAGCGTGCAGGATCTGGCAGCCGGCGAATCCGCCCCGCAGGATGCGGGCAAGTATGTGCGTGTGCGCCTGGCGCCCGGCGGGCAAGTTGAGCTGCAGCTGAACATGCAGCGCTATGTCAACAAGCCCTCCTACGAACAGCCCGTTTTCGGCAGCCGCGCCTGATGCTGGAGAGTTTTGCTGCGCTGGCAGTCCCTCTGCAGGCACTCCTGGCAGGCCTCTTTACGGCTGCCATGACGGCGATCGGTTCGGCGCCCGTGTTTTTCACCCGGCAGGTTCACCCGCGCCTGATGGCGGTGATGCTGGGGAGTGCTGCTGGCATCATGTTGGCTGCCAGCTACTGGTCGTTGTTGGCGCCGGCCATCCGCATCACGGGCGGCAACTGGATGCAGCCGGCAATCGGGTTTCTGCTGGGCGGCGGTGTGCTGCTGCTGATCGATGCCATCCTGCCGCACATCCACCCGGCTCTGCGCGATTGCCCTTCCGAGGGCGTACCCACCAACTGGCGCCGCAGTGTCCTTCTGGTGCTGGCGGTGATGCTGCACAACATCCCGGAAGGGCTTACCATCGGAGTCGCCTTTGGAGCAGCAGCGTCCGGTATCCCCGAGGCATCGCTGACCGGCGCACTGGTGCTGGCGTTGGGCATCGGCCTGCAGAACCTGCCAGAAGGACTGGCGGTAGCCATGCCGCTGCGCTGCGAGGGCCTGAGCCCGCTCAAATCGTTTCTGCTGGGGATCCTTTCAGGGATTGTCGAACCGTTGGCCGCCTTGGCAGGCGCTCTGCTATCGCTTTCGATGGACAGCGCTATGCCCTATGCGCTCTCGTTCGCGGCCGGGGCGATGATCTATGTGGTCTTTGAGGAGCTTATCCCCGAGGCTGTTGCGGGCTCGGACGGCCACTATGCCACCATCAGCTCGATGGTGGGCTTTACTCTGATGATGGTGCTGGAGGTAGCCCTGGGCTAGACTGCAGATGGGTGCCTGGTTCGGGCAGTTTGAGTGTCAAGAATAGGGTCAGCGCGGCAAAGCCGATCGAGGCGATAAACACCGCCTGATAACCCAAGGCTGAGGCGATCCAGCCTCCCAGCGGCGGGGCCAGCATGGTCAGGGCTCCCAGGGTGTTGCTCACCCCGATATAGATCGGGCGCTGGCGCTCTTGGGCGTGCTCGAGAATCCATCCAAAGGTGGGCCAGCCGATCGAGTTGATATAGATGCCCAAGATCACAAAGATCAGCAAGTAAAGGATCGTCGCCAAAGACCCCAGCTGGCGCGCAAAGATACCTATCAGGAGCGCCAACAGCGGCGGAAGCGCTCCTACGCCGGTTACCAGACGCATATAAAAGAGCACGCCGCGCTTATCTTGCAGCCAGCTCAGCAACAAGCCCGATACCAACGCGCCAACTACCTGCGCCGAGATAAACAATCCGGTCGTAGAGGTGGGCATGCCCAGCTCATTGGTGGCATGGATCACATAAAAAGCAGTCGCCAGCGAGATAAAGCCTGTCATCACACGCGTCAATAGCAGGTGCGCAAAGGGCTTGTCGGTTCTGATCAGGGTCGGGATGGATGCCAATACTTTTGCCATCCCCGGCGAGGCTCCCTCCAGTTCCTGGGGCGGATCTTCCTTGATCATCCAGAGCATCGCCACCCCAAGCATCATGATGGTGCCGGCCGCCAGAAACAGGACCCCATAATCCCAGGGATAGACAATCGGGCTCTGGTCGCTCAGGATATAGCGCACAGCAATCCCCACCAGGATGCCGCCAATCCCTCCGGTGATCTGCGCGATGCCCATCACCCGGCCACGCCGCCGCGGCGGGATAGTGCGTGCCAGCAGGTCAAACCACGGGATGCTGGCGACCGCGTCGCCAAAGTAAAACAGGATCTGCCCGACCAGCAAAGAGGCCAGCGCCAAGCCTGGGTTGGTGGCGCCAAAGAAGCCAATCGCCAGACCGATGAGTAGAAACATCGGGCGCGAGAGCAGGCACGACCACGCCAGGATCGGTTTCTTGAGCGGGAAGCGATGTGTCCAGGCTGCCACAAAGAGCTGCGGCAAGAGCCAAGCGCCGTTGGGCAAACCAGCCACCAGTCCCACCATCACGGGTGAGCTCGTCAGGCGCGTCACCAGGGTAGGGATAACTGTACTAGCCGAAATAAAGGCGATCGCAATGTTGAATGTGGTCGACTCTCCGCTGATGCAAAAGGCATTGTGTTTATAGTTGGCGTACTGCTGCTGTTCGGTCAACGGTATCATCCTGAGGGTAATTGTGCTAATGTAAGGGTTCGGGCGGATTTCGTCAAGCCGGGTCCGCCTGACATGCTATGAGGTGCATCAACATGATCCCTGCAGCAGAAAACCTGAATGGCTGGTGGCACGCTTACTTGGATGCCTCAAACCCCTGGAAGCCCGAGCAAGACGCGTTATCCAGCCCACTGCCGCACCCGACGGGCGGTTGGGAAGCGCTCGAGACCCGCAAACGCTCGCTGAGCGTGCCCGGGATATGGCGCGACCACATCGCCGGCTACGTAGGGATTATCTGGTATGAACGACCACTGTGGTTGGAAGCTGACTGGAAAGGCGTGGAAGGAGTGCTGGAGATCGCCCGGTTTTGCGAATGGCTGCAGGTATTCCTGAATGGCAAGCCTGTCGGGCAGAGTGTCCGGGCACACCAGGGGTTGGCGCTCGCGCTGGGAGTGCTGCGCCCAGAATGCCGTTACAGCCTGGGAGTGTGCTTATGGGCGCCCGACGATCGCGGCGGTATCGCCTCCGACGTGATCCTGCGGCCAGCCGCAAACGATTGACAGAAGGCCAGAGCAGCTTAGAATGAGACAAGGTTGCCTGAGGAGGCTGAATGAACGAAATCCGTCTAGCTTTACTGGGATTGCTGCATCAGAGCAGCCTGGACGCCTTTCAAATTCGACGCCTTGAAAGCGAACAGCAGGGCCTGTGGGCCGAGGTGCCGCTCTCGAGCATCTATCACGAGCTGGCCCGCCTGATCGACGAAGGCCTGGTCGAGCGCGAAGTGGTCACCGTCGACGTGCTCGACGACCAGGAGACCGTGGCGAGGAAAGTGGCGCGTTTCGATTTCCCGGCGACCCCGTGGTCGACGACGAGCATCACATCCTGGGCATCATCACGCACGACGACGTCATCGACGTGGTGGTGGAAGAAGCGACGGAAGACGCACACCGCATGGGCGGTGTCGTGCCGATCGCCGAAAACTTCCTGGAAGCCGGCTTCTTCACCGTCTGGCGGAAACGGACGGGCTGGCTCTCCTGTCTCTTCGTGGCCGAGCTGCTCACCTTCACCGCCCTCGGCAGCACTTTCGGTCCTCCAGTTGAGTTTCCAATGCCCCATGGATGCATGGGCAATACCTCCGTGCTTCCAATAGAGGCTGTCGCCATACCACACGTAGATATCAAACTCACCCTGTCGCTCGGTGCGTCTCAGACTCAGAACAACGGGCGTCTTTAGATCGATTCGATCCACGACCTGCGTGAACCATGCATCGACATCGGCGTTCCAGGCGTCAATACGGTCTTGCGTCAAGACGGGTGGATGTTGGGCGGGGGGCCGTGATTCGGGAGGTAGTGGAGCGGTCCATTCATTATGCGTGATATGCGGCGGGACCGCTATCTGGTTTGGAACCACTGGCACAACGGACACTATTGCGCCCTCTTCGTACTGAAGGGAATAGCCAGCCATACCGTCGAGATAGTAGTTGTGAGGGGCTCGCGCGTCAAGGGCGAGCCAAAGGTTCGGATAGTACAAACCGAGCCTCTCATTCTTGGGTGCCGTCTCATCGAAGCCAGCTCTCACGGCAGCCTCGTTCCAGGCATCGTTTGGCAGTCTTCGGATTGTAACGGATAGTACGACACAATCTCGTCCTCTTGTGATCGCATGTACACGGACGTCAAGTACCGGTTGGTCCATATCGGTGTAGTACGTGTCACGAGTGTCTGTTGCGGATGACGAAGAGTCTGCCCTTGTCGGATCGAGGGGGGCTGGCGTCACGAATCCGCCCGTCGTTTCACCAGCTTCCCGCGATTCAAACGTCCCCGTCACATCCTCCGGCGCATCCGGCGGCGTCTCTGCGTCGGGGTTCTTCGTACTAGCCCCGTTTGTGGCCGCGGTGTCGTTGGTGGTCTTCTGGTCGCTCGCCTTGTCAAGGTTCGCGTCCGACAGCGTCGTCTTGAGGGCGCGGACGGCGTCGGTTTGGGCGTCGGAACGCGTTTGCTCGGCGGCGGCGACGGTTTTGGCGAAGTCGGCCTGGGCGGTGGCGACGGCTTCGTCGTAGGTTAGCTGGGCCGCCTGCTCGGAGGCGACACGGTCGGATTTCGCCCGGGCGTCGGCGGCGGCTCGGGTGGCCCAGGGACTGGGGTGGTTGATCGCCAGGAGTTCCAACGCGTCGGCGTAGGTGTCGGCCAGGGCCGCCTCGAGGGCCGCGTCGAGCGCGGCGAGGTTCTTGTCGCGGGTTTCTTTGGCGGCCGATTCGGCCGTCTTGTAGGCCTCTTCGGCGCCGGAGACGGCGTCTTGCCAGGTCTGGTAGGCGCCGTCTCCGCCGTAGACTTCGTCGACGTAGTCGTCGACCGCCTGGGCGTCGGCCACCGACTGGTCGCCCTGGGCGTCGGTGACGGATTGCTGGTAGGCGAGAAGAGCGGCGGCGACGGCCGAGTCGTAGGCGGCCTGGGCCGCGGCGAGGGCCGGCTGATCCTCGCCGGCCGCGTTGGTGTCGAGGGCGAGTTGCAGGTTGGCGGCGGCCAGGGCCTTTTGATAGTCGGCGTCGGCGTCGGCTGCCTGCTGGGCGGCAGCGGCTGCGGCGTCGAA
>ENA-UOUL01002830-UOUL01002830.1-bioreactor-metagenome-genome-assembly--contig:-NODE-2830-length-19271-cov-4.589351_pt1 | contig 19271 bp, 17 predicted proteins | sample MGYA00249838_ERZ747220 | MGnify/ENA primary metagenome ERZ747220 (study PRJEB28778, sample SAMN05720191) | bioreactor metagenome | isolation source: Anaerobic biogas reactor | place: USA:Washington...
GGCGTCACGGGCCCCATCCCGCGCGGTACGGCCACATTGGCGCGCAGCGCCGGGGCTACGCTGGTCACCTATGTGGTGGGCGGCGGCTATTTCACAGCGCCCCGCTGGGGGCGGGGCTTCCGCCGAGGGCGCACCTGGGGCGAGGTGAAGGGGATTTACCCGCCTGAGCAGCTGAAGGCCATGACGGACGCGGAGATTGCCGCGCAGCTGGCGCGAGACCTGCATATCGATGCCGCGCAGGAGCAGCAGGTGAACCCGGTGCCCTACCGTGGCCGCAGACCGGCGGAAGGGCTGGAGAACGCCCTGTACCTGTGCCCCCGTTGTCTTTCGTTTGACAGCCTGCAAGGCGAGGACAACCGCCTGCACTGTACCGCCTGCGGCACGCGGGCCGTGTACACGCCGCTGGGCGCGCTGGAGGGGGATTTCGGTCAACTCCAAATTCGCGACTGGGTGGCCTGGCAGCGGCAGACGCTGGGCGGGTTGATGGAAGAAGAAGGCTTTGTCCTGAAAGATGAAGGGCAGACCCTGCGCCAAGTGCAGGAGGACCACAAAGTCCGCGAGGTCGCCCATGGTACGCTGCACATGGACAGGCGGCACATCCGCATCGGGGAGTGGGCGCTGCCCATGGACAGCCTGCGGGGCGTGGCCATCTTCCGCAAGAATCGCCTGCTGCTCACCGATAGCAATGGCGAGCGCTATGACTTTGCCAGCGACCATGTACGCAGCGCGTTAAAGTATAAGGATATGTTTGAACTGATAAAGGAGTGACGACGATGGATTATTCAGCCGCCAATACCGGGCTATGGAACGCGTTCGTCTACCTGGGCGTCATTGCCGGGCTGCTGCTGCTGGGCAACGCGCTCAACCGCAAGGTGCGGTTTGTGCGCAACAGCCTGCTGCCGGTATCGGCGCTGGCCGGCTTTCTGCTGCTGATCCTGCGCAACACCGGGCTGCTCGACATCCCCATGGATATCCTGGAGATGATCACCTACCACGGCATCGCGCTGGGCTTTATTGCTCTTTCGCTGCGCACCACCAAGGAGGCGGTCAGCGGCAGCTACGCAATGAAGTCGGGGGCGCTGATCGTGTCCACCTACCTCATCCAGGGCATCGTGGGCCTGCTGGTCACGGTGCTGCTGGGGGTGACGGTGATGCCCGGCATGTTCAAGGCGGCGGGTCTGCTGTTGCCCATGGCCTATGGGCAGGGGCCCGGCCAGGCCAACAATGTGGGCAGCAGCTACGAGGTATTGGGCTTCATCGGCGGGCGCAGCTTCGGCCTGTCGCTGGCGGCGGCGGGCTATCTGTCGGCCTGCCTGGTGGGCCTGTGGTACACCCGCCGGTTGATCAAGCGCCGGGGGCTGCTGCATCAGGATGTGAGCACGGTATCCGGCTCGGTGACGGTGGATATCTTTGAGGATGAGAACGAGGTGCCGCTGGAGGAATCGGTGGACCGCTTCTCCACCCAGGTGGCGCTGGTGCTGGTCACCTACCTGGCTACCTTTCTGGTGACGCTGGGGCTGACCAGCCTGGTGGAGGCGCTGGCCCCGGGCTTTGCCCGCACGCTGTCGCCGCTGCTGTGGGGCTTTAACTTCATCACGGGCTCCGTCGTGGCCATGGGCCTGCGCAGCGTGCTGCACAAGCTGCGCAAAAAGAAGATCATGAGCCGCCAGTACCAGAACAACTACCTGCTCAACCGCATCTCCGGCCTGGCGTTTGACCTGATGATCGTGGCCGGCATCGCTTCCATCAACATGGAGGACCTGTCCGGCCTGCTGGTGCCTTTCCTGATCCTGGCCGTGCTGGGCGCGGTGGTGACCTATTTCTTCGTGCGCCGGCTGTGCCAGCGCCTCACGCCGGACTTTGCCGAGGAGAGCTTTGTCGCCATGTACGGCATGCTGACGGGCACCATCAGCTCGGGCATTCTGCTGCTGCGCCAGATCGACCCCCTGTACAAGACGCCCGCCGCCGATCAGCTGGTTATCGGCAGCGGCACGGCCATCCTGTTTGGCGCGCCCATGCTGCTGCTGATCGGCTTCGCCCCGCAAAGCGACCTGCTGCTGGGCCTGACCATCGTGCTGTGCGTGGTGTATCTGGCGCTGCTGCTGGCCTATATGCTGGGCTGGCGGCCAGGGAAACGCAAAAAGGCAGCATAGTCTTTATTAAAACATACCATAATGGCCTGTCCGGGTGATGCGGACAGGCCTTGTTTGTGATGGCGGTGAAGGGGCTATCGCGTCAGCAGATAGGCCAGCAGCAGCACCAGGCCCAGCGCGAACAGGATCAGGCTGAAGGACAGCGTGCGCAGCAGGCGCCGCAGGGTATCCTGCATGGTGTGCCAGATGCCGGCAAACACAACGCTGTACCTGGGGGGCGGCTGCGCGCCCCGGCCCAGCAGCCGGCGGAAGCCCAGGCTCAGCCTGTCTGCTGCGCGCCCCAGCGAATGGGTGAAGCGGTTGCCCACCGGCGGCGGGCCGGCCGGCTCGCCGGCCGGGCGCAAAATGGTGCGCACCAGCACCACGGACAGGCCGTCCACCATCACCTCCAGGGTGCGGGCGGTGAAGGTGGCCAGGGCGTACAACGGCCCGAACAGGCGCTCAACGCCGCCCAACATGCTTGCCAATAAAGCCGAGGCACGCCATACAAAAGGGCCCAGGAAGCCATCCACCAACTTGTCAAGCGGCGTGCACACAGCGATGCCCAACTGCTTGAGCCCCTGCACCAGCGGTCGGTACAGGCTGTCCTCCAGGTCCAGCCTGTGGGGCCAGCGGTTGAGGTATGGCCGCCCCTCCTGCGCCTTGCCCATCAGCCAGCGGCGCACCACCAGCCAGTACAGCAAAAGGCCGATCAGCAGCGATTTGGCGCCGCCGATCAGGTTGACCGGCGCCAGGAATACCACCGCGTGCGCCGGCTCGTGGGCGTGCATGAAGCTGAGCGTGCGGTTGGCCAGGGGGGTCAGCGTGCCTTCGGGCCACAGGCCCAGGGCAAACAGCAGCAACGCCGAGCCGCCCAGCGCGATGGCCGGCAGCGCGGTCATCGAGCGGCCCATGCCGTCAAACTCCGCCTGGCGGGTGGGGTGTTTGTCGATAAACAGGGCGATAAACAGCTTGAGCATGTAGCAGAAGGTGATGCCGCCGGTGATGATGAACACCCACTCGGCCAGCTGGTACCACAGCGCGCTTTGGCCGATCTCCTGCAGGTGGACGATGTATTCCACAATGCTCTCGTGCAGCAAGGTTTTTGAGGCATAGCCGCTGAACAGCGGGATGCCGCTGATGGAGGCAGCCCCCACCAGGAAACAGGCCATCAGCCCCCAGCGCCCGCGGCCGTAGCCCCGGATGTCGTTGAGGTTCAATTGGTGCAGGTTGATGTAGATGACGCCCGCCGCCATGAACAGGCACAGCTTGATGAGGCTGTGGTTGAGCATGTGCAGCACCGTGCCCTGGGCGGCCAGCGCGTTGTGCTCGCCCAGCAGGCTTTGCATGCCGATGCCCAGCAAAATGAAGCCGATCTGGCTCATGGAGGAGCAGGCCAGCGTGCGCTTGAGGTCGGTGGAGAACAGCGCCAGCAGCGCGCCCAGGAACATGTTGATCAGCCCCAGCCCCAGCAGCAGGTTGCCCCACAGCACATCGCCAAAGAACAGGCGGGAGGAGATGACCAGAATGCCGAAGATGCCCACCTTGGTCAGCACGCCCGACAGCAGCGCGCTGGCCGGCGCGGGCGCCACCGGGTGCGCCTTGGGTAGCCACACATGCAGGGGGAACATGCCCGCCTTGGCCCCAAAGCCGGCCAGGATCAAGGCACCGGGCAGGTACAGGGAGGTGCCGGGGGTGGAGGCCAGCTGCGCCAGGTCGTCAAAGGCCAGGCTGCCCAGCTGCTGGTAGAGCATCATCAGGCCCATCAGCATGGCCATGCCGCCCATCACGGCGATGGCCAGGTATGTCTGCCCTGCGCGCATGGCGCCGGGCGTCTGCTCGTGGGCCACCCAGCAGTAGCTGGTAAAGCTCATGATCTCAAAGAACAGGAAGGCGCTGATCAGGTCGTCCGACAGGAACACGCCCAACGTAGCGCCCATGGTGAGCAGCGTGAAAAAGCAGTACCGCGCCTGTTTGTGGCCGTGGGCCATGTAGGCCGGGGTGAGCAGCGAGGTCATCATCCACATGAAGCCGGCTACCGCCGCGTACAGCGCGCGGAAGCCGTCTACCTTCAGGCGGATGCCCAGGCCCATGATTTGCGGGAAAGCGATGCTGAACGTGCTGCCCCGGGCCAGCAGCCACAGGGCGGCCGCCGTCTCCAGCGCGGTCATCGCGATCATCAGCGCATAGCCCCAGGCCAGCTTTTTGCGGCCCAGCGCCCAGCAGGGGATGGCAGCCAGCAAGGGCAGCGCCACCATCATCGGGGCAATCCAGTCCATCAGCGCCACACCCCCTTACATCAGCCCCGACGCGGTGCGCGTCAGGAAGTCAAGCAGCGGCTGGTTGTAGAAGCTGAGCACCACCATGGCCGCCGCCAGCGCAAGCAGCGTGATGCGCATGGGCAGCCCCAGGGGCTCAGGCTCCCCCGCACCCTCCGCCCGGCGGGCGGTATACAGCGTGAAGGAGGGCGTCATCAGGTAGGCGCCGGTGAGCACCGCGCTGATCAGCAGCGCGACCAGGCCGGCTACCGGCAGCGCGCCGCCCAAGGTGACGGCCGAAACGCCCAGTGACCACTTGCTGATGAAGCCGATCAGCGGCGGGATGCCCGTCATGGCCAGGCTGCCCAGCACAAACACGCCGGAGGTGAGGCCCATGCTGCGCCCCAGGCCGCGCAGGTCGCGCACATCGTCGGCCTGCGCCTTTACCATGTATACACCGGCCGCCAGGAACAGCGTGATCTTCATCAGCGCGTGAAACACCAGGTGCATCAGCCCGGCTGCCAGCCCCTGCGGGGTGAGCAGCAGCGCGCCGAACAGGATGTAGCTCAGGTTGGACACCGTGGAATAGGCAAGGCGACGCTTCAAGTGGCGCTCTCTGAAGGCCATGGCGCAGCCATACACAATGGTGAAGGCCGCAAGCGCCAGCGGGATATGCTGGGCGTAGCTGCCCTGCAGCAGCGCCGCACCAAAGCTGAAGTAGGTGATGCGAATGATGGCAAACACGCCGGACTTGACCACCGCCACCGCGTGCAGCAGGGCGGTGACCGGTGTGGGCGCCACCGAGGCCGTGGGCAGCCAGCCATGCAGCGGGAATACCGCCGCCTTCACGCTGAAGCCCAAGAAGCACAGCAGATAGCCCAGGCGCAGCTGCGCCGAGTGGCGGATATCCACCTGCGTGAACAGGCCGCCGTAGGCAAAGTCGGTCGTGCCGCCAAAGTACACCAGGTACACCAGGCCGATGAAGGCGAAGGCCGCCCCGCCCAGCGAATAATAGAGGTATTTGAGACCCGCCTGCACGGAGGCGCCGCTGCCGCCATGCATCACCAGCGGCAGAGTGGACAGGCTGAGCAGCTCGTAGAACAGGTACAGCGTCAGCAGGTTGGCGCTCAGCGCGATGCCCAGCGTCACCCCGTAGCTCATCAGGAAGAAGGCGAAAAAGCTGTCCTGCTTGGCCTCGCCCTGCATGTACTCGAGCGCGTACAGCGTGGTCAGCGGCCACAGCACCGCGATCAGCACGGCAAACAGCCGGCCCAGCCCATCCGCCTTGAGCGATACGGTGAGCCGGCTGGTGAAGCGCAGCAGCTCCACCGGCTCCTGGGATGGGGCGGCCAGGGCCCAGGCCAGCAGCAGCGAGGCAAGCACCGTCATGCCCAGCACGTAGGCATTGCGCGCAGCCTTCCGTTTCCAGCGGAAGGCGGGCAGCACAGCGCCGGCCAGCAGCGGCAGCGCGATGGGAACGGCCAGCATCATAAGCGTCCTTTCACGGTATCGAAATATGGATCAAAACAGCGTCGCGGCCAGGCGGTTGAAGGCGTCGATCATGGGGCTGGGGTTGACGCCGATGACCACGATGGCCACCGTCAGGATGACAATGGGCACCACCAGCAGCGCGGTGGGCTTGGCGCGCACCTGGGGCACCAGGCACTCGCCCTCGGTGCGCAGGTCGAAGAAGGCCGTGATGCTGGGCGGCAGCAGGTAGCCGGCCGTCAGCAGGGCCGAGATCAGCAGCACCGTGGGCACCAGCCAGTTGAACAGCGCCACCGGCACGGTGCTGGCCAGGGCACCCTCGGCGATGTACCACTTGGCGATGAAGCCGCCCAGCGGGGGGATGCCGATCAGCGAGATCGAGCAGATGGTGAACAGCCACATTGTCCAGGGCATGCGCTTGCCCAGGCCGTACATCTCGTCCACCCGCGTGATGCCGGTGGTGAAGATGATGGCGCCCGCGCACAGGAACAGGGCGTCCTTGGTGAGTGCATGCACCACGATCTGCAGCAGCGCGCCGTCAAAGGCCATGGTGTCCAGCAGGTACAGGCCGCACAATACATAACTCACCTGCGATATGCTGGAGTAGGCCAGCCGCTTTTTGAGCACCTTTTCGCGTAGCGCCAGCATCGAGCCCATGAACACCGTGACGGCCGAGCAGCCCAGCAGCGCGGTCTGCACCCAGGTGCCGCGGATAAAGTCCGGCCCAATCACATAAAACAGCATGCGGAAGATGCACAGCACGCCCGCCTTGGTGATGACGCCCGACAGCACGGCGCTGGCCGGGGCCGGGGCCACGGGGTGGGCGGTGGGCAGCCAGCCGTGCATGGGGAACATGCCCGCCTTTGTGCCAAAGCCGACCAGCGTTACAAAGATGATCGCCAGCAGCGCCTCATGCGGGATGTTGAGCGAGCCTGCCATCAGCGCGCCGCCCTCCACAAAGTAGGGGGAGGACAGGTTGGGCGTCAGGAAAAAGATGCCCAGCAGGCCCATGGTGGCGCCGGCGATGGAGTAGATGAGGTACTTGATGCCGGCGGCGATGGCCTCCTTGGTGCGGGTATGGAGCACCATGGGAACCGACAGGAAGGTGGTCAGCTCAAAGAACAGGTACATGGTGACCATCGTGCCCGACAGGGTGAGCGCCATCAGGCTGCCCAGCGCCAGCAGGTAGAAGGCGTAGTAGCTCTGCTCGTTTTTCTCGTGCGCCATATAGCGGAAGGAGAAGAAGCCCGAGTTGGCCCACATCAGCGCCATCACGATGGAAAATACCCGCGACGTGCCGTCCGAGCGCAGGGCGATGGGCAGCTGCTCGGTCATCTTGAAGAGCACCACCGAGCGCTGCGGCTCAATCGCCACCAGCGCCACCACGATGCACTCCAGCAGCAGCACTGCCCCCACAAAGGTGCAGCGGTCGCGGCGCGACTCGTTGAGCCAGGGCATGCGCATCAGCATCAGCGCCGAAACGATCGGCAGCAGCACCGAAGTGATCATCAGCAATCCATCCATAAACAGGGCTCCCTCCTTAGGCAAACATCTTCAGGCCCGATTCGATCACCCGCATGATGGGCCCTGAGCCAATGCCCAGGTACACCGTCATCAGCATGGAGATCAGCAGTGCGGCCGCGGCGTGCCGCGGAACGCGGTGGGACGGGGGATAGTCAATCTCCGCAGGCGCCCTGCGGTAGATGGAAACAACGGTATGCAGGTAATACACGGCGTTGAGCAGCGTGCTGACGGCCAGCGCCACCAGCACCAAAGCGCGCACCCAGCCGCCCAGCGGCATGCCGGCGGTGGCCAGGTACAGCTTGGCCACAAAGCCGCCCGTGAAGGGGATGCCCACCAGGCTCATCGCGCCCACCGTGAACACCACCCCCGCCACCGGGTTGCGGTAGCCGGCGCCGTGCAGGTAGTGGAAGCGCTTGCGGTCGCCCGACACGCTGGTCAGCTCGTTGGTGGACAGGAACAGCAGCGACTTGGCCGCCGCGTGGGCCAGCATCTGAAACAGCGCCGCCGCCACGCCCACCTCGGTGCCCATGCCCAGGCCCATGTAGATGTAACCAATCTGGGAGACCGAGGAGTAGGCCACCATGCGGCGGATATCCCGCTGGCTGATGGCCATCACCGAGCCGATGATCATGCCCGTCACGCCGCAGGCGAACAGAATGCTGTCGATGTGCGAGGCGACAATGATATCCAGCCCGATGACGCGGAAAATAAACTTGATCAGCAAAAAGATATACGCCTTGCCGATCAGGCCCGACAAAATGGCGCTGGACATGGGCGGCGCGAAGGCATAGGTGTCCGGCGCCCAGGCGTGGAAGGGGAACATGGCGCTTTTGATGGCCAGGCCGGCCGTAATCAGCGCGATGACCACCGTCAGCGGCTCCATGTACTGGCCGGTTTCGTAGATCTGGCGCACCGAGCGGCCCAGCGGCTCCATCAGCAGGTGGCCGGTGATGCCGTACAGCATGGAGATGCCCAGCAGCACCAGGCCCGAGGCCAGCAGGTTCATGATCATGTAGCGGGTGGCGGCCACCAGCGTGTGCCCGTTTTGGCGCACAATCACCAGCGCGCAGGAGGCGATGGTCATGATCTCGATGAACACATAGGCGGTGAACAGGTCGTTGGTGTAGAGCATCACCAGTATGGCGCCCAGCGCCAGGTCCACCATGATGCAGTACAGGCCCAGCTTCTTATCGCTGACAAAGGCGGGCATGTGGTAAAAGCCGGCCAGCAGCGTGACAAACAGCACGCCCGAGATACCCGTCGCCATCAGCGCTTCCAGGCGGCCGATGCGCAGCTCGTTGCCCCAGGGGGCGGGGAAATGGCCCATCATGAAGGGCTCGGCCGCATCCATGGCCAGCGCGTAGCGCAGGGTAAAGGCGCTGAGCACCAGTACCACGCCCGATATGATAACCGTCAGCGCCCGGGCCGCCTTGGGCTTGAGCACCGAGGTGAGCACGCTGCCCACCAGGCACAGCAAAATGCTGAAAAAGGGAAAGTTGCGCGCCAGCGTCATGGCAGATCCTCCCCTTTTGCGAGCAGCGCAATCTGGTCAATGTCCAGCGTGCGGTAGCGGCGGTACAGGCGCACAGTCAGCGCCAGCATGATGCCCGTGAAGCTGACCGACACCACGATGCCCGTCAGCACCAGCCCTGCGGGGATAGGGTTGATGTAGGCGGCCGCGTCGGTCACCCCGTCCATCACGATGGGGGCCTTGCGCCCCTCAATAAAGCCCATGGACGCCAGAAACAAGTAGGTGGCCGTGCTCATGATATTCAGGCCGATGATCTTGCGGATCATGTTGCGCTGCAACAGCAAAATGGTAAAGCCGATGCCAAAGAGAATGGCCGCGACCGTCTGTTCCAGGTTTTCATAGAGTGCCTGCCACATGTCCATCCCTTTCTTACAGCCCGCCCTTGCGGAACAGCGCATAAAAGATATACATCGTGCAGGCCACCACCAGGCCCACGGCAATGTTGAGCGGCATGATCAGCCCGCTTGACAGGATGGCCCCCGGTGTGCCCAGGGGGATGCCGCTATTGAGGCCGTTGGCCCCCATGTAGAAGGAATAGGCCTTGGCCACCCCGTAGAAGCCCAGCGAGAAAAAGCTGACCCACATGAAAATCTTGTACGTGAAGAAGCGCCCCGCCTTTTGAAAGCCGAAGGCGTTGAGGTAGAGGATCAGCCCGCTTGACAGGATGGCCCCGCCGGAAAAGCCGCCGCCCGGCCCCAGGTGGCCGTTAAACAGCACATAGATGCCAAACAGCAAAATGATGGGCGTCAGCACCATGGCGCTGCCCTGCAGGATGCGGTCGTTCTTGGGCTCGTAGTGGCGGTCGTCCGACCCCTCAGCGATCAGCTGCTGCATGGGCTGGCCCTGGTCATCCAGGTCGATGCGCAGCAAAATCAGCACCGCGCACGCCGCCACAAACAGCACCGTGCTCTCGCCCAGGGTGTCAAAGGCGCGGTAGTCCAATATCATGCCGGCCACGATGTTGATGGCGCCGGTCTCCTCCAGCCCTTTTTCGATGTAGCGGGCGATCACCTCGTTGTTGGTGGGGACAGCCACCTGACCAAAGCGGGGCATGTAGGCCACGGTATCCAGCAGGAAGTAGATCAGGCTGGCCCCCAGCAGCAGCGCCAGCAGCACATACAGCCGGGTCAGCGCCTTGCGGCCCCGGGTGTTGGCCCAGCGCTGCAGGTCGTAGTTGGCCAGGCGGTCCAGCGCCATCTCGCGCTCGTGGCGGTGGGTGCCGATCAGGCGATCATGCTCCTCCAGCGCCTCGGCGTCCGGCCGCTGCGCGGCGGGCTGGGCCACGGCGGATATGATTTCATCGTCCAGCGCGCCGTAACCCTCCCGCATCCATCGCAGGAAGCGGGCCTGGGGGCGCTGCGCCCAGTCACTTCTGCGCTTGCTCATGGTCTCTGTCTCCCTTGATGGCGTGAATTTTTTTGAGGGTCACAAAAAACAGCACGCTGGTGATGCCCGCGCCTACCGCGGCCTCGGTGATGGCCAGGTCCGGGCTTTCCAGCAGCATCCAGATAACGGCCATGATCAGGCTGTAGGCCATGTAGATGATCAGCGAGGTCAGCAGGTTGCGCGTCAGGCTGACGCCCAGCGCGCACACGATGAGCATGCCCAGCAGGGCAATCTTGACAAAGCTCACGGGCTGTCCTCCTCTTCCTTTTCATCCTTGCCCGGCGTGGGCGGCAGCTGCTGCCAGCGGGGGTTGATGGTCACTTCCAGGCGGGCAATCAAGTGGCTGCTGACGGGGCTTGCCACCCACAAAAAGCAGATGATCAGCAGCAACTTGAGCGCGGTGGCCAGGTCGGGCGCGCTGACGGTCAGGCCCAGCAGGCAAAACAGCAGGCCCAGCGTATCGCCCATGGCGGCCGCATGCATGCGGTTTAATACATAGTCAAACTTGTACACGCCGATCACCGCGGTGATCAGGATGATCAGCCCGCTGATCAACAGCCCGGCAGTCAGGATGAAGCGCAGCCACTCAAGCATTGTGTTGCTCCTCCTGCTCCTGGGCGCGGCGCTCCAGAAATACGCCCATATATACCTTGCACAGCACCACCACCGCCAGGAAGCTGATAAGCGCGTAGATCAGCGCCACGTCGGTCAGGTACCCCTCCCCGATCAGCAGGGCCACCAGCCCGATCATGATGAGGATTTGGGTGCCGATCATGTTGATGGACACGATGCGGTCGGCAATGGAGGGGCCCTTGATGGCGCGGATGAAGCACAGAATCGTCAGCACCACCAGCACGCTTAAGGCGCCGATATACAGGACACTGTAGGCGTTATGCAGGCTCATTGTGTTCCTCCTGCGCCCAGCTTTGCTCCATCTTGATCAGGCGGCGCTCAAAGGCGCTGTCGTGCAGGCCGTCCTCCATGCTTTCGTCCAGGCAGTGCACCAGGTACTCATCGCCGTTGAGGTTGACGGTGATGGTGCCGGGGGTAAGGGTGATGCAGTCGGCCAGGACGACCCGGGCGGCCCGGGTCTCCAGCCTGGTTTTGAAGATGGCCAGCTTGGGCACCACCACATGTGAATCAGTCAATATCAGGCGCATGACGGCAAAATTGGCCAGGGTGATTTCCTTGATCAGCAACCAGGCGTAGCGCAGGTAGCCAGGGAAGTGTCTGACCATGCGCCACTGCACGGCGGCGGTGAGTCTGGTCGCCACAAAGCGGCGCACAAACCACGCCAGGCCAAGGGAGATGACAAGGCCAAACAGCACCACTTCCCAGGTGAGCTTGCCGTTGAAAACAATCCACAGGGAAAACAAGGCCAACGCGATCAATGGTTCACCTTCTTTATTATTTCATGCCGGTGAGCAAACTGTTCACCAGTTGAATTATAACAATCCTGTTTGGAATGTCAAACCCCTTGTGCTGTCGGCGTTTTCGGGAAATGAACGGCCAGGATCAACAGGCGGATTCCGCCATCCTCAGGGGCCGGCCAGGGCAGTGCAGGGAGCAGGGCTTGTGGCGGGCTATGAAACCCTTTCAGCCTGCAGCTGCGCGCGCACACACAGCTCGGCCGCCTTGAAAGCGTGTTCCTGGGTCATGGCCAGCTCCGTCCTGTTGAGGGAGTCCAAAATCAGCTGCCCGAAGAAGGGGAAGCCCACCTGTCCGGCAATGCTGAAGCGCTGCTCGCCCTGGCTGTCCACCAGCAGCACCAGGTCCCCCTGGGCGCTGCCGCTCGCGATGTCGATATACTTGCGGATTTCGATGTAACCCTTGGTGCCGAGGATGATCGCGCGCCCATCCCCCCAGGTGCCAAGGCCGTCCGGGGTGAACCAGTCCACGCGGAAATAATTGGTGCAGCCGTTGTCGCCCACCAGCATGGCCTCACCAAAGTCTTCCAGCTCTGGGTACTCTGGGTGGTTGTAGTTGGCAACCTGGCTGCGCACCACCTGCGCGTCCCGGGCGCCAGTAAAGAAAAGGAACTGCTCAATCTGGTGGCTGCCGATGTCACACAGAATGCCGCCATACTGCTCCTTGACAAAGAACCAATCCGGCCGGGCAGGCGCGTTCAGGCGGTGCGGGCCCAGGCCCACCACCTGCAGGACCCGGCCAATGGCGCCCCGCTCAACCAACTGGCCCGCGAAAACCGCACCCTCGTTGTGCAGGCGCTCTGAATAATAGACCATGTATTTGCGCCCGATGCGCGCCACGGCCTCCCTGGCCTGTTGAAGCTGCTCCAGGCTGGTGAGAGGCGCTTTGTCCGTGAAATAATCTTTACCTGCGGCCATCACCGCCAGGCCAAGCGGGCAGTGCAGGTTGGTGATGGCGGCTGAGGCCACAAGCCGCACCTCAGGATCCTGGAGGATTTCCTCCTTGCTGCGGGCTGACACAGCCTGGGGGAAGGCCTTTAAAAAAGCGGCTACCTTCTGCGGGTCCGGGTCATAAACCGATTTCAACGTGCCGCCGGCCTCCACCAGCGCGCCACACATGCCGTAGATGTGCCCATGGTCCAGCGCGATGGCGGAAAAGACAAATTCACCCGGGCCGACCACCGGGTTGGGCTTGCCCTTGGGCGCGTAGTTCATGCCGTCTTTCATCATCATATCCTCCTATACTCTGTGGTTTCTACCAGCATAATGCCCTGATTTCGGTTGCCTGCTTACTTGACCCATGTCCAGGCTACAGGGCGCGTATTCATCTCCTGCATGTAAGGTACAGCAAGCCTGTGCCAGAGTCAACAAAGGGGAAAGCCGCGCAGCCTATATGATGCTTTTGGTCAACAGCAGGCAGGCCTACTGGGCTGTCATCTCGGACTTTTGGACAGCTTCCTCCTGGATTGGGTATATTATTACTAGCACGTATGGGGGGTGAGAAGATGAAAGAAGAGAAAAAGCCAGGGGTCGTGAAGCAGTTTTTTGAGAAGCTCCGTGACGTCAACAAGGCAGAGCATTCCCCGGCCGCGGACAACACCGCGCGCCTGGGCTATGACAAGGGCAACATTGACCAGAACCAGCCAAAAAACGTGGACGTATGGGACACCTGCCCAGTGCTGGATGAGCAGGGCAAGCCTTTGATGGACGAAGGGCAGTAAGCCTACCCCTTCTGGCGTCGCACCTGACTCACCTGCTGCTCAAAGCGCTCAATGGAGCGCTTTTTGTGTGGATGCAGCACCAGTTGATGCGCTCTATCAGGTTTAAAGGGATGTATCAGAACTGGTTGACAGGTCTCCAGTTTCAAACGCACAGCTGCGCTGCGCATGCGAGGTCAATCCTGCGCATGGGTTTTGGTGGAACAAGGTTGTTTGGGCCGCATCTCGCACAAACCTTTCCTCTTTGTTAAAATAGTGGTGCAATTATTACAATTGTGTGTTATACTTGTTGCGATATGCTAAGAACACCACTTGTGAGGAGAGGCACATGCAAAATTGGCTCACGCTGCCCTTGTTCGCGGGCATCCGGCAAAGCGCTCAGAAAAGCAGGCTGAGCCTGGCTCAAAAGGCTGTGGTGGACTGGGCCAAGGCAGATGATTACTGTGCCATGCTGGATTTGTCCTGTTCGGACGGAAGGCTGTTGGCCCATTTTCTTGGCCGGTATGCCCTGCGCGCCTGCGGCATCAGCGCGGACAAGGGGGAACAGGACCAGGCGCAAGGCCTGCTGGGCGGCGCGGCGGAGGTGCTGCGCGCGGACATCCACGACATCCCCTGGCTTACCCACAGCTTTGACCTGGTGTGTATGACCAAGCTGTTTCAGAACAGGCCCGCCACCTGCCAGCAGTTGGCGGAGGTTCTGCGGGTGCTGAAACCGGAAGGGCAGCTGGTGGTCGCGGTGCCGGGGATGCATGCTTTCACCCGCCTGACAAGGCGCCAGCATGCAGCCACGCGTCACCTGGACAATCCTTACAACCTGATGGCTGCCCTGAATGAAGCGGGCTTTGCCGATGTGTCCATGCGCGTTTCCCGCTTGCACCACGCGGCGGTGGTTGCCTATGCGCCGCCTGTATCAGCATCAGGCGGCTGTATTGGCCCGCGGGCTTAGCATCCTGTGTGTGATTCTATTTGTTCTCTTTGTGGCAGGCTTGGATTCACCCGACCACGCTGAGTACCGCGCTGAAAGCTGCGGCGCCGTCTGAACCCTTTTCTCTTTAGCGGTAACAAACCGGCACAATGTCAGCAGGGAGACCAGTTTTGCATAAGCATCATCATGTCAACAATGCAGTCAGGAAATTTCTGTCCAAAGCCTTTGCTTGCCTGCTGGCGCTGTCGCTGATCAGCGCTTTTGTTTTCATGATGCAGCCTTTTGCTGCAGGCGCGGCCCAGACCAGCCATGTGCGCGTGCTGCTCACCGCTTTTCAAACCACCAACCAACTGAAAATTGGTATTTTTGGCAGCTACACCCTCAATGAAAACATCAGCTTTCAGCGTGGCAGTGAGCTGATCATCAGCATAGTGGACAGGAAACTGAAGGTCAGCTATGAGGGCATGGCGTTCTTCCCGGGCGAGCGCATCCGTCTGGTGCGCCACGCGGCGAAAGCGGGGGAAGAGAACGGCCTGCGCCTGCAGGACAACCTGAGCCTGTATGAGGGCGACCTGCAGCTGACCACCCAGGGAGAGCACCTGCTGCCCATCCTGACCATCCCCCTGGAGCAGTACCTCAAGGGCGTGGTCCCCTATGAAATGGCGGACGACTTCCCCCTTGAAGCACTCAAAGCCCAGGCGGTGGCTGCGCGCACCTATACCCTGGCCCATTTGAAGCCTGACAACGCCTATGACCTGGTGGACAACACCAATGACCAGGTGTTCAGGGGGCTCAACCCGGACAAGGTGAACGCGATCAGGGCAGTGGAGCAAACAGCCGGTGTGGTCAGCCTGTACCAGGGCAAGCTGGCCAACACCTACTATACGGCCAGCAACGGCGGTTGGACCGAATCGGCCTTCAATGCCTGGGGTCGCGAACGAATACCCTATTTGCAGATCCAACAGGACAAGTATGATGTGGAAAACCCCGCCAGCATCGTCAGGCGCGCGCGGATTGCCAAAACCAATGAACCGGATGCTCAGGAGCCTTCCCGCCTGCTGTATGCCCGGTTGCAGGAGCTGGTGGATCAGCATCTGCAAAGCCAGGGAACGGAGCCAAACCAGGCCAGGGTGACCGGCATCAGCGGCATGACGCCCCATACCACCATCCACGGGGGTGAGGCGGGGGTCATGAAGCTGCTGAAGATCAACCTTACAGCAGAAACCACCCGTCAGGTGGCCATCAGCCAGGATGAGGAAGTCAGCCTGGCAGAGCAGGAAGATGCGTCATCTACAACAAAGGACGGGAACACGGTGTATGAGACAAGGACCAGTGTTTCAGACTTGTCCGTTGACCTGCCCATTTTCCCGGACCTGGAAACGCTGCTGTCCCTGTCCATCAACAGATATGAAAACGAGCTCATCAATGTGGAGCCTGTTGAGGGCGGGTTTGAGGTTCAATCCCGCCGGTATGGCCATGGCGTAGGCATGAGCCAGCGCGGGGCAGAGTGGATGGCCAGCCACTACGGTATGGACTATCGGCAAATTCTGGCGTTTTACTACCCAGGAACAGTGCTGGCGCAGCGTGAGACAGCGGCGCCTCCACTACAGGCGCTCAGTCACTCCTTTTTGACCACACCGGGGCCTGTGCCCACCGCCACACCAAGACCCACCCTCATGCCGCAAAGCGCGCAACCAGGGGCAGGCCAGCGCCTGGTATATGTGAGCGGGGTGGCGCAGAATTCCTCCCTGAACCTGCGCGCGCAGCCGGACCTGCTGGCAGACATCATCACCCGCCTGTATTTTGGCCAGCAGCTGTTGGTGCTGGGGAGCACTGAGGATGGCTGGCTGGAAGTGAAAACTGACGCGGTGCAGGGCTTTGTCCGGCATGAATATGTCAGCGAGCAGGCGCCATAAGCGTCATCAATTGGTTTAAGATAGATACAGGGCAGCTGGCACAGCAGCGTGACCTTTTGTCAGGCTGCCCTGTTTGATGATGCATGGGAGGTGCAGATGGATTCTTTTTTTCATCCTGACATGCTGACGTTCATGATGGACATCCGCTTCAACAACAACAGGGAGTTCATGAACGAGAACCGGGGAACCTATTACCGGCTGATGCGCGACCCCTACTACCGCTTGATTGACGCCATGGCGCCAGCCATGAAAAAGATTGATGACCTGATGGAGGTGCGACCGGCCAAGTGTCTGTCCCGCATCTTCCGGGACACGCGCTACAGCCATGACAAATCGCCTTACCGCAACCACCATTGGGTCACTTTCCGCCGACAGGGTGAGCCACGGGAGCTATCCGTGATGTACTGGTTTGAAATACGTCTGGAAGCTGTCAGCTGGGGCCTGGGGTACTGGGGCGCAAACCGACCAGCGCTAGACATCCTGCGGCAGCGTATGGTTGCCAACCCCAGAGAGATCAGCAGTTTGCTCCCCATCCTCAAGAAACATGGGTTCATTCTGGAGGGCAGTCAGTACAAGCGTCGTACTGTACCGGGGAACCTGCCTCCGGCCCTGGCCCCCTGGTACCTCAAACGGGAGCTGTACCTCACAAAAACCGGTGTTCAGCCGGAATGGGTGTTTCAGCCCGGGCTGGATAAGCGCCTTGTCAAGGATTTTACCGCCCTGGCGCCTGTTTATCGGTTGCTTCGCGGCTGCCATGAGCTTGTGAACGCGGAGAACATGTTATAGAACATCACAGAAAATACTAAAGTATGCAAAAACACACCATAGTCTGTAATTGTTGAGATGATACCAAAGTATCTTTGTTGTGATATACACCGAACACGCCGTTCAGAACATTGCTGAACGCTGAGAAGAAGAGGTGATAATGGCATTTTGAACGCAAGCCAGACCAATGAACAGACGCGGCAGGTTGAACAGAACCTGCCCCACACACCGCCTTCGTAACTAAAGAATCAGATTCACATAAATCATCATATAAAAATGCCATTCTGTTCCCAGAACGGCACGAAGATGGGTTTGGTTGCTCAGAGGGCGCGGTAAACGGACACCACCTTGCCCAGGATCTCCACTTCTTTCACATAGAGCGGTTGCATGGCGTCGTTTTCAGGCTGCAGGCGGAACTGGCCCTTCTCTTTGTAGAAGCGTTTGACCGTGGCATCCCCATTGACCATGGCCACCACAATCTCCCCGTTGAGCGCCTGCTGCTGCTGCTTGACCACCAGGTAATCCCCGTTGAGGATGCCTGCCTTGATCATGCTGTCGCCACGGACAAGCAGCGCGAAATGCTCGCCATCCCTGAGCATGAACTCCGGGATTGGCAGCATTTCGGAGATGCTTTCCTCCGCCAGAATCGGGATACCGGCGGCGACAGGGCCCAGCAGCGGTACCATGCGCACATGCTCACGCCTGTCTTTCCTGGGCTTGCCCATGACAGCCATGGCGCGCGGCTTCATGGAATCCCGCTTGAGGATGCCCTGTTTCTCCAGGCGCTTGAGGTGGCCGTGCACGGTGGAGGTGGATTTGAGCCCAACTGCCTCGCAGATCTCCCGTACTGAGGGGGGATAGCCGTTCTGGGCTATTTGCTCCCGGATAAACGCCAGGATCAAGCCCTGGGTCTCTCCGTGCCTGCGTTTATTTTGCTGCCGATTTTCGCTCATAACCACCCTCCTCGCCTGATGAGTCCATTATACCATGCAAACAGATGTTTGCAATATCAAATGGTATTTCCTTATGGTGATGTTTCCGGATCGTCTGATGTGGACAGGCTTGGCAGCTCAACGCGCCTGGCCGCTTCCCTGCGTTTGGCATCAGACATGGCGGCGTAATGTTTGCGGGTGGTGTTGACATCAGCATGTCCAAGGGTGTCGGCAACCAGGTAGATGTCGCCTGTTTGCTGGTAAAGGTTGGTGCCGAACGTGCTGCGCAGCTTGTGGGGGCTGAGGCGTTTTTTCAGCGGCGCGCCCAGCAGCGCGTATTTCTTGACCAGGTTTTCCACCGCGCGGCTTGAAATCCTGCGCCGCTGCAAGGAGAGGAAGAGGGCGTACTCATGCCCGGGCAGCGGCTCCACCAGACTGCGCTCTGTGAGGTAGCTCTCCAGGCATTGGGCCACAGGATCCGGAAAATACAGGATGGTTTGGTTGCCTCCCTTGCGGGTGACCAGAAAGGATTTGTTGCCCAGGTCCAGGTGGTCCAGGTCCAAGCCCACCAGTTCGCTCACGCGGATGCCGGTCCCCAGAAACATCATTAAAATGGCCAGGTCGCGTTTTTGCGTATTCCTGAGGTAGGCCTGCTGGTTGGGGCTAAAGCCCTCGCCCTTGATGACCGCGTCCATCATGCGCTGCACCTCATCCGCTTCCATGTACAATATGGGCTTGCTGTGGCGCTTGGGCATGGCGACAAGGGTGGCGACATTGGCTGGAACAATCTCGTTCTTAAACAGGTAATCGAAAAAGGAACGGATGGCGCTCAGCTTGCGCATGATGCCCAGCTCCTTGTTCTGGACGGCGCCCTGGCCTTCTCCATCCTCGTCCTGACGGTAGTAGAACTGCAGGTATTCCTGAAACCCTTCAATGTGCCGCGCGGTAATCGTGGCCATATGGCCGGCATCCATGAGCCTGGGGTCCGTGCCGCAAAAGTCGGTTTCCTCCAGGTGCAAATAGCGGAAGAACAGCCTCAGGTCATAGGCGTAGGCCTGACGGGTCAAGGCGCTGGTGGTCTGCGCGATGGCACGGAAATAGTCCGTACACAGGCGAGGCAGCTCCAGCTGGAGTTCCCTGAGCTTTTCGTAAGCCCGCTGTGAGGCGCGGTGATGAAAGGCAATCCTTTTCAAAGCAGTCTCCTTGATTTCTTGCTTTCTATTATACGGCATCCTCCTGAATTGGACAATCAAGGCAGATTTCATGTAA
>ENA-UOUL01002831-UOUL01002831.1-bioreactor-metagenome-genome-assembly--contig:-NODE-2831-length-19270-cov-4.155057_pt1 | contig 19270 bp, 19 predicted proteins | sample MGYA00249838_ERZ747220 | MGnify/ENA primary metagenome ERZ747220 (study PRJEB28778, sample SAMN05720191) | bioreactor metagenome | isolation source: Anaerobic biogas reactor | place: USA:Washington...
GAGCCCCACCAGCGTGTTGGAGCCCCCCAGGCGCAGGATGTAGGCGCTGTTGAACGCCGCCGACGCCGAAAGCGCCGCAGCAAAGAGTACCTCGGCGTACAAAAAGTAGGTGTTTCGTTCGGTGGGGGTATCGGGAGGGGATGCCAACCGGCGCAGTCTCGCCTCCGCCCGACTCTGCAACGTGATGACCCGCTCTCGCCACATGGGGGCACCTCTGCATGGAATGGGTGCCGGTCCTCGGCGCGCCAACGAGCCCTGCGACCGGCCATCAACGCGCAACTATACCACGGGGCCGCCGAATCGGCGAAACGGCGGGGGGGCGCTTGACGCGCTCTGCCGTCGAGCGTACGGTTCCGCGATAGCACACATCCACAAGCCACCGAGGAGGCACCAGATGGTCAGACTGGCACCGATGCGCGCGCAAGAGTACGCGGCATGGGTCGAGGAGGCGATCGCGAACTATGCACGGGAACGGGTGCGGGCCGGCGACCGAACCGAACACGTAGTGCGTGGTCTCGACGGTGGCCAGCCAGTCCCGCATGGCCTCGTTGATCGCGTCCTTGAGGGTCCGCTGGCCGGACTCGACAGGCACCACCTTCGTGCCCATCAGTTTCATGCGGTAGACGTTGAGTTCCTGGCGGCGGATGTCCTCGCTGCCCATGTAGACCTCACAGGGCAGGCCGAAGACGGCGGCGGCGGTCGCGGTGGCGACCCCGTGCTGGCCGGCTCCGGTTTCGGCGATGATGCGCTTCTTGCCCATTCGCAGGGCCAGCAGGACCTGGCCGAGCGTGTTGTTGATCTTGTGGGCGCCGGTGTGGTTGAGGTCCTCGCGTTTGAGGTAGACCTTGGCCTGGCCCAGCCGACGGCTGAGGTTGCGGGCGTGATACAACCGGCTCGGACGGCCGACGAAGTGTTCGAGGTACCAATCGAGCTCACGGTGGAAGTCCGGGTCGTCCTTGGCCCGCCGGTATTCCCGGTCGAGCTGCTCGAGAGCGCCCATGAGCGTCTCGGGCACGAACTGCCCGCCGAAGGGTCCGAAGCGTCCCTTCTCGTCGGGCACGGTTTTGGCCGCCGCAGGCTGCATGATCGTTGGTCTCCGTCAGAAGAAGTGCTAATGGTAGGCCCCAGCCGGGCGGCCCGTCAAGGAAAAAGGACTGGCACGCAGAACGAGCGGGAAGGAGAACCGAGCGGTGTATGTCGGGCACACCCGGTGCACGGAGGCTCGGAGGAAGGGGATTGGTATTCTGGTGTACAGCGGGTATCATGTAATATGGCTTGCGTCGCAGGAGTGAGGGTGGGCGTCCCATGGAGACGAGCCGTATGCCGTTCTTGAGGCCTTTCGTCCGCGGCCGCAGGTCTCAGCGGCGGACGAAGGGGTTCACGCTGATCGAGCTTCTGGTCGTGGTGGCGATCATCGCGGTGCTGGTGGCGATACTGCTTCCCGCGTTGTCGCAGGCTCGCGAACAGGCCCGACGGACGATCTGCCTGAGCAATCAGCACCAGACGGCGGTGGCGCTGGTTGCGTACGCCGGCGAGTATGACGACCGCTTTCCTCCAGGCCACGAGGGACAGAACGCGTCATTGACCTTCGAGGTCTTTGCCTCGGGTCATTGGACAGGTCATGGGCTGCTGTTCGCCACGGGCTTTCTGGTCGAGCCGAAGGTTCTGTTCTGTCCGAGCCAACGGGAGCCGTATTTCACCTACCCCTACGGATGGGAGCAGACTCGTTATTACCCCAACTATCGCTTCACCAGCTATCTGTACCGGGTGTTCGGCCAGAAGACAGGAAACGGGTATGAGTATGAGTACATCACCGGCGCCGACGTCGACTGGCTCAGCAAGATCCAGTACGGCGCTCTGGAATACCCGCTGGCGATGACCGCGGACATTCTCATTCCTCGATATGGCGATTATGACCTGTGGGACTGGGGCACGGACTGCTGGCCCCATGTTCGACCGTACGTGGTCAACGTCGCCTACTCGGACGGCCATGCCGCGGCGGTGCCGGTGCGGGAGTCCGACTACTGGCGCGGGTACTACCGCAACACCATGCCGGAACGGGACGATTTCGCCTTTCTCTTCTTCAAAGCCCTCGACCAGGAGGATTTCATTCCGCTTCGCGAAGCCTTTCCGGACGATTAGCCGCGAGCCAGCCGTCCGCCGCTCCTGTCAGTTTACGCTGGACGGAAAAGGAGTTTGAGATATCATATACTCAACCGGTACGGGGCGTTCCGTCGCGGGCCGGGCGATTTGAACCAAGGCAGGAGAGGCATGATGATCAAGCTGGCGAGGATTCTTTATCCGACGGATTTTTCGGAACTGTCCCTGGCGGCGTTGAAGTATGCCCAGGAATTCGCCCGGCAGTTCGACGCCCAGCTCCACTGCCTGCATGTGGTGGATGAGGCGTATCACTACTGGCTGGCCCTGGGGCCGGACGGGGTGCCGGTGGGTCCGGACCCCAACGAGTTGCTCCGTTCGACCGAGGCGCAGATGCAGCAGTTCGTGGGCGAGCACCTGGCCGAAGCGCCCAAGCTGGTGGCCAAGGTGGTCACGGGCCGGCCGTTTATCGAGATCATCCACTACGCCCGCGAGCAGGCGATCGACCTGATCGTGATCGCGACGCACGGGCGGTCGGGGCTGCGCCACGTCCTGATGGGTTCGGTGGCGGAACGGGTGGTCCGCAAGGCCCCCTGCCCGGTCCTGACCTGCCGCGCCGCGGAGCACGAGTTCGTCATGCCGTAGCGGCCGGCGGTCATCGGCGCGGTTGCGGCCGCGTCAGTCGCCAAACAACTCGGCGGCGGAGCCGGCGGTTTCGTAGCCCTGGTCGGGCGGAAGATCCGGCTGGTCGGCGGCGCGGGTGGCGAGCTGGTCGCAGCGCTCGTTTTCCGGATGGCCGGCGTGGCCGCGAAGCCAGTGGAAGCGGACCTCGTGCTTTTCGAGCAGGTCGAGCAGTTCTCGCCAGAGATCGACGTTTTCCGGGCGTTTCTTGTCCGCCTTTCGCCAGCCGCGGCTTCGCCAGCTTTTGGCCCAGCCCTTTGTCACACCGTTGACCACGTACTGGGAGTCGCTGTGAATCTCGGCCTGGCAGGGCTCGCGGAGGGCCCGCAGGGCCACGATGCAGGCGAGCAGTTCCATGCGGTTGTTGGTGGTCCGGCGAAAGCCGCCGGCCAGTTCCTTGCGGGTCGCGCCGTGGCGCAGGACGACGCCATAGCCGCCGGGACCGGGATTGCCCCTGCTGCTGCCGTCGGTATGGATGGTCACTTCTTTCACCGGGTTCTCCTGATCGATCGCAACAAAAGTGCGACCATGATAGGAGGCCGGCCCGCTTGAGGCAAGTCCGCGGCGATGATCGGATCAATCGAAATGGATTCGCAGCTCGGCGTAGACCATCCGCGGGACTTCGGCCTGGGCGTAGAACTTGCTGCGCCCCTCGTAGTGGCCGGGATCCAGGAGGTTACTGACGCCGACCGCGATGGAAGCCCGATCGTTCCAGAACTCGTGCTCGGCGCGGAGGTCGAGGCGGATGTACGGACTGGCCGAGAGGGTGCCGAAGGGATTGTCGGAATTGGGGGTCCGGACGGCATCGACGTAGTAGGCGTGAGAGGAGAGCGTCAAGTCCTCGGTGGCCTTGTAGTTCAGGCCGATCATGGCCTTATGCTTGGGCGGCGTGATCGACTCGACGGCCAGGGAAAAATCGGGTGCGTCATCGGCCCGCCAACTGAGCATCTGGAAGGTGTAGTTGGCCTGAGCGGTGAGTTTCTCGCTGAGCCTCCAGGTGGAGCCCAGTTCCACGCCGTAGGTGGAGGACGCGCCGGCCTCGCTGAAATTCGTCAGGATCAGCTCGGGCCAGCCGAGTTGAGTGGAAAACGCGCCCGTATGGTTGTACTCGTGCCAGTAGACGTTGGCGTTGAAATCGACGCAATCGGCGATATTCCGGCGGCGGTAGCCCAGTTCGTAGGCCAGCAGGTGGACGTTGGCTATGTCCTTGTCCGCCTGCATGTGCATCAGGCCGTTGAGCAGCTGCATGTTGATGTAGCGCAGGCCGGCTGCGGGCATCTTGTAGGCCCGCGAGACGGCTCCGTAGATCAGCGAGTCCTCGTCCGGCTCGTAGGAGAGAGCCGCCCTCGCGCTGGGCTCGAAACCGCCATAGCACTCATAGTCGACCCGCCCGCCCAGGCTCAACGTCCATTGCGGAGCGAGCCGCCAATCATCGGCAATGTAGATGCCGATGTTGCCGGTCCACAGGTGGTTCTGGACCAGGAAGTACGGATCGGCGTTCGATCCGTCGGCGTGGTCGAGCAGCGTGTCGACGCCCCACACCAGCGTGTGGTTTTCCGCGGGTTTGAAGGTGTGATTGAGCTGCAGGGCCGCCTGCTGGTACTGAACGTCGTAGGCGTTGCCGCCGAAGTTGTGGTGAAATTCGTTGATGTAGCCGGTCAGGCTCCAGGCGTTGTCGTGCTCGATGCGATGGTCCCACCGGGCCATGGCGTAGTTGGCCCGCGAGCCGGGGCTCTGGATGCCGAAGAACCCGTGCCCGAGGGACGTGGGATAGATCCCGTCGACCAGCGCGCTGCCGGCCGAGAAGGTGAGCGTATCGTCGATGCCGAGGTCGGCGACCCCATAGAGGCTGAAGCGCCCCGCCTCGTAATAGTCGTTCAGGCCTCGCAGGAGCGATCCGCCCTCGCGGAACCCATCGCTGCCCTCGTGCTCGCCGGAGACCCGCATCCGCAGAGCCCCGTCCTGAAAACCGTAGCCGACGTATTCACGGTTGACGCCCCGTGAGCCGGCCCGCGAGTCGAAGGTCAACCCAAGCTGGTCGGCCGGATCCTTGGTCACGATGTTGATCAGGCCGTTGGTCGCATTGGCTCCCCACGTGACTCCGGCCGGCCCGCGGATGACCTCGATCCGCTCGATGTCCTCGAGCTTGAACGGCCAGCTTCCCCAGAAGGTGCCGCCGAGGAACGAGTCGAAGATCTCGCGGCCGTCCACGAGAATAAGGCTCTGGCTGCCCTGGTTGGCGTAGAAGCCGCGCGGCGAGACGGAGTAGAAGCCGTAGGCCAGTTCCGCCACGTCCACGCCGGGAACCAGACGCAGGGCGTCGGGCACCGACCGGGCTCCGGCCAGTTCAATCTCCCGGGCGGTGATGACGCTGACCGCGTACGGCAGATCTTCGATTTTCTGGGCCCGCCGGGTGGCGCCGGTGACGACGACCGGAACCTCCAGGGTCAACAGGTCGATGTCCTCCAGGACGGGCGACGAGGCCGGTGTCTCGGCCGCGCCCAACGGCGTCTGGAACAGCCAAAGAACCGCCAGGATCATGCACACCATTCCGACTCTGGTCATAGTTTGATCGCTCACGTCTGTGCCACCTACTTATCGCCGAATACCAAGGTCTGATCCTTGAGGAAGCTGTCGTCGACCGACACGCCGATCATGTCGGCCGTGCGAAGGTTCAACGCCCGGGATATCCGCTGAGGATACTCCAGGCCGACCGATCGAGGGTCGGCCCCTTTAAGGATTCTGCGGACGACGTCGGCGGTCTGCCGACCCACCACGTCGATCTCGGAATACTGTCCGGCCAGGGCTCCCGCCTTGACCAGGTTGGGCGAGAAGGCATACACGGGGCGTTTCTGGCGCAGACCCCAGAGCAGAAGGCCCTGGACATTGGCGGCCGTGTAGACCTGTGCGTCCGGAAGCATGAGTACGGACTGGCAGTCCTTTTCACTCAGTTCGCGAAGGGCCTTGGCAAAATCCTGCTTGTCCGTTTTGACCGGAATCAGCTTGATGCCGCGCGTGGCGGCCGTGGCCACCAGGGCCTCGACGGTCTTGAGGGAAGATGGGCTGTGGAGCACGCCGACGGTCTTGACTCCCGGACAGGTGCCGGCGATCCAGGCGAGCTGGGCCGCCGGGGAAATGTCGGTGGTGACGCCGGAGACCCGGTTCTGGTCCGTCTTGACGTCCTCGGAGAGGCTGTCGAGGGCATTGGGGATCATGGTAAACACGACCGGCACATTCGGAAACTCGTCTAAAACCGGTCGGATGCAGGTCGAGCCCGCCACGACGATCAGGTCCGGCTTGAACGCCCGAGCCGCATCCACCCAGTCGCGTGCTGCGGCCACTTCGACCCGAAGCGTCTTGAAGTCCTTGTCGCCCAAGTCGGCCTCAACAGTATCCAGTGCGGACAGATACGTCGGGTGCTTTGGGGACACCAGGACCACGCGGTCCGGATCGCCGGTCTGGGTGGCCGGCGGCGTCGAGGCGCCCACCGAGACCACGGCGGCTATCAGGAACCAGCTCCATCGAAAACAAATCGGCCTCGCCATAGCTTGCCCTCTCTGGCGGAAAACCTTGAGCATTGCCTCAGGATCAAAGTATCGGCAATCGCCAGCCCCTCCTCCAGTTGATCTGTTGCAGCAATGAAACGTCGCCGCGGCCTGTCCCGACAGGGCCGTTTTCAGTGCTGGCAGCGGGACCGCCGGGTTCGGACTCGCCGGCTGCCTGGCTGGGGCATCCGGCCCAGCCCTTGCGATTTGTCGGCCAAAACCTGGTGATATGGCCGGCCTCAGCCGCTACAATATGGGTTTGGTTGCAGGAGGACCGAGTCCAATGCGAGTGCTATCGGGAATACAGCCGTCCGGGAAATTGCACCTGGGCAACTACTACGGCGCGATGCAGCAGCATCTGGAGCTTCAGCGGGAGCATGAGGGTCTCTACTTCATCGCCAACTACCACGCCCTGACCACCCTCAGGGACCCGGAATTGTTGGTCCGATATACGCAGGACGTGGCCCTGGACTACCTGGCGCTGGGCCTGGACCCGGCCAGGACGATCTTCTTCCGCCAGTCGGACGTGCCGCAGGTGACGGAACTGAGCTGGATCCTCTCGACGATCACCCCCATGGGCCTGCTCCAACGGTGCGTCTCGTACAAGGAGAAGCTGGAGCGCGGCATCCCCGCCGATCACGGCCTGTTCGCCTATCCGGTGCTCATGGCGGCGGACATCCTGATCTACAAGTCCGAGCTGGTCCCGGTGGGCAAGGACCAGAAGCAGCACATCGAGGTGACCCAGGACATCGCCCAGAAATTCAATCAGACCTACGGCGAAATCCTGGTGATCCCCAAAGAGCGGACACTCGAATCGACGGCGGTGGTGCCGGGGCTGGACGGGCAGAAGATGTCCAAGAGCTACGATAACACCATCGAGATTTTCGCCGACCCCAAGACGATCAAGAGGAAGGTCATGTCGATCGTCACCGACAGCACGCCGCTGGAGGAGCCGAAAGACCCGGACCGGTGCAACGTGATGGCCCTGCTGCGGCTGGTGGCCGACCCGAGTGAGCGGACGGAATGGGAACAGCGGTACCGCCAGGGCGGGACCGGCTACGGCCACGCCAAGAAACGGCTGATCGAGCTGTTGGTCGAATACTTCCAGCCGTACCGCGAAAAGCGGGCGGAACTGGAGAAGGACCCGGCCTACGTCGAGAGCGTCCTGCAGGACGGGGCGCGGCGGGCAAGGGCCCTGGCCGAGCCGACGTTGCGAGAGGTCCGCGAGGCGACGGGAATGCAATACACGTCATAGGCGACGGGCGAAGCGAGGCATGAGCGACGACTACAGGGTTGAGCTGGATATCTACAACGGTCCGCTGGACCTGCTGTTGTATCTGATCCGCAAAGAGGAAGTCGACATCTACGACATCCCGATTGCCCGGATCACGGACCAGTACCTGGCGTACGTCCGCTACCTCCAGGAGCTGGACCCGAACCTGGCCGGCGAGTTTCTGGTGCTGGCGGCCACGCTGATGGAGATCAAGAGCCGGACGCTGCTGCCGCGCGAGCCGGAAACCGAGGAAGAAAACGGCGACGACCTGGACCCGCGGACCGAACTGGTCCGGCAACTGCTGGAGTACAAACGGTTCAAGGACGCGGCGTCGTGGCTGGGCGAAGCGGCGGATGAGCAGTCGCAGAAATTCGCCCGCGTGCCGGTGCTGCCGCAGGTCGGAGCCGAGGAACTCGAACTCGAGGACGTGCAGATCTGGGACTTGGTGGAGGCGTTCGGGCGGCTCCTGCAGCAGACGCTCGCGGGTCCGCCGATCCACGACGCGGGCGAGGACGATACGCCGCTGGCGCTGTACCAGGCGGACATCGTGGACCGGCTGAAACGCGAAGGGCCGATGACGTTCTCCCGGGTTTTCGAGGGTCGCAAACGGCGGGTCGAAATGATCGGCCTGTTCATCGCCATGCTGGAGCTGATCCGCCAGGGAATGATCCAGATCGAGCAGGACGAGCCGCTTTCGGAGATCTACATCTATCTGAGGGTGGAGATCCCGGACGACGGGCAGGCGGCGGCGCCCACCGACCAGGAGCCGGCTGAGGCACCCGAGACGGCCGCGCACGAGGAATCGCAGGCTGAACCGCAAGCCATTGTGGAACCTCCCCTTTCGGATGAGACGGAAATGGAGGAACCCGGCCAGGACGAGGCTGAGACACCGGAAACGACCGACGACGATCCGCAGCCATGAACTGGGTGCAGCGACAGTTCTACGCCCTCTACGAACCGGACATGCCAAATTCGGTGACGCTGGACGCCGTCGCCTATCGGAAGGTTCAGACGTTTAAGTACGATTTCTTCGCAGCCACGGGTCTGTATGAGGGGCAGGGTCGGCAGGTGGTGGTCAAGATCTACCGCGTGCGCCGTTTCTTCGGGCTGCCGATGGGCTGGACCGGCCGGCTCCAGGTCGGCCACGAGACCCGGCTCTACCGGCTTCTGGCGGGAATCGAAGGCATACCCGAGTACCTCGGACGGGTGGGGAAGACCGGGTTTGTCCATGCATTCGTGCCGGGCGGACCGCTGAGGCGCAAGGCGACGGTCGCCGATGACTTCTTCGCGGGACTTGCCAATACGCTCCAGGCCGTCCACGAGCGAGGCGTGGCGTACGTCGACCTGAACAAACCCGAGAACATTCTGCTGGGTGAGGACGGCCGGGGGCATCTGATCGACTTTCAGATCAGCTACGCGCCGCGTCGGCGGTTCTTTCTAACGCGTTTCGTCCTGCGGCAGTTGCAGCGGGAGGATTGGTATCACCTGCTCAAACACAAGCGTCGCCTGCGGCCGGACCAACTGACGGATGAGGAACGACAACGAAGCGAGAGACGATCAACCGCAATCAACCTGCACCGCGTCCTGAGCCGGCCCTATTTCCTGATCCGCCGGCCGGTGATGCGTCTGCTGGGGCTCAAGCGTGCCGAGTAGGTCCCGCCCGCCTAGCCCTCTTCCGGACGGGTCTGTTTGAACCAGCGGCTCATGGCGTGGTACATCTCCTCGCCGCTGTCGCCGTTGGACCAGACCTCGACGAAATCAACGTCGGCGCTGGCCGGCGTGCGCTCCGGCAGCGTGACCAGCGTCCGCATGGGCAGCGGCACGCTGTCGCCGATCACGAAGCCCTCGCCCGGCCGCAGAACCGGCAGCATCTTGACCAGGTCGGCGAACTGGTCGGAGACGACCTTCGTCACGTACTGCTGGTCTTCGGGGTTGTTGAGGCGCATGACCACGAGGTTGTTGCACTGGCTCAGCACGGTGTGCGACAGTTCGCCCGGCCGCTGGGAGACGACCATGGCGCTGACGCCGTACTTCCGCCCTTCCTTGGCCACCCGCTCGACCGCCTTGCGGGCGAAACTGTCGCCCTTGTCCTCGCGAGGAATGTAGTTGTGGGACTCCTCGTAGACCATGACCACCGGCCGCCGTTCGGCGGGCACGCTGAAGAAGTTGTAGTCGAAGACCACCCGCGTGAGCAGTCCGACGGTCAGGTCCACGATGTCGAACGGGATGGAGCTGAGGTCCACGATCGTCAGGTTCTTGCGGACTGAGAGCTGTCCGAGCAGCAGGCGGATCAGCCAGTCGATTACCTCGGACCAGTCCTCGCGCTCCTCCTTGATCTGCGGGAAGTTGCTGACGAACAGCTTGGAGTCCCGGGCGTGTTTGACCGGCCGGAGCAGGAAGTCATAGCGGCAGTCGTTGAGCCGGTGCTCCATGCGGTCGATCATGCCGATCAGCTTCTGGTAGTAGAGAGCGTGAGGGATCTCGCCCTCCGCGTTGCCCTGGTTGAACTGGGCCTTCTGGGTCAGAAGGATCTCCTCCTGTTCGTTCGGAGGCAGGCTCCGCAGCGAACTGCGGGCGAAGGCGTAACGCTCGGTGTTGAGCACGAACCGGGCCTGGTTCATATTCTCCGCGTGCGTGTGCAGGTGCTCCATCGAGAAATGGATGGGCGTATCGACGGTGTAGCTCTCCAGCAGGTTCAGACGTTTGGCCGACCCTCTCTTGAGCTTCCGCAGGGCCTCCTTGAGGAACGAACTCTGGTTGGCGATCAGCCGCGGGTCCGACTTGTCCACGAACAGGGCCTCGAGCTCCGAGTAGCGCAGCAGCCAGTACGGAACGATCATGTCCTTGTCGCTCAGATACGTGACGTTGGGCAGCGGCTTGCCGTCGTCGTCGGAAAACGCCTGGCGGTACTCGCCGTGCAGGTCGAAGAGAATGACCTGCGAGTGGGGCGAACGGATCGCTTGGGAGATGATCCGGGCCACCGTGCAGCTCTTTCCGGCGCCGCTGTTGCCCAGTACGGCTACGTGTTTGCTGAAAAAGTGCTTGGTGTTCAGGTAGGTCAGATACTTGCTGTTGATCGCCGAACGGCCCAGCAGAAGGTGCCCGTTGACCTTGTCGGGGTCCTCCTGGGTGTCGCCGCCCAGAATCGCGGCCAGATCCTCCTCCTCGGGTAGCCGGGCCCGGTCGTGGATAACCGGGTACTGGTCCACGCCGCGGGAGAACCGGTCACCGCGGATTTGGCCGAACAATTGGACGGTCATGGCCCCTTCGCCGGCGGCTTCATCAAAGTGCAGGGAATTGATCAGCCCCACCACGTTGAGTTCGCCGACCGCAACCAGGATATAGGCCCCCGGCTGGCCGATGTGCTCGCTCCGGGCGGCTTCCAGGAATTCCGGGGTCAGCTTCAGCCGGATCTCGTTGCCGGATACTTCAACAACACTGCCCACTTCGACGGCGGTGGCGGTCAACAGGTCCATTCGCAGGTCCCCTCCAAAAGACGCCGGGATTGCAGAATATCTAATTATATAATGTATCGAACGATCCGGGGCGGCCGTTCACTTGGACGTCCGATAAGTTCGGCAACCGCTGGGACTTGGGGTAAGATGGCGAAAAGTAAAATTTTATTTCAATTCCCCAATTGACCTTGCGTGGCTGTACGTAAATAGTTATAGTTTCGAAGGCAAAGATGGAAACTTAGTGGACGAGAACCGGTCCCATACAAGAGGGTAGGTACGTGTCAAACCATTTTGCTGATCGTCTCGTTGAAGGAATCAAGGCGAAGGGCTCGCCGATCGCGGTGGGTCTGGACCCGGTCTATAATCGCCTGCCTCTGGCCATCCGCGAGAGTAAGGAACTCAACGACGAACTGGATACCGAATCGGCCATCGATGCCATTTTCGAGTTTTCGACTAAAGTCCTGCGGATCGTCGCCCCGCACGTCGCCGCGGTGAAGATCAATATCGCCTTTTTTGAGAAGTATTACTGGGAAGGCATCGAGGCCTACTACAGCCTCGTCGAAGAAGCCGACAGTCTCGGTTTGGAAATTATTGGCGATATTAAGCGATCCGACATCTCGTCAACCGTTGAGGCCTACGCCGAGGGGCACCTATCGAACCCCGAGTTCACCAACATGGAGAACCTCGTGGCTCCCGACGCCGTGACGGTCACCCCCTACTTTGGGATCGGTGCCCTTCAGCCGTTCATCGACGTCGCCTCCGAACAAGGCAAGGGCCTCTTCGTGGTCGTCCGGTCCAGCAATCCCGAGGCCCGCGAGCTTCAGGATTTCACAAGTGCCGATGGCAAAAAGCTTTATACCCATGTGGCGGAAATGCTGGCCCGGGTGGCGGGTCAGGACAAGTACAAGGGCCAAAGCGGCTACAGTTGCATCGGGGCGGTGGTCGGGGCGACCGACGTCGAAGCCGCTTCGCAGTTGCGCTCGGTGATGCCCAATTCGATCTTCCTGGTGCCCGGCTACGGCGTCCAGGGCGGAACCGCCGAGGCCGCCAAGGCGTGCTTCAAGCCCGATGGCACGGGGGCCATCGTCACCGCGACCCGCAGCATCATCTACGCCTACGAGACCGAGAAGTACAAAGACCTGTCCTCCTGGGAGAAGTCGGTGGAGCAGGCCATCATCGACATGAAGCAGGAAATCAACTCGGCTCTGGCTTGAGCGGCGGAAAAGTTCTGGTAGACTATATCCGTCGTCGGTCCGGAAATCGAGCGGCAAGACGCATCACGATCGCACAACGGATTCCCCATCGGCAGTCTTTCGCGACGCTGCACCACGGACGGTAGGTGGATCCGCCTTCATGATTCCGCCTCGCCGCGACGATAAGAACATCAGAACGCCGTGTTGAGCGGCGATCCGTGGACACAGCGGAGGCGGTCGGATGATGTCGTTTCCACCCGAACATTTCGTCGGTACGCGGGTGACGGTTATGGGACTGGGCCACTTCGGAGGCCAGATCTCAGCGGTGCGGTTCCTCGTCGCGCAGGGTGCCGAGGTCACGGTGACGGACCTTGCCCCTGAGGCCAAGCTCAAGGACGCGATCGCCCGCATCGCCGACCTTCCCGTCCAGATGCATCTTGGCGGCCACATCGAGGCCGATTTCACCGATACGGACCTGGTGGTGGTCAGCCCAGCGGTGCCCAAGAACTCGCGATACCTCAAGCTCGCCATCCAGAAGAATATCCCAATCACCTCCGAAATGAACCTGTTCCTGGACCGCTGCCGGGCCAGGGTGCTCGGGGTGACCGGGACGGTGGGCAAGAGCACGACGGTGGCCATGATCGAAACTATCCTTCGCGAGGCGCTGGCCTCGCGGGACAAGGGGCTTGGCTTCACCAACGTGTGGCTGGGCGGGAACATCGGCAAGTCCCTCCTGGAGGACGTCGCCCATATCCAGGAAACCGATCTGGTCATCCTGGAGCTTTCGAGTTTCCAGCTCGAAGACATCGCCGGGATTGAGTACAGCCCGGAGATCGCCCTGGTCACCAACATCTTCCCGAACCATCTGGATCGGCACGACAGCCTCGAAAGCTACATCGAGGCCAAATCGAATATCACCCGCTTCCAGAGGTCCGGCGACGTGCTGATCACCAACGCCAACGACGCGAATTGCCGGACCATCGAGCAGTTGATGCCCGGCGAGGTCAAGCTCTGGCATTTCGCCCGCGCTGAAGCCGGAATGGCGGTCAATTCCCACCAGGTGACGCTGACCCAGAACGTCGACGGCTGGATACTCAGTTCGAGCCTCAACGGGCAGCCCGAGCGGATCATCGCCGCCAGCGAAATGGCGATCCCCGGCGAGCATAACCTGCAGAACGCCGCAGCCGCCAGCGCCGCCGCCCTCGCGGCCGGAGTCAGCCCGGCGAGGATCGGCGCAGCCCTTCGCCGCTTCAAGGGGCTGGCGGACCGCTTGGAACTCGTGGCGGAAATTGAAGGAACCCGCTGGTATAACGATTCGAAATCCACCACGCCACAGTCGGGGATTGTCGCCCTGCGGGCGTTTCCCAGCGGTACGGCGATCGCGATCGTCGGCGGCTACGACAAGCAGTTGGACCTTTCCGATTTCGCCCGCGACCTGGCCCGCCGGGCCAAGCTGACGGTGGCCCTCGGCCAGACCGGTCCGCGGATCGCGGCCATGGTCCGCCAGTTCGGCGGTGATGCCGCCGAGGCGGCCTCGCTCGAGGAAGCGGTCAGCCACTCGGCCAGAGTAGCCGGCCCCGGTGACTGTGTCCTGCTTTCCCCCGGCTGTGCCAGCTGGGACATGTTCGAGAACTACCAGGCCCGCGGGCAGCGCTTTCGGGAGCTGGTTTCGGAACTCAACGGCTCAATGGCGGCCAGTTGATCCCCCCTGCCGATAAGAAAACGGCCGATGCAGACTTCAAACCTGCATCGGCCGCTGCTTTTTCGAGGGCGTCTGGTCTACTCGCCGTAGGTGCTGATGGGCTCTCCGGCGTCCGGAGCGCTGCTGCTCGGGTAGAAGATGTTCGGCCCGCAGAAGCCCGGGATCTGGCAGAACGGATCCTTGTCGTAGTCGGGCCACTCGGGGATAAACAGGTTGCGCGAACCCGCCAGATCGACCTGTCCAAGTTGACCGAGGTTCAGTATGTCGCCCGGGCTGACGTTATTCAGCAAGACACCGAACAGGTTGCAGCCGGGCGCAGCGGTGAGCATGACGGCCGCAAGGATCAAAAGGGCCAGAACACCGGTTCGCTTTCTCATATCCATTCCTTTCGTAACTGAACGGGCCTCAAGCGTTTAGGGTGGTTTCGAGCGTCGCCCGTTCGGCTTATTCGCCGGTCAGCGTGATCGGCCTGCCGGTGCGGTTGCACTGGAGGAACCGGCACGGATCGAAAAACCGCGGATCCTGGCAGTTCAGGAAGTCACAGGGCTCGACGCTTTGGACGACCCCATCCAACGACGCCTGGACACAGGAACCGAAGGGAAGGACGAACATGCTGGCCGAGAGGGTCAGCAACCACGTGATCAGTCTGCGCTTCATCGTAGCTCTCCGCCACTTAGCCTGGGCTTGATCTCGCCCCAAGTATACAGGGCCACGGTGGCCCGTCAAGCGAAAAATGGGGCAAGGTTTTTTCAGAAGTACAGATATTAACTTCACCTATAGACAACTCCGGCACGACTGCGAGGCCCCGTCATCACAAACATTACCAATGGTGCCCAATCATTACTTATAACCAAGCCCTGCACTCGGTCAGTCACCGAAAAACTCCCTCACGAACGGCCAGACGTCCTTCTTGTAGTACCGGTGGCCGCCCTCGCCGACCGACAGGCGGCAGCGTTCGGGCACGCCGGCGGCTTGGTAAACCTTGCGGACCTGCTCGTAGGCGAAGCGGACGGCATCGATGGGGAAGATCGCGTCCTCCTTGCCCGCGACGATCAGCAGCGGGCGGGGGCAGATCAGGCCCGCCACGTCGTACATCTCGCCAAGGGTCATGATGCCGGGCACATAGTTGCACGCGCAGTGGCGAATGCTGCCGATGGAGTGCTCAAAGGTGCAGAAGTAGCAGGAGGGCATACCCAGGGCGATACGTCGGTCACAGGCTGAGGCGAAGAGGCTGACCGTGCCGCCACCGGAATTGCCGGTGACCGCCACGCGGGTCAGGTCCGCCTCGGGCCGGGTGGCGGCATAGTCGATGAGGCGTCCGATATCCCAGACCCGCTCGCCGATCAGCGTCCGCCCAAAGAGCAGGGCGTGCATCTGGAGCGTGCGGCAGGAGTTGCAGGCGTCCTCGTCCCGCTGTTGCTTCATCCGCATCGACGCGAAGGCCCGCATGTCCGGGGCGATGGCTACGCACCCGGCCCGAACGGCTTGCAGGGCGATGTCGCGCTCGCCTTCGGCGATACTCGTCCGTTCCTCCTCGGTGTGCCAGATACCGACATAGGTGGATTTGCCCAGCTTGCCGTGTCCGTGTGGCGTAATCACCAGCGGGAGCGGACCGTCCTGGCGCAGCGGTCGAAGAAAATAGAACGGGATCCGGTATCCCGGTTCGGTCTCGATCGTCCACTCCTCTCGGATGTGGTCATCGAGCATCTCCTCGCCCAGTTTGCGGGGGGCCAGATCGCAGCGTCCAGCCTGCTCGATCCGGTCCAGCCCCAGGGCCGCCCGAAGGCGGGGACGAAACGCCCGCTGCCAGGACTCCACGTCCTGCGGCGTCCGGCCGCGAAAGGCAAACTCGCGGGCGACGCGCTCGGCCAATACGTGAACGTAGTTGTCGGAGTTGAATTCGCTGCTCATGAAGGTCTCCTCTCGGTTTCGAGTGCCGCGTGAGTCTCACTCTAGCGGGCCCGGCGTCCGAATCAACCCTGTAAAAATGGAACACGTCCGCTCCGGAGGAGGCAGCGGACGTGTGCCAAACCGAGTAGAATCGAATGGTCAGCCTGCTATCCGGTTCAAGCGAACCGTCGCCGGACCAGGGCGAGAGCGGCCAGCAGGATCAGGCCGCTGGCCGGTTCCGGAACAGGGTTGGGCGGATAGGAGTCCCAGCCGAAAGCCGGGCTCCAGCCGTCCCAGTCACCGTCGTGAACGATCCGGTCGGCGCATCCGATCACGGGCGCCGTCCAGCCGGTGGCGTCCGTGCGGGTCCAGTAGCTCCACCAGTCCTCGTTGACTTCATCCCAAATGTAGGTGCCGTCGTGGCCGTCATAGCCGATCTGCCTGACAAAACCGCCGGACTCGGTCAGGACCACCGAGGTGTCCGCCATGAGTGCGTACAGCAGGTCCAGGCCCGTCACCGGGCTCTCTTCATCATCGATGAAATAGACGCCAAAGGCGTATTCGTTGCCCATGCTGTTCGTGTCGTAATCGACAATCACGGCCGCCAGGGAATCCGACGCGGTAGCCGTTCCGATGTACGCGTATCCCGAGATGTCCAGGTCCTCCATGGTGTAGCCCGAGGCGCCAACGCCGAGAGCCGCCACCGCCAGTATGCACACAAGGCTTTGCACTTTGTCTACCATCTTCATTTCCTCCACGAGAGTTGGGTGTGTGTTCAATCCGCGATTTACTCTCTCTCATCCTTCCTGATTCCTGTTGCCGAATGCCTGATGTTTCAGATCGCCGGTTCACCTCCTGGTTCTGACCACAAAAAAAGCCCGACCTCGCGGAAGGTCGGGCTCTGTGCGCGTTGCGCAAAAGAAATCCCGCAAACTCAGACCGCGAAGTTTGCCACGGATATCGCATCGACTGCCCGGGAGGTCTTCTGGCTTGCGTTTCATCCTACCGGCCGCACCTTCCCATCCCGAGGTTTCGGGACAGTGGTATCTTTGCGGCTTTCGTCCACGCTCACAGCGGCGGGTCCGCGAGGGATTTGCACCCTGCTTCCCTGTCCGAGCTTCGCATTCGTCAAATTGTCAATGGTCATCAAGATAGCGGTTTGGCTGGGGGAGTCAAGGGGAATCTTCAAAAACCACGCAGCGGCAAATTCCGGTGATTTGCCCTCCGCTTGATCGCGCGGCATCATCGAGCTAGAATTGGCCGACAGACGCATCCTGGAGGATTGGCCATGGACACCGTTTTCCGGGCGTCGTTTTCGCTTCTGATCGTTTTGCTCGTGCCGATAGTCGGCTACGGCCAGAGCACGCAACCGGACCTCGTCAGCGCTCAACTGCTGGGCGATGTGGATGCCGTGGCGGCCGGTGCGGAGTTTCGTCTGGCGGTCTTGCTGAAGATCAAGCCCGGCTGGCACATCTACTGGAAGGACTCCGGCGACGCAGGTGTCCCCACCAGCGTGCGCGTGACGTTGCCGGAGGGTTTCCGCGCCGAGACTCCGCGCTGGCCGGTGCCCAAGACGTTCACCGAGGCCGGCGGCATCGTTTCATACGGCTACGAAAATGAGGCGCCGTTGGTCCTGACGGTTCACGCGCCACAGCGGCTGGTGGATGGCGCGACGCGACGTTTCTCGGCCGAGGTGACATGGCTGGCCTGCGCGGACCGCTGCGTGCCCGGGTCGGCGAAGGTGCACTTGGATCTGCCCGTTTCCGGCGAACCTCAGCCGGCGAACGCCGAACGCGTTGCGGCGTGGGAAAAGCATCTGCCGGTCCTTGCCGACGCCCCCAACTCACCGGCCAGGGCAATGGTGACCAGCACCCACAGGCAACCGGCGAATCAGAACGTGCAGATGTCGCTGAACTGGAACCGGCCGCTGCGGAAGGTGGAGTTCTACCCGCCGGTGCACCCAGCCCTCAAGATCGATCGCGACAGTGTCACCATCGAGACGAACAAGCGGGCAACGCGAATCCGGTTCGAAGCCGGTCTGATCGGCGACGCCAAGACCCTTAAGGAGACACTGGACGCACTGGTGGTCTGGACCGACCGGAAAGGCCTGCGGCACGGTCTGGAGATACCGGTGGACTTCGATCTGAAACGTTCACCGTAGGAGACAAAACCATGCTCAGACGCACACTGGCGATGGGAGTGATGCTCGCCGCCGTTCTGGCGATCGGCTGCGAACAGGAGAGGCAGCCGCCCGCCCCGGCGGACGAGCCGCCGCGGGAGGCAGCCGCTCCCGCCGTCGAGCATGCGACTGCGACGGCGGCCATCGGTGAACCGGCCCCGGACTTTGTGCTCGAGGACTGGAGCGGTCGGCGGATCGGCCTGACGGGCCATGCCGGCGACATCGTCGTCCTCGAATGGATCAACCCGGACTGCCCGTTCGTCCAGCGGCACTACAAGGAAGGGACGATGGCCCGACTGGCCGCCAAGTACGCGGATCGCGGCGTGGCGTGGCTGGCGATCAACAGCACCCACTACATGGGCCGCGGTGGCAACCAGCGTTGGGCCGAGCAGTACGAACTGCCCTACCCGATTCTGGAGGACCGCCGCGGAATGGTCGGCCGCCTCTACCAGGCGAAGACCACGCCGCATGTGTTCATCATCGATCGCGAGGGCGTCCTGGTCTACGCCGGAGCGATCGACAACGATCCGGCCGGAGTCAAGCCGCCCGACGAGCGGGTCAACTTCGTCGATCGCGCGTTGACCGAAATGGCCGCAGGCCAGCCGGTGACGATCCCCGAGAGCAAGCCCTACGGCTGTTCGGTCAAGTACACCGAATGAACCGGCTGTCTGCCTTCCGCATCGTCATGGATCGATCAGGCCCTGCTGGTCCAGAACATCGTATGCCCCAGTGGGCATGGCGGTCGACGCCGAGGAAGCGCGTCTGATCCTTTCCAGCAGTTCTGTCGACAGTGGCGCGTCTCGCACAATATGACCGCACCGCTCCATCTCTTCAAGCCAAGCAAGGGGCCTGACGCGGGCATGAGCGAAACTGACATACGAATCATGCCTCAGCCACGGGTGCTCGTGCCCGCGAACGGGGCACGACGCGTCGCCGCTGATGGCGTTGGTGGTGAAGTTGACCAACACTACGTTTTCCGGGTCAACGGCCGGGTCAGAAATGATCATGTGAAGGTGCGTGTCGATGTGATGGCTAGGATCACAGAAGGTATCCCCGGCCGAGAAACTCACGAAGTCTTCTCCGCCTCGGATTTCACCGGGAGTTCGAACAATCGCGCGATAGACCGCTCCTCCTCCGCTGCTTCCAGGATCTCCTTGAGCCGATCATTCTGTCCAATGGCTTCCAGGATGTCCGGCAGAGGAATGCGTCTTGAGGAATCACCCGGGTCGTTCTTTCGCCACTCCGGCAACTCGTG
>ENA-UOUL01002833-UOUL01002833.1-bioreactor-metagenome-genome-assembly--contig:-NODE-2833-length-19244-cov-4.317577_pt1 | contig 19244 bp, 15 predicted proteins | sample MGYA00249838_ERZ747220 | MGnify/ENA primary metagenome ERZ747220 (study PRJEB28778, sample SAMN05720191) | bioreactor metagenome | isolation source: Anaerobic biogas reactor | place: USA:Washington...
GGTTGGCTCGCGCCCCGCTCTACGTCGGGCGCAGCAACACGATTGGGCCGCCTCAGCCGGCCGACGAGGCACCCAATCAGGTGGCCTGGCCGAAGCGCCTTCGGTGGGGCGGCTTGCGCCGGGGATCATCACGCGGATGCCCGAAAGCGCAGGTAGCGACGGGTGCGGGCATTCGGGTACGAGGGCTCAACATCGCAGTCCCCGCACCCCGTACGGGCGTGGTCGTGCCGGGACGGGCCGTTGTACCCGGCCCCGGTCCAGCGGGGTCTCGAACAGGGTGCTTCAGGCCATTGACGTCGCGTCAACGGCATGAAGCACCCTGTTCGAGGCGCCGTGCCCAGCTACGCCGGGCGCGGCGTCAGCGTCCTCCTGGGGGTTGATGCATTCCCACTGCTAGTCGATCCAATCTCCGCGAAGAGTCTACGCGTTACGGCGGGCCTTTCAGACCGCCCTGAAGCAGCGGCGAGTACAGGGTCACGAGGCCGCGTCGTCAATCGCGTCTCATGACTGGACGGGCGACGCCGCTCCCGCGGCCCCCGCGTCGGGCCGCAGTGCCGTGGCCAGTGTGTCGTCCGCGCCCTCTAGGGCAAGCCGACGCCCGGTACGTCCACCTCAACAGCCTCGATGCGGCCCACGGCCCCCGTGTCGCCGGGATCCAGACTCTCGGCGGTGGCGATGAACAGCGTGCGGCGTCTCGGCCCTCCCAGCATACAGGCCACCGGGATGGCGCCAAGCGGGATGCGCTCGGTGATCTCTCCGCCCTCGCGCACCCGTAGGACATCGCGCGTGCCGGGGGAGGCGACCCACAGCGCCCCCTCGGCGTCCAGCGAGATCCCGTCGGGGGTGACCTGCTCGCCGCCGGGGGCGCCGGCGGATTCGAGCGACGCCCAGACTCGCCCGCCCGAGAGCGAACCATCGGGCGCGATCTCGAAGGCGGTCAGGCGGGCCCCATAGCTTTCCGCCACGATCAGCGTCCGCCCGTCGGGCGTGATCGCCATGCCGTTGGGGAAGGCCAGCCCCTCGGCCGCGATCCGCGCGCTCCCCTCCGGCGTGACCAACAGAATCGGCCCCGGCCCAGGAACGGCCTCCGGGTTGCCAAAGTCGAATCCCATGTTGCCGATGTACGCTCTGCCCAGCCCGTCGACGATCATGTCGTTGCACGGATACATCACGTGCGCGCTCAGATCGGCGACGACGACCGGCGCGTCACCATCCAACCTGAGCAACTGGCGCGACGTAGCCTGAACGATCAGCAGACGTCCGTCGGGTGTCCAGCCGATGCCCGATGGGACGTCCGGTAGCTCGGCCACGGTCCGCACGTTGCCGTTCGGGTCGGCCTGCAGCACGCGCTGCGTATAGAGATCGGTGAACCACAGAGAGCCGTCATGCCACCTGGGGCTCTCCGGGAACCTCAGCCCGTCGACGTGTATCGTCGTCTCCCTCTGTCTCTCCATGCTCCTCACGCCCGTCTCCCTTCACAGTCACCTCGGGCCGAAAGAACGCGATCAGGGCCGGTGCGATGGCCTCGGCGGCGACCTCGTGCGTCTGTCCTTCGAGGGTGCGGCGGCGCGCATTGGGGATGGCCGCCGCGAGCGCGTCCGCCGTTATGCGCATGAACGGCCACTCGGTCGCCCCGCCGTCCATCACCAACGTCGGGACGCGCAGGGCGGCCGCTCGTTCCACCGGCACGGAGGCCTCCTCCCCCATGACGGCGGCGTCGTAGGCGAGGGTCGGCGCGACCGCCTCGAACATGGGCCACATGGGGTGCTGACGCACGCCGTCCAGTGCCTCAGCCGGCATCCCGACCAGCAGCATAAAGAGCGCCACCGCCTCGCCGCGGCGGTCGGCGGCGAGCAAGGCGTCTAGCCGGCTGCGGTACTCTCGCCACGCGCGGCGCGCCTCCTCGTCGTCGTCGTAGGGCGCCTCGTAGAGCGCCAAGCCCTTCACCTTGTCCCCCAGGGCCAGCGCCGCCTCGAGGGCCAACGCCGCCCCGGAAGAGATACCGAACAGGAACGCGGAACCACCCGCGCTATCAATCAGAGCTTCGATGTCTTCGATCTCGCGCTCTATCGCGTACGGCTTGGTGTCGGTGCTATCGCCTCGTCCACGCCGATCATAGTAGATCACGGTCAAGTGCTCCTGAAGGAGCGGTAGCGCCGCCAGCCGCGCCGTCTCGAAAGGCGCCGCGCGATGGCCCAGCGCCCCATCGACGATGATGAGCGTCGGACCCTGGCCGGCGCGATCGAACGCGATGGTCGTGCCATCTCTCGAGGTTACGGTATCCATCGATACGCCCCCTTGTGATCTCATGACATAGGTGCTCGGATGCGCTATGTCCATACCCCAGTGTATGTCGAATAAACAAGTAAGTCAATAGGAATACTATAGATCATCCTGCTGAGTGACAGCAATGCTGGGGCGCGGCGGTGGCTCAGCGTGGGAGTACCAAGGGGCGAACGAGGGTGGGACGCCGGGGGATTAGCGCCGGCGGTCGACGCGCGCCCGGGCGGGATGTTTTGGCCGCTACTCGATGGGCGTTTCCAGGGGGCGAGACGGACGCGCGGCGGCGGTGCGGAGGGCGCGCCAGCGCACGATGGGAAGGAGGGGTGCGACGCCCAGGAGCGTCACGAGCACCACCCCGAGTTCGCCGCGGAGCGTGGAATCGAGACGGGGCCGGCCCACCAACCGGCTGATCAAGGCGTCCAGCGACCGGGCGATGCGCTGCACGATCAGCAGCACGCGCAGGTAACCGAGGAGGTCGTTGGCGCCCTGCTCGCCATACGCCTCGATCAGGCCCACGGTCATCTGGGGATCGGGCATCCCCTCGGTGTGGCTATAGTGGCGCGCAAAGAGGAGGGCCGGCATCTCGCCGGCCGTGGCGTGTAGCGTCTCGCCGTCCAGGAGCGAGCGCACCTCGGTGATGCCCAGCCCCCGCACCACGCCATACAGGTATGCCAGGCGAACGCTCACACGGCACTCCCCGTCTCCCAACGCCGCGAGGGCGACCTTGGCGGCAAAGGGATGGGCGAGCAAGCTGCTGCGATAGAGGTCGGCCATCTCTGCGGGGCGCTGCCAGTAGGGGCGCAGGTCCGCCACCATCGCGCGAGCGTCACCGTACATGGGGCGCGCCACCGGCGGACACTCGGCGCGCAGGCGGCGCGCGGCGCGATAGAGGCCGTAGCTCGCCGCCAGGCCGGCGCCAAAGCCGAGAACCTTGAGCCACGCGGCGCGGCGCGTCATCGGCGTGCTCCGATTCGGTGGGTGGCGGCGGCGCCGGCGCCGGCCGACCCGGCTCCGCACGCGCCGCCTCTTATGTCCATTGTAGGCGGCAGCAGCAGCGACGTCAACGGCAGTGGCGACCACCGGCGGCACCTGCTCCGCTTTGACGGTTGTCCGGTGCCCGACTATGATCCCTCTGGCTTTCATTTCACGCACTGAGGAGATGTCATGACGCTCTCGCCAGAACAGGTCAGCGGCGCCAAGATCACGGCGATCAAGGCGATGGAGATCGCCCACCTCGATACGGTCTATCCCGTGGGCCAGAAGCAGGGGCGCAACGTCACGCGTCGCACGTTCATCAAGGTCGAGACCAACCTCGGCGTCTCGGGGTATGGCCCCTGCGGGGGCTCGGGGCGCATGGCCCGCGACGTCATCGCCGGGCTGCATACCGGCTGGGGCCGCCACATGAACCTCAGCCTCATCGGCAAGGATCCGCTGGCCATCGAGCTGCACTATCAGAACATGTTCCGCGAGGTCCCGCAGCGCGGCAACCAGGTGCGCATCCTCAGCGGCGTCGACATCGCCCTGTGGGACCTGGCCGGCAAGCTGCTGGGGCAGCCGGTGTGCAAGCTCCTGGGCGGCACCTTCCGCGAGTGGATCCCCCTCTACTCCCACTGCCCCGACGCCCCGCCCGAGCGCTACCTCGACGCGGGCTGGTGGCGCGAGACGGCGCAGATGCTGCTGGAGGACCCGCGCGGCTACCGCGCCTTCAAGGTGGACAGCCACCACGCCTTTGGCGCCATCATCGGCCAGGTGGTGACGAGCCTGGGCCCCCGCGAGGAGCGCAACGTAGCCCGCATGTACGCCCTGGCGCGCGAGTCGTTCGGTGACGACATCGATATCATCGTGCATTGCCACGACGAGCTGGACCTGCCCAGCGCCGTGCGCGTGGCCCGCGCCGTGGAGCCGATCGACCCGCTCTACTATGAGGACCCGCTGGACATCCCCTACTCGGACAACTGGCTGGCCCTGCGCCGCGCCACGCGCCTGGCGATCATGACGGGCGAGAACCTCTACGGCCCCGAGCAGGTGCTGCCCTTCCTCACCAACCAGGCGGTGGACGTGCTCCAGCCCGACCTGGTGAACGCCGGCGGCATCACCGGCTGCAAAAAGATGGTGGACGTGGCCGAGGCCTATCGCACGCCCATCACGCTGCACAACGTCAGCAGCTGGGCGCTGGGCCAGGCGTCGCAGCAGTTCGCCGCCGCCATATTCAACTGCCCCATGATCGAGTGCCTGCGCGAGGCCGACCAGGTAGCCGAGGCCGCCAGCAATACGCCGATCATCAAGGACGGCAAGCAAAAAGTCTCCATGCTGCCCGGCCTGGGGATTGATTTCGACATGGAGTACATGAGGGCCCACATGGCTGAGGGCGAGCCCTGGTGGGGGGACGAGTAGATCATGGTCGCGGTACACCTCGATGACGCCGGACGCGACCTCAAGCGACGCCACGAGGATTGGTGGCGCCGACAGGGGATGCTACACATGGCGGGGCCGGGGCAGCGGCTGGGCGATCTGTGGTTGCCCCTGGCCGACGGCACGCTCGCGACCGACGACGTGACGGTGACGCCCGATATCCTGGACGTGGAGCGCCTGGTGGGGGAGCCCCTCGATCCGGGGCCGCTGGAGGTGCGCGGCGACCGCTTGAGCGTGCGCGCCCCCTACGGCCGCGTCCCCTGGGTGGAGGCGATCCTGGGCTGCCCCATCCGCGCCACGATCCAGGGGGGCAGCATGCGCTCCCAATCCTCGGTCGAGAACTGGGAGGAGTGGGAACAGCGGCCCGTGCACCGCAGCGCCGCGTGGTTCGACCTGCTGGTACACCTGGTGGAGACGATGGCGAACCGCAGTGGGGGGCGCTATGCCATCGTGCAGCCGACGATGCGCGGCCCGACGGACCTGGCGGAGGCGGTGCTGGGGCCGGAACTCATGTGCCTGTCGATGTACGACCACCCCGACCGCCTGCGCGCCTTCCTGGAGGAGGTGACGGAGGTCTTTATCGAGGCGCTCCACGCGCAGCTGGCGCGCATCCCCCAGGTGGAGGGAGGCTATGTGAGCGCCTATGGCGTATGGGCGCCGGGCACGGTGGTGCGCACGCAATGCGACGCCTCGGCGATCCTGTCGCCGCGGCAGTACGCCGAGTGGTTCATGCCTTACGACGAGCGCATCTGCCGCTCCGTGGACGTTGCCCTGATGCACCTGCACTCCACGTCGCTGCACACCATCGACGTCTTGCTCGAGATGGACGCACTGCACGCGTTCGAGATCACCATGGAGACGAGCGCCGGGTCGCCGACCCTGCAACAGATGGTGCCCGTCTTTCAAAAGATCCTGGGCAAGAAGGCGCTCATCCTGTACGGGCCGCTCTCGGAAGAGGAGGAGCAGTACCTGCTGCGCGAGCTGCCCCACGACGGGCTGTTCATCAACGCGCGGCGGCTGCCGTGGTAATCAAGGCGGTCAGCTGTCGGCTGTCAGTTGTCAGTGATCAGTCGTCAGTTGGCGGGGTGTTGGCTATTAGCGGTTGGCGCTTGGCTCTTGGCCGTTGGACTCCTCGAGGAAGGCAGGTCGAGCCAAATGCTCACAGCCAACAGCCCGTCAGCTGACAGCTGACCGCCGACCGCCGACAGCTATTCCAACCCCACCGCCGGCCCGAACGGCGCCATACTCACCGTGGGGTAGGGGTTGCAGTCGATGTCGCGCTCTTGGTAGCCGCGGCGCCACATGCGACGGCACATCGCCTCGACGACAGGCCGAAAGCGAGGATCCTCCGCCAGGTTGCGCAGGCAGTGGGGATCCTCGCTCAGGTTGTACAGCTCGTCAAAGTCAAAGCCGTTGTAGACGTACTTCCATTCCTTCGTCTGGACAAAGCGCTGGCTGTAGTACAACTCTACGCCGTTGAACTGGCTGTACATAGCGTCGGGCCAGTCGGCGGGGCGCTCGTCGCGCAGGAACGGTACCAGGCTCCCCCCGCTGGTGGCCGGCATCTCGACGCCCGCCAGATCGGCAAAGGTGGGCGCGAAATCCGCCAGGCTGACGAACTCTTCCACCACCCGCCCCGGCCGGGCGATGCCGCGCGGCCAGCGCGCCACGCACGGGACGCGGTAGCACTCGTCGAACGCCGCCACACCCTTCATGAACAGCCCGTGCGCCCCGGCATAGTCGCCGTGGTCCGAGCAAAAGATCACCAGCGTGTCATCGGCCTGGCCGCTAGCCTCCAGCGACTCGAGCACCTTCCCCAGCAGATCGTCCTGCATGGTACAGTAGCCCCAATAGTGGGCGATCGCCTCGCGATACTCGTCCTCAGTCAGCTGCGACCAAAAGCGCCGCTGCCGCTGGTAGATGCGCGGCTTGTCCAGCAGCGTGTCGTGGTAGCTCGGCGGCAGATCTACGTCGGCCGGGTCGTACATGGTGGCATAGTGCTCGGGGATGATATAGGGGTCGTGCGGCCCCACCGTCCCCACGAAGAGACACCAGGGCTTGTCCTGGCGCGCCAGGTCGCCCAGCGCGCGAATCCCCGTCTGCACCGTGTGGAGGTCGCCCGGCACAAAGGGGTCCGCCTCGGGGTTGGGATCCGACGTGCCATACAGGCGGTAGCGGCCCCAGCCGGGGCGCAGCAGCTCGCCCCGCCCCCGCGGCGCGTCGCACTCGGGCTCACGGGCGAGTTCGCGGAAACGCTCCCAGCGCATCCCGTGCCACTCTCCCTGGATCGCTGTGGCATGGTACTGCTCCCAGCCCCGATCCTTGGGCTGCTCCGTAGCCGAGACGTGCCACTTGCCCGAGAACCCCAGCGCATAGCCGGCATCGCGCAGCACCTCGCTAAAGGTAGTCACGCCCGGCTTGAGCGACACATGCTGCGCGGCATCGTTCAGCACGTTGTTATGGATGCCGTGGTGGCTGGGGTACAGCCCCGTCATGAACGTGGCGCGCGAGGGGCAGCAGTGGGCCGTGGTAGTGTAGGTGCGGTCGAAGCGCAGCCCCTCCGCCGCCAGCCGGTCGGCGTTGGGCGTGCGGCAGGGATGCCCCGGATCGAGCACTCCCCCCTGCTCCTGGTCGGTCATGACGATGAGGATGTTGGGGCGGCGGTCGTTGGGCACGGTTCGTCTCTCCTATCGTGATGGGCGCTCAACGGGCTGTTGGCTGTTAGCTCTTGGCCGGGGCTAGCAGCCAATGGCCAATAAGCCCGTGGTCAGAGTCTCGTCGCGTTACGCGAGCGGATGCAGCGGCACTTCCAGCCCCACCGTGGGTGGGATATGGTTGCGGCCGAGGACCCACACGGCGCCGTTGCGCAGGTCACCTACGGTGGTGACATACAGGTAGGCCTCGTGGCGTGTGACGCCGGCTACGCGGGCCAGGATGTCGGCGGCGTCGTTGGCGGCCAGGTCTCGCGCCTCGGCGTACGTGGGGCGGCTGGCGATGCACACGAACCCGCCCTCTGTGAGCACCATCGGGCGCATCGGCAGGTAGGTGTCGTCCTTGGTGACGCGGATCGTCACGTCGGCGGCGCACTCGGCGCCCAGGCCGAGGATCTCGCCGTCCCCCTGGCAGGCGTGGACGTCGCCCAACACCAGCAAGCCGCCCTCACGCTCCGCCCGCAGGTACAGCGTGTTCCCCGGCGCCACGTCCTTGAAATCCATGTTGCCGCCGTTGTCCCAGGGGTTGGCCGGGCAGTGGCCCGCGGGCGTCACATAGATGTCGCCGATCATGGGGCGCAGCGGCGCCCACAGCCCACCGGGGAAGAGCACTCGGTCGCCCGCGACCTCCAGGAAGGCGTTCTCTGACGGATCGCGCCACCACCCGCCGCTGGCGTGCCCCACCGGCTCGATGGCCTCAATGTGGATCGCCAGCACGTCGCCGGGCGCTACACCTCGGACGTAGATCGGCCCCGTCTCCTCGCGCTCGCGGTAGGTCGCCGGGTTGGCGTCCTCGGGCGTCCGAATCACCGGCGTGCGAAAGGTGATCGTCTCGACGATGACCGATTCACCCAGATCGACCTCCGCCACCGGCTCAAAGACGCGATAGCGCTTGTCGACGGGGACGGTCTGGGAGCGAGGGATGCGGCGCATGGTGGATGCTCCTCTGTGGATGAGCTATCGGCTATCGGCGATCGCTACGTCAAGCGCGCCAACGTCTTCTCGTACACCTCATAGTGCTCGCCCTCCGCCTCGTCCGGGTCGACGAGTTTGAGCCACATGGCGGACTCTTTGCGGGCGCCGGCCAGCTCGCGGCGGCTGCGACGCAGCTCGCTCTGCGTGTCGTGCCACACCACCTCGTTGTCCTGTAGCAAGATGTACTCGCCGGCGTAGCGATCGACGAACTGCTTGCGGTGGTCGCGGTAGTAGAGCGCCTGCTCGCAGGTGGAGCGCCGCCAGGCGGCCACCAGCTCGGGCGGGTCGGTCTGCACCGAGTCGAAGGAGGCCAGGGGCGCTTGCACCTCGGACTGGTAGTCGATGGCGTCCAGCCGCGCGGTGCCAAAGCCGTCCTCGTGGGCGATGGCGATGGCGTTGCGGTCGCGGCGGAAGGGCGGATCGGGCCAGTCGCCCAGCGGGTCGTGGCCCATGAGGTGGGCGCCCACAGCGTCAGTGGCGATCACGTGGTCGCCGGCGACGAGCGCGTCGCAGATGCGCCCCTCACCGCCCCACTCGCGCCCCGACTGCCCCACCAGGGCGTCGATGATGTTGAGCGTCGGCTGGATGATGCGCCCCAGGTCGACCAACACGTAGGGGAGGCGCACCAGGTGGTGAAAGTACTGCCGCGCCCGGCCGTGGGGCTCCATGGGCGGCAGGCCAAAGAGGTTCTTCAGGCAGAGGGTCACCCCCATGAAGGCGTGGTTCTTGATCTTTTGCACCGAGATAAAGGCGTCGGTGTCGCCCACCGACTCGGGAAGGCAGTACTGGCGGAACATGAGGCCGCCGCCCGGTACCTCGTACACCTTGTGGGGTGGCAGGTCGCCGTCGATACAAGGGACGTCGAACTCGCGCAGCACGGGGAGGAGCGTCATCGTCTCCTCCGGCGTCAGCGCCTCGTTGTGGTGCGCCATGGTGCTGATCTCGACGCAGCGGATCTCGGCGGAGGTGTTCTCGCGGAGCAGGCGCAGCAGCGCGCGAGCGACCTTGTAGTCGACCAGCTCCTGCAGCTGGCCGCCGATGGTCACCAGCCGGCTCGGCTCGAACGCCTGATTGAACTTGACCGTGATGGTGTTCGCCCGGCGCAGCCTCTCCCAGGCGCGGTCGAGGGGCGCGGTGACCCGCTTGAGCGCCTCATAGACCTCCTCGTCGCCGGATCGGTGATCGCAGTGCACGGCGCGCACACGATAGGACGCGTCCTGTGATTGCGTGGCCATCATCGTCTCTCACTCCTGTCTATTGCTACGGAACGCCACCTATCATAGTCACCGCCGCGGCTCGGCGCAAGCTTGTGGGGGAATCGGATAGGATGTGTCCCAGATCTCGTTGCGCGGCGTTCGTGGCCCCTCTGCTCCCGTTGGCGCGAATGGCTCGCCGGTGCTAGAATGCTCTCTGTTTGCGCCGCGCCGGCGCATGACGCCGTCGCACGAGAGGGGGAGCATGAACAAGCTGCGCATCGCCGTCGTGGGGATGGGTTTCATCGCCCGGGAGTACCACCTGCCCAGCCTGGCGCGCCTGGAACGCGAGGGGGCGGTGGAGCTGGCGGCCGCCGTCGACTGCGACGAGGGACGGGCAGGGGCTTTGGCTGCGCAGTACGGCATCCGCCGCTGCTACGCCGACTATCGCGAGATGCTCGACCGCGAGGCGCCCGACGCCGTGTGGCTGCTCCTGCCCACCGCGATCATCGCCGAGGCGGCGACCTACTTGCTGGCGCAGGGCGTCCCAACGATGATCGAAAAGCCTCCCGCGGCGAGCGTCACGCAAGCCCGCGCGCTGCTGGAGGTCGCGCAAGCCCATGGCACGCCGCACCAGGTGGCGTTCAACCGGCGCTACGCGCCGCTCCTGGCGCGAATGAGGGCGCTGCTGCGCGAGGCGGGAGAGACGTCCGCCCTGTCGTGCCAGTTCTACCGCCACCATCGCGGCGAGCCCGACTTTGGCTACGGCACCGGCCTGCACGGCCTCGACGCCCTGCGCTTCCTCGGGAGCGGCGAGGTCTGCGCCGTGGAGACGCGCCCCTGCCCCGCCGGCGGCGCCCTCGTCACGCTGACGTATACCAACGGCGCCCGGGCCGTCATGGAGATGCTGCCCCAGGTGGGGATGCAGTCGGAGCGCTACACCGCCCATGCCGGCGAACGCACGGTGATGGTGGACGGCGTCATCGGGTGGCTCACCCGCTACCCGGGGTTCCTGCGCTGCTACGACGCCGGTCGCGAGGCGCTGTACCTCCAGAACGACGTCGACGAGCCTCGCGAGGTGCTCGGCGGGTTCTATGGCGAGAGCGCCCATTTCGTGCACCGTCTACAGCGCGGCGAAAAAACCGCCCCCGACCTGGCGGCGTCGCTGCGCTCCCTCGAGATCGCCGAGGCCGTGCAACGCGGCGTCACGGCGACGTTTCCAGTCTGAGTCCGGAGGTACCGGCGCGTGCCACCTTCTATGGTTGGCGAATCGGCGGCGGGGACGCTGCGGCGACAGGTCGTGCGCCTGGCGCTCCCCGCTGTAGGAGAGCAACTGCTGACCCTCATGGTCGGCATCGTAAACACCATGCTCGTCGGGCACCTGGGCGCTGAGGCGCTGACGGCGGTGGGGCTGTCGAGCACCATCGCGGGCATGGCGCACATCTTTATCTCGGCAGTGGGCACCGGCACCACGGCGATGGTGGCGCAGGCGGTGGGCGCCGGCAACCGTCCGCTGGCGGAGCGCTTCTTGGAGCAGGCCGTCATGGTGGCGCTCGGCCTCGGCCTGCTCGTGGCGATCATCCTGTTTCCCCTGGCGCGGGGCGCCCTCGTGCTGATGGGCGCCGAGGGCGCGACCGTCGGCATGGGCGCCACCTACCTGCGCTGCATCGCCGCGAGCCTCCCCTTCTCGGTGCTCATGTTCGTTGGCAATGCCGCCCTGCGCGGCTCGGGCGACACGCGCTCCCCCATGATCGTGATGTCGGGTGTGAACCTCCTGAATCTGTTGCTATCGTACGGCCTGATCCGTGGGGTGGGCCCCCTCCCGGAACTCGGCGTCACGGGCGCCGGCGTCGCCGCGGCGACATCAACCGCTGCCGGCGGTATGGTGGTGCTGGCGGCGTTGCTGAGCGGCAGAGCGGGCCTGCGGCTGAGCCGCCTGGTCAACCGCCCCGATCGCCAGGTACTGACAAGCCTGCTCCGCATCGGGCTGCCTGCCGGCGGCGAGAGCTTACTCATGCACGGCGCCTTTCTGGCGTACCAGCGCTCCATCTCGAGCCTGGGCACGGTGGCCTATGCCGCCTACATCATCGCGCAGCGCATCGAGTCGCTCAACTCGATGCCGGCCATGGGGTTCGCCATCGCCTCGACCACTCTCAGCGGGCAGGCGATCGGTGCCGGCGATCCTGCCCGGGCGCGGCGCAGCGTGTTCGCCTCCCTACAACTCGCCCTCTGCCTCGCCGCCGTCTGCGCCACCCTCTCATTCACCATGCCGCGGTTTCTGCTGGAGCGCTTTACCCAGGAGCCCGACGTCATCGCGCAGGGGATCGCGCCGCTGCGGGTGGTGGCCTTTGCCCAGCCCCTCATGGCCATCGCGTTCAGCTTGTCGGGCGGGCTGCGCGGCGCCGGCGACACCCGTTCGCCCATGACCATCACCGGCATCGGCTCCTGGTGCGTGCGCGTGCCCCTGGCGGTGCTGGCGGTGACCGTCTTTGACCTCGGGCTGGCCGGCGTGCAGGCGTCGATGATGCTCGACTGGCTCGTACGCTGTATCCTGCTCGGGTGGCGCTTCCGCCCCGCGGCGTGGCAGCAGCGGACCGCCAAACTGTCCGGAGAACTCGCTACCGCGGCCGCCAACCGAGCCCCCTGAGCGCGGCCGTCGCCCCATGGCATCGAGATAGCCTAGGAGCGTGTACATCGTGGAACGTTCGATAGACGGCGCAACTCGGTTTTGACGCCCGCTCCCCCCGCCGCTAGAATGGCCTCGACGCCATCGGCCGACGGCTGACCGCCGACGGCCGAGAGCCGACTACCGTCTACACCCACCAGTCAACTGTGAGGTTGCCATGGCCAACATCGCCTTCCTCGGCGCCGGCAGCACCATCTTTGCTCGAAACGTCCTGGGCGACTGCCTCCACGTTCCCTGCCTGCGCGACGCCCACATCCGCCTCGTCGACATCGACCCCGAGCGGCTGCACGTCTCCAAGGTCATGCTGGAGAACATCAACCGCACCCTCGGCGCCGACGCCCGCATCGACGCCTACCTGGCGGACGACGCCGCCACGGCCTTGGCGGACGCCGATTTCGTCGTCAACGCCATCCAGGTGGGCGGCTACGAGCCGAGCACCGTCATCGACTTTGAGGTGCCCAAAAAGTACGGCCTGCGCCAGACCATCGCCGATACCCTAGGCATCGGCGGCATCTTTCGCGCCCTGCGCACCATCCCGGTGATGCTCGATTACTGCCGCATCCTGGAGGAGGTAGCGCCCGAGGCGCTGCTGCTCAGCTATAGCAACCCCATGGCGATGCTGACCGGCGCCATCCTCAAGGCGACCGACGTCCGCACCGTGGGGCTGTGCCACAGCGTGCAGGGGTGCGCCACCCACCTGTGCCGCGAACTCGACCTCCCCGACGATGACCTCAAGTGGCGCATCGCCGGCATCAACCATCAGGGCTGGCTGCTCGAGATCTCGCGACACGGCGAGGACCTCTACCCCGAGATCAAGCGCCGGGCAGAGCTACCCGAGTACAAGGCCAAGGACGCCGTGCGGTTCGAGCTGATGAAGCGGTTCGGATATTATGTCACCGAGTCGAGCGAGCACAGCGCCGAGTACGTCCCATGGTTCATCAAGGCGTCCGCCCCCGAGCTGATCGAGCGATTCCACATCCCGCTGGACGAATATCCGCGCCGCTGCATCCGTCAAATAGACGGATGGAACGCCATGAAGACCGATCTGCTGGCGGACAAGCCCCTGCACCACGCCCGCGGGCGCGAGTACGCCTCGTACATCTTTGAGGCGGTACTGACCGGCGCGCCCTATACCTTTGGCGGCAACGTGCTCAACAAGGGGTTGATCACCAATCTGCCGACAGGCTGCTGCGTCGAGGTGATGTGCATCGCGGATCGCAACGGCGTCACCCCCACCTACGTGGGCGATCTGCCGCCCCAGTGCGCCGCGCTCACCCGCACTAACGTCAACGTGCACGAACTGACCATCGAGGCGGCCCTCACGCACAAGAAGGACCATATCTACCAGGCGGCGCTGCTCGACCCGCACACCGCCGCCGAACTGACCATCGACCAGATCGTATCGCTGTGCGACGAACTCATCGAAGCACACGGCGACTATCTGCCGCGGTACTGCTAGGAGAGCGTCAGCGATCCGTTGGCGTTCTGTCATCCGGTTGTGCGTCGATGGGGCCGGGGACGTGCTACAATGGTAGCGACCCGGCCCGCACCTTGAGAGGAGGAGCATCATGGCAGCCTGGTGGGCGAGCTTGTCGTCGCTGAACCAGACGTTCTATGCGTTGGCGGTGTTCTTTAGCGCCCTCTTTGCCTGGCAGTTGGTCTCCTCCTTCAGCGCCCTGGGCGAGACCGAGGCAGGTATCGACGATGTCGACGCCTCGGTGGACGACGTCGACGCGCCGGACGCAGTGGAGGGCGACGCCGGGGTGGACGACCTGGACGGCGACGACTTTGACCAGGACTCGGAGAGCGTCGCCACGTTCCGGTTGCTGTCGATCCGCTCCATCTTGGCCTTTGGCACGCTCTTTAGCTGGGCGGGGGCGCTCTATCTGCAGCGCTCCCTCTTTCCCGGGTTGGCCCTCCTTCGCGCCCTTCTTTGGGGCCTGGCGGGGATGGTGACGGTGGCGCTCTTTTTCTGGCTCCTGCCGCGCCTTACCGAGGAGGGCACCGCCAACCTCGACACCGCCGTCGGCCAGGTCGGCACCGTCTACCTGGATATCGCGGAGGGCGGCGCCGGCCAGGTGAAGGTGCTCGTGAGTGGCACCGTGAGTTTCGTTCGGGCGCGCTCGCGCGACGGCCGGTACTTGCCGGCCGGCACGGGGGTGCGCGTCATTGGCAGGCTGGACGGCTCCACCATCGAGGTCGAGCCGGTCGAGGCCTGAACGAGGAGAACCCGCTATGCCCCCAACACTGGTCCTTTCCTTCATCCTGGCGCTGATCGTCATCGGCCTGTTCATGACGCTGGTCGGCCGCTACAAGCGCTGCCCCTCCAACAAGATCCTGGTGATCTATGGCAAGACGGGCGCCGGGGCGGCCAAGACGATCCACGGCGGCGCCGCCTTCGTGTGGCCGCTGGTGCAGGACTATGACTACCTGGACCTGGAGCCGTTCGTGGTGCCCATCGACCTGGGCAATGCCCTCTCCCAGGAGAACATCCGCGTCTCGGTGCCCACCACCGTCACGGCGGCGATCTCGACGGAACCAGGCCTGATGCAGAACGCCGCCATCCGCCTGCTGGGGCTGTCTCCGGAGCAGATCAAGAGTCAGGCGCAGGACATCATCTTGGGCCAGATGCGCGCCGTCATCGCCACCCTGGCCATTGAGGACATCAACCGAGACCGGCAGATGTTCATGGGCAAGGTGAACGAGGCCGTCTCCACCGAGCTGGAAAAGGTCGGCCTCACAGCCATCAACGTGAACATCCGCGACATCGAGGACGAGAGCGGCTACATCGCGGCCCTCGGCAAGAAGGCGGCCGCCGAGGCGGTGAACCAGGCCCTGGTAGACGTGGCCGAGCAGGAACGCATCGGCAAGACGGGCGTCGCCGAGCGCGAGCGCGATCGACGGCGGTCCGTGGCCGCGGCCGAGGCGGCCGCCACCATCGGCGAGAAAGAGGCGGACCGCGACCAGCGCCGCATGGTTTCGCAGCTCAATGCCCAAGCTGTGGAGGCTGAGGCGGAGAACGAGGCCAAGATGGCCGCCTACCGGGCGAGCATGCAGGTCGCCCAGGAGAACGCCCGCCAGAAGGCGCAAGAGGCGGCCCGCACGGCCGACGGCGCCATCCGGGTGGCCGAGGAGCGCGCCCAGCGTGACGCCGAGCTGGCCCGCGCCGAGCGCGAGCAGGCGCGACTCCAGGCCGAGGTGGTGGTGCCCGCCGGCGCCGCCAAGGAGCAGGTCCTCATCGACGCCGACGCCGAGCGCGAGCGCCGGGTGCGCATCGCTCAAGGTGAGGCGCAGGCCATCCTGGCGCGGATGCAGGCCGAGGCGGAGGGCACCCACGCTATCCTCGAAGCCAAGGCGCGGGGCTACCAGGACCTCGTCAAGGCGTGCAACAGCGCCAGCGAGGCGGCCTCCTTCCTGATGATCGAGCGGCTCGTCGAGATGGCCAACGTGCAGGCGCAGGCCATCCAAAAGCTGCCGCTGGAGAAGGTGATCGTCTGGGACGGCGGCAGCGGCAACGGCGGCCTGGCCGACCTGGGCCGGCGCTTTGTGGGCATCATCCCGCCCATGCACGAACTGGCCAAGATCGCCGGACTCGAGTTGCCCGAGTACCTGGGCAAGGTGTCGAACGGACAGGCGGAGCCGCAGCCGGAGAGTGGTCCGGATCCAGAGGACTAGCCCCTTCCTCGAACCATTGCCTCAGTGTACTGAGGCCTCGGAGTACCGGGAGAGAGAGCAGGCACGCCGCGCCGCGCGGCCCTCTCCCCGGTACCCCGCGGGGAGAAGGCAGGAGGGGGAGCTGACGCCAAAGCGGTGGTTTCTGTGCCCCTGGGAAGGGCGAACCGGCATACGGGGGTGACAACCATGCACATCGAGATCCGCCGACTGGTGCCAGACCTTGCGGAAGACTATGTTCGGTTCTTTGACAGGACACCACACTCTGACAACGTAGATGATCACAAATGCTACTGTGTGTGCTGGTGCAATGATGATTCGGAGGGCAAGGACTATTCATCAGCACAAAAAAGGCGAGATTACGCGCTCAAGTATGTCAAGGGCAACAACATACAAGGGTATCTTGGCTACTGTGACGATGAGGTAGTGGGGTGGTGTAACGCCAACACGAAATCGGATTGCTTGAACTGCTACTCTTGGCGCCGGTACATGAGTTCGATCCCTACGGAACAGACCACTCCAGACATAAAGGTCAAGTCCATATTCTGCTTGGCGATTGCACCCCAGATGCGAAGAAAGGGTGTTGCCAAGCAGCTTCTGGAACGCGTCTGCCAAGATGCGGCGCAAGACGGCTTTGATTTTGTGGAAGCCTACCCAAACAAGGCATTCGTGAATCCGGCCGAGGACTTTATGGGCCCTGCTGCATTGTACCTAGAGAGCGGTTTCGTCGTGTGTCACGAGACAGAAGACAAGTATGTGATGCGAAAGTCACTAGGATGAGCAACTATCACGCATTATGCGTGCTCGCCTAGATTCCCAAAGGCGCACACCAGTAGCATACCCGTCGCTGTGCGTGAGTGCTGATGTGGTAATCGCTTAGTCTGTGATTGGAAAAGACAAGCCCGCTGGAAATCAGCGGGCTTGTTCTGTGAGTAGTCGTCATTCGAGTGACATGATGGGCGGCAATACCGCGCTTGACCGCGCCGGGTCCTCGGGCTACACTGGCGAATGAGCGTTTACCCTGTGTAGGAGGACGAGTTCCATGGCAAGTACACCTTTGAACATCGTAACGGACGATCTGTCGTCGTTCGAAGGCAAGGGCCCCGCCTTTGTGACCTTTGGCGAAGTGATGGTGCGCGACACGCCCGCCGACGACGAGCGCATCGAGCGCACGCGCCTCGTTCGTCTTTCTATGGCGGGGAGCGAGTATACCCTCGCCATGGGGCTGAGCCGCCTCGGCATCCCGTCATCGTTCATCACGCGCGTGCCCAACAACCCCTACGGCTGGGCGGTGCGCGACATCGCCCGCGAGCAGGGGATCAACACCGACCACATCGTGTGGGCGCCCAAGACGGAGCCGATCGGCCGCTACCTGTACGAACTCGGCCGCACGCCGCGCCCCACCACGGGGTGGTACCAGCGCATGTACTCGGCCGCCAGCAAGCTGGGCACGGGCATGGTGGATTGGGCCGCCGCCCTGAAGGACGCCCGCCTGTTCCACACCTCCGGCATCACCTTTGGCCTGTTCAACCACAGCGGCTACGACAAGAACTATTGTCTGGAGGCCTTCTACGAGGCGATGGCGGCCAAGCCCGAGGGCTGCATGGTCGGCCTCGATTTTAACTACCGCTCCACCCTCTGGTCCCAGGCGCAGGCCGTGGAGGCGATGACGCCCATCCTCCACGATCACGTGGACTATCTCATCACCACCATCGAGGATATGGCCCAGCTGTACGGCATGGGCGCGGGGCAGTACAGCGCCGACCAGATCGTCAAGGGCGATTTCGGCCACATCGAGGACGACGACCTGAAGGCGTTCATGGGCGACATCCACAAGCGGTTCGACACCAAGGTCGTCGCGGTGACGATCCGTTACCCCGACAGCTTTGAGCAGCACCGCTGGGAGTCGGCCGCCATGGACGTCGACGGCAACTTTTTCCGGTCGCCCGCTGTGCGGTCCATCGTGCTGTGGGACCGACTGGGTGGCGGCGACACCTGGAACGCCGGCTTTTACTATGGCCTGCTATCCGCCGAAAACACCGGCGAGGGGCTGCGCAAGGGCGTGCTGGTGGGCGACGCCTTTACCTGCCTGAAGCAGACGCTCATGTTCGACCTGCCCATCGTCACCAAGGACGAGGTTCAGGCGCTGCTCAAGACGTACGTCGAGGGCGGCGGCCGTCGCACCGTCCGCTAGGCGCTTCGCGCGTTGTGCGTTGCTGGCCCATCGCGTGTCAGGTAACAGGTGGCAGGTCACAGGCTCGAGCGTTCGGTGGTGCTTGAGCCTGTGACCTGCCATCTATTACCTCTAACCGGCCGGTGATGCCGAACGCACAACGCATAACACCGAACTGGCAACTGGAAAGCGTATCCATTGTGAACCCACCGTCTCCCACGTTGATGATCGGCTCCGTCCCAGTCCACGGAGACCTCATCCTGGCGCCCATGGCGGGCTACTCGGACGTGCCGTTCCGCTCGCTGTGCCGCGCCTTCGGCTCGGCGTTGAGCTACACCCCCCTGCTGCCTGACGACGCGGTGGTGTATGCGCCGCGCCACGCGGCGCGGAACGCCGCCTTCTCGGATGATGAGCGTCCGGTGGCGATGCAGTTGCTGGCCAAGGAAGAGCCGCGCCTGCTGGCCGCGGCGCACAAGCTGATGGCGCAGCGGCCCGACATCATCGACCTCAACGCCGGCTGCCCGGTGCGCAAGGTAGCGGGCAAGGGGCGCGGCGCCGCCCTGCTCCTCGAGCCGGAACGCCTCGGTCGGCTGGCGGCGGCGCTGGTGCAGGCGTTGCCGGTGCCTGTAACGGTCAAGATCCGCCTCGGCTGGGACGACGCCTCGCGCAACTACCTTGAGGTGGCGCGCGTCCTGGAGGAGAGCGGCGTGGCCGCTATCGCCGTGCACGGACGTACCCGCGAGCAGGGCTTCAGTGGGTGCGCCGACTGGGCCGCCATCGCCGAGGTCAGGGCGTCGGTCGGCATCCCCGTGATCGCCAACGGCGACGTGCGCACGGTAGCCGACATCGACGCCATCAAGGCCGCCACCGGATGCCAGGCGGTGATGATCGGCCGCGGCGCCGTCGGGAACCCGTGGATCTTTCGGCGGCGAGACGTCGAGACGGTGCCGCCGGAGGAGCGCGCCGCGGTGATGCGCCAACACCTGGCGGCGATGGTGGCCTTCTATGGGGAGCAGATCGGAGTCACCCTGTTCCGCAAGCACGCCGTGCGCTATGTCCAGGCGCTGGACGAGGCCGCCGCCGTGCGGCGTCGCCTCGTCACGCCCGAGACCGAGGCGGAGATGCTGAACGCTATCGAC
>ENA-UOUL01002834-UOUL01002834.1-bioreactor-metagenome-genome-assembly--contig:-NODE-2834-length-19233-cov-5.191846_pt1 | contig 19233 bp, 18 predicted proteins | sample MGYA00249838_ERZ747220 | MGnify/ENA primary metagenome ERZ747220 (study PRJEB28778, sample SAMN05720191) | bioreactor metagenome | isolation source: Anaerobic biogas reactor | place: USA:Washington...
AAGATCATCGCCGGCCTGGTGGCCCTCGGGGCGAGCCAGGCCCACGTCCTGCTCATCATGATGGGGGTGGTGCTGCTGCTGGGCTGCTTCATCGAGGGCAACGCCATCTTCCTCATCACCCTGCCCATCTTCATGCCCGTGGCGAACATGTTCGGCATAGATGTCATCAATTTCGGCGTGGTGATGACGCTGCTCATCATGATCGGCAACCTGACCCCGCCGGTGGGGATGTGCCTCTTCGCCGTGGACAGCTTCGCCAAAGTGGGGATTCTTCCCCTTTCCCGGGAGGTCCTGCCCTACCTGGTGGTGATTTTCGCGGTTACGGTGCTTATCGCCTTCGTGCCGGGCATATCCCTCTTCCTGCCCCGGCTCGTGATGGGAGGCATGTGACATGGCGGACCTCTTCCGTGCAGCGGACCTCTTCCGTGCAGCGGACCTCCTGGTCCGGCGGCTGCTCCGCATCCTCACCGTGCTGCTGTTCCTTGTGCTCGCCCTGCTCCTGGCCACCAACGTTGCCCTGAGACTCACCAACGACCTCGCAACGGTGCTCTCGGAAAGAGGGTTCACCGTTGCCGCCGAGGCCGTCCGGGGCATCATACCCATCGGCTCCATGCACTGGTTCGACGAGATCGTGGAGATGTGCTTCGCCGCCATGATCTTTTACGGCTCGGCCTCCCTGTGGGCGGTGAAGGGGCACTTCTGCGTGGGGGACTGGATCTCCCCCAGAATCCGGAATTTCAGGGCAGGAAGCGCCTACCGCCTGATGATCGCCCTGTTCGGCGCAGCCTTCATGGCCGTGTTCTTCCGGTATTCCCTGAGGCTGACCCTCCATTCAACGGAACTGACCACGGTCTTCCAGATTCCCAAGTCGCTGCTGTACTCCTGCATGCCCGTCTCGTCCTTCATCATGCTTGTCTATTCTCTCGCCGACTGCCTGCGGGAGGGGAAGGCCCTCCTCCGGGGGAGCGGCGCCGACCCGTCATAACAGGCCCCGGCCCTCCGGATCGGGTTCCGGCCGCTCCGGAGGGCTGTTTTTTTCTCCCGTTTTCCCTCCAAAATACTCCAATGCGGGGTTTTCTTCCCTGTGATATAGTTTCGTCATGACCGGGGCTTTTTTCCGCCCCGGAGTTGCCTGGCGGATGAAAGGGGAGGGTGCCGTGGCGGGGAAGAAGATCGGGCTGAAGCCTCCTGCGGGCATGAGAACCGCCGTCCTGGCCCAGACGGTTCTGGCTGTTCTTTTTCTGCCTGCGGGCGCCTTTTTTGCCTGGATTGCCGAAGGGGAGGCGAAGCCCTTCGCCCTGTTTTTCGGCCTTGTCTGGACTGCAGGGTGTTGTTTTCTCTTTTTCCGGGGCAGAAGCGCCCTGAAGGCGCTGAAGGAAGGAACCCTTGCCCTGGAGCTGGATTTCGAGGGGGAGGATTCCCCCGGTTCACGGCTGAGGGAGCTCGAATCGCTCCGGAAAGACCGTCTCGTCTCGGAAGAGGAGTACGAAAAAAAGCGGGCGGAGATCCTGGAGGAAAAATGGTGAGCCGGTACTGTCCGATTGGAGCGGCCGGCACGGGAAAAGGAGGAAGAAGGATGAAACGAACGGTATGTGCGCTGGTCTTGGTCCTCGTCCTTGCGGGGGCCTGCTCAGGGCTTTCGTTCCTGGACGGGCAGCGGCAGCTCGGTGAGGCCGTCCTCGGAAGCCTGACGGTAAAGGACGGGGCCGTGGTGGTGAACGTGCCCTCGGGAGGCTGCACGGGCAAGGAGTCCTTCAAGGTGCGGGTTGAAAAGTCCGGGGAAGCGGAGGGAGACATTCCCCACTTTGTCCTCACCTTCGAACGTATCGCCGCCGACGACTGCAAGGCCTTCCTTCCGGAGGGCGTGGACCTGGTCTTCGACCTTGAGAAGGATCTTGGACTCTCGGGGCGGTACACCCTCTCGGTGGCAAACAGGGTCCGCCCGGGGAAAAAACCGCAATAATCCGGCGGATTCCATGACGGCGGCACCGCTCCCCGCCGGCTGCGGCAGGGGCCGTTCTTTCCGGCGGATGAATTTGGACAGGAGGTTTTAGTACGTGAAAATAGCAGTGCTGATCAAGCAGGTTCCCGATTCCGACGACGTGCGCATGGACCCCGAGACGGGGACCATGGTGCGGGAAGGGATGGGGGCCATCGTCAACCCTCTCGACCTGAATGCCCTCCAGGCCGCCCTCGACCTCCGGTCGGCGGCGGGCGGGGAGGTCACGGTGATCACCATGGGGCCTCCCCGGGCCCATGAAGCCCTCCGGGAGTGTCTTTCCATGGGTGCCGACAGGGGGATGCTCCTCACGGACCGGGCCTTCGCGGGCAGCGATACCTGGGCCACCGCCAAGGTGCTGGCCGCGGCGGTGAAGAAGGCGGGGCCCTTCGACCTCGTCCTGGCGGGCGAGAAGGCCACCGACGGCGAGACGGGGCAGGTGGGTCCCGAGACGGCGGCGCTGCTGGGCATGCCCTTCAGCACCTACGTGAGCGCTCTTTCCCTTGCCGACGGAGGAGTGGAGGTCGCCCGGACGGTGGAGGAGGGCATCCAGAGGCAGTTCCTGCCCTTCCCCTGCCTGCTGACGGTCCTCCACGCCCTGAACGAGCCATCCATGCCCACCCTCGCGGGAAAGAAGCGGGCCAGGCGGACGGAGATCCCCCTTGAGGGGATTGTCTCCATCGGCCTCTCCCCTGAGGAAACGGGCCTCGGAGGGTCGGCCACCCGGGTGGTGAAGATCTCCTACCCGACCATATCGAGAACGACGGAAATGTTCGACGAGAAGCGGATCGACGAGGGCATCGAGCGCCTCGTGGCCGTCCTCCGGGACATGGCGGTCATTTAGGGGGGACGGCGGATGAAGGGAAAACAGTTTTTTGTTCTCGGCGAGGTCCGGGACGGACATATCCATTCCGTTACCTTCGAGCTGACGGGAAAGGCCAGGGATCTGGCGGACACCTGCGGCGGCACGGTGACGGCGGTGCTTCTTTCGGGCGGCCTGGCAGACGATCCGGAGACCCTTCTCCGGAGCGGGGCGGACCGGCTCATGACGGTGGAGCACCCTGTCCTGTCCATGTACAACCAGGAAGCGGAAGTGAAGGTGCTAGCCCATATTCTGCGGCAGGAGAGGCCGGATGTTGTCCTTGCCCCCGCCACCACGTCGGGCCGGACCACGCTGCCCGCCCTGGCGGCGGAGCTGGAGACGGGGCTCACCGCCGACTGCACCGGCCTGGAGATGGACCCTGAAACGGGGCTGCTGCTCCAGACGCGTCCCGCCATCGGCGGCAACGTCATGGCCACCATCAAGACCCCCGTGCGCCGCCCCCAGATGGCCACCGTCCGGCCCCGGACCTTCCGGGCCCCGGACTGTTCGAATGCCCTTCCCCGGGGTGAGGTGACCCGGCCGGAGATCCCTCCGGAGCTGTTCGAGTCCAGGGTGGTCAACCTCGGCTTCGAACGGGCGGAGGACGGCGGCTCAAACATCCAGGACCTTGACGTGGTGGTCTCCGGGGGAAAGGGGCTGAAGCGCCCCGAGAGCTTCCGGATGCTGGAGGAGCTTGCGGTCCTCCTCGGCGGAGGGGTTGGGGCAAGCAGGCCCGCCGTGGAGGCCAAGTGGATGGGCTACCCCCACCAGGTGGGCCTTTCCGGCAAGGTGGTGGCGCCGAAGGTCTACATCGCCGCCGGTATCTCCGGGGCGGTGCAGCACCTGGCGGGAATGCAGACCGCAGGCTACGTGGTGGCAGTGAACAGGGACCCTGACGCGTCCATCTTCCGGGTGGCCGACCTCGGACTCTGCGGCGACCTGTTCGACATCCTCCCCCGGCTCACGGAGCGGATCAGGAAAGAGGTGGGCGCGGAATGACCCCGGCGAAGTATTCTCCCGTGACGGAGCGGACCGTTCTGGACCTGACGGCCCTGGTGGGAAAATCCAACGTGGCGGTGGACATGGAGAAGCGCATCGCCTACTCCTACGACGAAGTGCCCCGGTTCTCCTGGGACCGGGAGTACATCGCCGAGGCGGTGGTCTTCCCCGAGACCACTGAGCACGTGTCGGCGGTGATGCAGTACGCCGACCGGAACCGTATCCCCGTGACGCCCAGGGGGGCGGGCACGGGCCTTTCCGGCGGGGCGGTGCCCTTCGCCGGCGGGATCGTCCTCTCCTTCGAAAAAATGCGGCGGATCCTCGAGCTGGACAGGAAAAACCTCACCATCACCGTGGAGCCGGGTGTGGTGACTGCGGAGATAACGAAAGCCGCCCGGCAGGAGGGGCTGCTCTACGCGGGCGACCCCTGCAGCGGTGACGCTTCCTTCATCGGCGGCAACGTGGCGGAGAACGCCGGGGGCAACAAGGTGGTGAAGTACGGCACCACGGGCAATTCCGTGCTGGCCCTGGAGGCCGTGCTTCCCGACGGGACGGTGACCTGGTTCGGCGGGAAGCGCCGGAAGGACGCCACGGGATACGACTTCGCCCATCTCATCGTGGGGTCCGAGGGGACCCTGGCGGTGGTGACGAAGATCATCCTGAAGCTCCTTCCCCTGCCCGGCAAGGTGGTGGATCTCCTGGTCCCCTTCCCGGACGTGGCATCGGCCATCGACTTCGCCCCCCGGATCCAGAGCGAGGGGAAGGTCATCCCGTCCTCCATCGAGTTCATGGACGGCAAGTCCATCCGGCTGGCGGAGCGGTTCCTCAACACGGTCCTCCCCTATGACGACGCCGGTGCCCACCTCGTCATCCAGCTCGAGGGCAACGACCCGAACGTGCTGGCGGACGACATGGAGCGCATCGGCGACCTGTGCCTTGCCTCCGGGGCGCTGGAGGTCTTCGTGGCGGACAACAAGACCACCAGCGACAAGCTCTGGAAGGCCCGAAAATGCCTTGCCGAGGCCATCATGGCCTTTTATCCCAAGTACAGCCTGGAGGACCTTGTGGTGCCCACCAGCGAGATACCGAAGCTCATGGCGGAGACCACCCGGCTCTGCAAAAAATACGGCATCGAGGAGGCCAACTTCGGCCACGTGGGGGACGGGAACATGCACGTGAACCTCCTCTTCCCCGAGGAGCGGCCGGACTGGCACGACATCATCGACGCCCTTCTCGACGAGCTCTACGACTTCACAGCCTCCCTGGGAGGGACCCTGAGCGGGGAGCACGGCATCGGCCTCAAGCGGCAGAAGTACATGTGCCGGGTCATGGACGGCGCCCAGATGGAGCTCATCCGGAGGGTGAAGCTCGCCTTCGACCCCAACGAAATCCTGAACCCGGGCAAGATGATTTCCTGTCCCGGACGAGGGGAATAAGCAACGGAAGGCGCCCCGGAAGCGGGGCGCCTTTTTCTACTCTTCTCCCGTCCGGTCGTCCCGGATGAGGGCCGCCATCTCCTCCAGGGAGATCCGGGCCGCCCCCTCGGCCCCCTCCAGGAGGCTTTCCGCGAGTTCTCTCTTGATCCCGTGAAGGTCCACGATCTTTTCCTCCACCGTGTCCTTCGCCACGATCCTGTACACGGTGACGGGGCGCTCCTGGCCGATGCGGTGGGCCCGGTCCGAGGCCTGGTCCTCCACGGCGGGGTTCCACCAGGGGTCCATGTGGATCACGTAATCGGCGGCGGTGAGGTTCAGTCCGGTCCCTCCCGCCCGGAGGCTGATGAGGAAGCATTCCTTTTCTCCCCCCTGGAAGGAGGCGATCTGCCGCTCCCGCTCCCGGGGCGGAGTGGAGCCGTCGAGGTAGGCGTAGGATACCCCGAGCCCGTCGAGGTATTCGCGGAGAATGGAGAGATGGTCCACGAACTGGCTGAAGACAAGGCACCGGTGTCCGCCCGCCCGGAGTTCCTCCAGGATCTCGCCGAAGGCCTCGAGCCTGGAGGAGGGGAGTCCCGCCTTTTCCGGAAGGACGAGAGAGGGGCTGCAGCAGGCCCTCCGGAGCCTCATGAGCTCTGCAAGGACCACGAAACGCTTGTCCCGCCCGTCTCCGCCGGACTCGATCTTGCCCGTAGCCTCCCTGCGGACGGCCTCGTAGACCGCCCGCTCCTCCCGGGTCATCTCCACCCTCAGGACGATCTCCGTCTTGGGGGGAAGCTCGCTGAGCACCTGGTCCTTGGTCCGCCGGAGGAGGAAGGGCCGGACGAGCTTTTTCAGCCGCGCCGCCGCCCCCTTGTTTCCGTACTTTTCGATGGGCACGGCGAAGCGCCTGGTGAAGCCGTCCAGGGAGCCGAGCAGGCCGGGGTTGAGAAAGCGGAAGAGGTTCCACAGCTCGCCGAGGTTGTTTTCCACCGGCGTTCCCGTGGTGATGACCCGGAAGTCGCCCCGGAGCTTCATGGCGGCGGCGGACCGTTTCGTGCCGCTGTTCTTGATGGCCTGGGCCTCGTCCAGGACCACGGTATGCCACCCCACCGACTCGAGGAGGGCACCGTCGTGCTGCAGGAGGCCGTAGCTGGCCGTCACCACGTCGAAGGGGCCCAGCTCTTCCAGGAGCTTCTTCCTGTCGCCGTTCCGGTACTCCTTCACCGACAGGGAGGGAGCGAACCGGGCCGCCTCGGCCGCCCAGTTCGGACAGACCGACACCGGGGCCACCACCAGGGCGGGTCCGCCGGGAGCGCGGGCAAGGAGGGCGGCGAGGACCTGGACGGTCTTGCCGAGGCCCATGTCGTCGGCAAGACAGGCCCCGGCGCCCCAGGCGGCGAGCCGGAGCAGCCACCGGTAGCCGTCGGCCTGGTAGTCCCGGAGCTCTCCCCGGAAGGCGGCGGGAAGGTCTGGATTCAGCCGTTCCGCCTCCGCGGCGAGGGCCAGCCTCCTGTGCCATTCGCCGTCGCCGGAGAAATCCTCCGCCCCGGATGTGAGCCGTTCCACCAGGGGGGCGGAAAGGGGAGAGAACCGGAGGTCGGTTCCCTTCCAGTCACCGGCGGCGGCAAGATCCCAGAGCCCTCTGCGGAGTTCCTCGGTGAGGGCAAGAAATTCACCGTTCCCGAGGGGCAGGAAGCGGCTTCCTCCCTCCGAGATCATGCGGCAGGCCTCCCGGAGGGAGACCACCGTCTCCTCGTCCACCCGGATCTCCCCGGTCAGGGCGAACCAGTCCTTCACCGACCGGACCGAAGCCCTGACGGACGAGGCGCCGGCCTTTCCCCGGATCGACAGCCTGTCTCCCCGGGGCCATTCGATCACGGCCCGGTCACCGAGCTCTCCGGCCTGGAGGAGGAAGTCGAGGCAGAGCTCGGGGGAGTCGAGGATCCACCGGTAGTCGTCCGTCTGTTCTCCTTCCCCCAGGGCGGGGCAGAGCAGACGGACCTCGTCGGCCCTCCGGATCTCCTCGTCGAGGGAACGGAGCGCTTTCATCCTCTTTCCCCCGGAAAGGCCGAACACCGCTTTTCCTCCCGTTCCCGGCCTGCCGGCCGGAGTCCCCGGTCCGAGGGGCCGGACGGAAAAGGCGGCGGTGAAGCCCTCCCCGCCGGGGGCGAGCTGGATGTAGATCCGCTCGTCCGCAGGAACGCCGGGAAGGTTCCCCGGGCCGTCCAGGCCGGAACTCACGGGAACGAGAGGCGCCAGGGCCTCGAGGGCCCGGAGGGCCTCCCCTTTCCCTTCGGGGGGAACGGGGATTCCTTTCTCGCCGAGTATCCGGGCTATCTCCAGGTGCTTTTCCTCGAATACGACGGCACGGATGCGCTCCGGCCCTTCCTCGACCGCCACAAGACCCTGGAAGGGACCCTCGGACGGGTGGGGAGCCATGCGGAGAAGGACGCCTGAGGGAAGGAATTCGGTTTCCACCGAGGGAGGTTCGGCCACGATCTCCACGGGCCTCCCGTCGTCGGCCCGTACGACGGACGGATGCCCGGCGAGGGCTTTCAGGATCTTGGCCTGGTCGAACTCGAACCATCGCCTGTAATACCATCCCTCGTATCCGCTCGTCTCCCGGACCGCACCGGCGGCGGCCGTGTCCTGGCGGGTCATCCAGTCCTCCCGGACGAGGTCGTTCCGAAGGCGCTTCAGGGCCACGGGCCGTCCCTTGCTCCAGTTGCCCGAGGGCTGCAGGACCTGCTCCAGGGGAGTGAAGGAGACGGACCGGATGATTCCGTCCTCACCGCTCTCCCAGTCGGCTTCCCAGAGAATTCTCCTGGCCCGTTTTTTCTCCGTTTCCCCGGTCTCTCCGAGGGCCGACAGTGCGGAGAGGGCAAGCATCCAGTTTTCCCTGCGGGGAAGAATTCCGTGGAGGGGGAGATCCCTGGCGACAGGGTTTTCCACCGGGAGGCCGAGAATCTCCCCGAGCTCCGTGGCCAGGAGGTGCGTTTTGCCCATTTCGCGAAGGCGGTCCAGGGCCTTTTCGAAAAGAGGCCGGTACTCGTCCAGCCTTTCGGGGGCACTCCAGGTGACGCAGAGGGCCGCGAAAAAAAGAAAGGAGGGGGAATACCCCTGCTTTTCCAGCACCTTGGGGGAATAGACGGAGAAGAATGAGCCGCTCCCCTTTCCCCTGTAGTCGGCGAGAAAACGGAAGAGGGCGTACAGAGAGGAGTAGGGGCTCTTCTCCATTCCTGCTGAAAGATAGGCCGAGGCCTTTTTGAACTCCCCTCCGGCAAGGAGAAGCAGGGGGTGGAAGACTCCTGAAAAGGTCTCATAGCAGACTTTCCGGGAACGCTGCTCCTTCCGGAGACGCTTCAGCCCCGTCTCAAAGAGGTCCAGGGCTTCGGCCCGCCTCCCGTCCAGGAAGGCGAGAATTCCCCGGACGCTGAAAACCTCCGGGGAGAGGATATCCCCGGAGGCCATCTCCGCCGCCGCATCCAGCTTTCCGCCCAGGTACGCCTCCTCTGCGGCCCGGATGCGCAGGTCGTCTCCGGAAAGGACCCTGCCGTTCTGTTCGGTCACCGGCACGGTCTCCTTTTAAAACGGCCTGTAGAGGGGGGCGATGCGGAAGCAGGCGAGCATGGCTTCCTTCATGCTCACCGGGTTGGCTATGCCCTTCCAGGCGATGTCGAAGGCGGTGCCGTGGTCCACGGAGGTCCGGATGAAGGGGAGCCCGAAAGTGACGCTCACCGTCCGGTAGAAATCATAGGTCTTGGAGGCGATGTGCCCCTGGTCGTGATAGAGGGAGACCACCACGTCGTACTTTCCCTGGAGGCCGAAGTAGAACACGCTGTCCGCCGGGACGGGGCCCACCACGTTGATGCCCCTTTTCCGGGCTTCCTCCACGGCGGGGGCGAGGAAACGGGCCTCCTCGTCGCCGAAGAGCCCGCCGTCGGAGGCGTGGGGGTTCAGGGCGGCCAGGGCGATGGTGCCGGCGGGAAGCCCTATGGAGGCCAGGCATTTCGCCGCCGTTTCTATGGAGTGGATCACGTTGTCCGTGGTCAGTCCCTCGATGGCCTGCTTCAGGGAGAGGTGGCGGCTGTGGAAGAGGATGCGGAGCTTGTCCACCAGGAACATGGTGTAGCTTTTGGTCGCCCCGGACATTTCGGCGAGCATCTACGTGTGGCCGATGTAGGGCTCCTTCGCCGCCTTGAGGGCTTCCTTGTTGATGGGGGTGGTGGCCACCCCCGCAGCCGTGCCGGACATGCAGAGTTCCACGGCTTTCCGGATGTAGGCCACCGACGCCTTCCCGGCGAGGGCGGACACATGCCCCACCGGGAGGTCGGCCAGGTCCGGGACCATGCCGAGATCCATCACGGGAAGTTCGTCCGGGGACCCGGAAATGACGGAGGGTTCATTCACCCTGCGGAGCTTCGCCGGAAGGGAGAGCTTTTCGCTCACCGCCTCCAGGACGGTGAGGTCGCCGATGAGGAGCGGGACGCCTTCTTTCCAGACGTCCGGGTCCGCCATGGCCCGAAGGGCGATTTCAGGGCCAACCCCGGCGGGGTCGCCCATGGGTACCGCGATCACAGTAGGTTTCATTTCGATCAATTCCTTTCCTTTCTCAGCCACTGGACGGCCCGGTAGATGCCGTCCTCCTCGCCGATGAGACCGCCCTTGGTCACCGCGGCAAGCCCGGCGAACTCCCCGTCGAGAATCTGCCCTCCCATCATCAGGGGCTGGATCTCCTCTCCGGGGGCCAGGGAGGCCGTCCCGGAACCTTCGAAGAACATTGCGGCAGTATCGCCGCCGGAGAGAAGTATACCGCATATTTTCCTTCCCAGTATCCGGAGGGCCTCCCTTCCGAGTTCCGCCAGCACCGCTGCCGTGGCGGTCTCGGAACCCCTGACGATTTCCGGGGATGGGCGGACCAGAAGAAATTCCGCTTTTTCCGGTACGTTCCCGAGGAAGGCCCGGAGCCTCGGCAGGGCGTCCCCGGTCCGCTCGCCGGGCAGGAGGGTGAACCGGGCGCAGCGAAGTTTCCCCTCCGTCCAGGCGATCTGGCGGGCCGTTTTCTCCGAGGTGCTTCCGATGACCGCCAGGGCGGTTCCGGCGTTTCTCCCTGGGAGCTTTCGGCCGAGGAAGGCGGCTGTGAAGGGGCCGGGGTCCACGGGGATGATTTCCCCTTCCACGGATGCGGCGGCTTCGGCCAGGGTTTCGATGTCCTCAGCCGTCATGGCGTCGGCCACCACTACCCTGTTCCCGTCGGAAAGAAGTGCGGCGAGAGCTTCGGTGACCGGGCCGGGGCCCAGTTTCACCGTTCCCATGGCGATAAGGCCGCAGGGAAGCGTTCCGGAGAAATAGCCCGGGACGTAGCTTGACGATACGGGCCAGAGAGGGTCCCGGGCCACTTCGGTCCGTTCGAGGAGGGAACCGCCCAGGAGATGGTACCCCCCCACGGTGGTCCTCCCGGAGGCGGGGTAGGCGGGAACCACCAGGGCAACCGCCCCGGGCCTGGCGGAGAGGATCTCCTCCGTCTCGTCGCGGAGGTGCCCCCGCAGGGTGGTGTCGATGCGTTTCCCTATCCCCACCGAGGGGGGAAGGAGGGAGGCGAACCGGCGAAAGGCCTCTTTGGCCTCGCCGGGGGGGCGCCTGCGGGTGTCGCAGTTTATGACCAGCGCCTCCCCGTCTCCGGGTACGGGGAGCTCCCCGGCGGGACGGATGATTTGCCGGACGGAAAGCCCCCTGTCCTTCAGGAGGATTGACTGGACCGACGAGCCGGTGAGGTCGTCGCAGAGTGCGGCAAAGGCTCTCATGGTCCTACTTCACCAGCTGGACGAGCCCCAGGGAAAGGACAGGGAAGTTGCTGATGAACATGACGGCGATGATCTCCGCCAACAGGAAGGCCATGATTTTCCGGGTGATGTCCTCGAGGCGCACGTTGTGGTCTTTCACCAGGGACACGGCCACGAAAAGGTTCACCGCCATGGGCGGGGTGATCATGCCCACGGAGGTGTTCACCACCATGATGATGCCGAGCATCAGCGGGTTCATCCCGATGGACGCCGTAATGGGAAGGAGCAGCGGCGCCATGAGCAGGATGATTGCCTGGGTCTCGAGAAAGACGCCAAGGAAAAAAAGGATCAGGTTGATCAGGGTGATGAGGACGAAGGGGTTGGAAGAGACGGAGACGATCCATGCGGCGATCTCCGCCGACACCCTGCTCACCGTGATGAGCCACGACATGGACTGGGATGTGGCGATGACGAAAAAGACCACCGACGTGCTGATCCCGGCCTTTATGATCACCGTCCGAATGGTCGCGAGGTCCAGTTCCCGGTAGACGAATGCGCTGACCAGGAGGCTGTAGATGACGGCCACGGCTCCGGCCTCGGTGGGGGTGAAGACCCCGCCGTAGATTCCGCCGAGGATGATCAGCGGCATGATGATGGCAAGGATGGAGTCCTTTACGGCGGCCCATAGCTGCCCCCTGGTCCGGGGCTCCTCCCTGGGGATGTCGAGCCGGGCGGACTGGATCACCACCACCAGGCTGAGCACCACGGCCAGGAGGACGCCCGGGCCGAAGCCCGCGAGGAAGAGGTCGCCGATGGAGACACCGGCCACCACGCCGAAGGTGATCATGGGAATGGACGGCGGGATAACCACGCCGAGGGTGCCTCCCGCGGCCGCGATGGACGCGGCGAAGGCGGGCGGATAGCCTTTTTTGATCATGGAGGGAACCATGATGCCGCCGATGGCGGCCACCGTGGCGGGGTTCGATCCGCTGATGGCTCCGAAGAAGGCGCTCGCCAGGATGGTGATGAGCCCGAGCCCTCCCCTGTAGCCCCCGACCAGGGCGGAGGCCAGCCTGACCAGGCGGCGGGATATGCCTCCGTGCTCCATGAGGCCCCCTGCGAGCATGAAGAAGGGGATGGCCATGAAGGGGAAGGAGTCGGCTGAGGTGAACATGCGCTGGGCCACCACGACGGGGTTGAGGGGGAGGTTCCCGAAGGTTATCCCGGCGATGGAGGCAAGACCGATGCTCACCGCCACCGGGATGTTGAGGAAGATGAGGATTATGAGGACGGAAAACATGATCGTTGCCATGCTATCTCACCTCCGGAGTTCCGGACGCCCGTATGGCTGCCGCCGTCTCGCGGAAGGCCTGGAAGGCCCGGAGAGCCACCAGGAACATCCCCAGGGGGACGGCGGAATAGGGAATCCACATGGGGATATAAAGAGCTGGAGTGGTCTGTCCCATGAAAATCTGGTGGACGATGATGCCCCGGTAGTAGTACATGATCATGGCACAGAAAAAGACGATGACGCCGAGGCGGAATCCTTCCAGAAAAAGACGGGTCTTCACGCTCCGGAACCGGTCGGTGAAGAAGCTCACCCCCACATGGGCCCCTTTCTTCATGCCGAGCCCCGCCCCGATGTAGGCCATGAAGACCATGATGTACCGGGCCACCTCCTCACCCCAGAACATGGGAAAGAGGTTCAGGTACCGGGCGAGGGTGGCGGTGAAGACCACGGCTACCATGAGGGGAAAGAGCAGAAGAAGGGCATATTCCTCAAAATTGTCGACAAATTTTCGCATAGCGGTCCCCCTGTCAGAAAGCCTCTCCTTTGAAGTACCCGGGAGAGGGCGAAAAGAGCGGGGCGTTCCCGAGGAACGCCCCGCGGGGTTAGCGGCGGTACGGTTATTTCTGGGCGTCGACGAGCTTCTGTATGGCTTCCTTGCCCACTTTTTCCTCAAATTCCTTGTAGACGGGCTGCACGGCCTCGAAGAACTTTGCCTTGTCGGGCTCGGTCACTTCCATGCCCTGGGCCTTGAGGTCACCCACGAGCTGCTTCTCGATCTCGATGCAGAACTCCCGCTCCCAGTGGCGGGCCTTCAGCTCGGCTTCGGTGAAGATCTTCCGCAGGTCTTCGGTGAGGGTGTTCTCCCAGAAGGCCTTGTTGATCAGCAGGATGGCCGGGGCGTAGAAGTGGCCCGTCAGGGAAAGGTATTTTTGCACCTCGGCGAACTTGGAGGTGGAAATGATGATCAGGGGATTTTCCTGGCCGTCCACGGTGCTCTGCTGAAGGGCGGTAAAGAGCTCGCCGAAGGGCATGGGAACAGGGTATGCTCCGAGGGTCTTGAAAGTGCCCACGTGGATGGGGTTCTCCATCAGGCGGATCTTGAGGCCCTTGAGATCGTCGGGAACAGCCACGGGCTTCTTGGAGTTGGTGAGCATCCGGAAGCCGTTTTCCCAGATTCCGAGGCCGACCATGCTCTTGGAGAGGACGGAGTCGAGGATTTTCCTTCCCTCGGGGCCGTCCATCCAGGCGTAGGCTTTCTGGCGGTCCTGGATGATGAAGGGAAGGTCGAAGACGAGGAAGGCATTCGTGAAGTTCGCAAGGGGAGCGGAGGAGACCAGGGTCATCTCCAGGGTTCCCATGGAGACTCCTTCGATGGCGTCCCGCTCCGATCCGAGCTGGGACGAGTGGAAAATCTGGAGCTCGATCTGTCCGTTCGTCGCCTCATCGAGGAGCTTCCCGAGGTGTTCGAGCCCCTTGTTGTAGTGGGAGTCCGGGGCGATGGTGTGAGCAACCCTGACGACGATCTTTTCGGCGGCGAGGGCGGTCCCTGCGGCGAAAAGGACAAGGCAGACGGCAACAAGACACAGCAGCTTCTTCATGGGTTCATTCCTCCTTGTGTGCGGATCTAATCGATGGGATGCGGAACAGAGCTGAAAGAACAGGACGCGGTTCTTTTCCCCGGTGCGGCTGTCATCTCCTTTCATCCGGATCCGGCCCCGGCGGGCGACCGGCTGTAAACTGCCCTTCACAACGCCGGACAATGTGAAAAGAATAATACTCCGAAAAAAGATTCGAGGCTATATTATTAAAATATTCACAATTAGGGCGAACATCTGCGGCCCTGCGGTTCTTTCCGGTTGCTCTCCCTCCTGTTTTTCCCTCCGGCGAACACCCCTGTCATTGCCCGCACCCCGTGGAAATGAATATTACTGCAACCGCTTGCATAATGTGGCTGATTGTGGTATCCTTCTTCCAATTCAGGAAAAGGAGGGGCATCCATGAAGATCAGACAGGAAGTTCGGTATTTCCGGCCGCTCCTTTTTCGGCCTTTCAGGAAGCTTTTTTGCCTTTCTCCCGCCGGGGGGAAAGGTTTTTTTTTACCGGAAGGAAGGAGATGGGGAAGTGACGGCACAGACTGAACGCAGATGGGCGGAGAAAGCCTCGGTCCTCGGGAAGGAGGACATGGAGCGGATTCTCCGGCGGATCGCCGTGGAGATCGTGGAGCGCAACAAGGGACTGGAGCAGGTGATACTGCTGGGCATCCAGAGAAGGGGCGTCTACCTCGCCGCCAGGCTCCGGGAGATGCTGAAGGAGTCGGAGAAGGTGAAGGTTCCCACCGGGGAGCTGGACATCACCCTCTACCGGGACGACATCTCCGTCCTCGCCGACCAGCCGGTGGTGCACAGCACCTCCGTCCCCGGCGACATCACCGGGAAAAGGGTCGTCCTGGTGGACGACGTTCTCTTTACCGGCCGGACGGTGCGGGCGGCCCTGGACGCAATCACGGATCTCGGCCGTCCCGAGCGGGTGCAGCTTGCGGTGCTGATCGACAGGGGACACCGGGAGCTTCCCATCGCGGCGGACTACGTTGGAAAGACGGTCCCCACCTCACGGTCGGAGAACGTGGAAGTACGGGTGAAGGAGCTCGACGGCGAGGACAGGGTTGTCATCTGCGAAAGAACGGGAGGAACGGAAAGTGGAGTGGAGGCATAAGAATCTCATCACCCTCGAGGGGTGGACACGGGAGGAGCTCGGCTTTTTCCTCGACCAGACGGAGTACATGGAGGAACTGCTGAGCAGGCCCATAAAAAAGGTTCCCGCCCTGCGCGGCAAGATCGTTGTGAACTGTTTCTTCGAAAATTCCACCAGGACGAGATCCTCCTTCGAAATAGCGGGGAAGGTTCTCTCCGCCGACGTAATCAACTGGTCATCCTCCGGCTCGAGCGCGAGCAAGGGGGAGTCTTTGCGGGACACGGTGTGGACCCTCGAGGCGATGGCCGCGGATGCTGTGGTGGTGCGCCATGGGGAGGTAGGGGTTCCCGACTATCTCGCAAAGAAGCTGAAAAGAGCTTCCATCTTCAACGCGGGGGACGGGACGAACGGGCACCCGACCCAGGCGCTCCTCGATCTGTACACCGCGAGGCAGAAACTGGGAAACCTCGAGGGCGCCAGGATGGCCATAATCGGGGACGTGCTCCACAGCAGGGTGGCCCGTTCGAATATCCAGGCCTTCAGGAAGATGGGGGTCCATGTGACGCTCAGCGGCCCGGCGACCCTTATGCCTGAGAACACGGCGTCCCTCGGCGTGGGGTACGTTTCCGACGCCCGCGAGGCCGCCCGGGGGGCGGACATACTCTACTTCCTGCGGATGCAGAGGGAGCGGCAGGAAGACGGCCTCATCCCGTCCATTGACGAGTATCATCGCCGCTGGGGCGGAACGGACAGCCTCGTGTCCCTTTCCTCGCCCCGGGCCGTGGTGATGCATCCCGGGCCCATGAACCGGGGAATGGAGATCGCGTCATCCGTGGCGGACGGCCCCCGGAGCGTCATCCTCGAACAGGTCCGGAGCGGAGTCGCGGTCCGGATGGCCCTGCTCTACCTTTGCCTTGGAGGTGTGCGATAGATGATACTGCTGAGGAACGGCCGTATTTTCGACGGCAAAAACCTTGGTGAGAACTGCGAGGACCTTCTCCTGAAGGACGGCGTGGTCGCCCGCAGGGGAACGGATCTCTCCGCGGAGGGAGCCGAGGTGTTCGACCTCGGGGGAAAGCTGATATGCCCCGGGTTCATTGATCTTCACGTTCATTTCCGGGATCCCGGCTACGAATGGCGCGAGGATACGGAAAGCGGCGCCCGGGCGGCCGCTGGGGGCGGCTACACCACGGTGGTGACCATGCCCAATACAGATCCTGCGGTGGACAATCCCGTGGCCGTGGAATACCTGGTGGCCCGGGGAAAGAGGGCCGGGGCTTCGAGAGTGCTTCCGTCGGGGTGCGTCAGCAAGGGGCGCCAGGGAAAGCAGCTCGCCGAACTTGCCCTGATGGCCGAGTCGGGGGCGGTTATTTTCACTGACGACGGCGCCCCGGTGTCGGACGCGAAACTGCTGAAGACAGCCCTCCTCTACACGAGAGACCTCGACGTGAGAATAATGGAGCACCCCGAGGAACCGTCCCTGACCGCCAAGTCCCAGGTGAACGAGGGCGCCGTCTCCGCCGCAACCGGCATGAAAGGATGCCCCCCCTCCGCCGAGGTCATCGACATCCAGCGGGGGATAATCCTGAGCAGGGAGACGGACAGCCCGATCCATTTCACCCACGTCAGCACGGAGCTCGGCATAGACGCCATACGGCAGGCAAAGAAAGAAGGGCTTCCCGTCACCTGCGACGTGACTCCCCACCACCTTTCTCTCGACGAAACCTACGTCCTCGTCAGCCGGTTCTCCCCGGCCTACAAGGTGAGCCCGCCCCTCAGGACGCGAAAGGACGTCAAGGCCCTGTGGGACGCCGTCGCCGACGGCACGGCGGACGCCATAGTCACCGACCACGCCCCCTACCACATGGACGACAAGGATCTCCCCTTCCAGGAGGCCCTGAGCGGCATCGCCTCCCTGGAGTGCGCCGTCGCGGCGGTCCTGGACACATGGGCCAAGACCGGCAGGCCTGTCCCCCTGGAGCGCCTTCTGGAACTTTTCACCTCCGGCCCCGCCGCCCTGCTCTCGCGGCAGTGGCGCTCCCTGGGATCGCTGAGGGAAGGATCTCCCGCCGACGTCACGGTGCTCGACCTCGAAGCGATCAAAAGGGTGGACGTGAACCAGTGGAAGAGCAAGGCGCGCATCTGCCCCTGGGACGGCGAAATGCTGCAGGGATGGCCTGTCATGGCGCTGGTGGAGGGCCGTGTCGTCATGAACAGGCTGAAGGATACGGAATGAGCTGCGGCGGGTCACCGAGGGATTATGGGGCGGCGGTCCTCGGTCATCGCCCCCTCGGAGATGGTTCCGGGCTGCTTGCGGTCAGGTGCGAAGAGATAGCATCGTGCGCGGAGCCCGGCCAGTTCGTCCTGGTGCGGCCGGGAACGGGGAACGACCCCTTTCTGGGCCGCCCTCTCGCGGTGGCCGACGCGGCAGGGGATGTGTTCAAGGTGGTGTACAGGATCGTCGGGAGAGGAACCGCCCTCCTTGCTTCAAAACGGCAGGGGGATCCCGTCACGGTGCGGGGCCCCGTCGGGAGAGGCTTCTTTTCCGCAAGGGGAGAGAAAGCCCTGCCGCGAAAGGTGATCCTCGCCGGCGGATCCGTGGGTGCGGCTCCCCTGCTGTTCGCCGCCCGAAGGCTGGGGATGTCCCGGATCGAAAAGACGGTCATGGGGGTGGCTGGAAAAGGCTGGGAGGGATTCGCCGAGTGGCTGAAGGAGGCCTTTCCCGGCGTGGACCTCTACTCCGACGACGGTACCGCCGGGAAAAAGGGAACGGTGCTCTCCGGCCTTCCCGGTTCGCTGCCCCCTGACACGGAACTATGGGCCTGCGGTCCCCAGGGCATGCTGAGGGCCGTTGCGGAAAAGTACCCCCTGGACGGCCACCGGATCATGGCGGCCCTGGAATCGAGGATGGCCTGCGGAATGGGCGGGTGTATGGGGTGCGTCATCCCCACCGTTTCGGGAAACCGGAGGGTGTGCGTGGACGGGCCCGTCTTTACGGCCGAGGAGGTGATGTGGAATGAACTCTCTTCGTGCTGATCTTTCAATCGCCGTGGGCGGGCTGAATCTTGAAACCCCGGTGGTGATCGCCTCGGGGGTGTGGCCCTACGACCCGGTCCTCTGGTCGCCGGAGCGGCTGGAGGGAGTGGGCGCCCTCTGCACCAAGGCCGTGAGCCTTCAGCCCCGGGAGGGGAACCGGGGAGTGCGGGTCTGGGAAACGCCCTGCGGCATGCTGAACAGCATCGGGCTGCAGAATTCCGGCGTCCGCGGCTTTCTGAAGGAGTATCTCCCCATTGCCGGCAAATCCGGCATCCCCTTTCTTGTGAACCTGGTGATGGAGTCCGAGCGTGAAGTTCGGGAAAACCTTTCGATTCTCAGGGAGTCGGGAGACGCAATTCCTGCGGTAGAGCTGAACATCTCCTGCCCCAACGCGGACTGTGACGGCATGGCCTGGGGCATTTCCCCGGAGAGCGCCGCCCGGGCGGCGGCCATCGCGAGGAGTGAGTGGAAGGGGCCCTTGTGGGTCAAGCTCACCCCCCAGGCTCCCGATCTTCCCGCCGTGGCGAAGGCCGTGGAGTCGGAGGGCGCGGATGCTCTTGTGTGCGGCAATACCTGGCTCGGCATGGCCATGGACCTGAAAAGGAAGCAGCCCGTTTTCCGCAGGGTGACGGCCGGCCTTTCGGGGCCGGCGGTGTTCCCCCTGGCTCTCCGGACCGTGTGGCAGGTCTGCGGGGCCGTGTCAATCCCGGTGGTGGGGTGCGGCGGCGTGTCCCGGTGGGAGGACGCTGCGGCCATGATCCTTGCCGGGGCCTCCGCGGTGGAGGTCGGAAGCTCCCTGTTCGCCGACTTCGACCTTCCCCGGAAGATTTCGGAAGGCCTTGCGGACTATCTGGCTGACGCGGAAATTCCCACCCTTGCAGGCCTCGTGGGCCTCGGACGGAAAGAGAAAGAGGGAGGAAGACCATGGGCACAGGACTGAACCATCTCATTCTCGCCCTGGACGTGGAACGGGTGGAGGAAGGCAGGGATCTGCTCTCCGCCCTCAGGGGAGAACTGAAATACGTGAAAATCGGCCACCAGCTCTATGCCCGGGGAGGAATTCCCTTCCTGAAGGAGATTATGGCCATGGACTATGCCGTTTTCCTGGACATCAAGGTCCACGACATCCCCAACACCGTGTTCATGGCGGTGGACGC
>ENA-UOUL01002835-UOUL01002835.1-bioreactor-metagenome-genome-assembly--contig:-NODE-2835-length-19220-cov-5.608055_pt1 | contig 19220 bp, 17 predicted proteins | sample MGYA00249838_ERZ747220 | MGnify/ENA primary metagenome ERZ747220 (study PRJEB28778, sample SAMN05720191) | bioreactor metagenome | isolation source: Anaerobic biogas reactor | place: USA:Washington...
CCGGTCATGCTTACTCAAGGCTTAAACCTGCGTCACGGCATTGATGTTTCCCATTAAAATCGGCTTATCCCCGCAGATACCGCCCTGACCCGCATGGGTATAATCAGCATACTATTCCTTAAAAGGAGGCGCCTGTTGACACAGACTTTTGCGGCAAACCCTGAATTCCTGCACCTGAAAGGGCCCGGCGGGCGGACCCTTTATGGCTGTGACCAGGACTGGTTCCAAAGCTTCTGGCAGCGCAAGGCGGGCTGCGGGCCCTGCACCCTGGCCAACATCATGCGCTACCTGGCCCAGGCGGGGGCGCTGGTCGGCGCCGCCGCGCCGGAGGCCCCTGGCTGCCTGCCGCTGATGGAGGAGATGTGGGGCTATGTCACCCCCGGCATGATGGGCCTTAACTCCACGGCCCGCTTTGCCCAGGGCGCCGCCCGGGCGCTGAAAAAAGCGGGCAGCGGCCTTACGCCCCGGGCCTTGGACATTGAAAAAGGCGCCTCACTTCAGGACGCCAGTCAGTTGATCTCTTTTATTGAATCCGGCTTACAGCAGGCGCCGGTGGCCTTTTTAAACCTGTTGCGCCGGCAGTTAGGGCCGCTGGAGGCCTGGCACTGGGTGACGGTGGTGGGCTTAAGCCACACAGAAAAGGGGGCTGTGCTGCACATTTATGACAACGGCCTGGCCTTTGACCTGCCGCTTGAACAATGGCTGAACGCTGAGGGCAGCGGCGGCTTCGTGGCCTTCTTTTAGCTTAGTCCTGGGGCTCCAGCACGTGTTCCACGCAGCTGATGAGCATCCTGTGCACATGGTCGTCCGCGATGGTATAAAACACGTTTTTACCCTCCCGGCGGTTTTTGACCAGGCGGTTTTCCCGCAGGCGGGCCAGCTGGTGGCTGACGGCGGACTTGCTCATCCCCAAAAGGTGGGCCAGGTCGCACACGCACAGCTCGTGCTTGTCCAGCGCCCAGAGGATCTTAAAGCGGGTGCCGTCCCCCATGACCTTGAAGAACTGAGCCCCCTCTGAGAACACCTCCCCGGTGAGCATCTGGCCGGAAACCTGGTTCACCGCCGCCTCATGTACGATATTGCCCTCACAGGCGTAGCGCTCTTTCATACAGCCCCCCTCCTTTTTATTTGTCTGACCATATCATACGTTCTTTGCGCCGGGCTGTCACGCCCCCAGGGCCGCAAACGCCCTGATCACCGCCCGGCGCCCGGAGGCCCAGGTGAGGCCCCCCTGCTGATACAGGGCATAGGGCGGGCGCATGGGGGCGTCACAGCTTAACTCAATCGAGGCCCCCTGCACAAAGGCGCCCGCCGCCATGATCACCTGGTCCTCATAGCCCGGCATGTCCCAGGGCTCGGGGAAAAGGTGGGAGTCCACCGGGGAGCCGCTTTGCAGCCCCCGGCAATAGGCGATCACCCGGGCGGGTTCGTCAAGAATCAGGGCCTGGATGATATCCCCCCGGGGCGCGTCAAAGGCGGGGGAGACCTTCAGCCCCACAAGTTCCGCCATCCGGGCCGTGAAGGCCGCCACCATAAGCGCCTGACACACGGTGTGGGGCGCCATGAAAAGCCCCTGATAAAAGGGGCGGTAGCTGCCCTCATAGCTGCCCACCTCCCGGCCCAGGCCGGGGGCGGTGAGGCGGGCGGCGATGCGGTCAATCGCCTCCTGGCTGCCGGCGATATAGCCGCCGGTGGGGGCCAGGCCCCCGCCCAGGTTTTTGATCAGGCTGCCCGCCACGGCGTCCGCGCCGTAAAAGCTGGGCTCATCTTCGCTAACAAAGGCGCCATAGCAGTTGTCCACCATGATATAGATATCAGGGCGGATCTGCTTCACCGCCTGGATCAAGGGGGCCATGTCGCGGGGCAGCACCGCGCTTCTCAGGGCATAGCCCCGGCTGCGCTGCAGGAAGACCACCCGGGTTTCCGCCCGGATGCTCTTAATCACCCCGGGGATATCAAGGGCCCCTTCCGGGCCCAGCTCCACCTGGCGGTAGCTGACGCCCAGCTCTTTTAAGGAGCCGGGCTCCCCGTTTAATCCGATCACCTCCGTGAGGGTGTCATAGGGCTTGCCGGTGACGGACAAAAGCTCCTCTCCCGGCAGCAGCAGGCCAAACAGGCACAGGGCCAGGGCATGGGTGCCGCTTGAAATCTGCGGGCGCAAAAGGGCGGCCGGGGCGCGGAAGATATCCGCCGCCAGGGCCTCCAGGGTGTCCCGGCCGATATCTCCATAGCCATAGCCCGTGGAGGGGGCAAAGTGCCGCGCCTCTACCCGGCGGGCCTCAAAGGCGTCCAGCACCCGCCCGGTGCAGGCGGCCTCCACCGCCTCAAACCGCTTGAAAACCGCCTGGCAGTCCGCCTCCGCCTGCCTGGCGATGCGCTCTGTTTCCTTCATATCTGCTCCTTGATGATGGTGATGGCCTGCGCCTTAAGGGAAGCGGGATCCTCCCCGCCAGGAAGCCAGCGGATGCCCGGCTCCCGCCTAAACCAGGTCATCTGGCGCTTGGCGTAGTTGCGGGTGCGGCGCTTGAGGGTGTCCACCGCTTCCTGATAGGGGGTTTCCCCCATCATCCAGGGCACCAGCTCCTTATAGCCCAGGCCCTGCATGCTCTGGGCCTTTTGAGAAACGCCGCTTGCCAAGAGGCCCCGCACCTCTTCTGCAAGCCCCTGGGCCAGCATCCTGTCCACCCGGGCGTCGATGCGGGCATACAGGGCCTCCCGCTGCCAAAGAAGGCCAAAGAGGGCAAAGCGATAGGGGCTGTCCGCCTCCGCCGGCAGCGCCTGGGCGGAAAAGGGCCTGCCGGTGATCTCATACACCTCCAGCGCCCGGATCACCCGGCGCAGGTCGTTGGGGTGCAGACGCCGGGCGCTTGCCGGGTCCGCCTCAAGAAGCCGGGCATGCACCGCATCCGCCCCCTCCGCCTCCGCCAGGCGCTGCCAGCGCGCCCGGATGGCCTCATCCCCCGGGGTGTGGCCAAAGGTGAGGGGCTGGCGCAAAGCCCTGAGATAAAGCCCCGTACCCCCGCACAAAACCGGCAGCCGGCCCTGGTTGTGTATCTCCCCGATGGCAAGCCTTGCCGCCCGCGCATAGGCGGCCACGCTGTAGGCCTCATGGGGCTCCACCACGTCCAGCATATAGTGGGGCACCCGGCGCTGATCCTGCCTGTCCGGCTTGGCGGTGCCGATGTCCATGCGCCTGTAGACCTGCATGGCATCCATGCAGACCACAGCGCCGCCCAAGGTTTTCGCCACTTCCGTCGCTAAATCAGACTTTCCCGAAGCGGTTGGCCCCACAAACGCGGCGATAAAGGGCCTTTTATCAGGGTTGTTTCCCATTATTTTTGAATCCGGCCAAAGCGGCGCTCCAGCTCGCCCCGGCTTAGGGCCAGCACGATGGGCCGGCCATGGGGGCAGGTGGGCGTGATGCCGCTGGCCACCATTTCATCCGCCAGAGCCTGCAGCGCCCCCTGGGGCAGGCGTTCGCCCCCCTTAACCGCATGCTTGCAGGCGGAGAGGATCACCTTTTCCAGGCGCTCCCGGCCCCTTAGCATCCCCTGCCCCTGCAACTCGTCCAGGGCGGAGAGGAAGCTGGTCTCCGCCAAAGGCTCCCCCAGGGCCAGGGGCACCCCGGTGAGGCGCACGGCGCGCTGGCCAAAGTCCTCCGCCAGAAAGCCCGCCTGGGCCAGCTCCTCCCGGAAGCTTAAAAAAGTCTGATAGGCGGGATAATCCAGCTGCATCACCCGGGGCGCCAGCAGGGTTTGCACATCCTGCGCGCCCCCGGCCCGGGCCATCATGCGGTCAAACAGCAGCCGCTCATGCAGCGCGTGCTGGTCAATCAGCAAAAGGCTGTCCCCGTGGAGGGCCAGGATATAGGTGTTAAAGGCGGCGCCCATCACCTGAAGGGGCGTTTGCCTGAGCATCTCATGCACCACCTGCTCGGGCTCCGGCGCCGGCGGGGGCGTCTCTGCCTGGGCTTCCTCAGTCACCGGGACGGGCGGGGCCGCCACGCTGTCCCGGGCCACAAGCGCCCGGGGCGTCTGGGAAGGCGGGGCCGCAGGCTCGGCGCGGCGGATGGCGGCGGGCGGGGGTGCCACCGATTGTGGCATCAGGGGCGGCGGGTCAAACAGCGGCGCTTCCACAAGGGCCTCCCTCACCGCCTCCAAAAGGGCGGCGGTCACCGCCCCCTCGTCCGCAAAGCGCACCTCCCACTTGTTGGGATGCACGTTCACATCCACCCGGTTAAAGGGCAGCGTCAATTGCAGGGCGCACAGGGGAAAGCGCCCGATCATCACCCGGTGGCGGCAGGCCTCCTCCAGCGCCTGGCTTAACAGCTTGGAGCGCACCGCCCGGCCGTTTAGGAAAAAGTGCTGCTGGGCGCGGCTGCCCCGGGCCTGCTCCCCCACGCCCACATAGCCCTGGATTAAAAGACCCTGACTTGCGCCATCCACCTTCTTCAGGCCCTTGAGCACTTCCACCCCAAACACGGACAGCACCGCCCCTGAGAGGCTGCCGTCCCCGGGGCTGGCGTAGACCTGCTTGCCGTCCGCCACCAGCCGGAAGGCCACATCCGGCCGGGCCAGGATCATCATCTGGATGATCTCCGCCACCAGGGCGGTCTCCCGCTGGGGCCGCTTCATGAAATCCTTGCGCACAGGGGCGTTGAAAAACAAGTCCTTCACCTGCACCTGGGTGCCCTCAGCGCTGGCCGCCTCCCGGATCACCCCCATCTGGCCGCCCTCGTTTTCCGCCAGCATGCCCAGATCGCTGCCCTTAGGACGGCTCAGGATGCTCATCCGGGACACCCGGGAGATGGAGGCGATGGCCTCCCCCCTGAAGCCCAGGGTGGCCACGCTCATCAACTCCTCCGCCCGACCCAGCTTGCTGGTGGCGTGGGGCGCGAAGGCCAGGCGCAGGTCGCCAGGCTGGATGCCGGCGCCGTTGTCCGTCACCCGGATCAATTCCAGCCCGCCGCCCATAAGGCTTACCGCCACCGAGGTAGCCCCCGCGTCCAGGCTGTTTTCCACCAGTTCCTTGACGCAGGCCGCGGGCCGCTCCACCACTTCCCCTGCGGCGATGAGGCTGACCACCTCCTGGGGCAGAACATGAATGCTTGTAATGTTAATCTCTCCTTACAGGTTCCGTGCTTTTTCCTTCAAAAGATACAGGGCGTTGAGGGCGTCCATGGGGCTCATCTGCAAAACGTCAAGGGCCTGAAGCTCCTCCACCAGTTCCGCCCGGCCATACTCCGCCAGGGCCATCTGTTCGTTTTTCTTTTTGCCCCGGCCCTCTAAGATATTCTGTCCGATGCTGTCCTGGGTGATCTCGCTGGCTTCCAGGCGCGCCAGAATCTGCCGGGCCCGGGCCACCACCCCCCGGGGCACGCCCGCCATGCGGGCCACGTACACGCCAAAGGACTTGTCCGCCCCGCCCCTTTTTATCTGGTGCAGGAACACCACCTCGTCCCCCATTTCGCGGGTCAGGACGCTGAGGTTCACCACGCCGGGAAGGGCCCCCTCCATGCGGCTTAGCTCGTGAAAGTGGGTGGCAAACAGCGTCAGCGCCCCAGATTTCTGGGGGTCCGCCAGGTGTTCCACCGTGGCCCAGGCGATGGACAGCCCGTCCAGGGTGCTGGTGCCCCGGCCAATCTCATCCAGAATCACCAGGGAGCGGGAGGTGGCGTTTCGCAGGATGTCCGCCAGCTCCGTCATCTCCACCATGAAGGTGGACTGGCCCCCCGCCAGGTCGTCCTGGGCGCCGATGCGGGTGAAGACATTGTCAATCAGCGGGATGTCCGCCTGCTCCGCCGGCACAAAGCTGCCCATGTGCGCCATCAGGGCGATCAGCGCGGTCTGGCGCATGTAGGTGGACTTGCCCGCCATGTTGGGCCCGGTGATGATGAGCACCCGCTCCTCCCCGTCCATGGCGCTGTCATTGGGCACAAAGCTGCCCTCCGGCAGGGCCTTTTCCACCACCGGGTGGCGGCCCTGGGTGATGCGCATGCGGCCCTGGGTGTTAATTTGAGGCCTCACATAGCGGTTTTCCAGGGCGGCCCTGGCTAAGGCCTGAAGGGCGTCCAGGGTTTTAAAGCCCAGGGCCAGGCTTTGAAGGCGGACCAGGTTTTGGGCCAGCGCCTCCAGCACCCCCTGGTACAGCGCGTTTTCAATGCGGATGATCTCATCCGCCGCCCCCAGGGCCTTTTTCTCCAGGTCGTTTAGCTCCTGGGTGGTATAGCGCTCCGCGTTGGCCAGGGTTTGCCGGCGGGCATAGCGCGGGGGCACCAGGGCGTAGTTGGACTTGGTGACCTCGATATAGTAGCCGAACACCCGGTTGTACTGCACCTTCAGGTTTTTAATGCCCGTGGCGGCCCGCTCCCGGGCCTCCAGGTCGCTGATCCACTGGCGGCTGTCCCGGGAGGCGGCGCGGGCCTCGTCCAATTCCCCGCTGTAGCCCGCCCGGATGACCCCGCCGTCGCTTAGTAAAACCGGGGCGTCCGGGTCAATGGCCCGGGCCAGCAAATCCGCCACCTCCGGCAGGGGTGCCAGCTTTTCGTACACTTCCTTTATCCCCGCCTGGGGCAGGGGGCCAAGAAGCGCCTGCGCCTGGGGGGCCGCCTGAAGGCTTCGCAACAGGGCCAGGCAGTCCCGGGGCCCCAAGGTCTGGTAGCTTAACTTGCTCAGCAGCCGCTCCATATCATACACCCGGGCCAACAGAGCGCCAACCTCCTCCAGCAGCACCAGATCATCCCGCAGGGCCTGCACGCAGTCCAGCCGGGCCTCGATGCGGGCCTTGTCCAAAAGGGGGCCTTCCACCCAGCTTTTAAGCAGCCTGCCTCCCATGGCGGTGCGGGTTTTATCCAGCACGCCCAAAAGATGACTGTGGCCGCCGCCCCTTAAGGTGCTGCTGATTTCAAGGCTTCTAAGCGCCGCCGGGGAGAGGGGCATGGTGTCAGACGCGCTCAGCGCCTCAATCCGGGCGATGTGCTTCAGGGCCACCTTCTGGGTATCCCCCAGGTAGCGGATCAGGGCCCCGGCAGGGGCGATGGACAGCTTGTCCTCCGCCAAAAGCCCCAGGGCCTGGGGGCTGGCGGCCTCAAAGTGCCCCAGCAGGGCCTCCTTTGCCCGCTGGGGGCGGAAGGTCTCCGGCCGCACCTGGCTTAAAAAACCGGGGTACAGCGCCTTTAAGCGCTCCGGGTCGTTGGTGATCAGCTCCCGGGGGGCGTTTAAGGCCAGGAAGCCGCCCAGGGCCGCCTCCCCCTCCGGAAAGGCGCGCACAAAAAACTCCCCCGTGGTCACATCGCAAAGCGCCGCCCCCGCCTGCTTGCCTGTGAAATAGACGCTGGCGATGAAGCGGTTCTCCTTCTGGGTGATGCTGGCGGTGTCTGAGAAGGTGCCGGGGGTGACAATGCGGATCACCTCCCGGCGGACCAGGGTTTTGCCCTTGGCCGGCTCCTCCGTCTGCTCCGCGATGGCCACCTTATAGCCCCGGGCGATGAGGCGGGCGATATAGCCCTCCGCCGCGTGCCAGGGCACCCCGCACATGGGCGCCCGCTCCGGCAGGCCGCAGTCCCGCCCCGTTAAGGTGAGCTCCAGCTCCCGGCTGGCGGTCTTGGCATCCTCAAAAAAGAGCTCATAAAAATCCCCAAGCCTGAAAAACAGCAGGGCATCGGGGTTCTCTTCTTTCAGCGCCATGTACTGGCGCATCATGGGGGTCAGTTCAGCCATCGCAAACACTCCTGTGTGATAGAGGGATTATACCATATCCAGCAAAAAATCAAGGAGGTTGTGGAGCACAAAGGCTCTGTTGAGAAAAAAGTTGCTGACCTTCTCATCAGCAACTTTTCTGAATCCTTTTCTTTTTTGCATTCAAGTCAAAAACTTCCAGACCTTACCTCGTGCCGCAGCCCTGGCAGCCGGCGCAGCCCGCAGGGCCGCAGCCGTTCTCCTCCTCTTCCTCGCCCTGCAGGGCGATCTGAAGGGTGCGGTTCACCTGGGCCATCAGGGCGTTAAAGCCGCTGCGGGCCGCCTCCAGCGCCCGAAGCTCCGGCTGCTTGGAGAGGCGCTCCTCTATTTCTTCAATCTCCCGGCGCAGGTCGTCCGCGGCGGCAGAACCTCCCTCCTCCAGCGCGATGGCCTCCATCTGCTCCTGAAGGTCGGTATACTCGCCGTACAAGTCGGTGATGTCCGCGCTTTCCATGGCACCCTGCTCCAGTTCCACCATCCGGGTGAACTCCGCGCTTTCCGCAAGCATCTCTCCCAGCTCCCGGGCTTTTTCCAAAATCAGCTCCATGCTCATGCGATGATGTCTCCTTTTAATGTGTTGCTGCCATATCCCCTTACCTTAAGGGGGACGATTTGTCCGATCAGCTCGGGGCCGCCTTCAAAGGTGATCCCCATGCCGCGCCCGGTTTTGCCGGAAAGGCGGCCCTTGCCCCGTTTGGCGGGCCCCTCCGCCAGCACCTGGGCCTCGCTTCCCACCAGGCTTTCAAACACCTCCTGGCTGATGGCCTCCTGGGCTTTAATCAGCCGGGTGATGCGCTCCCGGGCCACAGGCTGGGTGATGCGCCCGGGCAGCCGGGCCGCCACCGTGCCTGTGCGGGGGCTGAAGATAAAGGTGAAAGCGCTGTCAAAGCGGGCGCGCTCCACCAGGTCCAGGGTCTGTTCAAAATCCTCCTCCGTCTCCCCGGGGAAGGCCACGATCAAATCCGTGGTGATGCCAATATCGGGCATGGCGGCCCGAAGCGCTCCCAGGCGTTCATCATACATGGCCCGGGTGTAGCGGCGGTTCATGGCCTTTAGCATCCGGTCGCTGCCCGACTGGGCGGGCAGGTGCAGATGGGGGCAGACGGCGGGGTTTTCCGCCATCTCACGGATCAGCGCGTCGGAGAGGTCCTTGGGGTTGCTGGTCATAAACCGCAGTCGCTTTATACCCGTTTCTTCGTGCAATGCGCGAAGCAGCTCCGGAAACCGGGCCCCGCTGCCGTCCAGGCCATAGGAGTTGACGTTTTGGCCCAACAGCATGATCTCCTGCACGCCGTCATCTGCCAGGCCTTTTGCCTCCCCCACGATGTCCTGAAGCCGCCTGGAGCGCTCCCGGCCCCGGACGCTTGGCACCACGCAGTAGGAGCAGAAGTTGTCACAGCCGTGCATCACCGTCAGATAGGCCATAAAGGGGGATTTGCGAAGGACCGGCATCCCCTCATACAGGGTGCTGTCCTCCCCCCGGGCAAAGGCGGCCTCCCGCCGCCCCTCCAGGGCAAAAAGCACCCGCTCCGGCAGCCGGTAGATCTCGCCGGTGCCCAGGGCAAAGTCCACGTGGCGCTGCTTTTCCCGGAGCTTTTCCGCAGCACCCTCCTGCTGCACCATGCAGCCCAGCACGCCCACCAGCGCCTGGGGGCGCTGTTTTTTGATCTCCTTGGTGAAGATGATGTTGCCCATGGCCCGGCGCTCCGCGTTGTCCCGGATGCAGCAGGTGTTGAACAAAATCAGATCCGCCTGGTCCTGGCTTTCCTCCCGGGCCATGCCCATCTCATGAAGGATGCCGGCGACGGCCTCGGAGTCATGGGCGTTCATCTGGCAGCCATAGGTGGTGATGTGATAGGTTTTGGGCGCGTCCGCCCGGCCCTTGATATCCCGGGCAAGGGCCCGCTGGGCCTCTACGGCCTCATGGCTGATGGTGATGGTCCTCTCACGCATGGTTGTCCTCTGTCTCCTCCTGTACAAAGCCCTCCAGCCCGCTGCCGCCGCAGGCGGGGCAGGGCTTAAGGGTCTGGGCCTTCAGGGTTTCCGCCGCCTTCTTGCGGCTGATCTCCATCATCCCCAGGCGGGTGAAGCCGTGCACCACGGTTTTCACCGGGTCCTCCTTGAGGGCTTCCTCAAAGGCGGCCTGCACCCGCTCCCTTGGGGCCTCTTCCTTCATGTCGATAAAGTCAATGAGCAAAATGCCGCCAAGGCCCCGCAGACGGATGATCCGCGCGGCCTCCCGGGCGGCCTCCAGGTTGGTTTTCAGGATGATGTCCTGGCCCCTTAGGCTGTTGCGCCCGGTGTTCACATCCATCACCGTGCCCGCCTCGCAGGGGTCGATCACCAGGGTGCCGCCCGAGGGCAAGTATACCCGGCGCTTTAAGGCCTGATGAAGCTGGTGGGGGATGTTGTAAAGCGCAAAGGGGTCGGCGCTTTCTTCCACGGGGATGCCAAGGCCGGAAGCGGCCTTCAAATCATCGCTGAGCGCTCGCTTTGGGGGCTGGCGCTCCTCCCTGAGGATGCGCTCAAGGGGGCGCGGCGCGGGCAAAAGAAGCGCGGGGGCGGGGCGGGTCTGCTCCTTTTTAAGCACCGTCTGCCAGGCGTCAATAAGCCCCGCGATGTCCGCCTTGATGGCCGCCTCCCCCGCGTCCTGGGCGGAGGCCCTGAGCACCAGGCCCATGCCCTCCGGCTTCAGCCGGGCCGCCAGGCGGGTGAGGGCCGCTTTCTCCGCCCCTTCCAGCCGGGTGGAGGCGTGGGCCACCCTTCCCCTTGGCAGCAGCAGCGACAGATGCCCCGGCAGGGCGATGTCCATGGTGAGAAAGGCCGCCTTATTGCCCTGGGGCGGTTTTTTCACCTGGACGATGATGGCCTCCCCGCCCCGGGGACGCTCTTCCCCGGGGATCTCAGAAAAAGGCAGAAAGCCGGAGGCGCCCCCCGGCAGGCTGACAAACAGGGCCTCCAGGTTTTTCAGCACCCGCCCCGCCTTGCCCAGGAACACCGCCTCCGGGCTGATCTCAGGCGGGCTGGACAGGGGGAAATAGGCCATCAGCCTGCCCCCCTGGGTCAGCGCGGCGGCAGGCTGCCCGCCTTTTGACCGGATGACCAGCTCCTTCACGGCTGCTCCAGGGGCGCAAAACGGGCGTCCAGAAGCGCCAGGCGCCGGATGTCAAGCAGCGGTTGGTCCACCCCCGCTGTTTCCGACAGGGAGGCCAGGAGCTGGTCCGGCTTGGCGGTCAATTGCTGGTTGAGGGCCAGGGTGGCCCGCATCTCCCCCTCTTTTTCAAACAGGTTAAGGATGCCAGGGCGCAGATCGTCCGGCCGTTCCCCGGATTTGCTGCGGCGGATGTAGGGGATCTCCTCCCGGGCCAAAAAGGCGGGCAGGGCTTCGGTCAGCTGCCCCCAGACCGCCTCCTGGCCCTTAAGGGGCGCAAAGGCGTACTGGGCCGCGAACACCCGGGCCATGGCCGCAGGCGCGTCATCCGGCTGGGGCAGGGCCTCAAGGGCTTTTAGCCCCGGCGGCAGCGCCCGGCCCAGGCGCTCAAGAAATTCCGCCGGGGACACGGGGGACATGAGGGGAATTTCCGCGATCTCCCGCTCCCCTGTGATGCCCACCGCCAGGGGGGCCGCAAAGCTCAGGATGATGTGGGGGTTAAAGCCCTGGGAGTAGCTGGACGGCAGGCCGCTTCGGCGAAGGGCCCGCTGCATGGCCCGCTGCAAATCCAGGTGGCCGATGAAGCGCAGTTCCCGCTCTTTTTTAAACACCAACAGCATTTTCATGTTTCACAGGCCCCCTCAAAGCGGGTCAGCCCGCAGCCCAGGCAATACTCCCGGCAGTCCGGCGTGGTTTTTGCCTCGTGGGCCTTCTCGTTTTCCTGCCACAAAAAGGCCTTGGTGACGCCGATGTCAAGCAACTCCCAGGGGAAGAGCTCCTCCTTTGGCCGCTGCCTGTTGGCGTAGAAATGGGGGTCCAGCCCCGCGTCCTCAAAGGCCGCAAGCCAGCTTTCATAGTCAAAGTGCTCGTTCCAGCCGTCCAGCCGGCAGCCCTTTTGATAGGCCCGGTACAGCACCTCCGCCATCCTGCGGTCTCCCCGGGCAAAGCAGGCCTCAAGGAAGCTCACCTCCGGGTCATGCCAGTTGAAGGTGACGTTTTTGATTTTCAGGGCCTCCCGCAAGAGGGCCTGCTTGCGCTTGATCTCCTCCAGGGTGTCCTGGGCGGCCCACTGAAAGGGGGTGAAGGGCTTGGGCACAAAGGTGGCGCAGGACACGGTGATCCGAAGCCCCCGGGCCCGCTCCCCCTTGGGCAGGGCGTAGTAGACGCCGGCCACCTTGCGGGCCAGGTCCGCTATGCCCAAAAGGTCCTCATCCGTCTCGGTAGGCAGGCCGATCATGAAGTACAGCTTCACCTGGCTGTAGCCCTGGGCGAAGGCCTCCCCCACGGTGCGCAAAAGGTCCTCCTCGGTGACGCCTTTGTTGATCACGTCCCTTAGCCGCTGGGTGCCGGCCTCGGGGGCAAAGGTCAGCCCGCTTTTCTTCACCCGGGCGGTGTCGGAAAGGGCCTCCTGCAGGTGCCCGTCAATCCGCAGGCTGGGCAGGGACAGGCTGATGCGCTTCTGGGCAAAACGGGCGTTAAGGCCCTGTACCAGCTCGCCCAGCTGGCTGTAATCCCCGGTGGAGAGGCTGGACAGGCTCATCTCCTCGTAGCCGGTGGCGTCCACCAGCTTTTCCGCCAGCTCAAAAAGGCGCTGGGCGCTGCGCTCCCGGATGGGGCGGTAGAGCATCCCCGCCTGGCAGAAGCGGCAGCCCCGGGTGCAGCCCCGCATCACCTCCAGCACGATGCGGTCATGCACCGCCTCGGCAAAGGGCACGGGGATATCCTCAGGGAAATCCGCCTGATCAAGGTTTAACAGCACCCGTTTTTCAACCGGAAGGGGGGCTTTTGGATCGGCGGGCGCAAAGGATAGAAGCTGGCCGTCCTCCCGGTAACTGGCCTCATACAGCCCCGGCACATACATGCCCGGCACCTGGGCCAGCTGGCGTAAAATCTCAGTCCGGGCCAGGCCCTCCCTGCGGCCCCTGCCGATCACCCGAAGGGCCTGTGGGGTGGCCTCCTCGCCGTCTCCCATCAGAAAGGCGTCAATAAAGGCGTGCAGCGGCTCCGGATTGCAGGCGCAGGGCCCCCCCGCGATGACGATGGGGTCCCCCTCCCCCCGCTGGGCGTTTCTAAGGGGGATGCCGCCCAGTTCCAGCATATGCAGGATGTTGGTATAGCTCATCTCGTATTGCAGGGTAAAGCCCACCACGTCAAAGCGGGACAGGGGCGCCTTGTTCTCCAGGGAGAACAGGGGGATGCCCTCTTCCTTCAGGCCGTCCATCATGTCCGTCCAGGGCATCATCACCCGCTCGCAGAGCATGTCCTCCTGGCGGTTGACGATGTCATAGATGATCTTCATCCCCAGATGGCTCATGGCCACCTCATAGGTATCAGGGAAACAAAAGGCAAAGGTGGTGATGCCGTCCTCCCAGGCCTTCACCCGGGCGTTCAGCTCGCCCCCCACATAGCGGGCGGGCCTTTGCACCCGCGCAAGAAGCGCCTCCAGGCGCTGCAGAACCATTTCGTCCAAAACAAAACCTCCCCGGTAAATCGACAGCCATCATAGCACAGAAAGCGTTAAAAAACACCGGAAAAATGACTATTCTTTGATATAGCGTTTTAGCTGCTCATAGAAGTTCTCCCGCGTGCCCGCCAGCATCACCACAACGATCCGGCCCTCTTCCTCATGGATCAGGTAGGCGATCTCATAGTTGGTGCGGGCATAGAACAAATCCCAGCCGTACACCCCTGCCAGGTCGCCCTTCTTCTCGTGCCCGGCGTAAGGGTCCCTGGCGATGGCTAAAAGGGATTCCCGAAAGGCGGCCTTCAGCTTTTTATCTTTGATTTTCCTCAGATATTTTGACGCGGCAGGCAGAAAGCGCAGCTCATACATCCCCGCGCTCCCCGCCAAACACTTCATCCAGGGTCTCGCTGGGCGCTTCTCCCCGGGCAGCGGCCTCCGCTTCTTCTATCAGGCGGTGGACGGCCGGGCGGATGGCGCGGTTCATTCTGCGGAATTCCGCCATCAGCGTCTCCCTCTCATAGCCTTTGGCAATCAGGTCCGCCAGGATCTCCTCGGCGAAAGCGCCATCCGTTTCCGCCGGCGCCGGGCGGATGACGATTGCCCCGTCCTTGATAAAGCACTCCACCTCGTCCCCGATGCCCAACTGGCTGTAATACTCAATGGGAATGGTGATCTGGCGCTTGCCCGACACGGCGATGCGCTTCTTTGCCCCCTCCCGCCTTGGCACAGTCTGCATGTTCTCCTCCTTTTTCCGCGCGCCTGTTGTGTGTCCGCGTATAATCAAAGTATCACGGATTCCATGATTATGCAACTATCTTTGTTTCTTTGTTTTGATGTGTTGCCGGATGGGATACAATGGCATCAGAAAATAATCACACCCTGCGTTATTTCCCGCCCGCCCTGCGTCTAATGGGGTGAAAGGAGGCAGCAGCATGGATGATTGTCAGGTACCGGACAACAACCCCGAGCAGGCCATCCAGCGCATGATGGACGCGCACGGCAGCCGGCTGCTTCGGCTTTGCTACCTCCAGCTGGGCGACCGGCAGCTGGCGGAAGACGCTGTGCAGGACACCTTCCTGAAGGCCTGGCGCGGCTATGCCGCCTTCCGCCAGGAGAGCAGCGAGGTCACCTGGCTGACCGCCATCGCCATCAACTGCTGCCGGAGCCTGAAGCGCAAGCCCTGGCACCGGCTGATCGACAGGCGGGTGCCGGCGGAGGAACTGCCTGAGGCCTCGGCCCCCTTTGAACCCTATGACGACACGGTGACCCGGGCCGTCATGGCCCTTCCCCCGGCCTCCCGGGAGGCCATCCTGATGCATTACTACCAGGGCTTAACCGTGCGGGAAATCGCCCAGGCCCTGTCACTCCCCCTGTCCACCGTCACCACGCGCCTGATCCGGGCGCGGGACAAGCTGGAAAAAAGCCTGGAAAGGTGGTATCGCGATGAATAAACCCATTGACCAATCCCTTGACGTCCGCCTGTCCGGGCTTGTTATGGGCGCCAGCCACAAACACCGGGTGCTGGCCGCCATCAAAGAAGAAGGAGAACCCAAGATGAAAAAGAAATTATCCTTAGGCCTGGCGCTGGCCCTCATCATCCTGCTGGTGGGCCTGGCCACCGCCTTCGCCCTGACCAACGGATTTGGCTTACTTGATGTGATGAGCAAGACCGTGATGGATAAATTCGGCGTGGCCAGGCCCGAGGCCGCCCAGATGGTGAAAAAAGACCTGGCCGAAAAAGAGCTGGCGCACACCAAGGTCGCCATCAAGGAAGCCGCCTATGACGGCAAATTCCTAAGGGTGGTCTATTCTGTTCAGGCCAAGGGCGTGGACAAGCCCCTGGCGGATAAACCCACCCGCATGGAAGAGCTGATGATCGTCAAGGATGAAAACAGCAACGACACCTACGGCGTCCCGGAAGGGCCGGTGAAGCAGTTCCTGGAGGCTGCCAGGGCCGACGGCGTACCCTGGGAAACTATGGATAATGCGGAAGCGGACGGCCAGAGCTTTGATCCCCTGGGCCCCACCGGCTCCCTGAGCGGAGAAAACCCTGGCGAAGTCCTCTCCTGGGTGCAGTTTGACCTGAGCGGCGCCCAGCTGGCCGACCCCTTCACGGTGAAACTGATGATTGCCTACGGGGAAAAGCCGGAATACCTCACTTTCCAGCTGCCCTCAACAAACCTCCCTGGGGTGAAACGGCTGAAACTGCCTGAAGCCAAACGCATCCATGACTACAGCATTCAGGTGACCGAAACGCTCATCACCCCCCTCAGAGTGTATGTAGCGGCTGAGATCACCGTGGACGCCGGCATCCCCATTGAAACCTGCAACCAGATTCTGGGGGATTGGCTGGTCAACCCCAAGCTGGCCGACAAAGACGGCAACCTGGCCCTGGCCTGGATTGATTCCCAAGGGGCAGGCTACGCCCGGGAGGACGGCAATGTGGCCCACCGCAGCCCGGAGAACGATTTCAAAGGCACCATCATCAACCCGGAAAAGCCGGTGAAAATCGTTCTTTCCCACGAGTTTATGACCACGGAAACCTACCCCGATCCCCTGCGCTTTGGCGTGAACGATATGGACTATATTCTCATCCCTTTTGAAGAAGCCAAATGACAGCCAAGCCCCGGGGCTGCCACGAAATACGGCAGTCCCGGTTTCTGGAAAGGAACAGCCATGAAACACTTGCTTTCACTGTGCCTGCGCGCCCTTGTTTGCCTGGATCTGCTGCCGGCATATGCCCGCCAGTACCGCCTCAGCGATCATATCAGTCCTCCGGCGTCAGTCCCAGCTCCAGCATCCGGGCGTGGCGCTGGGGCCTGTCATCCAGCACCAAAAGCTTGGTGCCGCTGGGGATATTGCTCCACAGCCAAAAGGCATTGATACCCCCCTCACCCGGGAAGCGGTCTATGCGCAGACAGCCGTGGGAGGCCTTCTGCCCCATCACCGCGTCCTCTGTGTCAAAGTTCATCTGCCCGCTGGTGGGGTGCCCCAGCTGGTGCATCAGGTTATAGCCGTCCACCCGCAGGGCATATTTGTAGCGGTAGCCCTGGTTGTCAAAAAAGGGCAGCCGCTGCCCCAGGGTGAAGGCCCCGGCCCGGGACTCCTGATGAGGGGCCCGGGCGGTCATGATCCCGGTGCTGGTGCGGGTCTGCCCCAGAGGCTTTCCATCCTGATAGACGGTGAGGAGCTGGGCCTTTTTGTCCAGCACCAGGCCCCAGCGCTGGTTGGGCAGGAAGGTGATCAGCTTGTCTTTCAGGATATAGCCCTCCATATAGCCGCCGTCCTGCAGGCGCCAGGCGCCCACCCGGGCATAGTCCCCCGCCAGCTCCAACACCTGAAGCCCCGCGGTGCCGCTGCTGACCAGGCCCAAAACCCGGGCTTTTTCATCCGGCGCCGCCAGGATTTTGTCCCGCACGATCTGTCTGCCCCGGATCACGGTGATGGGGGCGGTAAGGGCCTGCCACACCGCGGCGTCATCCAGGCTTTCGGGCAGGAAATGCCCCGGCGGAGTCACCTCAAGGGGGTGTTTGGGCGGCGCCTCATTCACCGCCCTTAAGGGGCACTCATAGGCCGGGGAGTTGGGGTCATCCGCGGTAAAGGTGAGGATATAGTCCCCCGGGGTGATCTTCTGCTTTTTAAGCGTGCCGTCCCAGGAGAACAAACGGGAATCGTCCGGGTCGCGCTGCCAGGTGAGGGGCTGGGATGCTTCCTCCCCCGCCTTTCTGATGGAGACCTGAGGCTTTTGGCTGGTGGTGTGGTGATAATCCGCCTGCCAGACGCCGCCTTTTAAATAAAGGATATCGCTACGGGGCAGGACGTATTGCAGATAGGGCGCGGGGGCCGCCCCCTGCACCCTGATCTCGGCCGTCCAGCTGCCCTGGGCGCTGTCCAGGCCGGCGCTTAAGGTGAAGCTGCCCTTGTGGATGGGCTCCCGGTTGGTGAAAAGCCCGTCATAGATCACCTCGTTTGCCCCCGCCTCAACAGGCAGATCCTCCGCGATCAGCCAGTCCACCGCGCGGCTGGTGAGGCGCAGGCTCAGCTTTCCCGCCGCAGGGCTTTGGATGCTGATGCGGTTTTGGGCATAGGGGGCGATGGGCGCTTTCACCTTAAGCCCCAGGCCCGTTTCCCGGGCGCCGGCCCCAAAACCAAACAAAAGCGTCAGGCAAAAAAGCGCCAGCATCCATCGCTTTCTCAAGGCATCTTCCTCCAGGTAACAAAATTCCCGCAATTGAGCGCCATTATATCATAAAAAGCCGAATTCTATGCGCTTTTTATCAGAAGGCAATCTGCCCGGCCCAAAGCAAAAAAGAATCCGAAGATTCTTTTTTTACAAGCCTTGCCTTTTTGCCGCCTAAGCGATGGCAATGGCGTCTTCCGCCGTCATCTCCCCGATCTTCTCCCGGGCCTTTGTTGCGGGGCCGATGTAATCATCCTGCGCCTGCATAAGGGGGGCCAGCGCCGGCGCCAGCGCCGCCAGCCCTCCACCTATATAGACGCAAAACAAGCCCGTTTTGTTTCTTTTTTCTGCGCATTATTTAATTTTACCTATCGTTTACTTGATTTTTCGGGTCCAAGCGGGTATGTATGCTATGATTCCCGGCGAAGGAGACAATGCATGACCATCACATTCGAACACATCAAGAACAACCCGGCCGTCAGAGCCTATATCCAAAAGGCGGATGAAAGCCTGCTGGCCCTGGGCTACACGGAGCACAGCTTTCCCCATGTGGCCCGGGCGGCGCAAACCGCGCGGCGCATCCTGCTTGAAACCGGCCACTCCCAGCGCCAGGCGGAGCTGGCCGCCATCGCCGCCTATCTCCACGACATCGGCAACGTGGTCAACCGCGCCGCCCATGAGCGCTCCGGCGCGCTTCTGGCCTTTTCCGTTTTAAACGATATGGGGGCGGATCCGGAGGACATCGCCACCATCATCACCGCCATTGGCAACCACGACGAGGCCACCGCCTACCCTGTAAACGACGTGGCGGCGGCGCTGATCATAGCGGACAAAACGGATGTGCGCCGCAGCCGCGTGCGCAACCGGGACACCATCGCCCAGGACATCCACGACCGGGTGAACTACGCGGTGGAAAAGTCCGAGCTGACGGTGAAACCGCAGGAGGGCGAAATCCTCCTGCACCTGGTGATCGACACCCAGATCAGCGCCATCTCGGACTATTTTGAAATTTTCCTCAGCCGCATGCTTCTCTGCCGCCGCGCGGCGGAAAAGCTGGGCCTCACCTTTGGCCTGGTGATCAACGGGCAGCGGCTGATGTAAGGGGAATCGCTGGTTCAGCCTTCGTCCCGAACATAGGCCGTCATATGGATAGCCAGGGCAGGTTCAGACCTATATATCCTTTGATAAAAAACAACCATGGCGGCAATGGCCGCCAACTGCAAAATCAGCCAGACCGGTCTTCTGATAAAGCCTTTGGACAGCAGGGCTGTTATCCGGATTGTTTTTCTCACGCCTGAAGACACCTCATTTGCCAGTCCGTATGGCGGAAGTCATCTTTGCAATGATAGCACATTTACCTAAGGAGGCAACGCCATTTTGCCATATATGCCAGGGGCGAAGGATGATTCAATCAGCTTCTTTGAGGCGCCCGCGCTGTTCGCCTCAGCGTCAGGCCCATCAAAACACACAGCAAAACGGCCAGGCCACTGTATCCCGCCAGGCCCGGGGCATTCAGCCGATCCAGAACAGAGGCGATCAGGAAGGCGTTTGAGAAGGGCAGAAAACCGCTTATTTTCAGGGATGGCAAGGCCAGGGTTAAAAACTGCGGGAGGAGCACCAGGGTGCTGGCCCCGGCCAGAGCCGTCCATATGCCAGGCGCGGAGCGAATAAACCACAGGAAAAGCAGCC
>ENA-UOUL01002838-UOUL01002838.1-bioreactor-metagenome-genome-assembly--contig:-NODE-2838-length-19203-cov-4.428527_pt1 | contig 19203 bp, 19 predicted proteins | sample MGYA00249838_ERZ747220 | MGnify/ENA primary metagenome ERZ747220 (study PRJEB28778, sample SAMN05720191) | bioreactor metagenome | isolation source: Anaerobic biogas reactor | place: USA:Washington...
TGGTGATCGGTTCGGGTTCGGCGTCGTTCGAGATGATCCGCCATCTGAGCAACCGCCTGCCTGTGATGACCACACCGCGCTGGGTCGACAACCGGATCCAGCCGATTGCGATCCGCGACGTGCTGCACTATCTCGTGGCGGCGGCGACTGCCCCGCTGCCACACAGTAGCGCCTACGACATCGGCGGGCCCGATGTGCTGCGGTACGGCGAAATGATGCAGGTCTACGCCGAAGTCGCTGGTCTACGCCGGCGCAGGATCCTGGTGCTTCCGGTACTCACCCCGAAATTGGCCGGGTTGTGGATCGGGTTGGTCACGCCGATCCCACCGTCCCTGGGTCGTGCTCTGATCGAATCGCTGGGCAACGACGCGGTGATGGACGACCACGACATCGACGCGGTCATCCCGCCACCGAGCGGTGGGCTCACCGGGTACCGCGACGCCGTCCGGCTGGCCCTCGGACGGATCGAACGCGGCGAGGTCGAAACCACGTGGGCGAATGCATCACCCGTGGGAGCTCCTGCCGATCCCCTGCCGTCGGACCCCGATTGGGCCGGGGAAGTCGTCTTCACGGACGAGCGCGGTATCGACTGCGACACCGACGCGACCGCCGTGTGGGAAGTCGTCGAGGGCATCGGCGGCGAGAACGGCTGGTATTCCTTCCCACTGGCGTGGACGATCCGCGGCTGGCTCGATCGCTTCGTCGGCGGGGTGGGCCTGACCCGCGGACGGCGGAATCCACGCACCCTGCACACCGGCGACGCCCTCGACTTCTGGAGGGTCGAGCGCATCGACCGCCCGGAGTTGTTGCGGTTGCGTGCGGAGATGCTCGCGCCGGGTGGCGCATGGCTCGAATGGCGGCTCGAATCCCACGGTACGGATCGCACGCGGTTACACCAGCGCGCGATCTTCTTCCCCAAAGGCCTGGCGGGGCGGGTGTATTGGTACTCGCTGCTTCCGTTCCACGGAATCATCTTCGCCGGCATGCTCGAGAACATTGCCGGGACAGCACGGAAAGCCGGTGACGACTGACGTCACCGGCTTGTCCGTTCCGTTCACACCGTGCAGAGCGGCCTGATCTCCTGCATTCCTTCCGTCGTAGGAGAGGTGAGCATCAGGCACGAGTTGTAGCCTTCGCTCTCCACGACTGCACGGATCTCCTGCCAGCCCGCCGCGTCCACCACCGGGGACCGCGACAACACGAAACCGGAAAGCCGGCTCGGGTCACCGACCAGCGCCCACGAATAGTCGTCGGCGAGGTGCGCAACGATGTAGTTGCTCGGCCCGTCCAATGAATCCTGTGACGGGACATCGGGAAACGACACGTGCAGTGCCGCGGTGTCGTTGACCCGCGCGTTGCCCACGATACCGCGGCGTTCACCGGTGACGGTGGTGCACGAATTCTCCACGCGGATGTTCTGTTCGTCGATCGGCGTGTAGTTCGCGGTGGTGTCGCGCACGCAATCGAGGTTGAACGGCGCCGGATTGGCGGCCAGTTGGTACCACTGGCCCAGGTAGCGGCTCACATCGAGTTGCGGGACGGGACGCAGCGGCGCCGCCTGCGCGGGTGCTGCAACCAACGTCGAGCCCGCTGCGGCGAGGAGCGCCGCAGCGAGACCGATGATTGTTCTCCTCATGGGGTCTCCCTTCTGCTTGCCGAGGCAGTACTACTGCGGCATCAGGACGCCGTCGATCAGGTAGACCGTCGCGTTCGCTGTTTCGATGCCACCGCAGATCACGTTGGCGTCGTTGACCGTCCACTCGTCACCGGAGCCTGCGACCTCGACGGCGCCGCCCTGAACGGTGGTCTGCTCGCCGGCGATATCGGCGGGCGCGATCTGACCGGGGACCACATGGTAGGTGAGGACATCGGTCAGCAGCGCCGAATCGGTCTTCAACGTCTCGATGGTCGCGGGATCGACCGCCGCGAAGGCGTCGTCCACCGGCGCGAACACCGTGAATTCGCCGCCGTTGAGAGTGTCGACGAGATTCACGTCCGGGTTGAGCTGCCCGGAGACCGCCGCGGTGAGCGTGGTGAGCATCGGGTTGTTCGATGCCGCAGTGGTCACGTTCTCCTGCGCCATACCTTCAACCGAACCGGGGCCCGTCGGCACCTGTTCTGCGTAGGCGGCGCAGCCGGGCCCGACGAGGCCTGCCGGCATTGCTGCGGCGGACTCTGTCGTTTCCATCGGTGCGGTGGTTTCGGTCATGGTGGTGGTCGTATCCATCGTGGTGTCGGAGCTGTCGTCCGACGTGCAGGCGGAGATGCTCAGTACCGCCGCAGCGCCGATACCGATAAGCGCCAAGCTCTTACGTGTCCGATTCGCCATCGTCTCGTTCCCTTCGGTACGCGCGGTCCTCGAACCGCGTCGATGAGGTGTGTCGGAGAGTCATTCGCCGCTGCGGGTCAGGGGGATGGGTGCGATCGGAAGAAAAATTTTCCGGCGCCGGTGACCCATCCGGAATCGCGTCCGCACCGAAGCCCGAGCATGGATTCCACTTCACCTCGGGGACGCGCGCACGTCCTCGTACTGCCCGGTGGCAAACCTTCGAGCCATGCGGGGACACGACCGTGGCATCTGACGAGCGTGCGAATGGCCCTGCTGACCGAGGCGTTACGTTCGAGGCTGACGGGTCACGGCATCACGGTGGGCCAGGTGCAGTACGGAGTGCGCGGCTGGAACGGCGACCGGATGAGCCCCGTGCACGACGCACTGCGTGCACTCGACGCGACACTCGATCGGCGTCCCGACACCCGCATCGGCCTCGTGGGACATTCGATGGGCGGGCGGGTCGCGGCACATCTCGCCGCGCAGAACGGTGTCGAAGCGGTGGTCGCGCTGGCCCCCTGGTGGCCCGACAACGACGCCGCACTCATCCCTGCGGGACGCCGGCTCCTGGTGGCGCACGGAACCGGAGACCGCTGGACGGATCCCGCGTCGGCCGAATCCCAGACCGCGGCGGCCCTGCGGCGCGGAGTCGACGCAACATGGTGTCCGCTGCCCGGCGCGGGACATTTCATGCTGACGCGGCCCGGATGGTGGCACTCCGTCACCGCCGACTTCCTCATCGATGCCTTGACACCCGAGACGAGCTCTACCGGAGGAAACCATGACGCGTGAACCGTCCCGTTCCATCGCCGTGGTGGGCAGCGGTGTCGCCGGGCTCAGCGCCGCCCACGTATTGTCCCGGCACGACCGTGTGACCCTGTTCGAGGCGGACTCACGCCTCGGTGGCCATGCCCACACCCATCACCTCACGCTCGAGGACGGGCAGGAAGTCTCGGTCGACACGGGCTTCATCGTGCACAACGACCGAACCTACCCCACACTGTTACGTCTGTTCGACGAGCTCGGTGTCACCACTCAGGAGAGTGACATGTCGATGTCGATCCGCTCCGACGCCACCGGTCTCGAATATGCGGGGGCGAAGGGCCTTCCGGGGCTCTTTCCTACGTGGCGGTCGTGCACGAAGCCGAGTTACCTCCGGATGCTGTGTGAGATACTGCGTTTCCACCGTGCCGCGCTGGCCTTGCTCGAAACCGGCGACGACGGGAAGGATGAGCCGCTCGACGCTTTTCTTGCACGGAACCGCTTCTCCCCGTTCTTCATCGATCATTTCATGACGCCTCTCGTCGCAGCGGTGTGGTCGTGCGACCCGGCGCTGGCCACCCGCTATCCCGCTCGCTACCTCTTCCGGTTCCTCGACCACCACGGCATGCTCACCGTCTTCGGTTCGCCCACCTGGCGGACCGTGACCGGCGGCTCGAGCACCTACGTCGACGCACTCGCGCGCCGGCTCGACGAGGTGCTCACCGACACCCCGGTGCGCAGCGTGGAGCGGACGGATGACGGGGTGTGCGTGGTCGTCGGCGACGGAGATGTGCGGTGGTTCGACGCGGCCGTAATCGCCGTGCATCCGTCTTCGGCCCTCGCCATGCTCGCCCGCCCGACTCCGCAGGAGAGCCGGATACTCAGCGCGTTACCGTATTCGACGAATCATGCACAGTTGCACACCGACACGTCGCTGCTGCCCCGTAGCGAGCGCGCCCGCGCGTCGTGGAACTATCTGGCGCCTGCCGACACCGGGCCCGAGGGCGTGATCGTCACCTACGACATGACCAGATTGATGCGGCTCACCACGGTCACGGATCGGCGATTCCTCGTCACCCTGGGCGGCGCGCATCTCGTCGACCCGCGCAAGGTGATCGCGGAGATGACGTACGAACACCCGCTGTACACGCCCGAATCGACGGCAGCACAGGCATGTCTGCCCGAGATCGGCGACAGCAGAATCGCATTCGCCGGCGCATACCACGGGTGGGGATTCCACGAAGACGGCGCCCGGTCCGGAGTGGAGGCCGCTCGGCAGCTCGGCGTCGAGTGGGGTGCGTCTTCCTTCAGCGGGGCGGAGGTGTCGCCATGACGACAGCGTGGCTCTACCGCACCAGAATCGGACACGTTCGGCACGCACCGATTCGGAACGGCTTCGAATACCGTAGTTACAGTTGGTTCGTCGACCTCGACGACCTACCGGTACTGCCGTGGTGGTTGCGCCCGTTCGCCCGGTTCGACCCCGCCGATCACTTCGACGGCACCACTCAGCAAGGAACGCTGCGAAACCGGCTCGACGACTATCTCCTCCGCGAAGGCATCGACCTCCACGGCGGACGCGTCACCGCATTACTCAACGCGCGGGTACTCGGGCACGTCTTCGATCCGTTGACACTGTTCTGGTGCCACGACCCCGGCGGCGCGCTCGTGTGCGTCGTGGCCGAGGTGCACAACACCTACGGGGGTAGGCACTGTTATCTGCTGACGCCGGATGCCTCGGGGCACGCGGAAGTCGGCAAAGCGTTCTACGTCTCTCCGTTCAATGAGGTCGACGGCCGGTACTTTCTGCGGGTCGCGGAGCCCGGACCGTTTCTCGACGTCGAGGTGTCGCTACACCGCGATGGGCAGCCGCCTTTCACGGCCACGATGCGCGGATCCGGCCGGCCCGCGACCCCCGGGGTGATCGCCCTGGCTCAGCTCACCCATCCGCTCGCACCCCAGATGGTTTCGGCGCGTATCCGAAGGCAGGGCGTCGGGCTGTGGCTGCGGGGACTTCCCCTCGTCCCGCGTCCGGCTGCGCACTCGGCCCCCAGACATCTACAGGAGATCTCCCGATGAGCACACCCGAACTCGAACTGCCGGCCCCGCGTGTGAGTGTCGACGCGACCAGATGGCCCGAGTTGGCATCCGTCCCCGGAGGACTCCGCACCCGCGTCGCCTCGGTGGTCGCCGACCGATTGTTCCGCAATGCAGCCGCCCACCTCGACGTACGGGTGGAGTACCCCGACGGGACCGTACTCGGAGGCGGCGGTAGGGCGGGCAAGACCGGTGACACCCGTGGCACGGATTCCCGGATTCTTCCCCGGATGATCATCCGTCGTCCGGAGGCGTTCGCCCGGAGGCTCGGCCACGGCGGGCTCATCGGTTTCGGTGAGGCATACATGGCGGGTGATTGGACCGCATCGGACCCGGTCGCGGTGCTCACCCCGTTCGCCGCCGAGATCGGGTCGCTGATCCCGTTGCCGCTCCGGCGTTTGCGCCGGCTCGTCGTCGCGGCGCAACCCACTGGGGAACGGAACACCGAGGAGAACACCCGCTCCAACATCTCCCGCCACTACGACCTGTCGAACGCCTTGTTCGAAACGTTTCTGGACGGGTCCATGACCTACTCGAGTGCGCTGTTCGACGAGCTCCCCGCACGGTGGGATGCTCTCGAGACGTCCCAGCACCGCAAGATCGACCGGTTGCTCGATGCCGCGGACGTGCGCGCTGGAACGCGGCTCCTCGAAATCGGTACCGGCTGGGGTGAACTGAGCGTGCGTGCCGCGAAGCGTGGTGCCACCGTGCGCTCTGTGACGCTCTCGACCGAACAACAGGCGCTGGCCCGCAGGCGGGTGGCGGAGGCCGGTCTGTCCGACCGCGTACAGATCGATCTCCTCGACTACCGGGCAGTGGACGGCGAATACGACGCGGTCGTCTCGGTGGAAATGATCGAGGCGGTCGGATACGACTACTGGCCCACGTACTTCCGGACACTCGACCGGCTGTTGCGGCCCGGTGGCCTCGTCGCGCTGCAGGCCATCACGATGCCGCACGACCGGATGGCCGAGACGCGCGACAGCTACACGTGGATCCACAAGTACATCTTCCCGGGTGGGTTGCTGCCGTCGACCGAATCGATCGACGTGATCACGCGCTCGCTGACGTCGCTGCGCACCGTCGATCGTCTGCGATTCGGCGACCACTACGCCGAGACCCTGCGATTGTGGCGGGAACGTTTCACCACGCACACGGACCGTGTCGCGGATCTCGGATTCGATGCCGTGTTCCGGCGAATGTGGGAGTTCTATCTCGCGTACTCGGAGGCCGGGTTCCGCTCGGGCTATCTCGACGTCCAGCAGATCGTGTTCCGGAAGGAGGGCGCGCGATGAACGCCTGGTCGGAGTTCGTGCTCATCACCGTGTCCGCGGTGGTGCTGCTCGCCGCGATCCAGGCGGTCACCTTCGCGATCGGGCACCGCATCGGCCGGTACAACGTGGTGGACGTGTCGTGGGGGCTCGGTTTCGTGGCGGTGGCTGCCGCCTCGGCACTGCTCGGCAGCGGTGACGTCTCGCGACGGATGCTCCTGCTGGCGCTTGTGACGGTGTGGGGACTTCGGTTGACATGGCACATGTACCGCAAGTCGCTCGGCAAAGGTGAAGACCCCCGCTACACGGACATGCTCGAACGCGCGGGTGACCACTCGATCGCCACGATCATCCGCAAGGTCTTCGTGACCCAGGGCGCGGCCCAATGGTTCGTGTCGCTGCCGATCCAGGTCTCGGCGGTGCTCGGGCCCACCCGCGGCTTCGGCACACTGGTGCTCTGGGTCGGTGTCGCCGCGTGGATCGTCGGTGTGTTGTTCGAGGCGATCGGAGACCTGCAACTGCGCCGGTTCAAGGCCGACCCCGCGAACCGTGGCCGGATCATGGACCGCGGGCTGTGGGCGTGGACGCGTCATCCCAACTATTTCGGTGACGCCGCCGTGTGGTGGGGCGTATGGCTGATCGCGGCGAGTGTGTGGCCCGGCGCTATCACTGCGGCCTCACCCGCGATCATGACGTACTTCCTCGTCTACGCGACCGGTGCGCGGCTGCTCGAGCAGTCGATGTCGAAACGACCCGGCTATCCCGAGTACCAGCAGCGAACGTCGTATTTCCTTCCGCGGCCCCCGCGGTCGCGCGTCAACGGGAGATGATCGGCGTGCTCGATGCGTCGCTGCCACTCGTGACCGGGCCACATCCAGGTGGGTGCAGGTTGAGCGGCCCGATTCGTCCGGCTAGTGTTTCGTCCGATGAGCGGACACGGACCATGACCGACGTCGGTGGCGGAACCGACACACTCGAAGCGTTGCTCGATCGAGTCGCGGCGGAGGATTCGGCTGCCTTCGCGCAGTTCTACGACCTGACGCGAGCTCGGGCGTACGGCATGGTGTTGCGGGTACTGCGCGATCCCGGCTACAGCGAAGAAACACTGCAGGAGGTCTACCTGCAGGTGTGGCGGACCGCGACGGGATTCGACCGCACGCAGGGATCGGCGCTGTCGTGGCTGATCACCCTGGCACACCGCAGGGCGGTAGACCGGGTGCGCTCCGAGCAGTCGGGCGCCGAACGAGAGGCCCGCTACGGCGCGTTGTCCACGACCACAGAGTTCGACACTGTCAGCGACGAAGCACTCCGTCGCGACGACACGCGTCAGGTCCTCGATTGTCTGGGCACGCTGACCGATCTGCAGCGCCAGTCGGTCGAGCTCGCATACTACGGCGGGCTCACGTATCGCGAAGTGTCGGAACGACTGGCCTCGACGCTGCCGACCATCAAATCGAGAATCAGGGACGGCCTGATCCGCTTGAAGAACTGTCTGGGGGTGACCAGCGATGACGAGTAGCCCTCTCGACTTCGACGACGACCATCTGCTCGACCTCGCCGCTGTGTACGCCCTGGATGCGGTCTCGGACGACGAACGCCGCGAAATCGAACTGCGAGTGGCCGAGGCCGACTCCGACGTCGCCGCAGCATTCCGGCGCGAGGTCCGCGAGGTTCGCGAGACGATGGCGCAGGTTTCGCATGCGACAGTCGCCGAGCCGCCGGCCCACGTACGTCACCGTCTGCTCGAAACCATCGGCACTGCTCCGGATACCTCTGCGCCCGATTCCCCGATCGACCTGTCGGCCCGCCGGAACCGGCGACGCTATTTCCTGCTGGCGGCAGCGGCGGCGGTGGTGATCGCCATCGCAGGTATCGGCGTGGCAACCCAGATCGGCCAGGGCACTCCCCCCACCTCGGCGCAGGTTCTCGCCGCCGAGGACGTGCGCACCACCTCGGGTTCGATCGAGGGGGGCGGTACGGCGACGGTCGTGTATTCGAAGGACGTCGACGCCGGTGTGCTGGTGATGAACAACGTCGCGCCGCCGACCGACGGCACCGTCTACCAGATGTGGCTGATCGGACCCGACGGCGCGACTGCCGCAGGCACCATGACACCCGCCGACGTCGCACCGTCGACCACGGCTGTGCTCGAAGGCATCTCGGATGCGACCGCATTGGGATTCAGTGTGGAGCCGGAAGGCGGGTCGGCCCAGCCGACAAGCATTTTCGCTGAGTTGCCGCTCGGTTGATCGCCCGATTGCGGCGGGCAATCGACGCTCATGTGGGCGACAGACCAGCGCTGTGCTGTCCGGACACACGGATCAGTTTCTCGTTGACGAATTCGCCCACGCCCCACTGCGCCAGCTCGCGGCCGTAGCCGGAACGGCCGACACCGCCGAAAGGCAGACCGGCTGCGGTGACGGCGTGCTCGTTGACGAACGTCATGCCATCCTTGAGCCGCGCAGCCACCTCGTGTGCCTTGTCGACGTCCGAGGACCATACAGAGCTGGACAGTCCGTACTCGGATTCCTCGTTGGCAATGCGCACGGCCTCGTCCACCCCGTCCGCCTTGTACACGATCGCGACCGGGCCGAAGATCTCGTTGCACCCCACATCTGCGGACGGGTCCACATCGGTGAGCAGGGTCGGCTCCATGTACGCGCCGTCGCGGTCGATTTTCTTCCCGCCCACCCGGATCGTGGCGGTCCCCTCGCGTGCCGCGGTGGCGAGGCGGTCGACGATCTCGTCGCGGGCACCGATCGAGCTGAGCGGGCCTACGTCGGCATCCGGATCGTCATAGGCACCCACCGTGAGCGCGCCGATCGCCTTTTCCAGGTAGGCGACCGTGCGGTCGTAGAATTCCGGCTGCACGATGAGCCGCTTCGGCGCATTGCACGCCTGGCCCGTTGCAAACATCCGGATGTCCACGTATCGGTCCAGTACCCACTCCAGGTTCTCGGCATCCAACACGAGGAAGGGGTCGTTCCCGCCCAGCTCGAGCAGCGACTTCTTGTAGTGCTCCCCGGCCGTCTTCGCCACGGCCGAACCGGCGCCTTCGGATCCGGTGAGGGAGACACCCTGGATCCGCTTGTCTGCGATGAACGGTTCCATCTGGGAGCCGGAAGCATAGATGTTCTGGAACACCCCACGCGGCAGCCCGGCCTCGATCAGGAGGTCCTCGCACGCCTGGGAGGAAAGCGGGCAGATCCCCGCGTGCTTGAGCACCAGCGCATTTCCGAGCAGCAGGTTGGGGGCAGCCCACCGCGCGACCTGGTAGTACGGAAAGTTTCACGGCATGATTCCCAGGATCACTCCGAGCGGCCGCTTGACCACGTACGAACGGTCCGCGCCCTGCGCCGGGAGTTCCTCGGGCGCGAGCAGCTGGTGGGCGTTGTCTGCGTACCAGCGGTAGATGCCCACCACGATGTCCAGTTCGGCAGCGCCCCACGGTCGGAGTTTGCCCATCTCCCGGCCCATGTAGTCGATCAGCCGATCTTTGTGCTGTTCATAGAGATCGGCGACGGCCCGGAGAACATCCGCGCGCTGGTCGATGGAGGTCTCCTGCCAGCTGCGCTGGGCTTCGGTGGCGCGATCGAGGATCGCATCTCGGTCTGTGTCTTCGATTCGTTCGAATTGCTCTTCGTCGGTACCGGTGTTCGGGTTCTGGAGTGCGAATGTGACCATACTTCGGTCTACCCGCCGCCGATCGCCTTACACACTGGGCGCGATCTGCGAGGGAACGCCGCGACCGTCGGCGACTCCGACGACCACGGTGGCATCGAACTCGTCCGACCGGTGAACGACCGTTGTCAGTCCCTCCGCAGCGAGGATCCCGGTTGCTGCCTCGACCTGCCGGAGACCGGCTTCCATCAGCAGGTGTCCACCGGGCGCAAGCCACTCCGACGCGGACACCGCCAGGCGACGATGCACATCGAGTCCGTCGGCACCGCCGTCCAGCGCGACACGCGGCTCGTGCAGTCGTGCCTCGGACGGCATTGTCGCGATCGCCGCCGTCGGTACGTAGGGGGCATTGGCGACGATCACATCGGTGTGGCCTCGCATCGAGTCGGGCAGCGCAGCGAAGAGGTCGCCGCAGTGTGCGTCGCCGCCGCATCGTTCGAGGTTGCGCCGCGCGCAACGGACCGCCGCGGGATCGACGTCCGCGGCGTGCAGCCGGATGGTGGGTTCGACAGCGGCGAGCGCGGCCCCGACCGCACCGCAGCCGCAGCACATGTCGACGACGAACGAACCCGGCGCAACAAGTTCGGCGGCGCAGTGCACGAGAAATTCGGTGCGACGGCGTGGAACGAACACATCTGCGTCGACGCTGATCCGCAGACCGCAGAATTCTGCCCATCCCAGCACGTGCTCGAGAGGACGCCCGTCGATCCGCTGCTGTACGAGGTCTTCCAGATCGGACGGGCTACGCGCCGCATCGCTGAGCAGGCGGGCTTCGTCTTCCGCGAAGACACATCCGGCAGACCTCAGCCGTGCGGCCAGTGCTTCTGGGACCGGACCGCTCGGAACACTGCCGATCGGAGATTCGGGCACATGGCACCCTAACCTGCACGCTCGGTGTCGGTGGCCGGGTCTATACAGTTCTGTTGGACTTCGGCGAGCAGAACAGGCAGGTAGCGGTACCCGTGATCACCGGTGACATCAAGAACAAGGTCGACGCAGTCTGGGACGCATTCTGGACAGGCGGTATCTCCAATCCGCTGGAGGTGATGGAACAGATCACCTACCTGCTGTTCATTCGCCGGTTGGATGACGAGCAGACGCTCGCGTTGGAGAAAGCGAACCTGCTCGGCACACCGCTCGAAGGCAACCCGTTCCCCGAGGGCATCGACGACCAGGGCCTGCCCTACAACGACCTGCGCTGGTCGGTGTTCAAGGACCGGCATGCCGACGAGATGTTCGAGATCGTCGGGAACCGGGTGTTCCCGTTCATCAAGAACATGCGCGGCGAGGAGTCCACGTACGCGCATTTCATGAAGGACGCGCGGCTCAGCATCCCGAACGCGGGGATGCTGCAGCGGGTGGTGGACCGGCTGGACAAGGTGCCGATGGAGAACCGCGACACCAAGGGCGACATCTACGAATACTTGCTCGCAAAGATCGCCGCCGCCGGGCAGAACGGCCAGTTCCGCACGCCGCGTCACATCATCGAACTGATGGTGCACATGACAGCCCCGAAGCCGGGCGACACCATCGTGGACCCGGCGTCCGGCACGTGCGGCTTCCTTGTCGGCGCGTCGGAGTACATGCGCGCCAACCATGCGGATGCGATCAACTCCGGCAAGGGGCGCGAGCAGTACCACCACGAGATGTTCCACGGGTTCGACTTCGACAACACGATGCTGCGAATCGGGTCGATGAACATGCTGCTCCACGGCATCGAGCAACCCGACATCCGCTATCGCGACTCGCTGGCGGAAGCGAACACCGGTGATGCCGAGGCATATTCGCTAATTCTCGCGAACCCGCCGTTTGCGGGCAGCCTAGACTACGAGAACACCGCGAAGGATCTGCAGCAGATCGCGAAGACGAAGAAGACGGAACTGCTGTTCTTGGCGCTGTTCCTCCGTCTGCTCAAGCCGGGTGGCCGCGCGGCGGTGATCGTGCCGGACGGTGTGTTGTTCGGATCGTCGAAGGCGCACAAGGAACTTCGCAGGATTCTTGTCGAGGAGCAGAAGCTCGACGCGGTGGTGAAGCTGCCGTCCGGGGTGTTCAAGCCGTATGCGGGTGTGTCGACGGCGATTCTGTTCTTCACCAAGACCAACTCCGGCGGCACCGACAACGTTTGGTTCTACGACGTGCAGGCCGACGGGATGTCTCTCGACGACAAGCGAAACCCACTGCTTGACGCCGATAAGCTCGGTGCACTCGCCGACCTGTCGGACGACGAGCATGCGAAGAACAACCTCCCGGATGTGCTGCGGCGCTGGGCCGATCGTGACGGTGCGGAGCTGGAACGTGCACGGACCCAGCAGAGTTTCTGCGTGCCGAAGGACGACATCGCCGCGCAGGGCTATGACTTGAGCTTGAATCGGTACAAGGAGATCGTGCACGAGGAAGTCGAGCACAGAGCGCCGACCGAGATCCTCGACGAGCTGGATCGGCTCGAGAAGGACATCACCGACGGCATGGCGCAGCTGCGGGAGATGCTTGCAGGTGGTGCGGCGTGAGTGAGTGGCCAATGATTGCGGTCGGTGACGCGATGGTGAAGCGGGCCGGTTCGGTCGATCCATCAAAGTACCCCGACGAGTTGTTCGACCTGTACAGCATCCCTGCTTTCGATCGTGGTGAGCCCGAGGTCATCCTCGGCTCGAAAATTGGTTCGACGAAGCAGGTCGTGAACCCGGGGGATGTGTTGCTGTCGCGCATCGTGCCTCACATTCGCCGGGCATGGGTCGTGGGCGAACAGGCCGGACGCCGGGTCATCGCGTCGGGTGAGTGGATGGTCTTCCGATCCGACTCTATCGATCCAGACTGGCTGCGGCATGTGTTGGTCGGCGACCAGTTTCATGCACAGCTGATGCAGACCGTCGCCGGTGTCGGCGGCTCACTGATGCGAGCGCGGCCTGCCCATGTTTCCACGATCGCAATTCCCCTCCCCCCGATCGAGGAGCAGCGGCGGATCGCAGCGATCCTCGACCACGCCGACACCCTCCGCGCCAAGCGCCGCGAAGCCCTCGCCCGCCTCGACGAGCTCGGCGAGGCAATCTATGTCGACATGTTCGAGGCCAGAGCCATTGAGGTGATGCACGTCCGGCTGGATGACGTGGCTGACATCTCGTCGGGGATCACGAAGGGGCGAAAGGTCAATGATTCTCCGCTCCGGGAGGTGCCCTATCTGGCAGTTGCGAATGTTCAGGACAAGCGGCTGGAGTTGAGCGCCGTCAAGACAATCGAAGCGACAGCGGCGGAGATCCAGCGATGGGTCCTCAAACAGAACGACCTCCTTCTGACAGAGGGTGGCGACCCGGATAAGCTTGGCCGAGGCACTCTCTGGGCGAATGAACTACCAGAGGCAATTCATCAGAACCATGTGTTTCGTGTGCGGCCAGACTGCGAGCGCGTGAATCCTGTGTACTTGAATTGGGCTGTCGGAAGCAGCCGAGGGAAGGCCTACTTCCTTCGGTCTGCGAAACAGACGACAGGAATCGCTTCAATCAACATGACGCAGCTGAAGGCCTTTCCGCTCGAAATGCCAGACATGAGAGTGCAGCGGGAGTTCGCACAACGAGTGCAGGCACTCGATTCGACGCGAGCGTCACACCGCACCGCGCTCTCCGAACTCGACGCCCTCTTCGCATCCCTCCAATCCCGCGCCTTCCGAGGCGAGCTGTGACTGCGCCGGTATCGGAGATGCCGGTGTGGTCCGGTTTTCTCACTCCCGTGCTGGAAGTACTGATGGATGAACAGGTCTGGCGAAAGCGGGACCTGCATACAGCGGTGGAGGACCATCTCGGATTGACTGCCGAGCAGCGGGCGGAGATGCTTCCGTCGGGACAGCGGCGCGCCGACAATCGGATCGGATGGGCGCTCAGTGGGCTCTACCGCGCAAAGCTTGTCGACAAGCCGGCCCGCGCAACCTTCGTCATCACCGATGCCGGGCGCAGCCTGCTCGCGGCCTATCCGGACGGGATCACAGAGCAGATTCTGAAGGCGCTCCCCGCGTACCAGGCGTACACACCAGCGCGTACAGCCCCGTCGAACAACATTGCACACGACTCACACGTGACGGTCGAAGAGGAAGTCGAGCCGCTCGAGCAGATCGAAGGCGGCGTCAGTCGCCTGCATGCCGAGGTCGCGGCCGACCTTCTCGACCGGCTCCGCAATCAGGCCCCCGAATTCCTGGAGCAGTCGGTGCTCGACGTACTCGTTGCGATGGGATACGGCGGCACCGAAGGACGGGCAGCCCGGATCGGCGGCTCGGGCGATGGCGGCGTCGATGGTGTCATCGACCAGGACCCGCTCGGACTCGAACGCATCTACGTGCAGGCCAAGCGCTACGCCGTCGACAACACAGTCGGCAGACCCGAGATTCAGGCGTTCGTCGGCGCCCTGCACGGCGTAGGTGCCGCCCGCGGCGTCTTCATCACCACCAGCGCATTCACCTCCGGCGCCCGCGAGTACGCTCAGAACATCGCCACCCGGATCATCCTTATCGACGGACAGCGCCTCGCCGACTTGATGATCCGGTACGGCGTCGCAGTGCAGACCCGGCAGATCTTCACTGTCGTCGAGGTCGATGAGGACTACTTCGAGTAGCGGTGCGCAGCGCCTGCAACCGCGCCGCATGCAGCAAACTTCCGAGGAGGCAGACTTGTCCGACACCACCGTCCACGCACTCCTGAGCTGGCAGGACCTGACCCGCCCCGTCCTGCAGGTACTCTCTGACGGTGGGAAGTGGTCCACCGCAGACCTGCGCAGAAAGGTCTCCGCTGACGTCGCGGGCGGCGACATGAACAGCCCCACATTCGGCAAAGTTGTACGCCGGGCGATCCGTCGCCTCGCCGATGCCGGCGCAGTCACGAAGCTGTCTCCCAGCCAGACCGTGATCACAGACCTCGGGCATACACTCCTGCATGAATACCCCGACGAGATCAGCCTCGACACGCTCATTTCGATCCCTGGATATCGGCAGGCCCAGCAGAATCGACGCTCCGCAGGCGAAACTGGCGGTCCCGCTTACTGGTTCGTCGGCGCCTACTACGCTGATTCCGACCCGGCCGACCAATTGCCCCGATTCATCGAACAAGGCATCTGGGAGAACGGCTTCACCGATAAGTATCTCGACGACGTCAAGTCCATGCAGCCCGGCGAGCGCATCGCCATCAAGGCTGCCTACGTGCGGCGCAAAGACCTGCCGTTCGACAACCGCGGCCACACCGTGTCCGTGATGGCGATTCGCGCAACCGGAACCATCACCGGCAACCGGGGTGACGGCAAGATCGTCGATATCGCTTGGGACGCAACGGAGCCCGCCCGCGAGTGGTACTTCTACACCTACCAGCCCACCATCTGGCGTCTGCAGCCAGGCGACTGGCGTCGCGACGCCCTCATCGACTTCGCCTTCGACGGCGCCGAGCAAGACATCGACCTGTTCCGCAACTCCACCTACTGGGCCGAACGCTTCGGGGACACCGCGGCCGTCGACGGCATCGAACAGGAAGACGATCCGGTACTCGACGGCGAGGAATACCAAGGCCGGAGCACCGAGTACGGGGTCGATGACATCGTCGCCGACGGCTGCTTCGTACCGCAGCAGGTGCTCGGCGACTACCTCGAAGCGCTGCGCAACAAAAAGAATCTGATCCTGCAGGGTCCGCCCGGAACCGGAAAAACCTGGCTCGCGAAGCGTCTCGGATACGCGATGATCGGTACAAAGGAACGGAACCTCCTCAACGCTATCCAGTTCCATCCCACCCTCGCGTACGAGGACTTCGTTCGCGGCTGGCGACCCTCCGGTGACGGCAAACTCACCCTCGAGGACGGTATTTTCCTCAGCATCGTCAATGCCGCGCACGCCGACCCGGGACACAACCACATCGTGGTCATCGAGGAGATCAACCGCGGCAACCTGGCCCAGATCTTCGGTGAACTGCTCACCCTGCTCGAGAACAGCAAGCGGACACCTGACGAGGCACTCGAACTGTCGTACCGGCGCCCAGGCGAAGAACCCGTCTACCTGCCCGAGAACCTCTACATCATCGGCACCATGAACCTCGCCGACCGGTCGCTCGCCATCGTCGACTTCGCACTCCGCCGACGGTTCGCGTTCCGCAACCTCGAACCGAACCTCAACGACGCCTGGCGGAAGTGGGTGTCCGAACGGAACGGCATCGCCGATTCGTTCCTCGCCGCACTCGCCGCACGTGTCGATGCACTGAACGACACCATCGCCGCCGACCGCTCCCTCGGTGACCAGTACCGCATCGGTCACAGTTTCTTCACGCCACACGGCCGGGCTCCCATCGACGATCCGCAAGGCTGGCTGCGGCAGGTGGTCGATGCCGAGATCCGGCCGCTGCTCGACGAGTACTGGTTCGACGACCCGGAGCGCGCACAGCAGGAGGCGGAGGCACTTCTCGGGCAGTCGCTGTGACCGGGGTGATCGTCAGCGGCCGCACCCGTATTCCCGTACGTAACCTGTGGCTGCTGATGCTCTACGCATCGGCCCTGTACCGGGATCACGGCGCGCTGCAGCGCGGGGGGATCGAGGACAATCCCGATGACCTCGTCGACGTCATCGCCGAACTTCTCGCCGACGCCGTCGAAGCCCGGCTGCAACGCTCCCTCGGGCATGCCTACCGTCCACGCAACGCCGACCTCACCCGTGTCCGTGGACAGATCGATCACCTCGGAACCCAGACGCGGCAACTGCTGTCCCGCGGGCGGATCGCATGCCGGTTCACCGAGCTGTCCGTGGACAACCCGCGCAACCGGCTGATGCACACCGGCTTGGCAGTCGCCGCGATCCGCGTCCGGAACACGAAACTGGCTGCACGTTGCCGTAGCCTCGCGGGCACCCTCATGCAGGCCGGTGTGTCGTCGTGCCCAATCGGACGCGGCGAGGCGTCCGCGGTCGTCGTCGGGCGCAACGACGTCGCCGACCTGGATGCCCTCAACGCCGCGAAACTGATTCTTGCCATGGACATCCCGTCCGAGGAGGACGGCACAGGTCACCGGTGGGCGTCGTCCCGGGACGTTGCCGAGATGCGACGTCTGTACGAGGCTGCGGTACGCGGCTTCTACCGAGCCACACTGACCGCGCCGTGGCGGGTGTACCCCGGCGAGAAGACACATCACTGGCCACTCGACGCCGAAACCCCCGGTGTCCGCCGAATCCTCCCGGTTATGCGCACCGACACCCTCCTCGAAACGACGGATCGCCGGATTGTCGTCGAGACCAAGTTCACCGATGCCCTCAAGCCCAACCAGTATGGCGCCGCGAAACTTGCCCGCAATCACATCTTCCAGCTGTACGCCTACGTGCAATCGCAGCACGACCGCGACCCGCTCGCCGCGACTGCGGAAGGGGTGCTGCTGTACCCGACGGTCGGCGAACACCTCGACGAATCAGTGACCATCCAGGGTCACAGGTACCGGTTCCTCACCGTTGACCTTACCGGCAGCGCACAAGACATTCGGTCGGCGCTCATCGCCGTCACCCACGACACCGATCGGGGACTCCGATGACCACACTGCACCCGTCCGCCAGCGACGAGAACTTCGCCGAACTTCAGCGTGACCCGTTCTTCGATCCTGCCGTCGACCTTGTCGCCGACTACCTCACGGACGCCTTCGACGACCCGGCCGGCGCGGAAGTGGACCGGTGGACGCTGAGCGCGCTCCCGACCACGAACAAGACCACCCAGATGCAGCGTCTCTTCACGCTGAATGTCGGGCCGATGGAAGTGCTGTATGTCGAGCGCTACCTCGAGGGAAACGACATCGTGGACTACCGCATCGCCCTGTATGTGTCGGAGTCTGCTCTCAGCGCCGCCACTTCGAAGACCGTCGAGCAACTGGAGAACAGCCTCCCACTGCTGCGTTTCCATCGCACCGGGATGGCGTCGGCGGACGGCGACGGTGTCGTCATCGACTGGTTCCTGTCCGACGATGGGGCCGACGAACAGTTCTTCGGCCTGCCTCTCGCCGCCGCGATCCGCCCCCTAGCCGAGCTGCTCGTCGGCAAGGGTCGCGGCCCGTACGCGCAGTACCACAACCGTGCGTTCGCGGCGCATGTCCTCGGGCGAGCCGCCGACGCCTGAAGATCGCTGCAAGCGCGCACACCACCTCAGGCAGCGCGCACCGCGCTACGGCCGCCGCCAGTAGTACCTCCGAGCGAGCTGGGTCGACTTACGACCGGACCAGTAGCGTTCGGTGCTGCGCTCGTGGCTCGACACCCGCAAAGCATTGTGGCGGGAATTCGGTGTGCTGATCACGGGTCAAGTCCAAACGCGTGGTGTGCGACGTCGTCGCGTGTTTCGTCGTTGTCGGGTTATGCAGTCAAAGCCGGTGCCTCCTCGGCATCGACGCTGATCCGGGGACAACCGACTCGACCACGTGCCGCACAGGACGGATGTGATCACGATGCAGATACAGGTGGCGGGATGTTGGCGTATCGGCCTTCTATGTGCGAATTCAGGACAGCCCCATTTCGTATTACACTATTGAACATGGCTGGTGAGACGATCGACGGAACCCCCGTCACCGACGAGATGATCGAAGGCTGGGCCGACGAAGCCGAGGCAGGCTACGACGTCCCCACCCTACGTAAGCGTGGTCGCCCGACCATCGGAGACGGCCCCGCAACAGTGGTCCCGGTCCGCATGGACGAAGCGTTGCTGCAGGCACTGAACGCGCGGGCAGAGAAGGAGCATGTGTCCAGGTCGGAGGCGATTCGAGAAGCGATCCGCGCCTGGACTCAGGTCGCGTGAAGGCACATAAATCCGCACTCAAGCATGGAATCGACGAGACCGACAGCCTCCACGCGGCTCAGCATCACGTCTATGCAGCCGACCTCGATGACGACCATCCCACGCGAGAATTCCGACTCGGTTTCGACCGGAAGGGCCGTCTACTGGAACTAGTCGTACTGCGTTTCGACAGTGGAAACGAACTTCTTATCCACGCAATGAAGGCCCGTCCGCAGTACTTCGATCTCCTGCCTTGATTTCAATCCCCCTGCGGAGGTGCACGAAACCAGTCCACGGGGGGCTACAGTCCGGC